>JACCEA011395226.1_pt1 | contig 16488 bp, 19 predicted proteins | sample 7449851 | NCBI WGS metagenome assembly JACCEA01 (sample SAMN15323453, study PRJNA562643) | freshwater metagenome | isolation source: river surface water | place: USA:Blue River Watershed | collected 2017-08-18 | reverse complement strand
CAAGAAATTTGGCACGAATTATCAAAGCTGAAAAAATCACCGTTGCAGCCTTTGGTGCGGCAGCTCCTTTGGCTTTGTTGTCAGCTTCAATGAAACGAGCAGGAGTAGTTAAGAGCGTTGCTTTAACACATGGACATGAAGTCTGGTGGGCCAAGGTTTTTCCATTTAACCTGGCGGTGAAACGAATTGGGTCTACCGTTGATTCATTGACTTACTTGGGTGATTTCACTCGAAATGCAATCTCTCAATCATTAACTAAAAAGGCTATCGGCCAGATGGTAAAGATCGCACCTGGTATTGATGTTGATCATTTTTCTCCACAGGATTCGAGGCAACTGCGCAAGCATTTAGGGCTAGAGCACAAGAAGGTGATTGTCTCAGTTGGACGACTTGTTCATCGTAAGGGTCAGGATCGCCTAATTGAATCAATGCCAAAGATCCTAGAAAAAATCCCTAATGCACATCTTCTGTTGGTTGGTCAAGGACCATATCTAGAACATCTAGCAAGGTTAGTCGCAATTAATAATCTTTCAGAGCATGTTTCTTTTATTGGAAGAATTCAATACACCGAACTTCCTGAATATATCTGCGTCGGAGATGTATTTGCTATGCCTTCTCGCTCTCGATTGGCAGGTCTTGAAGTTGAAGGTTTAGGAATTGTGTATCTAGAGGCCAGTGCATGTGGGTTGCCGGTTGTCGCTGGGGCATCTGGGGGAGCGCCGGATGCAGTAGTTGAAGGCGTTACTGGCCTTGTTGTTGATGGTAAAAATTTGGATGAAATTGCTGAGGCGATAGTTTCTTTATTGAAGGATCCACAAACTGCACAAAGAATGGGCTCGGCTGGGCGTCAATGGATTATTGATAACTGGCGTTGGGAAATTTGGGCTTCCCAGTTCAACAAACTGCTACAGCAGTAGCCCTTTTTCTCGGGCTGCCTTTACCGCAGCGGTTCTATTGCCGGCATTTAGTTTGCGCAAAATTGATGAAATATGAGTTTTAACAGTTGAAAGACTGATGTAGAGGGAAGAGGAGATCGCAGAGTTGCTTTCCCCATTTGCAAGCAGAGTCAAAATATCAATTTCACGAGGTGTCAGCTGCCAGTCGTGGGATTGATTAGTAAAAAAGCTTGATGTAAAGGTGTGTGGTTGAGAAATGGCAAAGCGAAGCGAAGCGATAATTTCATCAATGCTCTGACTTTTTGAAAGGTATGCATTAGCCCCTGAAGCTTTAGCAATTGCTGCGAACTGATCTGCTGGGTTGAGCGATAAAACCAGGATCGCAGTTTCTTTGGATAGCTTTCTCACCCAAGTAACTAGATCAAAGCCTGATCCATCTGGAAGGTTAATATCAACGATTATGGCTTGAGGATTGAAGGTGGCGATCTTTGATCGCGCATCCTTAGTACTTACAGCCGAATCAATCCTCTCAAATCCGTTGGCTTTCAAAGATGTAATGAGACCTTTTCGAACAACATCATGGTCATCGATTACTAAGATTCTTGTCATCACCTATCCAATGGAATTGTTACTCCTATTGTTGTGCCTGTTGATGTTGACTCAATATGGATCTCCCCATTGATTTTGGCAACTCTTTCTTGTAACCCACGGATACCAAATGAACTCTCTTTTTGCGTGACGCCACCTTTGCCATCATCCTGTATCACGATCTTTACCGAATCTGCCTCTGCATGCTTTTCTATATTGCGCAGAGTCTCCTGCACGATACGAAAAAGCTCATGCATGGTGTCGACTGAAGCGCTCTCATCGGCAAGCGATTCATCGCTTCTTAACTGATGCATCTGAGTTCGCAATTTTTCTATCAAATCCGTAGTTGTGAAACGAATGGCGCGAAGTGAGCTTTTTACTTCAGGTTCTTGCGACTGTGAGATCGCTTGATCAATGGAAAAGCCCAGGGCTACTAGCTCCTGGGCGATTCCATCATGTAACTCTTGTGCGAGGGCTACTCGCTCATTGTTCATTTGGTAAACAATGCTTCAATCTCTTTTGCGAACTCCTTCGCCACTACATGTCGCTTAACAGAAAGCTTTGCAGTCAAGTGCCCACCAGCGATTGTGAAATCAGTTGGAAGGATAGTGAACTTACGAATTGATTCTGCCTTACTGACAGCCTTGTTTGCATCATCGACCGCAGTTTGAATGACAGCAATTAGATCTGGATCGTTCACCAAATCATTAATTGATGCGCCTTCCTTCTTATTGTTGGCAACCCATCCCTTAAGGGCATCTGGATCAACCGTTACAAGAGCTGCGATAAATGGTTGGTTGTCGCCGACAACCATGCACTGGCTAACTAGTGGATGTGCGCGAAGGCGATCTTCAAGAACAGCTGGAGCAACATTCTTTCCACCAGCGGTAACGATTAACTCCTTCTTCCGTCCGACGATGTAAAGGAAGCCATCATCATCTAGCTTTCCTAGATCACCTGATTTGAACCAACGCTCTGAGTCAAAGACCTCATCATTTGCTGCCTGGTTCTGCCAGTAACCTTCCATGACGATCGGTCCGCGCAAAAGAACTTCGCCATCTTCGGCGATCTTTACAGATGTTCCAGGGATTGGTCGACCGACTGATCCAACACGTTGTGCACCAATTAAGTTCAGAGTTGCACCAGCTGTTGTTTCAGTTAGACCGTAACCTTCTAGAACCGTGACACCTGCGCCGCGATAGAAGTGGCCAAGACGTGCACCCAGTGGCGCACCACCCGAAATTGCAGCCTCTACGCGGCCACCCATTCCAGCGCGAATCTTGCTGTAGACCAACTTGTCGAATAAGCCGTGTTTGAACTTAAGGATTGGCGAAACTGATTTCTTATCCAGTGCTTCAGAGTATGCAATTGCAACCGCTGCAGCCTTGCGGAAGATCTTGCCCTTGCCAGCAGCTTCAGCCTTTGCTTCCGCACCGTTGTAAATCTTCTCGAAAATGCGCGGAACTGCCAAAACAAATGTTGGCTTGAATGATGCCAAATCCATAGGAAGACGCCCGACTGGATCGCTGCAATGGGCCATGTGAAGACCTGCAGAGATGGAACCGATCTGAACCATGCGACCAAATACGTGAGCAACTGGTAGGAACAACAGAGTTGATCCGCCTGGTTTTAAGAAAAGCTCACTTGCGCCTTGTACAACATTTCCACACTCTGAAAGGAAGTTGCCATGAGTTAACTGCACGCCCTTTGGCTTTCCAGTTGTTCCAGATGTGTAGATCAAAGTAGCAAGCGATGAAGGTGTGACAGCGTTTCTACGGCGATCAATCTCATCATCACCGATGTGCTTTCCAGCTTCGCGAAGAACAGCCAACACATCATCTGTCATCGTCCATACATGGCGTGTATGTGATGGCAGTACCGGCTTAACTAATTCTGCAAGTGCTGGTGTTTCAACAATTAATGCAACTGAATGAGAGTCATTGAGAATCCAATCAATCTGCTCTGCAGAGGATGTGTCATAGATTGGTACTACAACGCCACCAGCAAACCAGGTTGCAAAATCAAGAATGGTCCACTCGTAACGAGTACGTGCCATGATTGCAACACGATCTCCGATTTGAACTCCTGATGCGATTAAACCTTTAGCGGTCGCGCGAACCTCTTCTTCGACCTCGCGAGCGGTTACAGGTTGCCATCCCTCGCCCAATGGACGAGACATAGTGATGCGCTCTGGTTCAAACCAAGCGCGTTCAGCGATCAGATTTGTGAGGTTCCCAGCAGTTGCTGAAGGAACTAGTGGAGGGATTGAGATTTCATTCATGGGCGAACGCTATCTTGGAGGCGGACAAAAGGGGAAGAGGGTAGCCTTGCGCCATGACAGATCTCAGCAAATCGTTAATATCAATCGACGCCCCTATCGCCGATGTTCAAAAGGCGCTTTTCGATTTAGACAAGTATCCAGAGTGGTCGACACAAATCAAGAGCGCCGAAGCCTTGGCTCGAGATGATCAGGGCCGCATAACCAAGGTAAAGATGAGTATTGATGCCGGAATGATGAAGGATCGTCTCACCCTTGATTACGACTGGAGCCAAGCTCCCAACAAACTCTCCTTCTCATTGGATGAAGCAGATCTACTGACGGGTATGGATGGCATTTACACAATCAAAAGTATTGATGAGGACACCACCGAAGTCTCTTATGAACTCGAAGTTTCTCTATCGATGCCGGTTCCAGCGATGATGCGTCAAAAGGCCGAGAAGGCCACTATTGATGCAGCACTTGCCCAACTCAAATCTCATTTAGAGGCATAAATTTCGGATGGGTAACACAATCGGTATTGATGTCGGAGGCACCAAGGTTCTTGGTGGGGTTGTAGATGAGAATGGAAAAATTCTTGCTACCGCTCGCAAAGAAACGCCTCGACAGGGTGGTGCTGAACTCACGCGCACCATCGCCGATACCGCTAAAGAGTTGATGGAAAAGTTTGAGGTTAGTTCTGTCGGAGTCTCTGCGGCAGGATTTGTTGCCTCAGATCGCAAGACGATGTTGGCAACACCCAACATCGCTGATTGGAACGGCGTTGATCTTGATGCTGAATTAACCGCTCAGATTGGCTTGCCCGTTGTAATTGAAAATGATGCAAACGCTGCAGCATGGGGTGAAGCAAAGTTTGGTGCAGGGCGCAATCAAAACCATATGATGATGTTGACTGTAGGTACAGGTATCGGTGGCGGAATTGTTGTCAACGGATCTTTGTACCGAGGAGCCTTTGGAATCGCCGCAGAGTTTGGTCATCTTCGGGTTGTTCCTGATGGACATCTGTGTGGTTGTGGAGCTCGTGGTTGCTTTGAACAGTATGCATCTGGAAATGCATTGCTGCGTCATGCTCGTGAAGCAATCAATGCAAGCCCTGAAATCGCACGAAACCTTTTGTCACGTGGTGATGGAACCGTCGCCGGTTTAACTGGGCAAGCGATAACCGATGCAGCACGTGATGGAGATCCGGTCGCATTGGCTGCATTTAATACAACCGGACAATGGTTGGGTGCAGGGATCGCTTCACTTTCAGTGTTACTTGATCCAGCCTGCGTAGTAATCGGCGGGGGAGTAATCGATGCCGGCGAGATTCTTTTAAAGCCAACTCGTGAAGCGCTTGAGCGAACTATGCCTTTTGCTGGAAAGCACCCTTACCCTGAACTTATTGCCGCTGAGTTAGGAAATGAAGCAGGGTTAGTTGGAGTAGCGGATTTAGCGAGAGTTTAATTCTCAAAAGGGTATTTCAACCCAATCTGCTGGCGCACCACATCCATACTTTTCATAATATCTACCGTGTCCTGCCAGGTAAGGATCTCTGACTCCAAGTTTCCTGATTGAACTAGCTGCTTAAAGATCTCTGCCTGCTCGCGCAATCCGTGTCCCTTGTATCCATTGGCATACTCGGTAGTTTTTCCATCATTCATTATCACGCGCATACTTGCAGGGTTGTAAAAGGTTCGGTCAATTTCTAACCAGCCATGTAAACCTGCGACAACTGCCCGGCACGGAGTTTGGGCAATCATCGTTGTTGTCAAAATTGATTGCGCTCCATTTTCGTATGTAAACACCATGGATGTTTGTGCATCAACACCCTTTTCTGTTAAAACCGCAGAGGATGTGATTGATTGGGGATTTCCCAAAATCATATGCGCAAATGAAATCGGGTAAATTCCTAAATCCAACAAGGCACCTCCTGCTAATTCAGGTTGCACTAAACGTGGGATTCCTTGATCTGCAAGTCTTTGTCCATGATCTGCATGAATTGATTGAATCGGCCCTAAGACTCCGCTTGAAATAATTTCACGGACCTTTGCATAGTGCGGCAAAAAGCGTGCCCACATCGCTTCCATAAGCGCGACATTGTTTCTCTTTGCTGCATCTACCATTGATTGTGCCTCTACAGCGTTCACAGCAAAAGGCTTTTCACACAAAACAGGTTTGCCAGCGTTAAGTGCCAAAATGACATTGTCATGATGGGCAGGATGAGGAGTTGCTACATAAATTGCATCAATTGTTGAGTCATTGACTAGCTCTTCGTAACTTCCATAAGCCGTGCCACCAAATTCAGTTGCAAAGCTTTGCGCATTGTTCAAAGATCTAGAACCGATCGCACCGATCGAATGGCCATTCAAGAGAGATAAATCCTTAGCAAAGGCGCGAGCAATCCCGCCAGGTCCTAAGACACCCCAAGAAAAATTACTCATATTGCCGCTCCATCATCATCTCGGTTGCTTCGGTGAAACCATCGCGTCATTGCATCGCGGGCTGATTGGAAAAAATTTCGTGGCGATTGCGGTGCGGGGTTTGGCTGAACAAAACCCTCTTTATCGATGCGATCTAACTCATCTAGATAGGTAGAGGGGGAGGATTGGTCCAGATTTAAGCCAGAGACAATCGACTCAAACTCTGAGCGGATTAACTCCTCCTCATCGAAGCCATCTGGTTCTTTTCTCTCATTACCCACCCTCAGATAGTGTCATAGTCGTCAATAGCCACTAAATTAGCCCCGTGTTCAACAACCTGCCCTACGGAACCTTGCGGGCATTTCTGACCCCATTTTTAATGTTGGCTTTTCGTCCCAAGGTTCGCGGCCTGCGCCATGTTCCATCCAAGGGACCGGTAATCATCGCCTCAAATCACCTTTCATTTAGTGATTCAATCTTTATGCCATTAGTTGTTCCGCGGAAAGTTACCTTTCTTGCAAAGAGTGAGTACTTCACATCACCTGGACCAAAGGGTTTGCTCAAGAAACTTACCTTTATCGCCTTAGGTCAGGTTCCAGTTGATAGATCTGGTGGTCGCCGAAGCGAGGCGGCGCTGATTACCGGGCTCAAGGTTTTAGCTGATGGAAATTGCATCGGAATCTATCCTGAAGGTACACGCTCACCAGATGGTCGTTTGTATAAGGGACGCACAGGAATCGCACGCCTTGCAATTGAATCAGGTGCACCCGTTGTTCCAGTTGCGATGTTTAACACCGACAAGATTCAACCAACCGGAAAAGTTATTCCCAATGTAAAGCGGGTCGGGATGCACTTTGGTGAACCGATGTACTTTGATGGAGACTCAACAGATTTAGCCCACCTACGAGATGTCACCGATCAAATCATGAATGCAATTCAGTCGATGTCAGGGCAGGAGTACATAGATATATATGCTCCAAAGAAGATTAAAGTAGGAGAGATTCAGGAAGAGGATTAATCCAGAGCGTTGCGTGCAACTAAGTAGTTACAAGTTGGACACTCTGGGCCTGCATCGGGAAGTTCGCCCTCAAGCACTGCAATAAACTCTCCAATAACCTTAAGAAAGTTTGCCTGATCCCTTTCAACGGGGACATACTTTTGAAAAACTCCAAAACCATACTCATCGGCATGTGTACCGATCGCTCTCGTTGGTCGCCAAACAAGAAGGCCCATCGATGCAACGGTTTGAGATTTACCCGCAGCTGGATTTTCTAGCGCGTATGCATAGGCTTCAAGCTGAGGTGAGTAAAACTGCCCATTATCGCGTTGACTATCTGAAACCTTGCAATCAATTAAACCGATACTGCCATCCTCATTAGTTGAAACAAGATCGTACTTTCCAAGAATTCTCCAACGTGTTTCCACTCCATTTACAACCAGTGGCTTGCTCTTTACCCACTCGCCCCACTTTGTGACCTTGCCTGGGCGAAGTGATGGATCAATTGTTGGCATATCAGCACCTTGAAAATGCTCCTCCTGCAACGCCGCCATCGTTCCAACAAGTGGAAAGGCACCTGGCATAGTTACCTTGAACCAGTACTTAATCCAAAGGCATCTCTTACAGGTTGATAAACCAAAGGTGAGATCAGATGGAGAGATGTTTTCACGGGCAGGCTTTGCAGGTTTGATCATGTGCTTATTGTGTACTTAACCACTGACAATTGCAGAGTACAGAACTGAAAGCCCCAAAATAATCATGATCACGCCACCAGTTGCACGAAGCTTTTCGAGCCGAGAAGAATCAGTTGCCAGCCAGTTCCGAGCCGTTCCGGCCAGCAACCCCCATGATCCATCTGATACAAAGGCCAAGATAGAAAAGATCGCACCCAAAAGAATCAGTTGAGCGGTAACGCTCCCACGCTCTCGGTCGATAAATTGCGGAAGAACTGCAGCAAAGAAGACCACACCTTTGGGATTTAATGCACCAACCCAAAAACCATCACGAATGGAGCGTCGAATAGTTGGAGCTACATCACCCTGATTTGTCATGTCAGCTGCATGAATACTGCGATGACGTATCGCGTCGATTCCTAGATAGATCAGATACAGGCCGCCTGCCCATTGCACCGCAATATAGGCCAGCTCTGAACGTTGCAAGATGGGACCAAGTCCCAGTGCTACAAAAACTGAGAGAGAAAATGCGCCCGTTACATTTCCGGCGACTGTAAAAACTGCGGTCTTGCGACCCCACGCGATGGCCCGAGCGATTACAAACAATACGCTCGGGCCAGGCGCCAAGATAATTACCATCGCAGCGACAAAGTACTCAGGAAGCCGCGAAGGAATAATCATGAAGGGATGTTACTTATTGCCTCGTGCATCTGCAATTGAGTGAAGAATTCGGTATCCAAGGATTGCAACCAAAGTTGCATTGATGATTCCGTTGAATGTGTAATCTCCACGAGTCCATGACATATCGGCGATACCGATAATCAAAGCAGAACCTGCGATCAATAGGTTTGTTGAGTTAGCAAAATCAACCTTGCCTTCGATCCAGATTCGTGCACCAACCACGCCGATCATTCCAAACAGTGCAACTCCGACGCCACCTAGAGCACCGACAGGTGTTGCGCTCAATACTGCACCAAACTTTGGTGACAATGAAAGACCGATCGCGCCAACTCCTGCAATCCAATATGCAGCTGTTGAATACACACGAGTTGCAGCCATTACACCAATGTTTTCTGCATACGTTGTTGTACCTGAACCTCCACCAAAGCCAGCAAGTGTTGTTGCAACACCATCTGCCATCAGCGCTGTTCCCATTTGATCATCAAGATCCTTGCCGGTCATTGAAGCTACAGCCTTAACGTGACCAACATTTTCTGCGATCAAAACTAGAACTACAGGAAGGAAGAGAATGATTGCTTTGCCATCAAATGTTGGGTTGGTAAATGTTGGAAGTGCAAACCACTTTGCCGCCTTGATGCCATCTGTGTTGACATCGCCCTGAATATAAGCAACGCCGTAACCGATAAGGAGACCTAGGAAGACGCTAATGCGACCCATGAAGCCGCGGGAGAATGCGGAAATCAAACCGATTGAAGCCAAGGTGATTACACCGATCATTGGAGCTGCAACAAAGTTATTCTTTGCAGCACCTGCAAGGTTTAACCCAATAACCATCACGATTGTTCCTGTAACTACAGGTGGAAGCATCCAGTTGATCCAACCGATGCCTGCTTGGCGAACGATTAAACCGACAGCTGCCAGGATCACACCAGTAACGACTACGCCGCCAAGAGCTGCGCCCATTCCGCCGCTTGTTTTTGCTGCAGCGATTGGCGCTAGGAAGGCAAAGGAGGAGCCTAGATAGCTAGGAACCTTGTTTTGGGTAAGTGCTAGGAAGATCAATGTGCCGATACCTGAGAAGAACAGGGTTGTTGTCGGAGGGAAGCCGGTGATGATTGGGACTAAGAAGGTAGCGCCGAACATTGCGGCGATGTGCTGAAGGCCGACACCAATAGTGCGAGGCCAGGTAAGGCGCTCATCGGTTGAAACAACCGCTCCAGCGCTAACTGACTTACCGTTTCCATGGAGTTTCCACGAGAGTAGAGACACTTGAAACATCCTTTCCTGTGCGGGCCAGAACGGCCCTGGTGGTTTCAGGGTAAGGCGGGGCTGAGGGTTACCTGTGTGTACGCCACGCCTGAACTTTGTGCCAGATCACAGGGATCAACCTGGATTGGAGGGTGTTTTGGGTTGCTAGATCCCATATATCCCCTTAGATTACGACCCGATATATCGAATAGATACATCTCCAGGAGTATGAGCAGGCAGAGATTGGGGGAGTTCAATGCGTTCACGTTCAGAGTCCCTCGAATTCGCCCTATTGGGTCTGCTCTCACAAGCACCCCTTCATGGCTATGAGCTGCGCAAGCGAATCGGAACCATCTTCGGCCCATTCCGGGCACTGTCATTTTCAGTGCTCTACCCACAGTTACGCAGAATGATGGAGGCGGGATTAATTGAAGAGTCTGCAGTGGATGTGACATCACGCAGATCTCGCATTGTTTATGCGATCACCGAAAAAGGCGCTCGCAAATTTGAAGATTTAACTGAATCTGTAACACCTGAAACTTGGGAGGATGAGGGGTTTGAAATCCGTTTCGCCTTCTTCTCACCAACATCTGCAAAGAACAGAGTACGAATTCTTGAGGGGCGCCATCGTCGCCTCAAGGAGAAAGCCGAAATCCTTCGTGGTGAACTCGAGAAGTCACCTGTTGGAATCGACAAATATCTAGAGGAATGGCGACGTCATTCACTGGAGACAGCTGATCGAGAGATTGCTTGGCTGGAAGACATGATCAAAACCGAGAGGAAATAGAGTAAACATAACAACCGGTAAAGGCGACATCCGTGTTGCAATTGTTGGCGTTGGAAACTGCGCTAACTCATTAGTTCAGGGCGTTGAGTACTACAAGAACGCTGCTGTTGATCAAGAGATCCCAGGTCTCATGCACGCTGTTGTCGGGGGATACCACATCTCCAGCATCAAGTTTGTTGCAGCCTTTGATGTGGATGCAAAGAAGGTCGGTCTAGATCTTGCTGATGCAATCTGGGCAAGTGAAAACAACACAATCAAATTTAGTGATGTCCCAAAGACTGGTGTTCCAGTTCTACGTGGTGTTACAAATGATGGTCTCGGCAAGTACTACCGCGAGACAATCAAGGAGTCAGATGCTCCAGCGGTAGATGTTGTTCAGGTTCTCAAGGATGAGCAGATTGATGTTTTGATTTGCTACCTACCAGTGGGGTCTGAAGTTGCTGCAAAGTACTACGCACAGTGTGCAATTGATGCAGGATGTGCATTTGTTAACGCACTTCCAGTATTTATCGCATCTGACCCAGTGTGGGAGAAGAAGTTTGCTGATGCAGGACTTCCAATCGTTGGAGATGACATTAAGAGCCAAGTTGGTGCGACAATCACTCACCGCATCATGGCTAAGTTGTTCCAGGATCGTGGAGTTCACCTTGACCGTACCTACCAGCTCAACGTTGGTGGAAACATGGACTTCAAGAACATGCTCGAGCGTGATCGCCTTGAATCCAAGAAGATTTCAAAGACTAACTCTGTGACATCTCAGCTACACCATGATCTTGGTGAGAAGAATGTTCACATTGGACCATCGGATTACATTCCTTGGTTAGATGACCGCAAGTGGGCCTACGTTCGCCTCGAAGGCCGTGCATTTGGCGACGTTCCTCTCAACCTTGAATACAAGTTGGAAGTTTGGGATTCACCAAACTCAGCTGGTGTAATCATCGATGCGCTTCGTTGTGCAAAGATCGGTCTAGATCGCAAGATTGGTGGAGCTTTGCTTTCACCTTCTAGCTACTTCATGAAGACACCACCAACTCAGTACACAGATGAGGCAGCTCATACAAAGACTGAGGATTTCATTTCAGGAAAGCTAGATCGCTAATCAGTTAGAAAAACCTTAAAAGGAAGCGCCCCCGGGAGTACCCAGGGGCGCTTTTTTTAACCACTCACGGAGAGGAGAGGGTCAAATCATCGCATCCTCTGTAGTTCGACGAATATGCGCAAAGCCCGCGATAGCTAGAACGAGAAATAGAATTCCACCGAGCAATGAAGCTAGCGCTGCATAACCAGCGACTACACCAAATATTCCGAATGCATAAGCCTGCAAAAGCATTCCACGAAGGGTGTTACCCATAAATAAGGTTTGTCGTAAATCACCCAGTGCGGCAATCTTTGCTGTGTCAGTACTTCCACCCTTTACAAGTCCCATGTAGGCACCAGAAACCTCTGAATAAGTCGCAGCTTTGCCCATGACAGCCGAAGAGGATGCGTTCATGTGTTCAAGGATGTACAAATCTGAGTAATCCTTTGCCATCTCACCAGTTACTACCTGCATACCAGCCCACTTCATTAGTTGGTCTTTTGTATTAGCGGGAAGGCCCTCTTCGCTCGGAAAGGCGATATTTTGATTTTCTAGCTGAGATTGCACATTATCATTAGCAAAACTTGCACCGTAATTGAGTAATCCCGCAAAGATAAATAGCAAAACCGCAAATCCTAACCCGACAAAGGAAACTAACTTGTCAAATGTACGTCTCTTCATTTTCTCTCTCCTCTTTCTGTATTAATTAAGATGATCAATACAGTCCATTTTTACTGTAAGGAAGAGATAGAGATCAGAAAATTATCGGGTGCTAGCACTCGATAAAGCTTGATGAGTGCTAGCGCCAAAAAGTGTTGAAAGTCTGAAATCAAATTTTTTAGTCGATATGACGATTGCACATAGACTGACCATCGGGTCCAACCTCATAGTGAGAGCAAGCCACATTTAATTTATCAAAGGCCTTGTCTCCATAGTGTGTTCGATATGCAAGAGCAAGTAACACTCGTAAGTTTGTATCACCATCGGATCTAATGCCGAAAACTTGAGCGCTTCGACTAACTGTGTTCTCAATGACCTTTTCGCTATGTGATGTTTGAGCGGCAATCGCGGCGTTTGACTTTCCTTCGCACAACAGCTCAAGTACCAATTGCTCAAATGGCGTTAACTCTCTAGAAGATATTGTGATGTCACGTGCCATGGGTGTTTCCGCCTCTCCGCGTGTTCCTATTGTGCCTTTCCTTATTTCTAGTATCACCCCTTATGATGCTCAAATGAGCGAAATTTTAAGCCATCAAGACTCAGGAGTGCTAACACTCACCTTTAACCGTCCAGAAAAAATGAACGCCTTGACCCGTTCAATGTATTCAGGGTTGGCAAAGGGTCTCAATGATGCTGCAGGTGATTTCGGTGTTCGCGCTGTGATTATTGCCGCAGAGGGAGATCACTTCACCGCCGGTAACGACATTATGGATTTTATGAACAATCCGCCAACCTCAGATGATTCCGAGGTTGCCCAGTTCTTGGCCTCTCTTTTGAACTTTCCAAAACCTTTACTGGCTGCAGTTAAAGGTAACGCCGTAGGTGTCGGAACAACGATGTTGTTGCATTGCGATGTTGTGATCGCAGGACCGACCGCAAAGTTTTCGATGCCTTTTGCATCATTAGGGCTTGTGCCTGAAGCTGGATCGAGTTACCTATTCCCTCAGTTGGTGGGTTATCAGCGGGCAGCGAGAATCTTCATGACCGGCGAGAGCTTTGATGTAGATGCGGCCATAGAAATGGGGTTGGTCAGCGCAAAGGATTCTGATCCAGTGGCACATGCAATGAAGATTGCTCAACACATTGCTGAACAACCACCTCAGGCGATCATTAATACAAAGGCGCTTCTTAAGGCTCGTAACCATGATTCAGTTGCTGCGGTAATGAAAGCAGAGTTTGAAATCTTCTCAATGGCTCTTCAATCTGAGGAAGCCATGGAAGCCTTTATGAAGTTTATGTCTAAGAAGGGTAAGTAAATGTCATTAGCCGGAAAGAGAATCTTTATTACAGGTGGTTCCCGAGGCATCGGTTTAGCTATCGCACTTCGCGCCGCTAAAGATGGTGCATCTATTGCGATCGCAGCTAAAACCTCTGATCCAAACCCAAAGCTTCCGGGCACGATACATACTGCGGCGGCAGAGATAGAAGCTGCAGGCGGCAAAGCACTTGCAATTCAATGTGATCTACGTGATGAAACTCAGATTGAAGCTGCAATCGCACAAGCTGTGGACGCTTTCGGTGGTATCGATATTTTAATAAACAACGCAAGCGCCATTAACTTGACTCGAACAGATCAAACCCCCGCAAAGCGTTTTGACTTGATGTTTGATGTCAATGTTCGAGGCACCTTTTTGACCTCACAAGCTGCCTTACCTCACCTGCGTAAATCAGCTGCCGAGGGTCGTAATCCACACATCCTTAACCTCTCACCACCACTTTCTATGAAGCCGATCTGGTTCAAGAATCATGTTGCATACACAATGGCAAAGTACGGAATGAGTATGTGTGTTCTGGGTATGGCTGAAGAGTTTAAGCGAGATGGAATTGGTGTTAACGCTTTGTGGCCGCGCACAGTAATTGATACGGCCGCATTGCAGATGATTCCTGGCATTGATGCATCAGCTGGGCGAACACCTGAGATTTTGGCAGATGCCGCTTACATCATCTTTAATCGTGATGCGAGAGAGTGCACAGGTAATTTCTTTGTCGATGATGTACTTCTTGCAAGCGAGGGAATCACTGATTTAGAAAAGTACTCGGTAACACCTGGAACTAAGGATTTCCTATTAGATTTCTTTCTGGACTAAACTGAACGTATGCGCAAATTTATCTCCTTTCTTTTGGTCGCCTGCCTCGCTTTTGTTTCCAATCCAAGCGCATCAGCACACGTTGAGATCGTAGATTCATTCCCGCAACAATTTGCCAACGTTAATCCGATACCAACACAGGTATGGATTCAATTTAGCGGCGACCTTCAGAGCCTTGATGGGGAAGCGGTTAATACACTTGAGGTAATTGATTCAACTGGACTTGCAGTTAATTACGAGGATGCGGTTATCGAGGGTGGAAAAATCACCACCAAGGTTTCAGGGCAAAGCGCCGCCGGAGTCTTCACCGTGAGGTACCGCGTTGTAGGCGATGATGGCCATGTCATCGAAGGGGAATACACCTTCAACGCTTCACCTGATTATTCAGCGGAGCAATCACCGATGCCCATTGCAGCAACGGATGAAGGTTCATCCATTCCTTCAGGCGGGATACTGCTTGCAGCACTTTTGATTTTCTTTTTTGGTGGGATCTTCATGAGAGCAAAAAGACGGAGTAATTGATATGTCAGCATTTGATGTCGAAGTAAACGGGCCAAATGTCATTGAAGAGTCACAGAGAGCCGGTAAGGCTCGTTCTCTTTTTTGGCCATGGGCTGGAGCTAACGTTTCATTGTTGGCCTTGTCCTATGGCGCCTTCTTCCTAGGTTTTGGAATCTCATTTAGACAGGCAACGATCGCTGCCTTTGTTGGAACTATCGGATCTTTCTTGTTAGTCGGAATCAGCTCATTAGCTGGCAAGAGATCTAACGCTCCTACGATGGTTTTATCCCGAGCATCATTTGGCGTGAAGGGAAGCGCTCTTCCGGGCGCCTTGTCCTACTTGATTTTTGTTGGTTGGGAAACAGTGCTGGTCTCCCTTGCAACCTTAGCCACAGGAACTGTTTTTGCTCGCGTAGGTGGTATTGATAATAATGTTGCGTTGATTCTCGGATTTATTGTTGCGGTTTCTCTCACCGTTGTCGGGGGAGTGCTTGGTTTTTCTGTGATCATGAGATTGCAAAAGTTCCTCACGATTACCACTATTGCAATGACCCTCATCTACATCATCCTCACTGTAGACAATCTCAATTGGGATGTGATCAACACGATTCCAGATGGATCATTTCAAAGCTTCATCGGAGCGGTGATTTTCGGAATCACCGGAATTGGTCTTGGCTGGGTCAATGCAGCAGCGGATTATTCACGCTATCTGCCTAGAACCGTATCCAGTAAGGCGGTTGTTGGTTGGACGGTATTGGGTGCATCCATTGTTCCCATTGTCTTGGTTATTTACGGCGCAGCACTATCTGCAAGCAGCAAAGATTTAAGCGAAGCCATTGCGATGGATCCCATCGGAGCGTTGACAACACTGTTACCAACCTGGTTCTTAATTCCCTTTGCACTAGTCGCCATCTTGGGTCTTGTTGGTGGCGCAATTTTGGATCTGTACTCATCCGGATTGGCCTTGGTTTCAATAGGTGTACCTATCAAGCGCCATAAAGCTGCGATTATCGATGCAGCGATCATGTTGGTCGGTGCGATTTATATCGTGTGGATAGCTGACAACTTCTTTTATCCGTTCCAGGGTTTTTTGATTACTTTAGGTGTCCCTGTCGCGGTGTGGTCATCGATATTTGTTGCAGATGTTGTGATGCGTAAGAAGGCATACAGTCAGGCTGATTTATTTGATCCTAAGGGTGTTTATGGATCGGTCAACAAAGGTTCAATCGCCTTGATGTTTGTTGGTTCCATCATTGGATGGGGCTTTGTAACAAATACATTTGCTCCATGGCTTGAATGGCAGGGCTACTTCCTTGGCCTGATTGGTGGCAAAGATGGCGCGTGGGCTTACTCAAATATCGGTGTCATTTTCGCTTTAATCTTTGGATTTGTGGGTCATGTATCGCTCTCATATCGCAAAATTCGAGCCCAGGAGAGTCAACTAAGTTAGAGTTGCCCTATGAGCAAAAGGATTTCGCCACTTCGAGATTTTCTCAATCGCGAATCAACTGGTGGGCTGCTAATTCTTCTTGCATCGACTTTGGGTTTAAT
>JACCEA010100889.1_pt1 | contig 16492 bp, 14 predicted proteins | sample 7449851 | NCBI WGS metagenome assembly JACCEA01 (sample SAMN15323453, study PRJNA562643) | freshwater metagenome | isolation source: river surface water | place: USA:Blue River Watershed | collected 2017-08-18 | reverse complement strand
GCAATCGCATGGGTGGCTTGGCGCAGGGCGGACAGCGGTCTGGCAACCTGGCGGCGCAGGATATAGGCCAGCAACATCAGCTGAATGATCAGGCCGATCAGGCCGGCCAGCAGAATGCGCTGGGCAGAGCCGAAGGCTTTCTCCTCCAGCAATGACTTGGGCATGACACTGATGAAGTACCAGCCAGGACCGGCAATCCGCGCCACGCCCAGATAGTGCTGGCCGTCGGCAGAGGTCAGTATGCTCGCCCGGTCTGGGCTTTGCAGGGCGGCATTGGCGAACTCGTGCAGTTGCGGGTCTGACTCGGCATTGAGTTCGAGGCTGCCTGCCGATGAGCGGATTTGCTGCATCAGTCTGGGGTGTGCCAGCAGCTTGCCCTTGCCGTCGACCAGCATGTTGTAGGTGCCAGGCAGCAATTCGTCCTGAGTGTGGCGCAGCAGTTGTTCCACCGAAATGTCCTGGGACAGCGTGCCAATCCAGTGGCCGTCAAGGTCCATGGGCGTCACGGTGGAGAGCATCCAGACACCGGCCTTGTCGTCGAAGTAGACCTCGGTCCAGATGTTCGAGCGTTCAGGGTTGCGCTCGGGGGCGGAGTCGCGCACGGGCGGGTAGTCGAAGTTGTTGGATTCTGCGTTGGCTTCCCGGCCCCAGTTGACCGATGGCGAGAACATGATCAGCGCGATTGCCGGCAGATCGATATAGGTTGAGTAATAGCGTGAGGTCATCGGCGGCCCCCACTCGCTCAGCAACTGGAAGGCCGTCAGCACTTCGCGGCGGATCTTGGCGTTCAACTCGACTTGCTTGCGGATATAGATCGATGGCAGGCGCTGATGGTTATCCAGCTCCGGGCGCACCCGGATCAGGCCGTCGGGACTGCGCGAAAACCACTGATCGAATTCGTCCTGCGGATCACTGTCGCCCAGTTGTGCCAGTCGATGCTGAAACTCCTGGCGAAGTTGAACGGTATTCTGCTGGGCCTGAAGAAACGTTTCGGACTCCAGTTGGGCGCGGACTTCCAGATTACGCTTGAGCGCGTCGAGTGATTCTGCGCGCAGGCTGACCATGCTCAATTGGTAGCTCAGCAGCGTCACGGCAATGATGGCCAGGGCAATTACCAGACCGATTTGCAACTGGATGCGGCGAGACAGGCGTCCGCCGGCAAACGTCTTAAGCGTGTTCGTCATTGTCGCTCCCTGATGACATTGAACCGTCTGACGGTCAACAGTTGCCAGCGTCGATGGCTCAAGCGGTGAGTGCGTGCGGTTCCATCCGGCACGCCCCCGGTTAGCCAGACCGGTGCCGCGTTAAGTCTAGTCGTCTCGCCGCAAGCCGTTGTGCTGCTCTGCTGATTAATCCAGTCGCCGGTTCAGGCCGAAGCGTTGCATCAGGGTTTTTTCCAGCAAGCCTTGTGGCAGCAGGCGAGCCATCAGCGGCAAGCTGTGGCTGCCGTTACCCAGTCTGAGCAGACGAGGTCTTGGCGATCTGCCGACAGCACGCAACACGCCGGCGGCAAATTCGCTGGCCGGCGTGGGCTTGTCCTGGGACGCATTGGCGCGCGCGCGGATCCCGTCGCGTAGCGGCCACCAGGCGGAGGACTGGTTGATCAGTTGTTCCGCATGCTGGCTGGCATTGGCGCCGAAGTTGGACTCGATGGCGCCGGGCTGAACCTCCATGACCCCGATGCCGAAGGGCGCCAGCTCCATGCGCAGGGCGTCGGTGAGTGCATGCGCGGCTGCCTTCGAGGCGCAGTAAGCACCGGCAAAAGGGGTGGTCAGCACCCCGGAAACACTGCCGATATTGACCACCAGTCCCTTGCTCGCCCGCAGCAGACCAAAGCAGGCGCGGGTCACGCCCACCAGCGAGTAGACATTGGTTTCGAATTGCCGGTGCATGGCTTCCACGCCGCCATCCAGCAGCGGCGCGATGCCGCCGTAACCGGCATTGTTGATCAGCACATCCAGTCGGCCGGCTTCCCGCTCAAGGCGCCCGCTGGCCAGCTCGATCGAGTTGGCATCGTTGACGTCCAGTGCCACCGCGGTAAAGCCGGCGGCGCTCAGTTGCGCCAGGTCCGCCTCCTTGCGTGCGCCGGCCCAGACGCTGTAGCCAGCGGCCTTGAAAGTGTCGGCCAGCGCACGGCCGATCCCGCTCGAACAACCACTGATCAGAACAACGGGATCGGGCATGGGCGAAGCTCCGGTGGCTGGGGGAAAGGTATTGAGTCAGTCTGCAGGATGGTCGCGCAGGAACACCAGCTTGTCGACGCCTGATTGCTCTGCGCAATAGCGATAGCCCTGCAGGTCGAACTGCTGCAACGCCTGCGGGTCACGAATCCGGTTTTTGATCACGTAACGCGCCATCAGGCCACGGGCTTTCTTGGCATAAAAACTGATGATCTTGTATTGGCCATTCTTCAGGTCGCGGAATTCGGTGTCGATGATTCGCGCCTGTAGCGCCTTGCGTTTGACCGCACTGAAGTATTCGTTCGAGGCCAGATTGAGCAGCACCGAATCACCCTGTTCGGCCAGCGCCTGATTCAGCCAGCCGGTGATGCGCTCGCCCCAGAATGCGTAGAGATCCTTGCCGCGGGTGTTAGCCAGTTTGGTGCCCATCTCCAGGCGATAAGGCTGCATCAGATCCAGCGGCCGCAGCACGCCGTAGAGGCCGGAGAGCATGCGCAGGTGCTGCTGGGCAAAGTCGAAATCGGCATCGCTGAAGTCTTCGGCGTGCAGACCGGTATACACATCACCCTTGAATGCCAGCAAGGCCTGGCGGGCGTTTTCCGCGCTGAACGGCTGTTGCCAGCTGGTGTAGCGGGCGGCGTTGAGGCCAGCCAGCGGGTCCGACAGACTCATCAGTTCGGCGATTTGTGCCGGGGTCAGCTTGCGCAGCTGATTGATCAAAAGCTGTGCCTGATCGAGATGTTCCGGCTGGGTAAAGCGACGGGTGACGGGTGTTGAGGTGTAATCCAGCGTCTTCGCCGGGGAAATAACCATCAGCATGCATGTGCTCCTGTGTGGCGGGCGATTCTAACCCAGAAGCACGGTGTTACCAGGTGTGGCTGCGGCCGGTCGGTCGAGCGGCTGAGCCAGTTCCGCGGATGCAGGAGGCGATCTTCGTGCGGGCGAAAATGCGGAATTTTTTGCAGGGCTGGACTTGCGACTCTAACGGCCTTGGCGGAGCACGCCAAGCACTATTTGCCGATTGAAAAAATATAATCTCAGACGGTGAAAAGCGCTTTTTTCTGTAGTCAAGAATGCGGTATTAACAACACAGACCGCCGCAACCTGCCGACACAGGTGGCGTCTTCAGCCTTGCTTCTTGCGGCAGGTCGGTCTCAATCCGGCGGAGCGCCGCACTGGCCTTCCGTCACCGCCATCAGCATGAGGTGACCGAGTATGGATCAACACGGACGCGCAAGAACCGAGCTGCCAATCCTCTACGTCCTTGATACCAATGTCCTGATCCACGATCCAAACGCGCTGCTGAATTTCGAAGAACACCACGTGGCGATTCCGATGACGGTGCTGGAAGAGCTGGACAAGCTCAAAGCCGGCAAGCACTCGGTGGCGGCCGAATGCCGTCAGGCGATCCGCATGATCGATCAGGTGCTGGGCGAGGCCACGCCGGAGCAGGTTGAGCAGGGTGTGCCTATCCAGCGTGGCAAGAGCGGGCCGCGCGGCAGCATGTCGATCCTGATGAGCCGGCGCGCCGAGCCGATCATGCTGTTGCCGGAAAATCTCAACGACAACAAGATCATCAATCAGCTGGTCGAGCTGCGCAGTCGCCATCCGGGCAGCAGCGTGGTGCTGGTGACCAAAGACATCAACATGCGCCTGAAGGCGCGTGCCTGCGGCATCGAGTCCCAGGACTATCACACCGACCAGCTGGTGGATGACGTCTCCTTGCTGTCGCGCGGATATCACACACTGGATGGCTCGTTCTGGGATCGCGTGAGCAAGGTCGAGACCCGTCAGGGCCACGGCAAGACCTGGCATACCGTGCAAATGCTGGAAAAACTGCCGGCGCACATCAATGAGTTCATCGTCGATGAGCAGGGTTTTGTCGGCTGGATCAAGGAGGTCAACGGCAGTGAGTTGCTGATCCTCGATATGCACCACGAGCAGTTGCTGCATCAGGAAGCCTGGGGCCTGCGCCCGCGCGATGTCTATCAGTCGCTGGCGCTGTATGCGCTGCTGGATCCGGATATCCATCTGGTCAACCTGTCCGGTGCCGCCGGTTCCGGCAAGACCATTCTGGCATTGGCCGCGGCGATCGAGCAGACCATGGTCAGCAAGCGCTACCGGCGCATCATCGCCACCCGCAGCGTGCAGGGGCTGGATCAGGAGATCGGCTTTCTGCCGGGCACCGAGGCGGAGAAAATGGAGCCCTGGCTGGGTGCCATCACCGATAACCTGGAAGCGCTGCACATGGACGACGAGAGCACCCACGGCAGCGTCGACTACATCCTGCAGAAGGTGCCGCTGCAGTTCAAATCACTCAACTACATTCGCGGACGCAGCTTCCAGCAGAGCCTGATCCTGATCGACGAGTGCCAGAACCTGACCCCGCACCAGATGAAAACCATCATCACCCGCGCCGGCAATGGTTCGAAAGTCGTGTGTCTGGGCAACCTGGCGCAGATCGATACGCCCTATCTGTCTGCCACCAGTTCCGGGTTGACCTATCTCACCGAGCGCTTCAAGGACTTCCCGCACGGTGTGCATGTGTCGCTGCAGGGGGTTCCGCGCTCGATTCTGGCCGAGTACGCCGAGGCCAATATGTAGTGGCGCACGCCCGGCCGGTTAAGCGGTCGGGCGTTGTTTGTGCGCGAAGCAGCTAAAAGACGTGGCTGTTTTGCCGGCTGCGCCAACTGCTCAGGCGGTCATCCAGTCTGGCCAGACTGTCGATGCCTTGCTGGCGGGCCTTGCTGAACAGGATCAAGGCCAGTTCCGCGGTGACCAGGGCATCGGCACTGGCGCTATGCCGGGCCAGGACCTCAAGGCCGAAAAATTCGACCCAGGCGTCCAGCCCGCCTTTGTGGATTGCCGCTTGAGGGCAGAGCATCGGGGCCACTTCGGCCAGATCGAAAAAACGGTGGCGCAATGTATAGCCCAAGGTGCTTTGCAGCGCCCGCGTCAGCATGCGCTGGTCGAAGGGGGCGTGATAACCGATCACCGGGCTGTCGCCGAGGAAGTCGAGGAAATCCAGCAGCGCCTGCGCGGGGTCAAGTCCGGCGGCAATGGTACTGGGTGCCAGGCCATGAATCAGGATGCTCTCACTGACTTTGTGGTCGCCCTGCAGGGTGGCTTCGTACTGGCTGCCCAGATCAATGCAACCGTCCTCGATGGCCAGTGCGCCAATCGACAGCACGTGGTCACGGTTGACGTTCAGGCCGGTGGTTTCCAGATCCAGCACCACCAGCCGCTGTGCATGCAGAGGGCACGCATCGGCGGTTCTGGGCGCTGGCAGGGCTGCGCAGCGCGTCCGCTGCTCGCTGCTCAGGGTGGACTTTCTGGTCGGGGCAAACCATTCCAGCAAGCGTTTCATAGCTGGTAACGCAAGGTCAGGCTGGATTGCAGGCGCTGCGCCTGACGAAAGGATTCGCGCAGCACGCGCCGGTCCAGATCGTTCAGGTCATCCGGATCGATGCGGTTGGATAAGGGCAGCCCGCCCTTGGCCTGGGATTGGTGCAACTGCATGCGGATCAGCTGGATATAGCGGTAAGCCTCCTCATAGGCCGCGCCATCCAGCGCTTCGATGACGCCGCGCATGACCAGCTGATCGAGCCGTTCCAGCGTGCTGCATTCCTCGATCCCGTTGGCCAGGGCCAGTATGCGCGCCGCATCGACAAAGGGCGTGAGGCCTTGCACCTTGAGGTCGAGGGTGTGCTTGTCGGTGCCCTTGCGGGGCAGGCTGAATTCGCGGAACAGCCCGCCCAGTGGCGGGCGGTGGCGCAAGGCATTTTCCGCCATCATTCGCTGGAACACGCTGTTGCCGGCAATTTCTTCAAGAAACTCCCGGCGCAATTGCTGGCAGCCCTGTTCCGGTCCCCAGACCACCCGCAAGTCGAAGTAGATCGTCGAGCCCAGCAGGTTTTCCGGTGTGGCTTCTCGGACGAAATCGCCCAGCCGCCGGCTCCATTCGCGTTGTGACAGGCACAGCTCGGGGTTGCCGGCCATGATGTTGCCCTGGCACAGGCTGAAACCGCACTGGTCGAGGGCTTCGTTGATTTTTCGCGCCAGTGGCAGCAGCAGCTGACGGATGCGTTGGGCCTCCTGATGATCGGCGGCCTCGAAGAGAATGCCATTGTCCTGATCGGTATGCAGGGTCTGTTCGCGGCGCCCCTCGCTGCCAAATACCAGCCAGCTGAAGGCGACGCCGGGGTCACCGTGCTCCTCGATACACAGCTCGATTACCCGGCACACGCAATGGTCGTTGAGCAGGGTGATCAGATGGGTGATCTGGGTCGAGCTGGCGCCATGGGCCAGCATGTTGTCGACCAGATGGCGGATGTCGGCGCGCATCAGTATCAGGCTTTCGAGGGAGCCGGCCTGGCGGATGGCGCGCGCCAGATGAACCAGATCAACGCGTTGCAGGGAAAACAGGTCTCGCTCGGAAACCACGCCGCACAGGCGGCCCTTGTCTACCAGCACGACGTGCGCAATATGTCGTTCGGTCATGGCAATCGCGGCATCAAAGGCGCTGGCGCGCGATGGCAGATGAAACGGATTGGGTGTCATCAGCTGGCTGATCGGTTGCTGCAGATCGGTGCCGTCTTTGGCAATGGCCTTGCGCAGGTCGCGCAGGGTGAAAATGCCCAGCGCCTGCATGTCCGCATTGGCAATCACGATACTGCCGACCTGCATCTGGTGCATCAGGCGGACTGCTCCCTGCAGGGTTTCCTCCGGTGGGCAGGTCAGCGGCTCGCGCATCGCCAGTTCGCCCAGCGTGGTTTCCAGTGAGTATTGCGAACCCAGCGTTTCTGCGGCCCGTAACTGCACCTGCTGATTGACCTGATCAAGCAGACTGCTGACCCCGCGCAGGCAGAAATCACGAAACGGGTTGCAGGTGGAAAACAGCCGGACAAAAGCCGGTTTGGCCAGCAGCAGGCAAAAGGTATCTTTCGCCGCGATATGTTCGGTGCGCGTGGCCCGCTCGCCCAGCAGTGCGGCCAGCGGAAAGCATTCACCGCGACTGATCTCGAAGGTGTTCTGTCCGTCACCGGTTTCGCCGGCGGGGCGCTTGCCGCTGACCAGACCTTGCTTGACCACATAGAAATATTCGACCGGGCCATCTTCGGGCTTGATGATGGACTCGCCGGCGGCGTAGAAGCGCAGCTTGCAGTTCTCGACCATAAAGGCCAGGTGGCTGACATCCATCAGATTGAATGGCGGGGATTTCTTGAGGAAATCCAGCGTGCCCTGAATGTTCTGCTGCACGGCAATCTTGCCGGTCTGATCAAAAGCGTCCGCTTTGCTCATGCTGTCCTCGCAGAAAAGGCTAACCGGCTATTTTCCCAACATAGCCAGGCAGCCACGCAAAGGCCATTGCACTTAAGTCTATGCACTGGCCGCTGCCGCGTATTCGATGCCGTCACCGGCGATTGGCGGGTTACAATCGGCATTCATTTGAACAGGAGTCTGCCGTGCTGACCCATCTTGATAATCAGGGCCGTGCCCATATGGTTGATGTCACCGAAAAGGCGGTGACATTCCGCGAAGCCGTGGCGGAGGCGCGTATTCGCATGCTGCCGCAGACCTTGCAGATGATCCAGCAAGGCGGGCATCCCAAGGGCGATGTGTTCGCCGTGGCGCGCATCGCCGGGATCCAGGCAGCGAAGAAAACCCACGACCTGATCCCGCTGTGCCATCCGTTGCTCTTGACCAGCATCAAGGTGGAACTCGCCGCTGAAGGTGAAGATACCGTGCATATCATCGCCCGCTGCAAGCTGGCCGGGCAGACCGGGGTGGAAATGGAAGCCCTGACTGCCGCCAGCATTGCAGCCCTGACCATCTATGACATGTGCAAGGCGGTCGATCGCGGCATGTGTATCGAACAGGTGCGTCTGCTGGAAAAAGTCGGTGGCAAGAGTGGCCACTACCAGGCCGATGCCGCTCAATAGGAACTTTTCCCTGCTGCAGATTCACTACTTCGCCCGTTATCGAGAAGCCCTCGGGCAGGACTCCGAGCAGCTGCCGTGGACGCCCGGGCTGACCTGCATGAATGATCTGCGCGAGCACCTGCTCAGCCGTGGCGGGGTCTGGCAGGTGCTGGAAGAGCAGAACCTGATGTGTGCGCGCAACGAGGAGTTGTGCAGCCTCAACGAGCCGCTGAGTGATGGCGATGTGGTGGCGTTCTTTCCAACAGTCACCGGGGGCTAGTCATGGCCATTCGTGTGCAGCTGGAAGCCTTTGACCCGGGTGCGCAACTCAATGCATTGCATGCGGCCAATCTGGGCATTGGCGCCGTGGTTGGGTTTGTCGGTTATGTGCGCGATTTCAATGCCGGTCAGGAGGTGCAGGGCATGTTCCTCGAGCACTATCCGGGCATGACGGAAAAGGCGCTGGCGAAGATCGAGGCCGAAGCCCGCCTGCGCTGGCCGCTGCTCAATGTGGATATCCTGCACCGGGTCGGCAATCTGCAACCGGGCGAGCCGATTGTCTTTGTCGGCACTTGCAGTGCGCACCGGAAGGCAGCATTCGAGGCCTGTGATTTCATCATGGACTATCTGAAAACCCGTGCGCCGTTCTGGAAGAAGGAAACCGGTAGTGCGGATGCTGGCTGGGTCGAGGGGCGTGACAGCGACCAGCAGGCGGCGCGGCGCTGGGAGTAGTGGGCGGGTATTGGATTGGTAATCCGGTGAATTTGGTGCCTCTGGTTTAACCATATTGCGTGCGTGTTTGGCACATCTTTTCCGCCCTGCTGGGCGGGTCACTTTTGCCAGTCGCCGCAAAAGTAACCAAAACCGCTTGCCCCGGGATACGGGTCTTCGCTGCGCTCAGACTTCCCTCGCTCCAGTGCCGCTCCGCAGGCACGCTCCGAAGGACCATCCATGGTCCATCGGAGCTTTCTCGGCGTCCTGCCTCGAAACCTGCTTCGCAACACCTACGCTCGGCCTCCTCAACGGGGCGTTTGGTTGCCACCGAATTTTCAGTGTCTGCACGGACCAACAGTCCCGTCAGGAGGGCGAGTGGAATCGGTGTGTAAGGGGTTGAGCGGCATGGATGCCGCGAGAGCTGCGATGGGCCATGGACGGCCCTTCGCAGCGGGCCCCTGGAGCGCCGATGGAGTGAACGAACCCCGGGCGCGGAGCGCTCGGGGCCGGATGTCGGGTGCGTTTTCTCTTTGCTTACTTTCTCTTTGCGCCGGGCGGCGATCCGCAAACAAAGAGAAAGTGAGGCGCCGTGCATGGCGCAACCAGAGGTCTGGCACCGAGAAAAGCGCGGAGGTCTGGCTCGCAGACAATGCCAGTTAAAGCAGCACCGGATTGCCAATCCGCAAAATCTCAGTCCGCGCGCCTCTGGCTCACAAAAAAGGGTGAAGCCGTCACCGGGTTCACCCTTCTTGAAAGGCACTAATCTCAGTGCTTGCGCGGCACCGGTGCCAGCAATTCAGCGGGTGGCTGCTCACAGTTGATCTTGCGTCCGAGCAACGCCTCAATGGCGGGCAGGGCGTAGGCGTCGTCTTCGCCGGCGAAGCTGATCGAGGTGCCACTGGCACCGGCGCGACCGGTGCGGCCGATACGGTGCACGTAGTCGTCCGGGGTTTCCGGCAGGGTGAAGTTGATCACGTGGCTGATCGCATCCACATGAATGCCGCGCCCGGCCACGTCGGTGGCGACCATCACGCGGATCTTGCCCTCGCGAAAGCCTTCCAGCGCCTTGATGCGCTTGTGCTGCGGCACATCACCGGACATCTGTACGGCGCTGATGCCGTCGCGGGTCAGGCGCTCCTCGATGCGCCGGACTTCATCCTTGCGGTTGGCAAACACCATCACGCGGATCCAGTTGTTCTGGGCGATCAGGTTGTACAGCAGTTTGTACTTGTCGCTGCCGGCAACGGCGTAGACATGTTGCTCAACGGTATCGCTGGCAACGTTTTCCGGCTCGATCTCGACAATCGCAGGGTCGGTAGTCCACTGCTTGGCGAGGTTCATCACGTCCTCGGTGAAGGTGGCGGAGAACAGCAGTGTCTGCCGCTCGCCCTTCATTGGCGTCTGGCGGATGATCTGGCGAACCTGGGGGATGAAACCCATGTCGAGCATGCGGTCCGCTTCGTCAAGGACCATCACCTCCACCATATCCAGATGCACTTCGCCGCGCTGGTTGAAGTCCAGCAGGCGGCCGGGCGTGGCGACCAGAATGTCGCAATAGCGCGATTCCAGCTGCTTGAGTTGCTTGTCGAAGTCCATGCCACCGACAAAGCTCATCACGTTCAAGCCGGTGTATTTGTTCAGCGCCAGTGCGTCATTGGCGATCTGTACCACCAGTTCGCGGGTTGGCGCGATGATCAGCGCGCGCGGCTCGCCCATGAAGCGTTCCTTCGGCGGCGGCGTGGTGAGCAGCTGGGTGATGGTGGAAATCAGGAAGGCAGCGGTTTTGCCCGTGCCGGTCTGGGCACGGCCGATGGCGTCCTTGCCGCGCAGGGTGTGACCCAGCACCTGGGCCTGGATCGGTGTGCAGTAGGGGAAGCCGAGGTCGTGAATGCCGTGCATCAGCTCGGGAGCCAGCTTGAAGTCATGAAAGCGGGTCTTGCCTTCCTGCGGTTCGACGGCGAAATCTTCCAGTTTCCAGGTGTTCGCCGGTTTTGCCGGCTTCTGTCGGGCCGGCTTGGGCGCGCGGGATTTTTCCGCGCGCGGCTTGCGCTCCGCGACAGTCTCGTTCACCGCCGTGGCTGTGCTGGCGGTTTCTTGCGGGTTGGCGGAATTCTCAGTGGCAGGCTTGTCGCCCTTGGAAAACATGTTCTGTAGTGCTTTGAGCACGGTATTCTCATCAATTGGTTAAGGAATGAACGCTCGCCAGTGTAAAGCAAGAAGGCCGTTGGGCGAAGTATCTCGCGCCGCACGGCCGGGTGATCAGGCTTGCGGCAGGGTTTCAAGCAGCAGATCGCGCAGATTGCCGCCCATGATCGCGGCGATATCCGCTTCGCTGAAGCCGGCATCCAACAGGCCCTGGGTGATCTGCACCAGTGCGCTGGTGTCGAACGGCATCGTGGTTGCGCCGTCGAAGTCCGAGCCCAGCGCGACATGTTCAACGCCAATCAGGTCGACCGTATAGCGGATCGCCTTGATGATGTTCTCCAGCGAGGGGGCGCAAACGGCACCGTCCCAGTAGCCGATTCCGACTATGCCACCGGTGGCGGCAATCGCCTTGAGGTGTTTGTCACTCAGATTGCGCGGGCCGGGGCAGGTGCCGGCAACGCCGGTATGCGAGACCACCAGTGGTTGCGTGCTGATGGCCAATACGTCGTCGATCAGCGGTTTGGAGGCATGCGCCAGGTCGACCAGCATGTGTTTTTGCTGCAGTCGGGCGATCACCTCACGGCCAAAGTCAGTCAGGCCGCCCTTGTCGATGCCATGGGCTGAACCGCCCACTTCGTTATCGAAGAAGTGCGTCAGGCCGGTCATGCGAAAGCCGGCGTCATACAGCCGGTCGACGTTTTCCAGCTGGCCTTCCAGTGGTTGCAAGCCTTCGGTGGCCAGCAGGCCGGCCAGTTGTTCGGGTTGCTGCTGACGGTCCTTGAGGTACGCCGCCAGCTCTTCACGGTTCTTGATGATGCGCAGCTGCCCATGGCTGGCGGCAGCGGCCTTGTGCAGTTTCTCGCTCTGGTACAACGCACGCTGCAACAGGCTGTTCCAGGTTGCACGCGGCCAGCGCTGGGCCATCACCAGCAGGGTCACACTGTCACTGTCGGCGCTGTTGCGCTCGTAGTTCAGCCCGCGCGGGGTCTTGGTCACCACCGAGAATACCTGCAGGCCGACGTTGCCTTCGAGCAGGCGGGGAAGATCGGTATGGCCATAGTCGATGCGTTGCAGCAGATCGCGTTGCCAGAGCAGCGCGTCATCATGCAGGTCGGCGACAAACAGGCGCTCATGCAGTTTGATGGCGGTGTCGCTGACTGCAGAAGGAGCAGGGTGCAGCACCCGGTTCATGTCCCGGTCCACATACTGCGGAACGTTGAAGAAGATGGTCAGGCCAATGGCCAGCAGAATCAGCAGGGCGAGCAAGGCTTTGCGCATGGCGGTTGTTCCGTTTCTGATTGTTGTTATTGAGTGCAGATTAACGTGCCGCTGCAGTGGTTTCCTCTCTGGGGTCAGCACCGGCGAGCAGTTTTCCGTCAGCACTTTTGAGTATGCCACCGACGGCACCAAAGTCTTTATCCCACTCTGGGTCCTGTTGCACCTGGTAGCCCAGTGCGGACAAGGCTTGCGCCTGATCGGCATACAGCGATTGCTCGAGTCTCAGTCCGGCCGGCGTGGACTCATGCGGTGCGAAGGATGACGGTGAATTGATGCTGTAAAAGCGTGGCGCGGAAATGGCTTGCTGGATATCCATGCCGAACAGCTGCAGGTTCAGAAACACCTGTACCAGCGCCTGGGCTTGCATGTCGCCGCCGGGGGTGCTGAAAGCCAGCAGAAAGCGCTCGTCCTGGTAAACCATCAGCGCATGGGGGGTGATTCTCGGTCGCTTTCCCGGTTGCAGCGCATTGATGTGCTGTGGGTCCAGCTGGAACTGGGTCATGCGGTCACCGAGGTTGATCCCGGTGCCGGGCAGCATGGGGCTCTTAGGGAAGTCCGAAGGGGTAATCACCACGGCATTGCCCTGACTGTCGATCACTGAAATTTGCGAGGTGTCCTGGCCGGCGTTGAAATGGCTGAGGGTCTGCAGCATTTTCCAGCTGCCCGATGAATGCTGTTCGCGGCCCTGGCGCTTCCCGCCAAAGCCCGGAATTTCGCCTGCCCTGGCGGGACCGTCAAAGGCCTTTGGGGTCATTTGAGCCTGGCGGGCCAGCGCGTATTCCGGGCTGAGCAATAGGTCCGTGGGCACCGCCACAAAACCCGGGTCGGCAACGTAGGTGTCGCGGTCGCTCATGGCCAGTTCGATGGCCTGGGTCACGCTGTGGATGTATTCAGCACTGTTGTGCTTCAGGTTTTTCAAGGGCAGGGTTTGCAGGATCTGCAGTACCTGTGGTGCCAGCATGCCTTGAGACCAGGTGCCGTTCGCGAAGAAGGTATAGCGCCCGATCCGTGCGCTCACGGGGGGCTCCCAGCCACCCTGATATTGCTGCAGGTCTTGCCTGCGGATAAAGCCGTCATGCTGGCGATGGAATTGCGCTATCTGCTCGGCAATCGGGCCGCGGTAGAAATAGTCGCGCATGGCCTGGATCGCTTGCTGACGTGAGTGTCCCTGTTGCAAGGCACGGGTCTCGGCATCGGCGAGGTTTTGCAGGGTGTTGGCCAGGTCCGGAAAGGTCATTTTCTGGTGCAGGCGAACCGGCTGCCACCAGCCGTGGGGCAGCCATACTTCGGCCGTGCTGGGCATCAGGATGCGCATGCCCAGACGCTGATACCAGGGCAGGTCCATATTCCGATGCATGATGGCGTGCATCGGGAAGCCGTTTCTGGCCAGCTCGATGGCCGGCTTGGCCAGTTCGGCAAAGGACTTCTTGCCGCATTCCTGGAGCAGTGCGGCGATGACATCCGGCGCTGCCGGGATCAGTTGGGCGCGGATGTCGAGACTGGGTACGGTCTGCAGGCCGGCGGCGCTGAAGGCTTCAATGGAGGCTGCCGCCGGTGCTGTTCCGACGCCTATATAGGAGCGAACACGCCGGGTTTGTGCGTTGTAATACAGCGTGGGCGTCACACCGCCGAAAGCGGCGGCTTCGCCGTGGGTGACGTTGATCACCAGCAGTGCCGCAATCGCGGCGTCGCAGGCGCTGCCGCCGTTGCCGAGTACATCCATGGCGGCCTGCGTCGCCCAGGGCGTTCCAGTTACCACGGCGTGCTTCTCACCTACCGTCAGTGTCTTGCTGGTGCGGGTGGTGTCGGTGTAGTCGAGTATCTCCGGCGCGGTATAGAACACCGCGGCGGCGATGATGCTGGCGACCAGCAGGGCTATCGCGCTGATTTTCTTGAGCATGAAGGGCTGCCCTGCGTGGGGGGTGCAAGGTTGACGAGTCATCCTTGTACCGGGTTGCTTTGAAAATGACCTGTCGGCGAGCTTGCCAGGCTCAACAGGTGCTCAGTCGGGCGCTCAGCCACTGACCGATATCGCGAATCTGGCTGGGTCGTACTTCGTGGCCCATCGGGTATTCCTGCCAGCTGGCGGGCACGCCGCGTTCGGCGAGGAAGTCATACGCAGCGCGCCCCATGGCCAGTTGAACCACCTCGTCCTGACTGCCATGCATGCAGAAAGTGGCCAGCGTCTGTTTGTCAGCCGGCAGTTGCAGGGAGGCTTCAAAGGTCGGTGCGTAGGTGGACAGGGCCAGCACTCCGCCCAGCGGACCCTGCCAGCGCAGGAAGGCGGTGTGCAGTACCACGGCGCCGCCCTGGGAGAAACCGGCGAGGATGATGCGCGCCGGGTCTATGCCGCTGTCGCGTTGCGCTTCGATCAGCTGGATAACCTGCAAGGTCGAGTTTTCCAGCTGGTCACGGTTGATCGCCCGTGCTGGGCTCATGGCCAGAATGTCGTACCAGCTGGGCATCGCGTAACCGGCATTGATCGTCACCGCCCGGGTCGGCGCCTGCGGCAGCACAAAGCGGGTGGTCGGCAGGATTTCCTGCAGGGCTTCGGCGACGGGCAGAAAGTCGTAACGGTCGGCGCCCAGACCATGCAGCCAGATCACGCAGGCATCGGCCGTTTGAGCGGGTTGGATAATCAGGGCTTCGGTCATCGTTTGCTCCACAAAGGTGCGCTTGCTGCATCAGGCAGCGTTATCGGCATTATGCAATGGTTTGAGGCCTCTGTTTGCAATGCCTTGCGGGCACAGTTCCGGGTGGCAGGATTCTTGCGGTACATCCGGCCAGATCATGCGGGCAGGAGTATGCCGAATCGTCTACTACACTCGTGGCTGGTTCCGGCACATGCGTGTGCTACCCGTTATGGCGTTGCCCTACACCTGCAGGCTGCAGGGTTTGTTTATCTATCAGACAGATGTATCTGGAGGCTTTATGAAGTTGATGAAATCCACTCTGGCAGTCGTGGTTGCCGCTTCGGTTCTGGGTATGAGCGGCATCGCCAATGCCGGCGTGACGCTGGATGCGGTGAAGAAGAAGGGTTTTGTGCAGTGCGGTATCAGTGATGGCTTGCCCGGATTTTCCTACGCCGATGCCAAGGGTAATTATCTGGGGCTGGATGTGGATGTGTGTCGCGCCGTGGCGGCGGCCGTCTTCGGGGATGCCTCCAAGGTTCGCTACAGCCCGTTGACGGCCAAGGAGCGCTTCACCGCCCTGCAGTCCGGTGAGGTGGATATTCTCTCGCGCAATACCACCTGGACCAGCTCCCGTGATGGCGCCATGGGTCTGAACTTTACCACCGTGGCGTACTTCGACGGTCAGGGCTTTCTGGTCAACAAGAAGCTGGGCATTTCCAGTGCCAAGGAGCTGGATGGCGCCACCGTGTGTATTCAGGCCGGCACCACGACCGAACTCAATCTGGCCGATTACTTCCGCGCCAATGGCTTGAAGTTCACCCCGATCACCTATGACACCTCGGATGAAAGCGCCAAATCACTGGAGTCCGGGCGCTGCGATGTGCTGACCTCCGATCAGTCGCAACTGTATGCCCAGCGCATCAAGCTGGCGGCTCCGGATGACTATATCGTGCTACCCGAAGTGATCTCCAAGGAGCCGTTGGCACCCGCAGTACGCCAGGGGGATGACGAGTGGTTCCACATTGTGCGCTGGACCCAGTTCGCCATGCTCAATGCCGAGGAGCTGGGTGTGACCTCGCAGAATGTCGAGGAACTGTCCAAGACCACCAAGAATCCGGACATTGCCCGCCTGCTGGGTGCCGAGGGGACATATGGCGCCGATCTGAAGCTGCCCAATGACTGGGTGGTAAAAATCGTCAAACAGGTGGGTAACTACGGCGAGTCGTTCGAGCGCAACGTCGGCGCCGGCAGCGAGCTGAAGATCGAACGCGGCCTGAATGCCCTGTGGAACAAGGGTGGTTTGCAGTACGCGCCACCGGTACGCTGATCCTCACCGCCATCGCCCCTTGAGCGGGGCGCTGCTGTTCGCAATGCCGGGCACCCGGCTGCCAAGCCAGTCGGGTGTTTGCCTGGGGTTAGAGGGCTTTCCTGTATATGTCGGTGACTTCTTCACGAAATCATTCCGCGCTGTTGACCGATCCTCAGGTGCGGGCCTGGGTGTTCCAGGTGGTCGCGGTGTTGGCCGTAGTGGCGCTGGGCTGGTATCTGTTTCATAACACCCAGAGCAATCTTGCCCAACGCGGCATTCTTTCCGGCTTCGGCTTTCTCGAGCAGAGTGCCG
>JACCEA010240061.1_pt1 | contig 16496 bp, 20 predicted proteins | sample 7449851 | NCBI WGS metagenome assembly JACCEA01 (sample SAMN15323453, study PRJNA562643) | freshwater metagenome | isolation source: river surface water | place: USA:Blue River Watershed | collected 2017-08-18 | reverse complement strand
GAAGTCCCGTGGCATCGTAGATGCCGTAGATGACCCACTTAGCCACGGGAGCCTCGCTTGGTCTTTGCGGGGTCGAAGGCCGGAGCCTCGGCCTCAAGGAAGCGGCGAAGCGCGGCCTCGATGACCTTCGTTCGTGAGGGGGGGAATTCGAGCGACTCGAGCCAAGTGCTCAACCATCGGTCGAGGACGGGGTCGATCGCTACATTCAGCCGTTCTTTGAGTCGTGCCATTGTCATGGGATGACATATGACACAGGTGGCGGCAAATGTCCAGCCATGTACGCACACGGGCGTTGACGTTTGCACAGACGCGTGCTAGATGTGGATGGCTAGGACGGCATGACGCCAGTCGGCAACGCAGCGCGGAGGTGTAAAATGGGGTCGTGCCTCGATGCGGTTGCTTCGAGAAAGAGACCCGCCACAGCTCCAGGGGACGCCGCTGCATCCAGGCGTGGCATGGCCGGAGAGACGGCCGCTTAGAGATTCAGGAGAAGACCGGACATGTGGCTGACCAAACCTGTGACGGTTCCCGCGTGGGTCGCCTTGCTGGGCATCTGCGCCGCAATCTCGTCCGCACTGCGCGGGGCCGAGTTCGTCTTGTCTATGACCCAGTGAAGGAAGCCCCTCGATGGTTGGCATGAAAGGTCTAGCCGCAATGGCCGCGCTTGCGATGATCGAGCAGCCCACAAGATATGTTGCCCCCGCCGGCTGCGAGCCGCCATCTCAGACCGAAGATCGCCGAGGAGAAGGAGCGAGAGTTTTTGTCTCCCGAGTATGCCACGCCGCAGCCAGTTGGATCACACTCAGAGCGGTTTGCTTGCCGGATCGTTGCAAAGGCGATCCGTGAACGAACTTAATTCAAGAGACCACCTCGCAAATGGATTTCTGGACCGCAGCGCGCAAGAAGGACGCCGTGGCCAAGGCCGAGGCGGACGGGCTGATCGCCGACAGTGCCGAAGTCCGCGATGAGCTTGTCCGAAAGATGCACGCGGGCGAGATGACGTTGGAGCAGGTGCAAGCCGAGTTGAAACGCATCAAACGCGACGCCAAGAAGAACGGGAAAATCACCCGTGCTCAGGCGTGGCGCAGAGGATAGAAGGAACCTCTGCGTGACTTTGCTCGGCGACATGGTGAAGGCGCGGCGCGAGCATCTAGGGCTCGGGCTTCGCGACGCCGCCAAAATCGTGAAGGTCTCTCACGCGACGCTCTCTCGCGTCGAGCGCGGTGAGCCGCCTGACATCGAAACTTTCGCCCGGTTGTGTCACTGGATCGGGCTGTCGTCGCAACTGTTCTTGTCCGATACCGGACTGAAATAGAGGATACCTCCGATCATCCCCACAGCACGTTGGCGATGAACCAAGCCGCCAACGTCACTATTATAGGCGGGTAGATCAGTTGAAACCGAGCCCGCCAGCAGCGACGCCAGATAGAATGTCGCGGACTACCGGAGGAAGCGTGAGCTTGGCTCCGGCCAGCATTCCGATGACGATCAGCCATTTGATGTCCGGAAGAAACCGCTCGATGACTGCTCCCAGTGAGAGCGAGCGGTGGCGTCTGAACTCCTCTGCTGCTTCCTCCAGATCCTCCAGCCGCTCGTGATGGTGTCCGGCCGTAGTCTCCAGAGCGGAGATCCTGCCCTCGTGATGGAGCAGGGGGCCTAAGGGCTGCGAAATCGAATCCGCCCAAGGCGGCATTGCTCCGTTGCCTCTTCCGTAGGGCATTTTGTCCGGGCTCCAAGATGTCGTCGGCGTCGTCGGGGATCATACCTTGCCCCCCTTGCAGGCGGTGTCGATCTGAGCGTTCACGATGCGGACGCTCTGAGCCGTCTCGGCGGTGTCTTGAGGCACCCACGATGGCTGCCTCAGCCCGCACGCGAAGGCTTTGACGGATTTCGACGCAACATCAGCGATACGCTTCTCAGGAGCTTTTCCGGCAGTGCCGGTCAGTTCGGCACAGCCTGACAACAGCGTCAGGAACGGTAGGCAGAGGAGAGACATCCTCTGCGGCGTCCAATGCCTCTTGCACACGGTGGTCGGCCTCCTGTTGAGCTTTGGTGAGCGCACGCTCAAACAGAAGCGCAGACCGTTCTTTGGCGGTTGAGAATCCCTTGAGGTAGCCGTAGCCGTAGAGGCCACCCAAGGCCGAGAGAATGAGAGGGACGTAGACGAGAGGGGAAACGAGACGGCCGAGAAGGGCAGCAATCATCCCCTGCCTCCCGTCCAATCCTGCACCCGCGCCGCGATGACGACGGCAACAGCCGCAAGCACGATGACGAGGACCATGGTCGATTTGCCGGCGCCGACGTGCTCCATGAGAGCCGATGTCCCCGACAGGCTCTCAGCGGTTTTCTGCGAGGCCTGGGTTGCGGTTCCAAGCACCCATTCGCCAGCAGAGGCGACGCCGATGAGGCCCGTTCCCCAGATGGTGCGGGACTTGACCAGAGCGGCGACAGGAGGCGTGGACGGGCAGACCGCTTGCGGCATCGGCTCGGGTGCCGGCTCAGCCTCGCCGGGCTTCACAGGTGGCGGCACCTCGTTCCATAGCGCGGCTTCAGCCAGGCGCCGGCGGGTCAGGCCCTTGAGCTCGCGCTTGGGCTTGCCCGCCTTGTTCCACCTGAGAAGCTGACCCGGCACCGCGTCATAGCGGCCCTTGTTCAATTCGCGAAGCAGGGTCGATTTGCGGAACGCGCCTTCTCCGACGTTGAAGACGAACGAGACGAGGGCATCGAATTGGTAGGCCGTGACGGGCACTTTTAGAGCGCCCTCGACGACGTTCTCGGCCCAAGCCAGATCCTTGATCAGAAGCCGCTCGGCCTCCTCCTTGGTGATGGCCTGACCCTTTTCGACGTTGTCGGTGTGGCCGTAGCCGATGGTCCAAACCTTGGCGGGGCAGAGGTAGGCCTCGAGGTAGCAGCCTTCGAAGCTCTTCACGAGGGCCAGGCCCTTTTCGCTCATGTCCACGGTGCTATCCCCCAATCCCGGCAAGCTGTTGACGTGCGTCGGCGACAGCAGCATCCACGGAAGCGCGATCAACAGCAGCTGCCACCTCTGCCTTAGAGAAAGCTTCCACGGTCTCGATCGCCATGGCGGCAGCTTCCCAAGCGGTTCGCTTGGTGATGATGACGTCTCTGAGTTGCTCATAGGTGAGCCCCCGTACGGTTGCTTCCGTTGTGAGCTGGTTTTTTGCCGTATCGTCCGTGCCGGACTCGGCTCTGAGGACAAGCTCGTATTTGAGGAGGTAGGCGCCCTGCTTGCCGGGAGCGGCGGCTGTGATTTGAGAGCGGCGCTCCTCCGCGGCTTGCGCGACGGCTGCCAGCCCGTTCTCCTTGGCCTGCAGAAGAAGCTCGGCCTCGACCTCCTCGGCCGTCACAGCCGCCGGGGCGTCCACCCAGCACGGACCATCGGCAAGCTCGACACACGTGCGAACGCCATCGGCCTCTGAGCGAGGCACCTCTCGACGAATCGTGAACATGTCAGGGTCTTTCGTGTTTGATGCGGAGGTTGCCGTAGCCCTGATCGACGCGGAGCGCCCAATTTGCCTTGGCTTGGAGGGCTGCGGATTGAAGCCGGAAGCAGATGATAACTGTGCCTGAGACACCTTGCGGGACCTCCCACACGGTGGCCTCCTGCCGGGTCGCGTGGTGCATCACGGCATCGACGTTGCCGCCGGTCGGGAAGGTGATGGTCTGGTGCGCCCCCTGCCCGTCGATGTAGGACAGATACGACCCAACGCCAACGTTGTTGCTCTTCGAGAAAAACGGCGCCTTGTGCAGGTTGTTGGTGACTTGGGTCTTGCCGGTGATGGTGAGGAGGTCGCCCGCTTGCACGTTGGCGACGGCGATGGAATAGGCCGTCGTCGGCGCAGCGCCGGAGGCTTTGGTGACGGGGAGATTGATGGTGGTCAGGACCGGGAAGGTCTGCTCGTACTGCTTGATGAAGGTCGTCACGCGACGATCTCCTCGACTTGCAGGAACGAGGCGAACGTCCCATTAAACAGACCCGCACCGGCCGAGCCGTTGAAGGTCGTAGTGCCCGCGCCGTTGCTGCCGGCTCTGAGCTTGAACGTGGTCGAGGACGTGGTCGCAGCGCGCATCGCATGCGTGAGGCATCCCGTCGTGACTTGGCCCGCGAAATCGGCTCGACCGGGAGCACCCGTCGCAAGGGTGTTTGCGGTCGAGTCTTGGAACAGGCCGAGATAGATGCCGTTCGTCGTCGAGTGCGCGTAGTGGCCCGCGTGCGAGATGCGGAGCAGGTTGGCGGCAACCGTCGGCGTGACGGCCTGCGACATGTATTGATCGCCCTCGGTGTTCTGAGGGGTCGTGTTGTCTGCGGGAAAGATCGTCGTTCCGGTGGCCACCGCGGAATCAACCGTCCGAGGCGCTTGCACGACCTCGCCCGGAAGCTTCACGCCTGGCGCCATGTTCACGATGATATCGGGAGCGGCGTTCCACGTGCCCGCCGTGGCAAGTCCCGTATTCCAGATCAGCCGCCCGAGCACCACGTAGGGCTTCGTCGTCACGGCCGTTCCGGTGTAGAACACGTGCGCGCTGTCTGCCGCTCCCGCGCCGCCTTCCGCCGTCGAGGAAGCCAGCGCGTTCGTCGACAGAGCCGCGATGCTCGTTCCCGAGAGGCAGTTGATCGCTCCGAGCCGGATGGTTCCCGCATCGTCGAAAGCAACCACCCAGACAGAGAGAGCGGTCGAGTTCGCCGAGGCGAGCGTCGAGCCCGAGGAGATGACGAGGGAGGTTGCCGCCGTCACCGAGCGGACGGTGAGCGAGCCCGTTCCCGCCGTCGCCGAGCGGAACGGCAAGAGCACGGTGTTGGTCGAGGAAGGGTCGTTGCCGTCCGCGCCTTTGAGAGCGATGGTGAGCGCGGAAGCGCCGACCGACGCGGTGATCGAGGCATTGACCGGAAGGCCAGCAGCGAGCTGGGCTTTGAGGAGATAGCGGGCATCGGCGGTGTCACGGTTGAGCGCATCGGTGCCAGCTGTGGCAGTGCCGAGCCCGGTGATCTTCTTGCCGTTCCACGGGATGTCGGCCGTGATAGTTTGCTGCCCATCAGCATAGATCGCGATGTCGAGCGCGTCCTTGATGTCATCAAATTCTTGGTCGAATTTGGTAGCCGTCGGATCGATCCCGAGGCTGGCATCCGTCGTGAAATCGTTCGGCCGTGTGAACGTGCCTGAGGAGAGGCCCATGGCGTTCCTTGACGTGAGGGAGGTTAATTGCTAAGCGCGGGACATGACCCGAGCGCTTGTTCCAGCACGCAAGACGCAACTTCCCGCCGAACCGATGCGGGTCTACCCAACGCCCATCATTCTCAAAGGCGAATTGACCGACGAGCCGCCCGAGGCTTACGCAGGTGTGGGCTCGATGCTGGCCTACATCCTGGCGGCTCTGATCGTGATCGCCATTCAGCCGGTCATTACCGGCACGCGCGAGGCCGTCAGGCCTCAGGTGGCTAGGGTTGTTGCCCTTGCCCTGCCGAGTAGCCCTCAAGAGCGATGAGCGCTCTGACGATCTCCCGGTACTTCGACTCGATCTGATTGAGCGGCTTGCCGGCGGCGAGCGCTGCGAGCGCGCGATCGATATCGTCCTGCGTGCGCGGACCGAGCGTCGAGGAGTAGCGGGCCCGGTTCGCCTGCTGGCCAGCGCGTTTCAAGACGGCATTCGCAACCCCCGGCGTCATGCCGGTCAACCGCGAGTGCTGCCGCCCGAGAAACTCCATGATCTTCGAGGGATCGACAACACCCTTGGCCAGCATCGTCATGTTCTGAGCTGCCTGAGATGAGTTCTCCATCTCCATGAGGTTGCGCGCGGTGTCCGATCCTCCTTGCAGGAATCGCCGCGTGTCGGCCTGCCGGCCCTTGACCCCGACATACTGTTGCAGTTTGCGGTATTCCGTCGGCAGGAGGCGCTTCGTGCCCTTCCACGCCTTGCCGCCGAGTGCCAGCCGCATCTTGTCCAGGAAGTTCTTGTCCATGAACTCGCGGCGCACGCGGTCGTGCATGACGTTGCCCGAGCGGATTTTCGTGATGAGCCACTTGCCCAAGCCCAGCTGATAGGCCCGGCGCTCGGGGTCTGACATCTTGCGCATGGCCTCCGCGATCGCTCCGGCGTCCTCACGGAAGCCATGCCGGAACCCGCGCTCGCCGGCCGCCTTGATCTTCGTCGTATCGGAGAACTGCTTAAGGGCCGCCTTATAGGTGTCGTTCTCGACGAGATCGAGCAGCTCGCGCTTGAACTTGGACACTCGGTTGAAGTCCCAAGCACCTAAGCCCTCGCGACGGTTCTTGAGGCCGTTGAGGATGTCGTCGGCCTGCATCTTCACGATGTGGATGATGCGGGTCGAGGACATGTCCTGTAGCGACTGCTGCTCGTCCTGGGCAAACCGGACGGCCTTTTCCATCAGGCTCTTGCCGGTTGGCGTCGACAGCAACCTCGCCATCTTGCCTTTGTTTTCGGCAGACACGACGGCGGGCATTTCGAAAGCCGCCTTGAACATCGGCCGGGCCTCGCGCGCGCGCCGATCGAGAAGGCCTGCGATCTTGTCCTCGTACTGCTCCGGCGTGCCGAGCTTCTTGCCGAGATAATCGGAAAGCTCGGCCACCTGCCTTGCCTGTCGCGCGTCGAGCTTGGTCTTGAACACCTCGCGTTGGGCGTTCGGCATCCGCATCGCCTGCTTGATCAGGCCTTGGGTGTTCTCGCCACCGAGATCGGCCACCATCGTGCCGGCGTCTGACATGAGGGTTTTCGTGGCCGTCTTGCCAGCTTGCTGCAACGTCGCCTTGCCGCCCTGATCGCGGGAGAGCGCTTCCAACAGTTTCTCATTCGCCGTCTTGGTCGGCATCAGGTAGGCTTTGAGGGGCTGGGCAACAGTCGAGGCGACCTTGCCGAGAGTCTCGGCGACCGGAACCGTGGCCCCGCCGAGGGCTGCGCCGGTGACGAGGCCAGAGCCCGCCCCGGTCAAACGATCCTGGAGCCCTTCGCCCTCGCCGAACCCTGTCGCGGCGCCATAGCCGCCGCCGAGCTTGGCGCCGCCGAGCATACGGCTCCCGAGCGAGCCCCCGCGCATCAGCTGTCCGCCGCCGCCGACAAACATGGTCGGCGCCGCGCCCGCGAGGTTGGCCGCCAGCGCCCGCCCCGGATGCGCCTGCTTGTAGTCGGCGATCTGCTTCCTCTGCTCAGCCAAAGCCTCGTCATAACCGTAGCCCGGATGGAACCCCAGATACTCGCCCAAGCCGGCTGCGGCCGCATTGATCTCGTCGCCGTAGCCGAAGGTGAGGCCTTGATGGATGGTGAGAGGAAGGCCAGCCTCGGTGTTGCGAGAGACGCCGAGCATCTTGCCGAGCCAGGTTCGAGCGGGCTCGGATTCGGACGCGGGCATAGCGTCCTCCGCAGGCACGTCGGACGGTGCCTGCTGATATTGAGACCACGGCCCGTCGGGAGGCACGGGCTGGCCTTGCGGAGCTTGCTGATAGGCGTCCCAGGGCTTGCTCACTGTGCGGGCTCCCAAGCGTTCGGGTCGGCGGGATCACCGCCCTTGAAGCGCCATTTGCCGCCGCTGCTATCTGCCCGCACCTCTCCGACGGCCGGCGCTGGCTTTGGTGCTCCATGGTTGATCGCACGGCCGAGGGACTGTGACCCCGCCGCTTCCGCAGCCTGGCGCTCTGCCTGCTTGCTCTGGAGATAGGCGTCGATATCCTCGAAATTGAAGTCGCCGCCACGGCCCGCCATCGTCACCTTCTCGGCGATATCCATGAAGTCATCGAGCGCGTTGAGCTTCTGCGTCGCGGATTCTTTGGAATCGGTGATACCTGGCGTGAACATCTGCGCATAGCGCGCGACCTCGGTCTCAGGAGCTGCCGCTCCTGTCATGACGCGGAGCGCCGACTCCACACCGATCGAGACGTTGCGCTTGGCGACACCGATATCGCCGGAGAGCGTCGAGATGTCACCGCCCGCCCAATTCGGAAGCGTGCTGGCCGCTGCGTTCTTCAGCACGTCGGTCGAGCCCCAATCCCTGAGCAGCGCATCCTTCGTATCGGCAATTCCCCTCTTGGCGACCTTCATCATCGACAGCTTGCCTGCCATCTCGGCCGGGATCGGCTTGGTGTAGCCGGGGATGTGCTCGAGCCCCGCGTTGACGTTGGCGGGGTCTTTCCACTTCATGCCCTGCGGCGCGCCCTTGGTCGCTTGCGCGGCTGTGACCGCCGCGACACCGCTCTCATTGCCGGGAATGTCGAAGAACTCAGGCTGACCATCGGCGCCCTGCCGGTACATCTGCCTCTCGTTGAGTTTCTTCCAGTCATCGGCCTGCCGGATCGCCTGGCTGACCGCAATCGGTGGCGTTGACGAGTTCATGTTGTAAAGGCCGCCATCATGCCACTGCCAGTCGGGCTTGGCGGCCGCCGCGGCTTGAGCCGCTTGCGCCTTTGCCTGCTCATCCTGCTGCATCTTGGCGGCAGCCTGCTCGGCTTGTTGGTTCTGATACCCGCCGACGAGCGCTTGCGCGATCCGGTTGACCCCTTGCCACGGGCTTTGGATTGGGCTCGAGTCCATCCCCTGCATCATGAGGGCCTGGGCGATCTGCCGCTTACGGGCGATGCCCTCGGGCGTCTGCGGTGCGTAGCCGTACGTGAAGGCCATTTAGAAGATTCCCCCAAAGCGTGATGCGTCTGTCGGACCACCCCAACCACCATTGCCAAGCGAGCCTGACGCGGCGGCAGAAGCAGCGGCGGCAGCGGCTGAGCCCATGTTCCCTGGATTGCCGGCGCCGCTGTAGCCAGGTCCAGCCCCTGGCCCCGTCGGTCCAACCGGACCCGTCCGGCTCCTGCCGGGATTGCCGCTCGAGCCGCCTGATCCCGCGCCCGGGCCGCTCGGTCCCGTCGGCCCGGCAGGCCCACTCGGCTGCCCGCCGGATGTGCCCCCGCCATAGCCCCCGCCACGCCCCGCAGACGGCCCAGAGGGGCCAGAGATGCTTGGGCCTGAGGGTTGACCGCCAGGACCGCCGAAGCCGCCCCCTGAGCCTCCTGATGGACCTCCCATGGGCCCGCCGCGGCCGAAGGGATCGGCACCAAGCCCGCCCCCGAGCGCGCCTGTGCCCTGTTGCCCCAAGGACAGCCCGAGTGCGTTGCCGACAGCCGGGTTGGCCATCGCATAATCGGCGATCTGCTGGGCTCTCAGCCCCTTCACCGCCTTCGACGGCTTGCCGTTCATGTTGGAGTAGGACTTCGCCGCGCTCACGACCGACATCTGGTTGGCGAGCGAAGGTGTCGTCAGAGCCATCGCAATGGCCTTGGAATACTTCGGCCCGACCGATTTGACGGATCCCTGGAAGGCGTCGTTGAAGCCTTCCAGGCCCGGAGCAAAGGCAGACGCCTTGGTCGAGGGAATGCCGATCGCCGGCGTCCCGCTCATAGCGGCCATCGAGAGGCCAGGCATGCCGCGCTGCGCTTCAGCCTGATCAGCCGAGGGCGTGCCGATGCCGCCAAAGGAGCCGGTCGCCGCCCCGAAGTTTTCAGCGGCCGACATGTCTGACGGGCCGAACGCTCCGGGCGAAGCGACGCCCAGAGCCGAGCTCGCCGCGGGCGAGACATCGGCGATCGAGGCCGTCGGGTCAGACTGGAAGCCGAAGGAATCGGCCGACGTCACCGGCCCGAGCGGGGTGGCCAGGCCCAGCGTCGAAGGCGGCGAGCCCATGCCGACATTCGGCCCGAACTGCGGGGCGTGGGTCGGAGAGTTCAGCGTCGACATGTCGACGTCGTGGGTGAGCGGTGAAAATCCTTGCGGGGTCGCTGCGGCGGCTATAGCGGACGCCTTTCGGCCCATGCTCGAGGCGCTGGCAAGCCCCTGCAAGCCGGCATTGAGGGACTTCGTTGCAGCTCTGCCCTTGGCTGCCGCTGACGCCGCCGCTGCATTGTTGGGATCAGACAGACTTGCCCACCCGCCTGCCGCGACAGACGCCATAAGGTCGGCTTTCTCTTGATCGGAGAGAGCGGCGCCGAGGGCCGCAGGTGAGATCGACATGTCGGCAGAGGAGGCTGCAGGCGCCGCCGGGGCGGTCGCCGCAGCAGTCGGAGCCGCCGTGAAGCCACGCTCAAATGCAGGCGTTCCCTCGTCAGCCGGGGCCGTGCCAAATCCAAAAGCGTCCGAGAGAGAACCCCAGGCGTCGCGGACTGCCTCGTCAATTCCATAGGGGTTTGCGATCGCATCGGGCGCCGCGGTTGTCGCGGGCAATCCCTGGGCATCGACGTTCGGGAGGCTCATCTCCGGCACGTTCTTGTCCCAACCCGGATACTGCGCATCGAGGTCGGACGTGCTGACGACGCTCGCGTCAACGTAACCGGGAGCTTGCGGCGCCATCGCCAGCCCCATCAGCGCTTGCGCGACCTTGCCTCGTGCGCCTATGCCGGCGTCGGCATAGCTCGCGTTTGCGGGAGCCGCCGGAGCTCCCATTCCCTGCATGCCGCCCATGCCGAAGTCGCCTGAGAGGGGGCTTGGAGCGCTCGGGCGGGTGGCTTCCGAAGGTGACGGCACGCCGCCGCCATAGAGCCCGAGCCCGCCGCCGTCCATGGCGCTGCCTTGCGCAACGTCGGTGCCGGCAGACTGGATGCCACTGAGCAGCCCAGACGGGTCTTTCGCCCACGAGCCGTCCGGCCCCTTCTGCGCCACGCCGACGTCGTTGCCGGCGACCCCGATCGGGTCTCCGGCCTGAACCGTGTCGCCGGATTTGACGGTGCCCTTGGCGAGCCCGCCGATCACCGTGTAGGTCCCGTCCTCGCTCTTGACGATCGCGGTGCCGCGGTAGGAGCGGAAATCGCCGTGCACGCCGACCACCGTGCCAGACACGGGAGACGTGATCGTCGAGCCGGGCTTCGTGGCCGTCACGGTGTAGCCGGTGCGGCTGTGGGTGCCGCGCGCCGTCCCGCCGGCTTTGCCTGTCGGACTCGAGCCCGCAACGCCACTGGCGATGCTTGCCAGTCCGCCCTGGCCAAACGACTCCTTGCCGCCGCCGACCGCCGCCGGCGCACGGGAGAGCTCGGCCGTCTGCCCCTCGAAGCCGTTCGCCATGTGGGTCTTCATGACCCCCTTGGCCCAGCCGGGGATCGAGCTATGGCTGTGGTTCGGCCCCCAGCCCCGGCGGTTCGCAAGATCGATATGGATGGCGGTGTGATAAACGCCGATGCCCTTGAAACCCATCGAGGACGTCAGCGAGATCAGCGCTTTACGGTCCTCGATCGACATGTCCTTGACGGAGATGTCGACGGCATTGCCGTGCAGGTGCTGGCTTTTCTTGGCCCCGCCTGCCTTCTTGTTGCTCGCCTTGTCGCGGAACGTCGAATTGAGGGAGAGCGGCGCTCCCCACGCTTTTTGAAGCGCGAGAAAGCCCGTCTTCATCTTGTCGTTGAGGCCGTCCCAATTCGCATTGTTGCCATAGGTTTTGCCGAGGGCGTCGGTCTCGCTTTCCTTGCCGTAGCTCTTTGCAAAGTCGATCAGGCTCTGGCCCATGGATCAGAACCCGAACAAGCCGCCGGCGATCGTGCCGCCGAGGCCAAAGAGACCGCCCATCGTCGCGTTGTTCTGGGCCTGCTGCTGGTTGTAGGACTGATAGATGTTGCCCGCCAAATCCGGCGCCGCCACGCCGTAGCCGGCCCAATTAGGCGACCCCGGCTGCTGCACCTGTCCGCCGCTCATCAAGGCTGTGATCTCGTTGAGCGGCTGGTTGCGCTCCTGCATCTTCTCGCCGATGTACTGCTGGCGGGTTTGGTTCTGGTAGCCGCCGGCGGCGCGCGCCTCCCCGCCCGAGGCGAGCATGACCTGCGTGCGGGCGTCGTTCGCCTGCCGCCCCAGCCGGTCCATCTCTTGGTTCCAAGCGGCTGAGCCCTGCGTGAGACCCGAATTCGCGAGTCGCGCGCGCGTCGCGTTTTCGTCGCGAGCGAGCTGCGGCTCGAGCCGCGAGTTGAGCCCCTGCTCGACCTGGTTGCGGTAGTCGGTGAAGTCGCCCGCCAGCTGCGGAGCGCCCGAGAAGTCGATCGGCTGCGACAGGGAGGATTTGAGGCGGCCGAGCTGCTGCTGCGCGATGCCGTTCATGTTCTGCCCGAGCGCCAGCTGCTGGTTGTAGAGCTTCTGCTGGCCCGGCGCGAATTTGAAAGTCTGCGTGAACTGCGGCACCCGCTTGCCGTCGATCGTACGATAGCTGGTCGCCCGGTTCGTCCAGGTGCCGATGGGCGATCTCTGGTTGGGGTTGGCAAGCCATGCCGAGGCGACCGAAGAATTGACGTTAGTGCCGAACTGAGCGTTGGCGGTCGCTTGCGGATCAGGAGGGGAAGAGGATTTCACGGCGCTCGGCCCAATCTTCTTTGGTCAGTCCATACAGGCGGATGGACGTCGCACGTAAGCGGCACATGAATTTGAACCCAAGCCACTCGACCAAGCGCAGACATGGCGCGTTGGCCTCGTCGATCTTGGCGGTGATGTGGGAGACGTCCCACGTCTCGAACGGGTAGTTGAGCACCGGCACGATCAGCCGGGCCATCTTGGGATGCCGCGCGAGGTCGGCGGCGAGAACCAGCGTCACGTCCTGATCGGTGTAGTCGGTGAAGGTCGCTCCACCGATCTCCTTGCCGTCGTCATCGAGCACGCCGAACCACTGAAAGCCCGGAGCCCGGCCGCCGAGCTTCTCAGCAAGGAAGCCCTCAATGCGCTGCTCCGTCCCCATCCAGAGCTGCATCAGTAGATGCCGCCCGCCTCGTATGAGACGAGCCCGCCGTTGTACTGGATGGGGCTGTCGGCCGAGACCGCGACGACGAGCGCTCCAGCGACCGCATGGCCAGAGATCGTCAGCCAGTCGAAGGTCGAGAAAATCTCCGATCCCCAGGTGAGGTCCTCCCACGCTGTCGGCGGGTCCCACGTCCACCCCGTCGAGATCGACTGCGGCGGCGAATAGGAGGGCACGTCGGGCGAGAAGTTGAGCAGCAAGTCGACGAGCGGCTTGTAGTCCTCGGGCTTGTGCATCTGCGGCTGGAACCGGAGCCAGCGCTTGACCCTCGGGTCGCCATACGTGTTGTAGGCGTGGACGGCTAGGCCATCGATCGGGATGCCGACATCGTCGAAGGCTTCGTCAAGAACCCTGACCTCGCCGTCGGAGCGGCCGAGATAGAGAGCGTCGCCGGAGAGGCCGAGAACGTTGGCATCGAGCCCCGTCCACCGGCACCAAGCCCCGGTCTTCGTGTTCATCACGTATTGGTGGGTCGTGCCCCGCTCGACGACCGGCACGTTGATGATGAGCAGGCCACGCTTGGGATACTCGATGATCTGCCAGCCGTGGTTTGAGCCATAAAGGCCAGCCGCGCGAGCAAACGCGCCTTTGATCTTGTCGGTGATGGCGACTGCCGACTGGGCCGAGGAGGCCCGCTGCAAAACCTCCGACATCGGGATCAGGCCTTGCACCGTCAGTATGGCGATATCTCCGCCGAACTTGATGGCGCAGCGCCGGCCGATCGGACGGGGAATCGCGAACAAACCGACCTTGGCCCAGGTCGTCGCGTCCTCGGGATCGGTGCCGGAATAGACCAGCACCTCGCCGTTGGACGAGATGATGGCCAGGACGTCGTCCATGCCGGAGCCACCATCACGGGTCCACGAGGCCATCGCCATGACCTTGCCACCGCGCTGGAACTGCGAGGAGGTCTCGAGCTTGGTGGCCGCTCCCGTGATCGCCTGCAGGTCGAGATAGTAGACGTCCAGGCTGTTGTCCTCGCACAGCCAGAGCCGGTTCATGTGGACGCAGACGTTGGCGAGCGCCGTGTTGCTGATGCCACCGGTCAGCGACGCTGTGCTCCAGCCCGAGCCGTTGTAGTAGCGCAAGCCGTCGGCCGAGTTATTGACGCAGGCCAGATGCGAGATCGAAGGCAGCGTGAACATCGCATGCTGCCAGCGGCCGTTCGTCAGGCCTGTCAGGCTCGAGGTCGCCGCGCCGCTCGATGTGATCTCCCAGATGGCCGTGGTCGCCGCGGCGAATTGTTTCGTTGCCGACGGGCTCGCGTAGGTCATCAGGCTTTCAACGTATAGCCCCGAGATCGTGTCTGCGTGCTCGGACGAGCCCGGACGGAGCTCGACCCCGCCGTCCATCGGCGTGAGGTTGTCGAGTTGGACCGCGTCGGTCGGGTCCATCGCCGAGAGAGGGTCCCGCGCATTCCAGCCGCCGACCAGAGGCGGGACGGCCTTGGTCTCGGCCTTGGTCGATTTTCTCCGGATAATGCCGCGCTTGGGCTCGATGTAGCCCATCAGCTGAACACCAGCCGATCAGGAATGCGCGGCGCCTGCGGAATCTTGTCGACCCGCGTGTAGGGCGAGATGATCCTCGAGCCGCCGTCGAGCGACAAGAGCTTCGCCTTGCGGGCCTGGAATTGGTAGCTCTTCTCGGCGTAGTCGTTGCCGTCGATGTCGAGGACGTTCATGGCGATGCCGAGCACCATCAGCTCATCGTCCCAATAGGTGAGATCGGTATCGACGGTAAACGCCGCCTTGGGCGTCGCGCCGGTCGCGTCGGTCCCGATGTCGCTCGTGACGTACTCGTAGGCGATCGTCTGGCCGGCCGTCGGCGTCGGGGCGATGAGCCACGAGCCGCCGCGGATGCGGAACGAGTCGTAGCTCCAGGTTGCTGCCGTCGCCTTCATGCTCTGCCACTCTTCGTCCGACAACGGCCCGAACACCCGCTGCCGCGTGGTGCGGTTGAAGATCGTGTTGTTGACGAAGCGGAGGAAGTCGGTCGGCAGCGGAGTGTCGGTCTGCGTCTCCGCTGCCACCGTCGTGAACGTCTTCTCTCGGATCAGCTTCTGCCAGTTGTCGTCCTGAAGCTGCGTACAGGTCTTCGTCAGTGCGCGGGCGAGCAGCCGCTCGTCCTTCGTGGTGATGCCGATGACGGCCGAGGGCCGCGTCAGCTTCACCTCTACGGCGGCGTCCTGGCAGAGCGAGAGAACATTCGCCATCAGGCGGCCACCTCAGCCGATTTCTGCGTGCGCCGGGGCTTCTCGGAAGCCGCCGGGGTCGAGCTCTCCTCCTTGTTCGCCATCTCGACAAACATGCGCTTGAGCTCGGCAATCTGGCTCTTCAACTCGTCGTTCTCGTCGCGCATGGCGGCGATCTCGTGCGTCACCGCCTGCTTGTCGGCTGCCTCGAGGAAGAGCTTTGCCTGCTTCTGGAGCTCCCGCGCGTTGGGGATCGGGCAGCGCGCCAGCACGCCATCGGAGGCAGCCGCAACACTCTCGACTGTATAGAGGCCCATCATGCGGAATTGCTCGGCCATCTCGGGCGTGAGCGCCGGCCAGGCCCCGAGCGGCGTCTTGCCGGGCTCAACGCCGATGGTGTGGCCGGCCTTCCACGCCTCGTAACGGGGCTTGATGAAGTCCCAGCGGTCGCGCGCCATCTTCTGGGTGTCGCCGTCGCCGTCCTGGATGGCCGACAGCGAGGAGATACGGGCCGGAACGACGGTGCGCTGGCGGCAGCCGACCTGCGCATAGTGAACGATGTCGACCGCTTCCTTGCGCACTTTCGTGCGGGTTTCCTCGACCGCCTTCTCGATGGTTTTCGAGACCTCACGCTCGGTGCCGTCGGCCTCGATGATGATCTCGGTGACCGTTTCCGGCACCATCACCTTCACCTTATAGGGGATGATTTTGTCGATGAATTTCGTCTCGAATTTCACGATGTCGAGCGAATAGCCGTCCATGCTGCTGATCTCCGAAGTGGATACGGGCGGGGATGAGCCCCCGCCCGTCGCTCATGCGTTAGTCGGCCAGCGCGTCGTTGACGAAGGGATAGTAGAGATCCATCTCCGCCATGCCGGTTGCCGGGCCGTCGATGGCCGAGGCGCCGCGTGCGTTCTGGATGCGGTCGCCGGCGACGATCGCATCGTCAGCCGAGCCCGCGGTGGCCGTGCCGTAGACGTGGCCGTTGTCGGCGAAGGCAGCCAGTACCTTGGCCGGGACGCGGCCGTAGATGGCATACCAGCCGTAGTGCGAGGCGACGTTGGCCGAGAGCGCCACGCCGACGGCGCCGATGGCGTTCGCCACGAGGCGGGCCGTCGTGTAGTCGTCGGCCTCGTAGGTCACCCAATCGCCGATCACCGTCGAGGCAACGCCCTTCAGGTAGATCAGCTCGACCGGACCATAGGTGTCGTGCTCGGCCGTCACGCGCGTGCCGAGCTTATGGTTCAGCGTGGTCGAGGTCTCGTTGATCGGCTGCCAGCCGACGCGCTGAGGACTGACGACGCGGAAACCCGCAACATCAGAAGAAGCCCATGCCATGATCGTGTTCTCCTCTGATCAGGTCGCGTCGATGACAACGCCGAGCATGCGGCGGTTGTCGGTGCACAGGTTGCCCATCCAGAACATCGGCACGATGATCGCGTCCTGGTTGGTGGGCGTGCGGGCCTCCTCAGCCGACCACTTCGCGTCCGAATGCTGGACGAGGTAGAGGTACTTGGTATTGAGGAG
>JACCEA010626730.1_pt1 | contig 16498 bp, 11 predicted proteins | sample 7449851 | NCBI WGS metagenome assembly JACCEA01 (sample SAMN15323453, study PRJNA562643) | freshwater metagenome | isolation source: river surface water | place: USA:Blue River Watershed | collected 2017-08-18 | reverse complement strand
TAATTACAGTTGCACCCCATAAACTCATTTGACCCCAAGGAAGAACATAACCCATAAATGCAGTTGCCATCATTAAAAAAAATAATGTAACTCCACTATACCACAAATTTTGACGTGGATAAACATAAGAATTAAAATATAAACCTCTAAATAAATGCAAATAAACAACAATAAAAAAAAATGAAGCTCCATTAGCATGAATATAACGAATTAACCAACCAGAACAAACATCTCGCATAATATGCTCCACACTATTGAATGCTAATTCAATATTTGGAGTATAATGCATAGCCAAAAAAATACCAGTTACAATTTGAATAACTAAACAAATCCCCGCTGACGCTCCAAAACTCCATAAATAACTAAGATTAGTAGGAGTTGGATAATCAATTATATGAGAATCAACAAATGCTAATAAAGGTTCTTTATTCCATCTGTCTAAACGATTTTTAAAAATTGAAGAAGAGATATGACTCATATAAAATTTAAAAAAACAAATTCTTTAAAATTAATCTTTTTTTTCTGATTGATTACTTTCAATATATTTTTCAGAAGCTTTTTGCATTTCTTTATATAGCTTAATCAATCTTTCCTCAGTCAAAACAACTTCAGATTCTTCAATATTAGAATTATTTGAAGTAGATAATTCTTCAATTTCTTCTTCGGTAGAAACAACTACAGATTCTTCGATATTAGAATTAACTAAAATAGATTCTTCTTCGGTAGAAACAACTGCAGATTCTTCAATATTAGAATTAATTGAAGTAGATAATTCTTCAATTTTTTCTTCAGTAGAAACAACTACAGATTCTTCGATATTAGAATTAACTAAAGTAGATTCTTCTTCAATAGAAACAATTGCAGCTTCTTCAATATTAGAATTAACAATTTCCTCATTTACATCAGAAACAGCTAAAAAAGGATTTTCTAATTCAGAATAATATCCAAATGATTTTTGATCATTAATTTCTAACATTTTTTGAACAAGATTAAAAATATGAGACTCGTTATAATACATTTCTCCTGTAAGAGGCTCACTTTTTAATAAAAATTCATAAATTACATTATTCAATTTTTTAGTAGAATTATATATTGCAAAAACTGGACGTTTAGTACCCAAATCAAAAAAAACATGATCAGAAAAATTTTCTTTAGAAAGACTTGTTACAACAGTATTTTCTTGTTTATTTTCAAAGGTACGATTAATTGCATTCATTACGTTATTAACACTTTGAAAAGGTTTTTCAGAAATATTAACTAAAAAATCCTGTGAATTATCGATAAAAAATTGATACCAAAGCAAAAATTTTTTAAAAGATACTACTTTAATAGAAATAGGCATAAAAGCATGATTTACACCACAAATTTCACTACATTGACCATAATATAAACCTGAACGTTGAATATATAAAGACACTTGATTTAAACGACCTGGACAAGCATCAATTTTGATACCAAAAGATGGCACAGCCCAACTATGTAATACATCTACAGAAGTAACCAATACTTTAATATATACTTTTTTAGGTAAAACTAATCTAACATCTGTATCCAATAAACGAACTAATCCTTTACGTCTAAAATCTTCAACAGGTTTTAAATAACATTCAAATTCATTTTCTTTATATTCTAAATCAGGTAATTTTGTAGCATAACAAACATATTTCCAAAGACCTCCCATTTGATATGTCCAATACCATTGATGACCAATAACTTTTAATGTAAAAGCAGGTTTGATACGTTGTTCTAATGAAAACAGTAAACTAAAAGATGGAACTGCAATTAATACTAAAATAATAGCAGGTATAATAGTCCAAATAGCTTCTAAATCACTTGAATGAACAAACTGATAAGGACGTTTATTATTTTTAAAAAAAAAAAGACTTGCAAATAACATCCAAAGAACAAAAAAAAAAATCAAAATTAAAAAAAACATAATATAATTATGAAAAGCTAACATACTTTCTGCAATTGGAGTTGCAGGATCTTGAAGACGATATTGCCAATTATAAGGCATATCATTAAAGGAATAAATAAAATTTAAAAAGAATAATTTCATATATATATTTTATATAAAAAATGTTTCGCTTATTATTGGAGTTTAACCAATCTTATTTTTAATAAAAAATCGTTACATTTTAATTATCGTTAGTAAAATAAGCGGAGATGTATAATGGATAGGTGATTAATGGGATTTGAACCCATAACATTTAGAATCACAATCTAATACTCTACCAATTAAGCTATAACCACCATAATAAAATATAAAAATATACTAACTATTGGAATCGAACCAATACCCTCAGAAGAGGAACAAATTTTAAGTCTGTCGCGTCTACCTAGTTCCGCCAAGTCAGTAAAATAATTGTACTCTTTAAAAACAAATCTTTTTGTTCAAAATAATAATTTAAAATTGCATATATCATAATTTAAAAAAATAAAAACATTTTACTAAAATAATTAATTTAATATTTATTTCTCTTGATAGAAAGAAGTTTTTGTTCAATATAAAAGTATTTGAAAACTTTTAAATTTATTAAAATTATCAAAATAAAATATAGGGGACCATTAATGGAATATATATTATTTTTTTGCGTTTTTTATTTTCTAGAACGATGTCTCAAGGAATGACTTCTATACCCCAAAAATAAAGAAGCTTTACAGATATATATACTTCTTTTCATATACTTTATTTTATTTTTTTACTTTCTAGAACGATTTTTCGAGGAATGACTTCTACACCCCAAAGGTATCTAAATGAAATATAGAATATATGAATCTTCAGTAATAAGACACTATAGCTATAATTTGATGTGTTTAAATTATAGCTTTTCGGAAGTTAATAATAAATATTATTATCTTTTCTTTTTTTTTTCTTTTTTTTTCTTTTTAAAAAAAAGGTTCTAATTACTTTATATGTATATATTTATTTAATATATACATTATATTTGTATATAGATTAATATATATTTATATTCATAAATATATATATAAACATATATTTATAGGCCAGTAAACTTATTTTAATCTGTTAAATTAAAAAAGTTTATATAAAAAAAATTAATTTTTATTTTTAACAATAGAAATAAAATATAGGGGACCATTAATGGAATAGATACTTTATCTATGTTCTATTTTTTATTTATCCTAATATAGTTGTGAATTAAACTTATATGTAGAAATATCTTAATATATATAATTATTGATAAGATATATTAATACAATTGGTTGCTGTTATAGCTTTAATTTAGTTTTAAGAAACACAAAGATTACATGGAATTAAAACTTAGGTTTAATTTTGTTTGAAAAGAAAAAAGAAAAGGTTAATTTATTAGAAAAAGTCAAGTTATGTCTATATATATTGAGCGCATAGTTTTATATATAAGATACACTGTGTATCTAACTAAATTTTGTTTGAAGAAAAAATACTTATAATAATAATAAGTGTAAATCTTACAAAATATATTAGTTTTTTTAATTATTTAATGGTTGTTTATTCAGTTTTGAATAAAACAATAATTATGTGTTAAATATGTATATATTTATATTATGCTTTTTTTTTTTAATATATATATATTATGTACAAAAATAAAAAATTTACTAACTATTATGACATATAACTTCGTATCTCGAGAAAAAGAATTAATTTTAAATAAATTTTTAAAAAAATACAATTTAAGTCTTACTAAAGAAACTAAACTTCTTAAAAAAGAAAAATCTGAATCTTTTTTAAGAATTGCGATGTTTACAGATAAAATAAATTCAATATTGGAGAATAATGGTTTGAACAATGTGGATAAGCAGAAGGAGTTGGAAAATTTAGCTAATCCTTTTTTAAGGAAAAGTGAAAATTTTCAGTATCTATTTGCCGGGACTTTACTTGGTAAAACAAAATTATTACAACAAGATCTATTTTCTAAAGAAAATGCTTTAGATCATGATATAAGAATATTGAGTAAATCTGAATTGAAACAAACTTCAGGTGAAAGAAAATTAAGGGCTTTAGGAAAAGAAAAAACAGATTTTTATGTTAAATACAATAAAATGTTAAAGTTTTTTAATACTAAAGAGAATGAAACAGCTTTCACTGTAATAATGTCAATTTCTTCTAGTTATAGTAGTGTAAGTTTAGACATGGAAACTATTTCAAAAGAACTTTTAGAATTTGTAGATAATTCCAATTTAAATCCTGGACTAACTAAAGCGTTGAATAAAACAGTTTCGTTAGAGTTTATGAAAAAATTAGGTTCTATGAAAAGGACTAGTTTTATTATGAAATTAGCTTCAGCATTTTATTTAAAATATAAAACTTTATATAATTTTGAGAAAAATCCGGAATTAAAACAAGATATATGTTTTGAGCTGTCAAATAAGGAGTTAATTTATTTAGCATTACAATTAGAATTTTTATTAATAAAACATAAAATAATTGAATATGATATGTTTGAAAATAGTGATGAATATACTAATTCTACAATGCAGGTTTTTTCTGAGATAGAAAAACAAGAAAATGATTTAGAAGAAAAAGAGGATTTAGAGTTTTTTTTTTCAAATAGATTTTATGCAATAAAGGTTTGTGATGATATTTTAGAAAATTTATTAAAGTTGGAGTTTTTTTCGTCATCAATTCCTATGGTTGAAAAACCCTTGGATTGGAAAAATGAACCAAATTCAGATGGACAAACTTTTTGTTATAATTCGTCTTCTATTTCTTATAAACTTAAACAAGTGGTGAAAATCGTATTATCTTGCGGCGGACTTTTTTCGAATAAAAGTAATTTGTTTACTGCTGTTCATTCAAAAGATAAACGTTCGTATTCTTGGGTTCCAAAAGATATTGTTAAAAATATAAATTATCTTCAGGGACAAGCTTTTCAAATAAATGAATCTACTTTTAGTTTTATTAAACAAGATATTTTTCTTGCATTAAAAGAATTTTTGTTTGAAAAAGATCATAATATTATCGATATAATTAAATATGAAAATAATACCCTTTATTTATATAATTTTTCTGAATATTTAAATAGTCAACTAGAAAAGGTTATTGATAAGGAAAGCTTTGTTAAAGATCAAAAAAAAGTGCAGGTTTGTTTAAATAATTATTTAACGCTATATGAATCTGTAGTTGAATTTTTTTTTATAATAGAATTGGCAGATGTTTTGAGAAAAAGAAAGTTGTTTTTTCAGGCTTTTTTTGATAATCGAGGCCGTATTTATACTCATGGTTATCCTTTAAGTCCACAAGGAAATTGTCTTTCCAAATTTTTGCTTGATTTTTATACAGAAAATGTTGTTGAAGAAACTTTAAAATTAAGAGAGTTCACTCAGCAAGAATTAAATCAAAATCGAGGTTCGGACTTTTTTGAATATGTTAAAACAGAGTTGAATTTAAAATCATACATAAGTTTAGATGCTTCGTGTTCAGGTATTTCAATAATTTCAGGTCTTATTGGATATAAATTGGGGTTAATCAAAACAAATGTTTTGACTGAATTACAAGAAGGAGAGGAGAGAAAAGAAGATTATTATTCGTTAATTTTAGATAAAATAAAACGTACAATAGCAGATGACATTCAAAAAGCTCCTAAAGGTTTAGATGCAAGTCAATCGTTAAGACTTTTTGGTCATTGTTTTACTAGGGATTTCGTCAAAAGGTGGGTTATTAGGTATATTTATGGTGAAACAGGTTTTACTAGATATAAAGAATTACAAGATGCTTTTTATAAAAGAAAAAAAAGATCCTGTTTAAGAGAGAATGATGAATTATCGGATTTTGAAAAAGCGTTAATTAAAAAGTATTCTTTTGAGTTTAATCAATTTATTTGTCTAGAAGTAAATGAATTTGTACAATTTTTAAAAAATTCTTTTAATGAAATTAAGACAGACGAAAAACCTTATATTAAAATATGTTCGAAAGCTAATTTGAAATCTTTTTTTAGTATTATTTATATTTCTATACGTGAAAAATCTAAAATGAAATGGAGGTATTTATTTTCTTCAGTTGTAGACAGTGAAGAAAAAATTTTGAAAGAAAGTCAATTTATTTACTATAAAGTAACTGATAAATTAGATTCTAGAAAATTAAATCGTACGATTCTTTCCCATTTTATTCATCATTTAGATAGCGTTTTATTAAATAATGTTGTTAAGCAATGTCGAAAACAAAATTTAAAAATTTTTACTGCTCATGATTGTTTTATGGTAGAATCTAAAAATGTCGAAAAGTTGAAAGTATTTTATAAAAATGCCTTTATAGAAGAGTTATTTTTAAATGATCCTATAAAAGCTTTTCTACTTGAAAATAGTGGAAAACCATTAACTTCTTTAATTGAATTACAATTAACTAAATATAAAAAAAATATAGAATTATTGTTATCTGAAATTTGTTTTGATTCTAATTTACCTTTGTTAACTAAATTACGTTATAATTTACAGTTTATATTAAACTAAAAGTTGCTTTTTTTTTTTGAAATTAGTAGTATAGTTCTAATAATAAATGATAAGTAAAAATCATCAATATTTTTACTGTTTTTAAAAAGATTCTATGTTTTCAATTATTTCGATTTTAAATGAATTTATTTTTACTATAATTATTTTACAATTTTTAATTGTTGAAATGTTTAAATTAAATAAAAGAGATTTTAACGTTTATTTTTTTAATAAAAACGCTTATTATTCTGAATTTTTACGTTTTAATAATATTTCTAATAAATATTTTAAAATTTCTAATAGTGTATTATCTGAACTTGATTTAAGTAAAATTTTGTTTATTATGACACTTTTTACTTTAATTATTAGTTTGTTTAATGTTGGTTTAAGTTTAGAAATATATGATAATATTTTTTTAAATGTTATTTTATATATTTATCTAATAATTTGTATAGTTGTATGTATATATTTACATAAAGCGTTAGTGATGGATGCAATAAATGTATTTCATTTTTACCCTATTTTTTTAGTTGCAGTATTGGCTGGTTATGAGCTTTTGTCTTCTATTAATGGAAGTTTATTGCAATTATATTGTTCTTTGGAATTATTATCTTTTGCTGTTTATATTTTGATTAGTACTCAAAATTTTTTTTATTTTAGTGGTTCGCAAAATGCTGAGTCTGGATTAAAAGCTTTTATTTTTAGTAGTATTTTTTCATCTTTTATATTATTAGGTACATTAGTTTTATATGCAAATTATGGAACAATTGATATTACTGAACTTGCTGTTATGAATTTTGTAACTGTAACTATTGTTAAAAAGACTCTTCAACTTTTTTTATATGCTTTTGGATTTTTTTTAATTATTTTTACTTTTTTTTTTAAAATTGGTTTTATGCCGTTTCAAGTTATAGTTGCTGAGATGTATGAAGGAAGTTCTATCGCAATTAGTGTGTTTTTATTATTAGTTCCAAAATTTGTTTATTGTATTTTATTGTTTGTTTTTAGTTCATTTGTTCTTATAAGTGTTAATAGTTTTAGAATTTTTTTTATTTTATTTACTGTGTTTACTATTTTTTATGTTTCTCTATTTGGATTTCATCAAGCTAAATTAAAACGTTTTTTTATTTATATTTCTTCAATACCGTTGTCTTTATTATTAATTTCTTGCAGTCAACTTATTTATCAATCTGCAGTAACTTCATTTTCTTTAATTTGTTTTTACATTTTTTTTAGTCTAATTTTATGGGGTTGGTTACTTTCTTTTTATTGTAATAAATATGAAATGGAAAATATGATGTTTAATAAAGTATCTAGAGCCCCAAGATTGATTCGAGATAAAAAAACTAAACAATTCTTATATTCAGATTTTAAATTATATTATCATACTAATTATCTATCTTTATTAGATAATACTTTAGCTAAACAAGAAAAAAATAGCATGTTTGTTGTTAAAAATGATAAAATATCTGAATATGAAACTTATTTTATTTCGGATTTAACGGGTTTATATAAAAAAAATCCTTTAATGGCAATTGTACTTTTGATTGTTTTGTTTAGTTTTGCAGGAATTCCTCCATTTTTTTTCTTTTTTTTAAAATCTTCAATTATTTTTACTCCAATTCAGTCTGATTCCGATTTTATTTCGGTTGTTCTTTTAATTCTTTCTTTATTTTCGATTGCATATTACATAAAAATCGTAAAAATAATAGTTTTTGATAAACTGAATAGCGCTTTTGCATTTATTTTTAGAGGTTGGCATCTACGTTCTTTTCAGGGGACTTATACTGATCGTGCAGATTTTATACTTTTAATTGTTTTTTCTTTTTTAATTTTTTTATTGATGGTTTTATATTATTACAATACGTTTTTTTTGTTTTTAGAATTTTTGTTTTTATAATTTATGGATACTCAGATAGTACTCTCTTCATCTGCTGTCCAGATTTTTGATCCGTTAAAACAAAATACTAGATTTTATAAATACAAGAAATTAATTCCTTTCTATTTTGCACAAGAATTTTCTGCCCATGAACTTGAGTTAACTCTTGTTGTTAATGGTGATTTATTAGTGGATGTGTTATTTTTTTTAAAACATCATATAAATTCTCAATATTCGTTATTATCATGTGTTACTGGAATTGATTCGAATTCTAATTTTGGTTATCGATATCAAATTTCCTATGATTTATTAAGTCTTACTTACAATACTCGAATTCGTGTTAAAACTGTAGTGGATACAGATTTAAAAGTAAGTCCGTCTGCTGTTGGAGTTTTTATAAATGCAAATTGGTGGGAGCGCGAAGTTTGGGATATGTTCAGTATTTTTTTTTTTGATCATCCAGAACTTAGACGAATTTTAACTGATTATGGTTTTGAAGGTTCGCCTTTAGATAAAAATTTCTTTGTTTTTGGTTATTTAGAATTAATTTATGATTATAAAAAGAAAAAAACGAATTACAATTTTTCTCAATTAATTCAAGAATATCGTAGCTTTTTTTTAGATAGAAATATTTTAGCAGAAGATGTTATCGATTCAAATATTATTCCTTCTTTGTATTTAGATAATTTTATTGATTCTTTTCCAAAACATCATTATTTAAGTTCTTTAGCTTCTGAACGTTTTCTATTAACTCAAAGACATAATGAAACGTTGCTTTTAGAAGATATGCCTAAGCTTAAAAAGTCTATTAGTATTTCGATAAATAACTAACATCAAATATTTATTTTATTCAATCTAAAAACATATATGTTAAAAAAACAAAATTTAATTACGAAAATTAGAAATTTTACTATTAATTTTGGACCGCAACACCCAGCAGCGCATGGAGTTTTAAGGCTTATTTTAGAATTAAGTGGAGAAATTATTGTTAAAGCTGATCCGCATATTGGACTGTTACATCGTGGTACTGAAAAATTAATTGAATATAAAAATTTTTTACAAGCGTTGCCATATTTTGATCGTTTAGATTACGTGTCTATGATGGCGCAAGAACATACTTATTCTTTAGCTGTTGAAAATATAACTAGAATTAAAATTCCACGACGTGCTCAGATTATTCGTGTTATATTTTTAGAAATTACTCGTATTTTAAATCATTTATTGGCTATAGGTTGTCATGCGTTAGATGTTGGAGCAATGACTCCTTTTCTTTGGAGTTTTGAAGAAAGAGAAAAATTAATGGAATTTTATGAACGAGTTTCAGGTGCTCGAATGCATGCAGCATATATTAGACCTGGTGGAGTTGCAATGGATTTACCACTTGGAATGTTGGATGATTTGTATATTTTTATTAAGCAATTTGCTGTTCGAATTGCTGAAATTAAAGAAATTTTAGATAATAATCGTATTTGGAAAAATCGTTTAGTAGATATTGGTATTGTTTCTGCAAAAAATGCTATTGAGTGGGGTTTTAGCGGTGTTATGTTACGTGGTTCTGGTATTGTATGGGATTTAAGATTAAATTTACCATATGAAATTTATTCAGAATTAAAATTTTCTGTACCTGTAGGAGTTAATGGTGATTGTTATGATCGATATTTAGTGCGTGTTGAAGAAATGTTGCAATCTGTTCAAATTATTTTTCAATGTTTAAATTTAATTCAACCTGGTTTAATTAAAGTTGATGATTCCAAATTTTTTGCGCCATTACGTAGTGATTTAAAAGAGTCTATGGAATCAGTTATTCATCATTTTAAATATTATACTAATAATATTAATTGTCTTAATGGAGAAACTTATGCAGCTACTGAAGCACCTAAAGGTGAATTTGGTGTTCATTTGATTTCTAATGGTGAAAATCGCCCATTTCGTTGTAAAATCAAAGCTCCAGGTTTTGGACATTTACAAGCTTTAGATATGTTAGCTAAAAATAGTTCTATTGCAGATGTTGTAACGTTAATTGGTACTTTAGATATAGTATTTGGTGAAGTAGATCGTTAAAACAAAAGTTTTAACTTTTTTTATCGTATAAATATTAAAAAATCTAAAAATAGTATTTATATTGAAAATTTGTATAATTTTTTTGATTCGAAAATTAATTATGAGAATTTGTTTTTCTGAGTACGTAAAATATAGTTTAGAATTTAGTTTTTTTTTATTAATTTTAGCCATTATAAGCATTTTATTTGTTCCTGCTAATAAAACTCGTTTTATTAATCAACTAGCTTTATTTTTTACAGGTTTTTTATTTTTAATATCTGTTGCAATGATTTATTATTTTAAACCTAGTTATTTTTATTACCAATATATTTTTGATCTTTTTTGTTCTAAAACATTATTTTTTAATTTAGATTTTAGTTTTGGTCTTGATGGTATAGCATTGCTATTTTTATTTTTAACTAATTTATTATCATTTTTATGTGTGATTTTTATTTTTAATATTTCTTTTTTAAATAAAAAAACATTAATTTTAAATTTATTATTTGTTCAATTATGTTTATTTTTTATTTTTTCTAGTTTAAATTTATTTGTTTTTTATATTTTTTTTGAATTTTTATTAGTTCCGATGTATTTTATAATAGGGTTTTGGGGTTCACGAAGTAGAAAAATACGTGCAAGCTATTTATTATTATACTATACAATTGCAAGTTCTATTTTATTATTAGTTGCAATTTTTCACATTTATGTTAAAATTGGTACTTTTAGTATGGAAGTGTTAAGATTTTTTTCTTTTGATTATGATGAAATTTGGTTATGGTTTGCTTTTTTTTTATCTTTTGCTGCAAAAGCACCTCTATTTCCATTTCATATTTGGTTACCTGAAGCTCATGTTGAAGCTCCAACAATTGGTTCAGTTATCTTAGCAGGTATTTTATTAAAATTAGGTGTATTTGGTTTTATTAGATATAATTTATGTTTATTTCCAAACGCATCAATGTATTTTGTTCCTATGATTTATTTAATTTGTATTTTAGGTATTTTATATGCATCTTTAAATGCTATTCGTCAAACTGATTTAAAGAGAATTATTGCTTATTCTTCAGTTGCTCATATGAATTTGGTGGTAATGGGTATTTTTTGTTTAGATATTATTGGTATAAATGGTGCTATTATTCAAAGTTTAAGTCATGGTTTTGTTTCAGGAGCTTTATTTTTTTGTATTGGTATTTTATATGAACGTTATCATTCTCGATTATTGATTTATTATAGTGGTTTAGTTCATTTTATGCCATTATTCAGTTTTATGTTTTTATTTTTTACAATGGCTAATATTGCTTTACCAGGAACTAGTAGTTTTGTTGGTGAATTTTTGTTATTATTAGCGATTTTTAGCAAAAGTAGTGTAGCTGGGTTTTTTGCTGCATTAGGTGTTATTTTGTCTAGTATTTACGCTATTTGGTTATTTAATAGAATTATTTTTGGGAATATAAAAAATGTAACTTTATTACAATTTACTGATTTAAATAAATCTGAATTTTTTATTTTAGTGTTTTTAGTAGTTTTTGTTTTACTTATTGGTATAGTTCCATCTTATTTTCTAGAATTTTTAACTCCATCCATTCTAAAAATTATTTCGCGCAATTATGATTTCGATCTTATCTAATTCTAGTTTTCAATTGAATAATTATTATTTAAGCTATGATTTTTTAACAAAATATTGTTTAAAAAGTCATTATAATATAACACATGTTAAAAAATTAAACTTTAAATTATTTTTTTTAATTAAAAAAAGTATTAAAGATGAATTGAAAAATGATTTTAATATTTTAATTCGTTTATATTTTATTTTTTATTTATATTTAAGTAAAAAGCCTTTAATTCAATGTGCTAAAAAAATTAAAAAATCTTCAGATTTAAGTTATAATTTTTATTTTTTTAAATTTTCTTTAACTAAAAGTTCTGATATTTTTAATCTTTTTTATAGTATTTACCTAAAAAAAAAGCAAATTGAATTTTATAAAATACTTAAAAATGTTAGATTTTATAAATTTTTAAATAAAAACTTATTTTTTACAAAATATTATTTATCTAATCCAAAACTATTTGTTTTGAATTTGACTATTTCTTTATCTTTTTTTTTTGATATTTATTTTTTAGTAAAAATTTTAATAAAAAATATTAATTTACGAGAATATAAATTAGGGTTAAATGTTTTTTTTAAAAATAATTTAAAATCTTCAAATTATTTTAATTTAACTAAAAACTCTTTATTTTTTTGGAACTTTTTTTAAACTATGATATTATTATTATTATTATTTCCTTTTTTAGGTTTTTTAAGTGGTTGTCTTTTTGGTCGTTATTTGGGTAAGAAAACATTGTATATTACTACGTTTTTTTTATTTTTAACAGTTTTAGTTTCTTTTTTTTTATTTATTGATGTGCTTGTTAATGGTATTAATTATAAATTAATAGTTTGTAATTGGATTAAAATTGACGTGTTAAATGTTAATTGGTCTTTTCTTATTGATAGTTTAACTGTAGTTATGTTAATTATTGTTAATTTTATTTCTTTTTTAGTTCATTTATATTCAATGAGTTATATGGAAAATGATCCACATCAAGTAAGATTTATGTCTTATTTGTCTTTGTTTACTTTTTTTATGCTAATTTTAGTTACCGCCAATAATTTGTTACAAATGTTTGTTGGTTGGGAAGGAGTTGGGTTAGCTTCATTTTTATTGATTAGTTTTTGGTCAACTCGTATACAAGCAACTAAAGCTGCATTAAAAGCTATGTTAGCTAATCGAGTTGGTGATTTTTTTTTATTATTAGGGATTTTTGTTGTATATATAACTTTTGGTAGTTTAGATTATGATATTATTTCTAGTTTATCTGTTTTAGCATTAAATTCGAAATTTGTTTTTTGGGGTTATGAATTTTTTGTTTTGGATTTAATCTGTTTATTTTTATTTTTTGGTGCGATGGGAAAATCAGCACAATTAGGTTTACATGTTTGGTTACCGGATGCTATGGAAGGTCCTACACCAGTTTCTGCCTTAATTCATGCTGCAACCATGGTTACTGCTGGTGTTTTTTTGATTATTCGTTGTTCTTTTTTTTTTGAATATTCCGAATTGTGTTTAAATTTAATTATTTTAATAGGATCATTAACAGCTTTTTTTGCTGCTACAACTGGTTTATTTCAAAATGATATTAAAAAAATTATTGCGTATTCTACTTGTAGTCAATTAGGTTATATGATTTTTGCTTGTGGTTTATCTAGTTACGAAACTGCTTTATTTCATCTTTCAAATCATGCGTTTTTTAAAGCTTTATTGTTTTTGAGTGCAGGTTCTGTTATTCATGCTATTAATGACGAGCAAGATATAAGAAAAATGGGTGGATTAAAAAATTTTTTACCATTTACTTATATTGCAATTTTAATTGGTTCTTTAGCGTTAACAGGATTTCCTTTTTTAGCTGGATTTTTTTCAAAAGAAAGTATTTTAGAGATTGCGTATGCGAAACATAATACTCTTGGCTTTTTTTCTTATTTTTTAGGATCATTTGCTGCTTTTTTTACTGCTTTTTATTCTATTCGTTTGTTATTTTTAGTTTTTTTAGCTAATCCTAATGGAAATAGAATTATTTTATTAAATGCACATGAAAGTTCATTAGAAATGTCATTGCCATTATTTATTTTGATTTTTTTTAGTATTTTTGTTGGATATTTAACTAAAGATTTTTTTATAGGTTTTGGTACTGATTTTTGGATATATTCAATTTTTGTTTTACCAGATAATTATACATTAATTGATATTGAATTTCAATCTGTATTTTTTCAATTGTTTCCTTTTATTTTAAGTCTTTTAGGTATTTATATTTCATATTTATTATACGCAATTCAAATTAAAAAATTTTTTCTTTTAAAACAAAATAAATTATTCTACAAAATTTATAATTTTTTAAATAAACGCTGGTATATTGATCGTATATATAATGAAATAATTGCTCAATTTGTTTTATATATAAGTTATGATATAGGATATAAATTAATTGATCGAGGATTTTTAGAATATTTTGGTCCATTTAGTTTAGCTCAGTTCGTTACGGAATCAGGTTATAAAGTAAAACAACTTTATATTGAAGGTATGAGTAGGCATTTTTTATATGTTAGTTTAATTTTAGTAGGTAATTTATTTTTTTTTATTTATTTAGACTATATATTTATTTGTGCTGATCTTGCTTTTCTTTGCGCATTTGAGTTTATGTTGTATGTTTTAGTAACTTATTTTAATTTTTTTGGAGAATAAAAATAAAATAATTGTTTTTATAAAAATGTTTATAGCTTAATGGAAAAGCATTAAATTTTGATTTTAATAGATATAGGTTCAAGTCCTATTAAACATTATTTTAAAAGAGAAATTTGACGTTAAATATCTATCTATAGAAGAAACATTTGGAAGGATGGCTGAGTGGTTGAAAGCATCGATCTGCTAAATCGACATATATTTCTATTAAAATATATCATGGGTTCAAATCCCATTCTTTCCATTAATATATTAATAAAATTTAAATATTGTATATTTATTCATATTTATTATAAAATATGTTTATTGATACATGTATTTAAAATGTTTATAGTTGTAAAGTTTTTAAAAAAGGGTTATGAAAAAAATATTTAAAAAAATACTTGTTGCAAAAAAATATGGTGTTAATAAGTTAAGTTTAAATAAGATTTTTAAGTATACTCGAACAAATAATCGTTTTTATTTTATTAATCCTAAGTTAAAACATTTTCGATTTTTAAATTATTATTTAAGAAAAAAAATGTTTTTAAAAGATAATAAAGAATTTAGAAAACATTTTAAAAATTATGTTCGACGAAATATTAAATTTCAAGTTGAATTGAAAAGTTTTAAAGGTAAAAGATTTATATATCGATATCCAGTTCGAGGTCAAAGAACGCATACAAATGCAAAAACGAGTCGTAAATTTCGTTATTAAAAATTATATTTATGTTATCTAATATTGTTAAATTCAAAAAAAAAGCTAAAAAAAAAAACAAAGATAAAATTATTAAAAGTAAAAAATTAAGAAAAATTGTTATTAGAATATATAAAAATAATGTTTTTTGTAGTTATATTAATTTAAAATCTAAAAAAATTTTATTTGTAACCTCTGCAGGAAAGCAAAAATTGCAATTAACCAAGAGTAAACATAAATATAATACTTATATTATTATAAATTCATTTTTTAAACGAATTCGTCCTTTTTTAAATTCTAAAATTGAAAAATATCGTTTACTTTTAGACTTAATTGTTCCAATTCATTTACGCTTTATTTTTTTAAAAAAAATTTCAAAATTTTTAAGAAAAAAACGTTTGTTAATTTATTTAAACCCTAAAAAATGTTTTAACGGATGTAAAGCAAGAAAAAAACGTAGAACAGGAAAACAAAAAAAAATTAAATTATTTAAATATTAATTATGATTTATTTTTTTGAGTTGTTTTTGCGATTTATTTATCTTGTATTAAGTTTTTGCTTGTGTTTTTGTATTTTATTGTGCTTTAATGACTATTTTTTGTTGGTTTTTCATCAACTAGGATTGTTTTCATTAGGGTCTAATTTTACAATACAATATATTTTGAATTTTTCATATAAAACTATTACAAAATCTATCAATTATAATGTGGTTTTTGTTTTTTTCTATACATTTTTTTTTATTTTCCCGTTTTTATTTTATAATTTTTTGGGATTTTTAAAAATATTTTTAAAACAAGAATTTTTTTTTTTTTTTTCGCAATTTTCTTTTCTTTTTTTTTTTTTCTTAGTAATATTTAGTTTTTTTTTTCCAATTTTTTTTTTACCTTCTGTTTGGTTATTTTTTTTGGATTTTAGTTTAATTAATAATTATTTTTCTCTTTTAAATTTAGTATTTGAGTATAGTGTTTTAAATTATTTTAAATTTCTAGTTGACTATATTTTTTTATTCAATTTATTTAGTTTTTTTTTATTTTTTTCTTATTGTATAAGTATTTTTTTATTTAATCAATTAATTTTTTTTAAAATTGAAAATAAATTGTTTTTTTTTCTATTTATTTTTTTTTTTTTAAAAAAAAAATTATTTTTTTTTTTTTTTTTTTTTTTTTAAATGGGGGGGGGGGGGGGAAAGTGGGAAGCACACTT
>JACCEA012131797.1_pt1 | contig 16501 bp, 17 predicted proteins | sample 7449851 | NCBI WGS metagenome assembly JACCEA01 (sample SAMN15323453, study PRJNA562643) | freshwater metagenome | isolation source: river surface water | place: USA:Blue River Watershed | collected 2017-08-18 | reverse complement strand
GCCTAAGCATTCGCATTTCATTTATTAGCACCGGGCAGGTGTCAGTCCCTATACATCTTCTTTCGAATTAGCAGAGACTTGTGTTTTTATTAAACAGTCGCTTCTTCTTATTTAGTATCAACTATATTTCTATAGCCACTCCTTTTCCCGAAGTTACAGAGCCAATTTGCCGAGTTCCTTCAACACAATTATCTTGTACGCCTTAGTATATTCTACCAATCAACCTGTGTTGGTTTGCAGTACGGTATTTTAATTTAATGTACTTTTTCCTGAAAATATTAATTAATTTTATAAATCTTATAATTAACTTTATATTTTGTCATACAAAAAATATCCCATCAACGACTACCATAGTAGTATATCTTAGGGACCGATTATAGTATAATTACATATAAATACTAATATTAAAACCTTTGATTTTCGGCGACAACAATTATCTGTTGTTTAATGCTACTCATTCCAGCATAGTCTTTTTTGATACCTCCAATAAATTTTACAATTTATCTTCATAAGCATACAAAATGTTCTGCTACCTATTATTATTAATTCGGATAGTAATTTTAGTCTCTGTAAATTTTTGATATAAAGAAATTCTATCATTGAGCTGTTACGCTTTCTTAAAAAAATGGCTGCTTCCAAGCCTACTTCTTGACTGTCTTAATTTATTTACAATCTTTTCACTTAATTACTAATTGAAGACCTTATTAATTAATCTGGGCTGTTTCCCTCTCGACTAAAAACCTTAGCGCTTAAAGTCTGACTCTATAAAAGAAAATATATGTATTCGGAGTTTTTCAAAATTAAGTAAAGCTAGAAGCCCCCCGTATTTTAAAAGTGCTCTACCCCATATATATAATTTATAGGCTATACTTAAATATATTTCGCAGAAAACCGGCTATACCTGAGTTTGATTAGCCTTTCACCCCTAATCACAAATCATCTCAATCTTTTTCTACAGATACGAGTTCAGTCCTCCAAATTGTGTTACCACAAATTTTTCAACCTGTTCATGATTAGATCACTCAGCTTCGGGTCTTATAATTATAACTATAATTAACTTTTTAAAGTTTGAATTTTCTTCGTCTACAAATTTTTAAACTTGCTATAATTATAAACTCGCTGGACCATTATGCAAAAGGTACGCTGTTACTTTTTATTTTAAAAAGCTTCAACTGATTATTTACATTAAATTTTAGGTTCTATTTAACTCCGTAAAAAGTTCTTTTTCACTTTTCCCTTACGGTACTATGTTCACTATCGATTATTAGATATTTTGAGATTAGAGAGAAGATTCCCTATATTAACAAATTTTCATAATCCGTTAATAAAAAATATATATATTAAATACTTACAGGACTGTAACCTTCTAAGGCATATTCAATATTTTATAATATATATTATATCTAATTTTACATTCGCTCGCCGCTACTAATAAAACCTCGTTTGATTTTTTTTGAGTTACTAAAATGTTTTACTTCACTCAACACGCATAAATCTCTATAAGATAAATTTTTTTTTATGTAATAAAAAGTCAAAATTTTTCCTTTTTTTTTTTGCAATGCACAACAAAAGCGTATCTAATACCTAAGCAGTCTTTTAATGTATTAAAAATACATTAATATATTTTTTTATTCCAGCCGCACGTTCCCGTACGACTACCTTGTTACGACTTCATCCTAGTTATAAATTCTATAATTACTTATATTTTTTCACTAATAAAAATAAATAACATTTAGAATATTTTATATTATTAATTATATCTATAAGCTTCAAACAAAACTCACTTCCAGCATGTGACGGGCAGTGTGTACAAGATCCAGGTACTAATTCACCGTAGCATAATGATCTACGATTACTTGTGATTCCAACTTCATGTAGGCGAATTTCAGCCTACAATCCGAAAAATATTTTTTATAGATTAACTCCAAATTGCTTTATTGTATAACTTTTTAAAAATATCTATGTAGCACGTGTGTAGCCCAGTCCATAAGGGCCATAAGTATTTGACGTCATTCTCACCTTCCTCTAATTTATCATTAGCATATGTTTATCAAAAGTGATTTTTATTTTAAAAAAAATAAAAGTATCAATATGATATAAGAGTTGCGTTCGTTAAGGGACTTAACCAAACATTTCACAACACGAACTGACGACAACCATGCAACACCTGTAATTTTTTATATTGCATATATTTGTATGTATAATAATATTTTAAATAAAAAAAATAATAAAAAATATTCAAGAACTGGTAAGGTTTTGCGCGTAGAATCGCATTAAACCACATGCTCCACCACTTGTGTAAATCCTCGCCAATTCCTTTGAGTTCCATCCTTGCGGACGTACTTCCCAGGCGGTGTATTTCACGCGTTAGCTGTTTGCCAGGAATTTCCCAACAATAATACACATCTATGACAGCGTAGACTACCGGGGTATCAAATCCCGTTTGCTCCCTACGCTTTCGTTCCTCAATGTCAGTTATAGCCTAAATAATCGTTTTCACCTCAAGCATTCCTTCATAAATCATTGGATTTTAACCCTATGTAGAAATTCTATTATTCTTTACTATACTCTAGTACAAGTATTATAAAAGCGAATGTAATTATGAAATTACAGTTTAACTAATAATAACAAATACAACCTACGAACCCTTTACGCCCAATCATGATGAATAACGCTTGCCCCCTTCGTATTACCGCGGCTGCTGGCACGAAGTTAGCCAGGGCTTCTTCTTTTAATAATGTCATTATCGTTATAAACGAAAAAACTTTACAGCCAATTTATGATTAAACATAAATCTTTTTTGCTTTCCTCATTTACGCAATATTACTGGATCAAGCTTTCGCTCATTGTCCAATATTCCTCACTGCTGGCTTTAAGCCTGGGCCTTATCTCAGTCCCAGTGTGGCTGATCATCCTCTCAGATCAACTAAGAATCATCGGCTTGGTAAGCTATTATCCTACCAACTACCTAATTCTAAATAAATTTTTCTTTAATCAGCAGTAAGCTTTTATTTTTTATGGCATATTAACACTATATTCTTTATATATTTATATAAATATGTTTATAGCACAATTAAAGTTAAATATTTTATTTTGTACTCACCTGTACGCCATGATATTAATATCATTTGACTAGCATGTGTAAAGTATATTGCTAGCGTTCACTCTGAGCCAGGATCAAACTCACAAAAAAATAATAAAAAAGAAAATTATTAAGTAAAAAATTTAAAATATATAAAATAAAATTTTTAATTAAAAAACTATGATTCCCAAACATATAGTATTTATAGTTTTTAATTATATAACAATAAAAACAAATTTGATTTTTTGTTTATAATATTTTATATATTAATATTAATATAAAATAAACACATTCTTAATCTTACATTAATATTAATGTAAAATAAACACATATATATTTATATCTTGAATACTACTTTTAATGCTAAGAAGGGGACTTGAACCCCTATTCTATTAAAGAATTAAAACCTAAACCTAACGCGTCTACCAATTTTCGCCATCTTAGCTATATTTATATAATTAATTGAATATTATTTATTCTTTTTCGTAATCTGCTCAAACAGTTCATTTTTCTAAATTTACTACTCTAACAACAATTGGCATAAATCCATGTCCAGCCCCACAAATTTCACTACACTGACCATAAAAAGTACCTTCTCGTGGAAAATACATGGTAATATGAGCTAATCGTCCAGGACAAGCATCTAATTTAATACCGAAAGAAGGTATTGCTCAAGAATGTAATACATCTGTTGATGTAATTAAAAAAGTAATATGTACGTTTTGTGGAACGAAAATTCTTTGATCTACTTCTAATAGTCTAAATCCACCTCATCTTACACGTTTGTAACCTTCTAAATTAGATTCAATTGCTACATGTTCAGGTGAATAATGTACTGTATCAGGAAATGAATAAGTTCAAAATCATTGACTACCAGTTACTTTATAAACTAAAGATCTTGAACAATTTTCATCTAAGGCATATAATAAAGTAAAAGAAGGACCTGCAATATATAATAAAATTAAAGCAGGTATTGCTGTTCAAACAATTTCTAAAACACTTGCATGAGCAAATTTAGCTGGTACAGGATTTTTAGCAGCAGTAAATTTTCATAATGCTTCGAATAATACTATACCTACACTAACTGCAATAGCAATAATAATGCAAAGTAAAAAATTATGGAAATTTATAATACCTTCCATAGTATTTGTAGCTGGATCTTGAACAGTCATTTGTCATCTTTCAGGTGCATCTCCATGACAAATATTTAATAAAGATAATGAAATATTTTTAAAAAAAGTACTATTAATTATATTTAAAAGCATAATTGTTATAATTGTATTAAAAATGTATTGTATTACCTCTTACAAGAATTGAACTTGCGTCTTTACCGTGAAAGGGTAATGTCCTAACCGCTAGACGAAAAAGGTGAGACTAAAAAGAGAATTGAACTCTTATTGTGAAATTTGCAATTTCATACATTACCGTTATGTTATTTAGTCAAATTATTTATATTTAAAAACAATTTTTTTATTAAATATAAATATGTTTTATTTACTTTAATATTAAAGTAACAATAACATACAATTTATTTTAATTAAGTAACTAATTCAACGGTAGAATATTTCGCTTACAACGAAAAGGTTAACGGTTCAAATCCGTTGTTACTTTCTTCATATTGCATTTTAGAGTAATGGTAACTCGTCGGTCTCATAATCCGAAAATGTTGGGTTCGATTCCCTCAAATGCAATTTTTTAACGAAATAACTTAATCGGTAGAGTGACGGCATCATAAGTCGTATGTTATGAGTTCAAGTCTCATTTTCGTTAATTTATAAAAAAAATAAATTATGCCACAATTTGATTTTTATTCATTTTCAACTCAAGTTTTTTACGTATTATTAGGATTTTTTTTTTTCCATTTTTTTATTTTAAACTACATTGTAGTTTCATATGCTCAAGTATTAAAACTTCGTCAAAAATTATTTAATACTTATTTATCAAATAAATCTAATTCAAAAACAAATAGTAAACCTATTTATGATGTTTTTATTTCTTTAATTTTTAAAAATTTTAAATAAAAAACTAATTTTTTTTGTTGGACTTTTAGTTTAGTCGGTAAAACATACTGCTCATAACTGTAAAGACGTTGGTTCAAGTCCAACAGAGTCCAAATTTTAGAAAGATGGCTGAGTGGTTTAAAGCATTGGTTTGCTAAATCAAAACATATTTATTTATGTCGTAGGTTCAAATCCTATTCTTTCTATAAATTTCTTCTTAAATTTTGTATATTTATGTTAAAAACTTCAAATTTAAAAAAATTTACTACTTATAATAAAATATATAACTTATATGGTGTAGGTAAAAATACAATGACTAATTTATATTTAACATTAGGAATTAATAATAAAACTCGCCCTAAAAGTTTTAAAACCCAAAAAACAAATTTAATTCATATTTATTCTAAAAAAAAATTAATAGGCCCAGCGTTACAAGCTAAAGTTAGTTCATGTATTAAACATTTATATAAAATACGAAGCTGTAAAGGTATTCGTCATAAAAAAAAATATCCTATTCGTGGACAACGTACACATACTAATGCTAAAACAGTAAAAAGAATGAAATCTATTTAAAAATAATAATATTTAATATGTCATATAATTTTGAAAAAATAATTTTAAAAAAACAATATTTTTTAACCAAATCTATAACTCCTTTATCTTCTAATAATATAGTAAATTTAAATTTAAAAAATTTATTACTTATTCAAAATTCACAAAATACATATAAGAAAAAATTATTTTTATATAATAAAAAACTTGCAACTTGTGTAAAAATAAATTTTTCTGCTAATAATCTTTTTTGTACATTTTGATCTATAAGTGGAGTAAAGACATTTCGTACACGTTCAGCTGGTATGAAAAAATTAAATACTTCAAAAAAACGATTATTTTTTTATGCTAAATTAGTTTTGCAATCTTTTTTTAAAGAATTACGTCTGTGACGTAAGAAATATAGATCAAATTCATCTTTGTTTTTTTTTAGTTTAAGAGCTCCAAAAAAATTGCGTAGTTATATTATAAAATTAATTTCAAAATATGCCTCTGCTATTAATTTTGAATATATTAAACCTTTTAATGGATGTAAAGTTAGAAAAAAACGTCGAAAAAAACGATTAGGTTTTAGAAGTTATAAATAAAAAAGTTAAAGTTAATCTTCTATACGTACAAGTTTTATTTTAAAGTAAAAATTCATAAAATTTATTTTATTTTTTAATTTTTATTATATATGAAATTAATACAATTAACAGAAATACGCAATAGATGAACTAAACATCCTATTGATTCTTTTATTGCAAGTCATATTATTGATTATCCAACTCCAATAAATTTAAATTATTTTTGAAGTTTTGGATCTACTGCAGGTATTTGTTTAGTTATCCAACTTTTAAGTGGAATTTTTTTAGCTATGCATTATACTCCTCATATTGAATTAGCTTTTAATAGTGTAGAACATATTATGCGTGATGTAAATGCCGGTTGATTAATTCGTTATTTACATGCCAATGGTGCTTCTATGTTTTTTATAGTTGTTTATTGTCATATTTTTAGAGGTTTATATTTTGGATCTTATGTAAAACCACGTGGTTTATTATGAGCTAGTGGAGTAATTATTTTTTTAGCTATGATGGCTACCGCTTTTATGGGGTACGTATTACCTTGAGGACAAATGAGTTTTTGAGGAGCTACTGTAATTACAAATTTATTTTCAGCTATTCCTTTTATAGGAGCTTCTATTGTAGAATGATTATGAGGTGGATTTTCAGTTGATAACGCAACTTTAAATAGATTTTTTAGTCTTCATTATTTACTACCTTTTGTAATTGCTGGATTAACATTATTACATTTAACTTTATTACATCAAGAAGGTTCAAATAACCCTTTAGGTATCAATACAAATTCAGATTATATTTCATTTTATCCTTATTTTTATGTTAAAGATTTATTTGCATTTTTAATTTTATTATTTGGATTTTCTTTTTTAATTTTTTTTGCTCCTAATATTTTAGGTCATTCAGATAACTATATTCCAGCAAATCCATTAGTTACTCCTCCTCATATTGTACCAGAATGATATTTTTTACCATTTTATGCAATATTACGTTCAATTCCAGATAAATTAGGTGGAGTTATTGCTATGATTAGTGCAATTTTAGTTTTATTATTATTACCTATAAATAATACATCTAATATTAGAAGTAGTCATTTTAGACCAATATATTCAATATTTTATTGATTTTTAGTTGCTGACTTTTTATTATTAGGTTGAATTGGTCAAAAACCAGTTGAAGATCCTTATATTATTATTGGATTACTTGCTACTATATACTATTTTTTAACTTTATTAGTTTTTTTTCCACTAATTGGTATTTTAGAAAATAAATTATTAAAATCTTAATTAACATAAAATCTCATAAGTAAAGAAATTCTTTAGTAGCTCAATGGTGGAGCGTGCGGCTGTTAACCGCTTGGTTAAAGGTTCAAATCCTTTCTAAAGAGCTTAGAATATAGCCAAATAGGTAAGGCCCTCGTCTTTGACACGAGTATTTGAAGGTTCAAATCCTTCTATTCTAATTTAATTTTACGAGTGTATAGCTTAGTGGTAGAGCAATAGACTTTTAATCTAAAGGCCCTGGGTTCAATCCCCAGTACACTCAAAATTTATTTATAATTTTATGACTTTTATTTTTAGTGATCCTTTTTTAAAACCTTGAATTTTTTTTTTATTAAATTGTGTAATTGCAACAATAATTATTTTATTATCTTTACTTTTAAGTGAATCAAAACCTTATGTAGAAAAAGTTTCTGCTTATGAATGTGGTTTTGAACCTGATGAAGATGCTAGAAATGTATTTGATGTTCGTTTTTATATTATTGCGATGTTATTTTTAATATTTGATTTAGAAGCAATATTTTTTTTTCCATGATGTGTTTCATTAAGTTTTTTAAATATTAATGGGTTTTTAGGTATGATTGATTTTATTTTAGAATTATTTATTGGTTATATTTATGCATGACAAATAGGTGCATTAGATTGAATATAAAGATATATGTTATCCTTAAAAATTAAAGATTTAAAATATCGAAATTTATATTCTAAACATCAAACAAAAATAATTTTAAATAAATTTTTATTTATTTCATTGTTAAATAAAAAAAGTAATAAAAAAAAAGTAATACAAAAAAAATTTAAAATATTATCATTACTTTTAAAATCAAAACTTTATAATAATTTAAAATATAAAACTAAAACTAAAATGGTTCGTCGATGTGCTATTTCTAATAGAGGTAGAGGAACTTTTAGACCTTATGGACTTTCTCGTTTTTTTTTAAGAGAATTTATGCAATTTGGTATTTTACCTGGTTATAAAAAATCAGTTTGATAAAAATAAAATATGATACAAGTAGGTACAAATTTAAAAATTATTGATAATTCAGGTGGAAGAGAAGCTTATTGTATTGGAGTTTTATCTGGTTATAAGCAACGATATGCAGTTATCGGTGATATTATTACTGTTGCTATTAAAAAATTAAGAACAAGACGCCGAATAACTTCAAAAGTTAAAAAAGGTGATGTTTTAAAAGCTTTAATAATACGTACAAAAAGTCCATTATTATCTAAAATAGGAACAATTTCTTTTTTTGAAAATTCTGTTATTTTATTAAATAATCAAAAAAAAATTTTAGGTACTAGAATTTTTGGTGCAGTACCTAAACAATTTCGTTACACAAAACATTTACGTTTAACTTTTTTAGCTGCAGGTTTAATAAATTAATAGATATATGGCTACAATATTACAATTATGTCTTCAGAATATAAGACAATCTAAAAAAAGTAAAAAAAAAACTCCCGCATTACAACAAAATCCTCAAAAAAAAGGAGTTTGTGTTCGAATATTTAATCGTACTCCTAAAAAACCAAATTCTGCATTAAGAAAAGTTGCAAAATTTAAATTAACTTCTGGTCGTATTGTTGAAGCTTATATTTGTGGAGAAGGTCATAATTTACATGAATATTCTCAAGCATTAATGCGAGGAGGTCGTGTTCCAGATTTACCTGGTGTAAAATATCATTTAATTAGAGGTAAATACGATTTTGAGGGTTTAAAAACTCGTAAAACTAGTCGTTCTAAATATGGAACAAAAATTCAAAAAAAAGTATAATTATATATGAAATTAACATCTTTAAAAAAACAAACTTTATATACTAGTATTATTAATTATTTAACAAAAAATGGTAATAAACAGTTAGCAAAAAAAACTTTTCATTCATCTTTAATTAAAGCTAGTAAAATATCTAAAATTGGATCTCAATATCTTTTAGCTTTAGTTTTTAAAAAATTATCTGTTTCTGTAGAAGTTAAAGATGTTCATAGAAGAGGTAAAAATTTTAAAATTCCATTTTTTATTACTTTAAAACGACAACGTTATTTAAGTATTAAATGATTTTTTAAATCAATTCAACAAAATAAATCTAATAGTAATTTTCAAGAAAAAATTATATTTGAATTATTAAGTATTTTAAAAACAAAAAAAGCTAAATCTTTAGTTTTTAAAGAACAAAATATAAAATTAGCTTTAGCTAATCGTTCGAATATTCATTATCGTTGATAAATAATATTGTTAGTTATGAATTTTAATTTAAAAAAAAATTTAGTACACACAGAAATACTTTTCAATTCAGTTGGTCAAATATTTGTTAATAAACGAATGATTTTTAATTTTGTTATTAAATTTTTTCGATATATTCCAAATAAATATTAATTTAATTTATGTGTACTGAACAATTATTTTCAAATTTTAGTCTTTTTTTTACAGGTTTATTGGGTGTTTTATATAATAGAAATAGTATTTTAATTGTATTAATGGGTATCGAAATGGCTTTATTGGGTTTAAATTTAAATTTTATTACATTTTCAATTTTATATAATGATTTATTTGGGCAAATATTTGCTTTTTTTATTTTAACTGTAGCTGCTGCTGAGTCAGCAATTGGGTTAGCAATTATTATTGCTTTTTTTAAAACACATGGAAATATTTCAATTTCTACTTCTTCATCTTTAATAAGAAATTAAATATTTTGAAAGGCTTATAACTCAGTGGTTAGAGTGTACGCCTGATAAGTGTAAAGTCAGTAGTTCAAATCTACTTAAGCCTAAATTTATTGGATAAATGGCTGAGTGGTCTAAGGCGTTAGTCTTGAAAATTAATGTATATTACAATATACCGTGAGTTCAAATCTCACTTTATCCTATTTTATTTGATGTTAATATAATTTATTTTTAAATTATATCTTTTATTTTGCTATGATTTTTATTAAAATTAATAATAAAATTTTTTATGTAAAAAAAAATATTTCTATACTAGAAGCTTGTAAATTTGTTGGTATAACAATACCTCGTTTTTGTTATCATGAAAATTTATCTATTGCTGGTAATTGTAGAATGTGTTTAGTTGAAATTGAGCCTAATGTTAATTTAAAACCTGTATCTGCTTGTACTTTAATTATATCAGAAGATTCTAATATTTTAACTGAAACTCCTTTTGTAAAAAAAGCTCGTGAAAATGTTTTAGAAACATTATTATTAAATCATCCTTTAGATTGTCCTATTTGTGATCAAGCTGGAGAATGTGATTTACAAGATCAAACTTTACTTTATGGATTAAAAAATAGTCGTTATACTTTTAAAAAACGAAATGTAGAAGATAAAAATTTAGGTTCGTTTATAAAAACTATTATGACACGTTGTATACATTGTACTCGATGCGTTAGATTTAGCGATGAAATTATCGGTACAAAAATTTTAGGAACTCTAAATCGTGGTCAAAATACTGAAATAGGAACATATGTAAACTTAGGTTTAAATTCAAATATTTCAGGAAATATTATTGATTTATGTCCAGTAGGTGCGTTAACTTCTAAAGTTTATGCATTTAAAGCTCGTCCATGAGAATTAAAAATTAATGAAACTATAGATTTAACTGATAGTTTTGGTAGTACTATTTATGTATCTGTTAAAGAGGCGGAAATTGTTAGAATTATGCCTAAAAAAACAGAAGATAGTACTAGTTCATTTATTTCTGATAAAACTAGATTTTCATTTGATTCAGTAAAACATTTAAGACTTTTAAATATTTATATTAAAAAAAATTCTTGAGAAAAAATTAATTGGCAATTATTATTAAATTTTTTTTCTAATAAATTTTTAACTAAATTTAATTTATTTATTATTCCTGAAGATTTAGATTATCAAAATATTCAAAAATTATTACATTTACAAAAAATTAGTAATTTAAAAGTTATTGTTACTTCTTTAAATAAATCATTAAATAGTAATTTTTATGCAAATAAACTTTTTTTTAATACTAACATAGTTAATAATAATACTAAATTTTGTTTTTTATTATCTTCTAATTTAAAAATTGAAAGTATACTTTTAAATATTAAAATTCGTAATAAATTTTTATCAAGTTCATTAGAAATTTATTCTTCTGGTTTCAATTCTTCATCAAATTTTTTTAATTCTTTTGTTACTTTTAATGTAACTTCGTTAATAAAAATTTTTGAAGCAAAACATTTTTTTTCAAAAAAAATTATTTTAAATTCATTTCCTTTATTTATTTTAGGTTCTTCAATAAATAATTATATTTTTAAAACAAATTTTAATTTTTTTTTAAAAAAAATTGTTCCAACAGCTTCTATTCTATTTTTAAATTCATCATCTAATAGTGAGGCTAATTCTTTTTTTAATATCAAAGCATTAAACTCAAATCTTTTTAAAAAATCTTCTAATGTTTTTACTATTTCTTTAAATGATAATCTATTATTAAATAAATTTTTATTCAATTCTTTTAATAAATGTGTTTTTTGATTTAATAGTCATAGTCCTACAACATTAAAAAAAAAAAATTTTCTTATTCCAACTTTAACTTTTTTTGAATTTGATGGAATTTTTATTAATTCTTTTGGAAAAGCTCAAAAAGCTTATAAAAGTTTAGTTAATTCTAATAAAGATGTAATTAGTTTAGATTTTTTAAGTAATTTTTTTATTGAATTATACTCTAAAAATAATAAAGTTTTACCTTTTATATCAGTTTTTTATTTCTTTATTGAAATGAGCAATCAATTTATTATTATAGATAATAATATTTTAAATTCTCCAACTGTTTCTACTTTGTATTCAAATTTTTTTAATAAATCTATTCATAAACCATTAATTGAAGATTTTTATCAAACAAATTTATTTACAAAAAATTCATTAAATATGTTTAAACGATCTAAAGAAATTCGGACAGGATCAACCAATTTTTTTAGAAATTAATTAATAAAATATTATTTATATATGTATAATTTAATTTTTGATTCAATTATTTGATTATTAATAGTTGTTCCTGTTTTAATTTCAGTTGCTTATTTTACTCTAGTAGAGCGAAAAATTTTAGGAACTATTCAACGTCGTCGTGGTCCTAATTTTATAGGTTTTTTTGGTTTACTTCAACCATTATCTGATGGTCTTAAATTACTTGTAAAAGAAATATTATTACCTAGTAGTGCAAATAAAATTTTATTTATTTTAGCTCCATTTATTACATTTGTTTTAAGTTTAATTAATTGAGTTATTATTCCAATGAATCAAATTTCTGCTATTACACAAATGTCTTTAGGTATTTTATTTGTTTTTGCTTCCTCTTCTTTAGGAGTTTATGGTATTTTAATTTCTGGATGAGCGAGTAATTCGAAATATGCATTTTTAGGAGCTTTAAGATCGGCTGCACAAATGTTATCTTATGAAGTTTCATTAGGTTTTATTATTATAACTTTATTTTTATGTGTTGGTTCATTAGATTTTAATAGTTTAGTTTTTATTCAAGAAGAAGTTTGATTTGTAATAGTTTTTTTTCCATTATTTATCATTTTTTTTACTTCTGCTTTAGCAGAAACTAATCGTCATCCATTTGACTTACCTGAAGCAGAAGCTGAACTTGTTTCTGGTTATAATGTTGAATATTCTGCAATGAATTTTGCTTTATTTTCTTTGGGAGAGTATTCTAACATGTTAGTTATGAGTTCTTTAAATGTTTTATTATTTTTTGGTGGTTGACTTTCTCCAAATTTTTTAGATCTTAGCACTTTATTACCTTTTTTTTTTACAAATACTTTTACTATTTATTGAATAACTATTGTTTACAATTCTTTTATATTTAGTTTAAAAATTTGTTTTTTTGTTGCTTTATATGTTTTTATGAGAGCAGCATTACCAAGATATCGTTATGATCAATTAATGGATTTAGGATGAAAAGTTTTTCTTCCTATTTCATTAGCATTTCTTTTATTTTGTGTTATGGTTTTAGTTATGTTTAATTTATTACCATTATAATTTATACAAAAATACTTACTTGGCGGAACTGGTAGACGCGACAGACTTAAAATTTGTTCTTTTAAAAAAGGTGTTGGTTCGATTCCAATAGTAAGTACTTATTTTTTATTTATGAATAAAAATAATTTAATTTTATTAAGTCTTTTAAAATCAGCATCTATTTTACAAAAAAATACTTTAATTTTACCTTTAAAAAAATCGAATATAAATTTATTAATTTTATTATATAAACAAGGTTTAATTCAAAATTTTACTTTTTTATCTAATAATTTTTTTAAGCATCCTAAAATATTAATTAGATTGCGTTTTTTTTTTAATAAATCTATTTTTAAAAATTTTAAACTATTATCTAAACCTGGTTTATATTTGTATTTAACTTTTGATGAAATTTGTTTGCTATACGATAAACGTAATGTAATATATTTTTCTACTATTAATGGTTTATTAACACAGTTTGAATGTAAAAAACAAAAAATTGGTGGTATTGCATTATTTAAATGTTAATTATGAAAATTAAATTAAATACATATAATCCTTTAAAAATTAGTTTTTATACTATAGCTTCATATCATTTTATTATTATTACTTATCTAAATGGTGATTATTTTTTAAAATTACCTTCTAAAACTCAAGTAATAAAAAAAAAAAATTTATTTTATTTTATTTCAAATAAATTTACTTTACGTACATTATTAATATTACGTTCAGTATCCCTAAAAATTTTAAATCTTTTTAAAAAAAAAAATAAATTATTTTGTAAAAAATTATTATTAAAAGGATTAGGATTTCGTGTTATTTCTATTGTTCAAAATCAATTTTTAGAATTAAAAATTGGATTTAGTCATTTTGTAAAAATTTTAATACCTAAAGATATTAAATTATATAATAATAAAAATATGATTTTAATTGAAGGAGAATTCAAAGATAAAGTTGGTAATTTTGCAAACAAAATAAAATCTTTTAGAATGCCTGATAGTTATAAAGGTAAAGGAATTTGATATAAAAATGAAATTAAAGTTTTAAAAGAAGTGAAAAAATCGTAAAAATCTTTGTTATAATTTTATATTATTTATCTTCTAACTGTTTTCAGTTAATATTTTTTAATTTTGGTGTGGGTGGGTGTTTAATCTTGTTTAATATTTTTTAAATGTTTAAAAATAAACAAACTCATAGTTTTCATTTAGTAGATCCAAGTCCATGACCAATTTTAGCGGGTTGATCTGCATTTTTAGTTACTTTTGGTGGTGTTTTAACAATGCATGCTTATAGTTGTGGTCAAGCTGTATTAATTTTAGGTTTTGACATTTTAGTTATTACTGCAACAGCTTGATGAAGTAGCGTTATTCGTGAAGCAACTTTTGAAGGTCAACATACAAATAAAGTTAAAAAAGGATTAATGATGGGTGTATTACTTTTTATTGTATCTGAAGTAATGTTCTTTTTTGCTTTCTTTTTTGCTTTTTTTTATGTAAGTTTAAATCCAAGTCCAGCTATTGGAGGTGTTTGACCACCATTTTTATTTGAAACTTTAAATGCATTTGGAGTTCCTTTTTTAAATACAGTTATTTTATTAACTTCTGGTGCAACAATTACTGTAGCTCATGAAGCAATAATTGGAGGATCTAAAACTCATGCTGTTCTATCTTTAATTGCTACAGTTATTTTAGCTGTTATTTTTACTAGCTTACAAGTTTTAGAATATACAACTTCTCCATTTACAATTAGTGATTCAGTTTATGGAAGTACTTTTTTTATGGCTACTGGTTTTCATGGTTTTCACGTGTTAATTGGTACTATTTTTATTGCTGTATGTTTATTTCGTTTATTAGCAGATCATTTTACTACACAACATCACTGTGGTTTTGAAGCAGCAGCTTGATATTGACATTTTGTTGATGTAGTATGATTATTTTTATTTATTAGTATTTATTGATGAGGATCATAAAACCTGTTATAATAATTTATGCTATTTTTTAGTCCATTAGAACAATTTGATATTTTACCTATTATTCCTTTAGTTTTTAATTTTTTTGATCTTAGTATTACTAACGAAACTGTAATTATGGCGTTAGGGTTTTGAGCTATATTTTTTTCTGTACTTTTAACAAGATGTGTTGATAAAACATTACCATTAATTCCAACAAAACATCAAATTTTATTTGAAATTATTTATAAATTAATTTCATCTTTAATTAAAGATAATATTGTTTCAAATGAAAAAGAATATTATTTTCCTATTGTTGTTTCTGTATTTCTTTTTGTATCTTTATTAAATTCTATAGGTTTAGTTCCATATAGTTTTACTTTAACAAGTCACATTATTGTTACATTTGCATTAAGTTTATCTATTTATATTGGAATTAATATTATTTGTATTCGTAAATTTGGATGACATTTTTTCTCATTATTTTTACCTTCTGGTACTTCTTTTGTATTGGCTCTTTTACTAGTTCCAATTGAATTAATTTCATACATATTTAAACCTATTAGTTTATCAATACGACTTTTTGCAAATATGATGGCAGGACATACTTTATTAAAAGTTATTGCTGGATTTGCAACAGATTTAATGTATTCTACTGGTATTTATTTTGTAATTCATATAGTACCTTTATTAATTTTACTTCCTTTATTTGGTTTAGAATTAAGTGTTGCATTAATTCAATCTTTTGTTTTTAGTATATTAACTTGTATCTACATTAATGATGCATTAAATTTTCATTAATTAAATATTTTTTGGAGAAAATGGTCGAGTGGTTAAAGGCGGCAGATTGTAAATCTGCTGGAAAATTCCTACGTAGGTTCGAATCCTGCTTTTCTCATTTATTTTAATTATATACAAATGAAAAAAAAAATTATTAATCATTTATTATTAGATAGTTTAATTCATACTGATTTTTTACTTTTAAAAAAGCACTATTTATTAAAAAATGTAAATTTATCTTATTTAATGCGTTCAAATACTAATATGTACGCTTCGGTTTTAAATCCTTTAGATTTATTAAAATCATTAAAACAATTTATTCGAATAATTCAATTAT
>JACCEA011256410.1_pt1 | contig 16504 bp, 14 predicted proteins | sample 7449851 | NCBI WGS metagenome assembly JACCEA01 (sample SAMN15323453, study PRJNA562643) | freshwater metagenome | isolation source: river surface water | place: USA:Blue River Watershed | collected 2017-08-18 | reverse complement strand
GTTGTCCAAGTGGTGCTCGCAGATGTACAGTACTTCTTTGTCTGCTCTTGTTTCTAATGAAGCTACTAATTTTTTTGAAATGTTATTTTCCATTTGTTACGATATTAAAAATTTTCTCAGTCAAATCAATGTCGTACTGGGCATCGTGAAGCGAATCGTCTTCTACTTCAATTCCCAAGTACTTGGCTACAGTTGATAGTTTAAAGTTGACCAGTTCGGAACGTTCGTCCATCAGCCACCATGAAGCAAGTACCATTACGTCCAAGCTATCGGCCCAGAACCACGAACCAAAGTAGTTGTCGTTCATCTGCACGAAGAATGCCCGAAAGAAGTTGTTGTCGAAAGAAGCATTGTTGTATCCCACTAGGTGGAACTTATCCTTCTTGTTGTACTTGTCTACATACTTACCCAGCATTTTGACAATTTTTTTATACACCGCAGCCATGGGTTCGTAGTTTTCTAAGTCTTCTCGGGTGATTCCTGCTACAGCCAGAGCCTCATCTTCGATCAATGCTTTCTCATATGGCTTAACCTTAAAGTCAAATCTTTCCTCGGTAACACCGTCAATAACGATTTTACCAGAAATCTGGTGTATGCCATTTTTCCAATGACGTACACCAGTTGTTTCTAGATCATAAAAGAACAATTTCATATTCTGCTTATCCTAATGATGAAAGTTTGACGTTGTTACGAAGTGAACGAATACCACGTGCGTCTGTTCTCCAGACAACCTTGCCTTTTTCTTCACCGAAATCAAGTGCTTCGAATTCCTTCATGTGGTTCTTAAGAAGGTTAGAACATTCTCTGCTCTGGTTTTCCATCTCCTTAATTTCACCAGCTAACACTTTGTGGCGAATGGCAATCTCAAACATCTCGTCAGATCCCTGAAGAGTTTTGGATTCGCTGTCAGCATAACGCTGGTTCAGAAATTTTTCAAACGCCTCGGTTCCGTCTGGTTCTGGTTCGTACAAGTTCACGTTCTCAATATCAGCTTTGGCTGCTTCAATTCGATCCATGAACTCGTTCATCTCAGATACAATCTTGTCTCTCAAGTTGTAGTTGATCTCCATGGGGATGGTCCAAAGCTTTCGGCCATCTTCAAGAAATACAATCTCACCGTACTCGACATCCAAGCCAAACAAGTAAGTCTGCAACTGAGTTACGTAGGATGGAGGAATACCACCTTCCCACTGCTTCGATGCGAAACCGTTGATGGTCTTTACCTCAAGTACACCCTTGAAGTTTTTACTAATCAGTTTTCCAGCATAGATCAACTTGTCTGTTTCTTTTTCCACCATCATTCGGTCGGGAGAAAGAAACAAATGAGGGTAATCACTGTTGGTAATGTATCCTCTGATCTCTCTGCAATGGCGTACTTTGGTTCCAGCAGCGTAATTGCGGATTACGGATTCAGGATCTTCCCCATCGTAATACTCCCACATGTTGGCTACGAATTCTTCCAAACGGTTTCCGTAGAACATCGGAATGTTCTCGTCTTGTTTGATCGGAATCAATCCGAGCTTCTGATAGAACAATTCTATCTTGGATTTGTAGGGGTTTAGACCCATTAAAGTTCCCACGTCTGAAGCCCCAAGGCCAGTCGTTCTAAAGTTTAACCAACCTTCGTAGTCGGTTTCCTTGTCAATGTTGATTAATTTGAGTTCACCCATTGGTATAATTTTTCTGCGATTTGAATAACCTTGTCAGCAATGACTTCTGGAGTCTCACCGAAAGGAGGATTGTACACGGATGCAGCTGCTTTCATGCAAGACTGCTTTTGAATTTTTGCGTCCTTATCGTAATGATGTTGGATATGCTCAAGCGTTTTCTTTTCAACCTTGGCTAAACCCTCTCCCCCGGGAAGAGCAGCTACTGAGTTTTCTTCAGTAACCACTTCTTCCTTTTTGGGTTTGATATTTTTGGGTTTGATTTGGTTGGCTGGTTTTACAATTCCATCAGCTATGGCTTGAGCTAACGCAGGGTTAGCTATTTTTCCCATACTTAGAACGGCAAGTCATCGTCCTCCATAAATGGAGATTCGAATGTTTCAGATTCTTGAATTGGTGTTGGAGCCGAAGCACGCTCTGTAGTTGAGCCAAATGTCTGTGGAGGAGCAGACTGTGCTACTGCCGGATGTACTAAGTTAGCCTTAGCCTTGGTGATCAAGTCAAAGAAAAACTTCAACTCTTCTTCACGATCGATGTCAACGATCTCACCTTTTTTGTTCTTGGTGAAAGTTACTTCCGGTTTTCCGTTTGGATTGTCCTTGGTGAAGGCAAACTTTACTGGATCTCCGTTGTTAACTACAATCATAGAGGTTTTCTTCACACCGTTTTCTTCTTTCATGCGTGGAATCAAACGTACTGGGTAAGACCAGTCAATGTTTGGAAGCACACTGCAGAACATGCGGAAGTAAGATGAGTCAACATCCATCTTTACGATATAGGTTTCCCCATTGTCGTTCATGTGGATCTGAAACTTAAGTCTGGACTTACCAGCTATTTCTTCTTCCCTAGTACTGAAATTGGTGACGTGACCTTCGATGTAATCGTAAATGTAATAATAACGAGTTTCACCTTTTGCTGATACCACAGGCATAGTGCCGGGTTCATTTGATTTGCTGTAACGCATTACTTTGCCGTTACGTAAGTCTACATAAACTGCAGACGAGTTGTTTCCGAGTCCCATATATATATTTTAATTTTAGGTTTCCTATTTTTGTGTCCGACGAATCGAATAGAACAAAGATATATGAGAATTTTTAAAAAGCAAATGACGATTGACGAAATCGAGCAGGAAGTTATTAACATCAAAAGAGAGGGTGCACCCAAACTTATTGAGGACCGAAAGGTTAACGACTTGTTACAATCGTACTACTATGACCAGAGAGATAACAAACTTACTTTCTTGGCTAAGACCCTCACAAAAAATGTGAGTTTCATCCTCAAAAAAAGAAATATGACGATGACAGATTTCGCTAGAGAACTGGAAAGGAAGTCAGGTAACACTAGCAACGTTTACAAGAGTAAGGAATTGTTAAAGCCAGAGTTCTACAGAATGGATAACTTGCTTGGGTATGCTTTTGATTTTGCTTTTGGGCTGAACATCAGTCCATGGGATCTTTTATTTCACGATGTGGAATACTTGATTTCAAAAAATATGTTGAGCACATTTTGATTTTTCAAAAACTAGTATAAATTTGTGACCCCTTAAATCGGTCGGTGAAAAGACGGTGGCGATTTAAGGTTGTGTGCTACCATGGGATTCCGGCACAGCACAGCGATGGCACTAAGGAATGAGTCGCAGGACCGGACGGAGGGTGTAACCTCTGACAGTTGATTCCAAACTAGTGGACTTACACGTTTCACACTAGTCGTTGAAGACAGCGTACGAGCAAGTCTTTCACGGTGAGAACCCTTTTTGGGATAATCTCACTCGTTGATCCAGCACCAAGCAAATCATATTTTACTTTAACTCTAATAAACTAAAATAAGGCATTTCTTATTTTACTTTTAATATATTTGTGTAAATTTCGCAAAATCAGATGATTGCACTTAGAGATCAACCCAATCAGTTTATACCAGAGAATCAAAAAGATGCTAAATGGTTCATGGACTCGCTGCGTTACGTTGCAGAAAAATACAACACGCAGAATAACATGTTGGGGTATCAGAACACTGCAACATATGAAAAGCCAGTAGATGAAATGCTTAGAATGTTTACTTACTACTTGGGTAAACAGGAAAACAAAGATTACTACTACAAGACCAAAGACGAAAACAACTGCGATTTACCAACTGTCTGGATTAATGGACAGAAGTTGACATCGATGATCGACTTCATGATTGGTAACGCCATCAAGATGATTGAGAACATCGAGCCATCAGTGAAAGCAACTTCTGAAGCTCTGGTTTCTAAGAAAAATTTGATGCTTGAGTTGGCTATGTTGAAAATCAAGTATCGTGAAATTTTTGAAAAGATGAGTGCGGATGGAATTGAATTCAACCCACTTGGCACAGAAAATTTTGAAGAACCGGAAGATGTAACTCGGTTTATGTTGTACGACTATAAAGAATACTCAGAAGTTATTGCTCAACGATTGGCTAATGATATTCTGCATAGAAACCGTTTCATTGAAAAATACAAACAAGCATTTTTGTATCTTTTGTTGGGAGGAGTTTGTGGAATTGAGAATCAGATTAAAAATGGAAGACAATACAAAGAAATCATCCTGCCTTATAATCTTATTTGGGATAATAGTGTTGATGATGATTTTAATACTAGAGCTCATTATGTTGGAAAAATTGACTGGTTAACCCCCGGTGAAATTTTATCTCGACCAGAATTTTTGGAGTATCTGACACCCCAAGAAATCGATGAGATCAAAACAGTAAATACCCAGACCATGGACAAGATGTTGGGAGAAGAGTACATCACTTCTAACAAACTGCGTTGGTGGTATAATTATTCTGGGGTTCCGAAAATGGCGTGCGTTACTGGTTACTGGGTAGGTTACAAAGAACTCAGATACGAACAAGTAAAAGATCAGTATGGCAACGAGCACTTCTCAAAAATGAGAACTCGTCAAAATTCAAAGTACTGGATCAAGACTGTTTACAAAGGAACATTGATTGCCAACAAGTATGTGGTTGATTACGGTGAACAAACCAATATTGTTCGTCGTGCTGATGACCCACGTGAAGTTCAACTTCCCATTTCTGTTTTCTTGCCGAATATGGTTATGGGAGAAACAAGATCCATTGCATCTCGTCTTCACAAACACCAAGATAGAATTGACTATCTTACTTACGAGATCACTAAGATGACTGACCGTGCTAAAGGCAAGGTTTTTATTTTGAACAAACATAAACTTGGCTCTGCTACCTCTCAGGAAATTTTGAATGACTTCGAAAGGATAGGGCTTCACATTACCGATGGAAACATGACAGGTGAAGATTTCAACAATGCTGACTACAACAAAGTTGTTGAAGTTGTTGATATGACGCTTGACCCTAACGTTCAGATGATAATTACTCTTCGCAGAGAAGAAGAACGTATCATGGAAGAAATCGTAAACGTTCCAAAAGTTGCAATGGGCCAACAACAAGGATACCTTGGTGCTAAGACTCAAGCAGGTTCAATTGCTCAGTCAAACCTCGGTACTTCTTATTTGTATCAAGGTTTTATTCAGTTCATTGAGCGTGACTTACAGTACGCTTTGAACCAGTACAAAGTTTCTTTGTTGGATATGAATAGTGATACCATGGGTCTTTTAAATGATAATGGAATTGAATTCTTGGAAATCACAGAAGATTTTAAGTTTGAAGATTTTGGAGTGTATATTAAAGTAAAAGACTTCTTGGACGAACAGGCTAAAGAAAGATTACTTGCAATCGCTCAAGCTGCCATGCAAAATCAACTTATCGATATGCGTGATTATATTCGCATTGAGACAGCAAAAACATATACTGAAATTCTTAAAGAACTTCAGTACTCCATGGACAAAAAAGATCGTGAGAAGAAAAAAGCAGAAGAGCAAGCTATGATTATGCAGGCTGCTCAAATGGAACAGCAAATGGCAATGCAACAACAGCAAGCTGCTATGGCTCAAGAAGGAAACAATTATCGTTCTGAATTGAAGTTTGTAGGTGATATGGCCAAGAACGGTCCACCGCCTGTTTCTCAAGAAGCTCCTGTAGAAGCAACCAACCAGTCAGTACCTTCAGTAGAAGGTGAAATGGAAGGTGAACCTGCAATGGTTGAATAATGTATATTTTTGTGAACACACTTGGAAATTAAAATTTTTGTATAATTTTGTAACATATGTACGATACTATCGAACAACAGATCAAGCAGCAACAGCAACAACAGCAGCAGAACAATCCTGTTCCTCCTGCTCCTGCTGGAACTGATCCCAATCCACCAGCAGATCCTAATCCACCAGCAGACCCACAACCTCCAGCTGGTACAGTTCCACCTGCCGTTAACGATCAGATTACTGATTCAGTAACGCAAGGTCAACAAAACCCTCCTGCAGATCCTCCTGCTGATCCGGTAGATCCTGCTGATGTTCCATGGTACGAAAGAAATGATAATCCTCCTGCAGACCCTAAGCCAGCTGATCCAAAACCAGCTGACCCAGCACCTGTAGATGAAGATGAAGATATAAAATTGCTTCGTGAATTTAAGAAGTCTGGAAAGACTTTGAAAGATTTCGTAGCAGAAATGAATGTTCCAGATTACGCCAACCTAGATGATGCTACCATTGTTGAGATGGGGCTTCAGCAACTAGAAGGTTTTACTGGTGACGATTACGCATCTGCCGTTGAAGAGTTCAACCAGATGTCTTTATTTCAGAGAAAAAAGCTAGTACAGGAATACAGAAGCACTTTTTTACAGCAAGCTGATTCGAAGTTGAAACAACTGTCTCAGACTCCCAATGTACAAAAAGATAAATTTCAGCAAACTGTACAGCGTTTCGAAACAGAAGTCGATCAGATCGCACGAGAAATTTCAGGAAAAGAAATGTACGGATTTAAGGTGACAGACGAAATGTCGGCCAAAATCTCAAATTTCTTAAAGAAAGAAATTGCTTTGAACCGACCTGATGGCTCTATAGATGCTGAGTTGATGGCTGACTTTGCATTATGGCGTTTGTATGGGAAAGATATCGTCCGAGCAAACGTAACCGCAGCCAAGAATGCTGGTAGGAAAGAAATGTTGATGGCGACAACAAATCCTAGCAGTGGTGGTGGACCAACTAATGCTAATGCTGGTATGAAAACCACAGGTGCAGATGATGCGTTCAGTGCCTACATAAACGCCAAAAAAAGATAAATAAAAAAATAAAATGGCAAGTCCAGTTACTAACCTCGATTTGAACCAGTCGCTCCTCCTTAGGGGGTTGAGCTTGCCCAATAAAATGGCAATGGTTTACGCCCAAGATTATGGGTACAATGTTTTGACTCAGTTAACTTCTAAGTTAGGTTCTTCTATTTCGACTCCTCAGCCGAAAGTAGAAATCAGTGCACTTGGAAACTTATCTGTTTATTCTCGTATCGCTGCTGCTCCCACCACTCCAACTGGATATGCTGTAGGTGAAGCTTTGTTGGTTACTTTGGATGATGCTTCGAACTTCCGTATTGGTGACATCGTTGCCGATGCTAACATGGTTCAGGCTATCGTAATAGAGAAACCATCATCTGGTACTAACCAAGTGATTGTAAAACGTGTTAACACCACGTTGGTAATTGCTAACCACTTCTTAGCAGGTACTATCTGTAAGTCGTTGTTTGACTCTTCAGCTAACCGTTATAGCAATGGTAAATCTCCTTTGAACTTTGTTCCTCAGACAGATTTCACCTACACTGCTATCACTCGTGAAAGCTCAAGCCAAGCACGTCGTGATCGTACTGCTTCTTTCGTAAAGTGGCAGGGTGATTTCTGGTATCGTTCATATGACGATTTGACTCTTCGTAAGTTCTCTAAGAGCTTGGAGTTCAAATATGCGTTCTCTGAGCGTGCTGTTGTAAATGGACCACAAGGTGAATCTTACACCACTGCTGGTTTGCGTTGGTCAATCATCAACAACGGTGGAGTTTACTTGCCTTTGACCACTGAGATCACTCAAACTCAATTGAATGATTTCTTGGAAACTTTGGTACGTAAGAGTGCTGAAAATGGTCGTAACCTTATCGCAATGATGGGTACTGCTATGATGGCTCGTTTGCAAACTTTGTTGTCTCCTTACATCCAGTACGCTGGTAACCAAAATACTTTGGGTGGAGTTGCAGTTGAAGGTTTGAACGTTATGACTTACAGCTATGCTGGTATCAAGATTGACTTCGTTCGTTGGGCATTGTTGGATGACGATGCATTCAAAGGCGATTTGTCTGGTGTTACTGGTAAGCCTCGTATGTCTCACAGCATGTACGTGTTGGATTTGACTCCAATTCCTGCAGCTGACGGTAGCGGAACAATTTCTCCTTTGCAGAAGTACCACTTCAACAACGATGAGATGTTGGCTAACTACGTACCCGGTATGATCGGTTTGCAAGATTCTAATCCTTCTACTATTAAGCAAGCAATTGCTAATGGTATCAGCGGTTCTTTGTCTTCAAGCGATGTTGACGGTGTGGATTTCCACATTCTTTCTGATTGCGGTCTGTATGTTGCTGCTGAGCGTTGCGGACTGATTGAATTAATCGCTTAATTTTTAAAGAAAATGCAAAATCAAGCTTTATTTAACGGAGCCTCTACCCTTGCTGTAGACAACGGTAAGCTTCACATTGTACGTGTTGGTGTTGACATCAACAATATTGATGCTGCCAGATATATTCCTATGGATGTGACTGGTATTTTCAGTATGGAAGTTGTTCCCGGTGCAGCTGGTACTTCTCGTGCTCAAACTGTAACCGTGACTGGTACTCCAACCATCGGTAACGTATACAGATTGGTTGTTCAAGTGTTCAAAGAATCTGATTGGGGTTTCTTCGGTCCTCAGTTGGTTACCTTCGAAGTATCGTTCACAGCTGCCACTGCAGTTGCTGACAACGTTGCTACTGGTTTGAACAATGCGATCAACGCTGTTGGTGCTTACTTTGGTGTTACTTCAACTGTTTCTACCAACGTAGTTACTGTTACCTCAAATACTACTGTTCCACAGAACATTAATATTTTGAGCACAGGTGTTGGTGCTGTAACTATCGCTCAATCTACAGCTTTCACTAAACCTTACGGTTTGGCTGCTGAGTTGCAATTGCGTGGTATTGCGAGTGCTACAACTGGTCAGGTTTACACCAAGTTTGTTTTCAAAGTGAAACAAGGTTTTAGTGGTGGTCACGTTTCATCAGGGATTGAATTCCTTGAGCAAACTGTTTGGATCAACACAACCCAAACCGCTTTGATCACAGCTCTCGGAACAACCTTCAGAGATGCTCCGTTCACTACTCCTGCTTACAACTTGTAATCTAGAGTATCTTATAAAAGGGGGAGTAACTTCCCCCTTTTTGTTTTTAATAGAAAATAACTATCTTCGTTAAAATATTTATGATCCGCAAACTACTTTTATCGGCACGAACTCCCAAGGGAACCTATACTCTTCAGGGAAGTTATTATGACAAAACAACTCGTAAACATCTTTACTGTGTAGAGAATGGCAAACGTGTTATCTCTGATTTTGAACAGGATGGTTCATTTAAGCAATTTGATGTGTTGCTAAATGATGCTGCTGTTTATACTTTGGAGTATGACGATACGAATCCATATGAAACAGCAGTTGTAGATTTTTATATGAATCACCCATTGATTCAAACGCAAGGTCACGATAATTCAAATTTAATTAATCCTTTGTTCACCTGCGTTCTTCAGCACAAGATTGTTGACAATGAAGTTGAGAATCTAAATGAAAACTTGGACATTGCATTGAAATGTTTGGCGTTGTCATTTGAAGAAAAGCACGATTTAGCTTTTGCGTTGGGTATTGATGCTCGTAGTTTGAGTCATAAAGAATTGGTTAGTCGTTTGATTGGGCCAAATCTTACAGGAGATGCGATTACACGTAAGAATGTTTTCATTCATTACTACAACTCTATCGAGTCAGATCGCAGTATAAAAGTTTATGCTCACAAAGCTTTGACTTTGGGAATCATCAAACTCGAAAATGGATTCTACCGTGTTGGTGGCAGAACGCTTGGAAGTAACGAGCGTGATGTAATCGACATGTGTCATAGTGATAAAGACTTCTTCTACGGCTTTATTAAAGTTGAAGTAGACAAACACATTTCTGCACCAAGTGAAAAATTGGATGACATGGCTAAGTCGGATGTAACCGAAGTCGTAGCAGAAAAGATCAAGGAAGTCAAGAAAACTAGAGAAAAAAAGTCAGCGATTGTGGATTCGCTAACTGTGTAACATAATAGGTTTTCATGTTTAGTAAGACCCCTCTTAGCCGAGGGGTTTTGTTTTAAAAATATGATTCAGAAAAAACAAAAAAAGATTCCGGTGAAGGGGGTTTCAGAAAAACCCTTAAAGGAAACAATTTGCTCAAATTGCGGTAAAAAACGTCCGTATTCTAACAAAACTAGAAAGTTATGTGCTGTTTGTGTGAAAAAATCACAAGAAGCAAAGGTTAAGGAACGCAATGCAATCAAGAGAGAAAAGAAGCGAATGAGCATTTCTCAACTGACTAAAAAACTAGACACGTACTTTTCTTTATACATTCGCTTAGTAAACTCAGACCAGTATGGTATGGTTAAATGTTTTACCTGTGATGGTGTTCATCATTACAAGGCTATCCAGAATGGTCACTTTCAATCCAGAAGGTTTATGTCAACCCGATTTTCAGAACTTAACTGTGCACCGCAATGTTATGCATGTAATGTTGGTATGAGTGGAATGCAATATGAGTTTGGAAAAAGAATTGATAAGATACACGGAGAAGGTACTGCTGATCACGTTGTCAAAAGAGCAAAAGAAGTTAGAAAGTTTACTAGTGAAGAAATGCTAGAAATGATCGAATATTACAAGGATAAAGTAGAGAAATTAAAGCAGAAAAAGAATATATTCGATTAAAATAATTCTTTTTGTATATTTGTATGAAATGACTGGTGCTCAATTTTATACACTTCTTCAACAAAAAATCGACAAGGCATACAGTGCTTACATAGACACTGGGAAGGCCGATCGTATTATTGAAGATACAATTTACCGGTTATGCGAAAGGACTTACAGAGATTTAGATGCTCAGAAAGAGTATGACGAACTTTGGAGCCTTTTGATTAAAGATGAGGTTAAGACAGTCACTGCTCCTTACTTTGACTTGTCTGGCTTAGACAGAACCTACATGCACTTGTTTCGTGTAGCCTGTACTTATAAAACCCTTTTAGGGTCTCTTACTAGAGTGACTACTGGCTCGGGTCCGTACACAACCGTCTTTTCATCCGGTGGTCACTCTGTTAGAGTTGGTGATAGCATTTCGGTTCTATCTGTAACCGGAACTGTAACAGCCACAACTAAACTAAATTTTACAGTTTCGTCTGCAAGTACAATTGATGCATCTGCACCTGTATACTTAGTTCGTACGTTCGAAGCTAGTCCGTATTTTTCAGATAGAAAGCGTGATGTTTATCACACCCCCACAATATTTCACCCAAAATATCAATTGCAAAATAGAGTAGTTGGTACTGCAAATAATAAAGCATTGTACTTGTTTCCTCAGCCGGATTCAATGACAATAGATTATTTTTCACAACCATCTTCTACGACAGGACATATATTTCTTTCAACCGGATCTACTCAGATTACAGCTTATACTGAGAAGTTTCTTTACCGTTTGGCTGATGAATGTGTAATGACATATGCTGGTCAAGTTCGGGATACTGAACTACGCCAGAATTCTGCACAGGATATTGCTATAAATCCTTAACGCATGAGTACACTAAACGAAATTGTACACCGCATTCTCAGCAATGTAAGTGGTGGTTTTACCACTGATGAAGTTCGTTTTGACTCTTTGTACATTGAGTCAAAAATTCACACTGCAAGAGCGTCAATCTTATCTGCCGGATCTAGGCAACCAATGTTCGATCGAATTAATGAGGCATGTGTACAAGCGTACAGTGTAGAACTTTTAGAAACACAAGTAGAAGCGAATTGCGATGTTGTTAGATTCCCTTGTCCTACTGTTATCAGGCTTGATGATAGACATGACGGTTTTGTATATGTTGGACATGTTAATGGCCAAAAACCGTTTATTCGCATTAGGTCAAATTATACGGCTTTATCTATGCATTCTCTTTTTCAAAAGGAAAAAGAAATAGTATGGGATTACCAAGCTGATTATGATGGAAAATATTATATCCATGTTTACAAAAACCCAAAGCAGAGAAAGCTTTTAGTCAAAGGTTTTTTCAATGACCCCACAGAAGTTCCAAACTATCGTCGTGATATAGATCAATATCCAATTGATGCAGTATTAGAAAACGATATTGTTACGAACGTGAGTACTGAACTATTGAGACAGATGGTTCGTACTGGAGATGTTATCTCTGATTCTTTGGATACAGTTCCAAACAAACCTAATTAAGTAAATGAAGATTGAAGACGTTATAGCAGCAGCGTGCGAAGAACTTCAAGTAAGTTATTCTGAAAATGCTTTATGGTTTAAGATACTTGTAAATCAAGTGTTGAAGACTTTTCGTTCTGGTAGCAATCTTCGTTACTATAGTGCTACCGATGAAGTAATTGATTCTAGACTACCTCTTCCTGAAGGCTGGGTTAAAATTACTGTTGTTCGCACTTGCGAAGGAGCAAAGTACTGTGAACACTATGATTATGAAATTCAAAATGAGCATGTTATTTTCAATTCAGCTCTTGAAATTCCAGATGGATCTAAATTTGTAGTTGAGTACAAAGGCTTTCCTGTGGACTCAGATGGAAAAGTATATCTAAAGGATGAGTGGGAAAGAATGTTAGTTGCTTACATTGGTTGGAAATATTCTCGCAGGCATTTTGAACGTTACGCTCCAGTAATGGATAATTACAAACGTGAATATCAACTTCAAAGAGCAGCTAATTTATAATTATGTCACAATTCGTTAGATTACTTCAGAACGGTTTTATGGATAAAGATACTGACTTACAGTTGGTATCTGGTGGTAATTATATAGATGCTCAAAATATTAGACACCGTGATGATAGTGGTTCTAATATGACAGGTATTTCTCCAGTAAAGGGTAATAGTTTAGAAGTAACAATTCCAAATCCAACAGCCACTGCAACTTCTTGGAGAGTTTATGTAAAAGCACAATTTCCGTATTCCTTCGATGGATCTATTTCAGTGATAAATGGATCTGGAACTTTACTGGGTCCTAGTACTTTTGCTGGTAGTTTTGCTTCAACTTCTTTGGTGATTTCTAGTATAAACACTGGAACAGATCAAATTGTTTTTGCAGCTGCTCATGGTTTAGTAAATGGAAATCTAGTAAATTATTTTAATCCGTTTGGAGCACCTGCAACACCTTTGATAAACGGTGGCTCGTATTTCGTAAAAGTAATAAACACAACCACTATTGAGTTATATACAGATGTAGCTTTAACAATTAAAGTTGATATAACTAGTGCAGGTTCCGGTATTCAGAGTATTTCAATTGCTCCTCTTTCTTCTTTAATAACACAAATACAAACCATGCTCAGTGGATTATCAGCTGGTTTTTCGTATAGTCCATTTGTTTATTTGACTACTGAGACAGGTTATTTTGACGTGACCCATAGTTCTTTTGGTGACTTTGAAATATTAGAAAGCGGAAATGTTATAGATTATACAGTTCAAACTTCCGAGTATGTTGCTTTTCTAACTGCTACACCGCCTGTATTTAAGATTATTGGTATGGAGAGTGTTGGAAATGATACGATTGTATTTTCTACAACTAGCAATTCTCTTGTATCTACTTATTATACATCTTATACAAGTCTTTGTGAAATAGGGGTAGTTCAGTACAATGCTGCTTTAGACTCTTATACCTATACACGTTTACTTCGTTCTAAACAGTTGAATTTTAATGTTGACAATCAAATTCAAGCCCAAGTTGAAAAACGAACTCAAGACGTAAATATATATTGGACCGACGGTGTAAATAAACCACGTGTACTTAGTGTTCCATACCCATATGTTCAAGATGGGGTACTTACTTCTAACGGAGGAACTATTGACATTTCAAAAGTAGACAAAGAAACAACTTTGTTTATAGATACTCCGGCAGCTACTATTTCTTTTGTTGGCGTTGTAGAAGGTGGTGGATCAGTTTCTTGCGGTAATAAACGTTACACTGGTCGTTTTGTAACTGATGATTTTGTAGGAACTGATTACTTGTATCCTACAGGCCCAATAAATCTATTCAAAGCTCCTTTGAAGACACCTTCTGAAGTTAAAGGTGATCAGCCGGGTACTTTAACAAATAAATCAGTTAAGCTTACTGTTAATAACATACCTCCGGGAGAGTTTGCTTATTTTGAATTGGTGGCTTTAGAATATGAGGGAGAAACGTTTACTGTAAAGATGGTTCAGCGGTATCGTTTAAATAACGAAACTTCACTGGAAGTGGTTCACAGTAACAATGGCCAAGATAATTTCCCATTGTCAATACCCGAGTTACTGGCTTTGACTGCAAAAGTTACCAAGGTTAAAAGTCTTAGAATAAATTCAAACAGATTATTTTTAGCAAATATTGAAGAACTGGTAGATAAGGATCTTACGCTCTGGGCTCAGAATATTACACACACCATTGAAATAAAACAAATACGTTCAATTGGCAGAAGTAATAGATTTGGAAAAAATGATACCAACAAAACATTTCCTAACTACAGGTTGGGTGAATATCAAGATCCAGAAAACGTATTGAATTATACTGGGTACATGATTAACGATACTTATCGTTTCGGTATTCAAGTCCAGTGGAAAGAAACAGGTAAGTGGTCTTCTCCTTATTGGGTGGATGATATTCGATTCGATACAAGTTCATCAAACGTAACAACTCCTAACCGCAGAACAGCAAATAATATTACTACTACAAACATCACTGATTTAGATAGTGAATTTGTAAATGTGTATTATCCTAAATTTAGTAATATTGATTTAAACTATAAAGTTGACAATCAGCCACTTTATAAATTAATCAAATCTTTTAGAATTGTACGAGCAGATAGAATTCCCGAAGTATTGGCAACTGGTTTATTAATTGGTGGCGTTCAAGAAAATACAACTGGAGTTAAGTTGATACCTTATCATAAAGATATTAGTCCAACTCCTTTTACTTTTTCTCAATTTCCTCAATCTTTTTGTCGTAGAGACAGAGGTCCAAATTTTCAAACTTCAACGTTTGTAGATGATATTCAGTTAGGTAAGGCAAACTATTCCGAGTATGGATATTTTCACTCGGCTGATATTTATTTTAATCAGGCTGAGTATACATATCAAAATGGCGATATTTTAAAAGTATTGAGTGTTCCTGTTCCATACGATGAGTATACTTTACAGGGATTTTCTAGAGGGGATTACGAATCAGTGTATCAGGAATATACTGGCTATTTTGACAATATTTTTAGAAATTATACTGATGTAACAATTTTAGATGCTCGTAATTTTCAAACTGGTGAAATAGTTAACTGGGATTTATTTGATAAAGTTAAAAATGGAGTAAGTGTTCCACCTGAAAACGTTCCTATAATTGACGTAAATCCTTTTTATAGCAACATGAAAGCGTGTACTGTTTTTAAATTAAATACTAAAATGAGTACTTCATTTCCCGGTGAAACAGGTTTATTTGCTACTGGGTCAGGTACTTATTCTAGAGAAGGTTTAGTTTATTGTCAGATATTTAGAAATAAAGGAAACACTTTAAAATATCCCTCAGATAAAAAACAAACAATATACGAAAGTACAAACCATATTTATATTCTCACCGGAAATGAAAGAGGTGTTTTAAATAATGTCAACGTTTTTGGGGGAGATGTATTTACGCAAAAAAATCATTTGAAAATAAGAATGACTACCAACAACGATTTAAATAATGGTTTTGGTTTAGCGTATTCTTTCTATTCGCATAATATTTCAAATACTCAAATGTTTTATACTCTGGATCATAACCTTGAGGACGCAGGCCCCGGTTATGTGTATCCTCAGTATATGGACAGGTATTCAACAGGACTTAACTTATCGGGTTATTTAATTAGTGGATCATCAGCGATTAGAGATTGGTCAACAACATTTACAAATCTTATAACTAGGGCCTCATCTGTAGTTACTTATGGTATGCTTCCAGAAGGCTCATGGGGAACAGGATTACTTAACTGGTTAGAACAATGGCCTGAAATTGACAATCAGAACAACTATGATTCTCAATACAATGTAATCGATAACTCGTTTACTGAAAATGGATTTGACGTAGACAACCGTTGGGATGGAAAACGCCCAGCTTCTATTCGTTGGTCTCAAGTAAAAAGTACAGGATCTGAAAAAGATAACTACCGAGTTTTCAAGCCTATTGATGTAGTTGACTTGGATACAAATGAAGGTGAAATTGTTGAAATGGAAACAGTCAACGGTAACCTTTACACACTTCAGCCAAATGCGTTTACTCGCCATTTTGTAGGTGATACACAAATGCAACAAACTGATCAAGGTACTGAAATTGTACTTGGATCAGGTGGGGTTCTGACAAACAAAGGTCAGAAGTTAAGTAGCTTTGGGGCTACTAAAAAAACATCAGTTACTAGGGGAAAAACTTTTAGCGGTGACGAAAATCTTTACTGGTATAATTCTGAATTAAAAAAGATTGTTCGGTTTGGTGGAGACGGAACTCGAGTTCTTTCAGACAAGGGCTTGTTGTCTTTCTTAATGAATAACACTGATTGGCATACAGATTTACTCAACCCTATTTCTGGTGAAGGTGTGACTGCTGGATACAATCAACGTTTCTACGAAGCATACTTCTGTTTTAAGGCAGTT
>JACCEA011146976.1_pt1 | contig 16507 bp, 17 predicted proteins | sample 7449851 | NCBI WGS metagenome assembly JACCEA01 (sample SAMN15323453, study PRJNA562643) | freshwater metagenome | isolation source: river surface water | place: USA:Blue River Watershed | collected 2017-08-18 | reverse complement strand
GTGCCTTTCTCCAGCAGCTCGACCGTCAAGATGTAGCAACGCAGTTCGCGGTCGTCGCGCATGCGGTAGTGGGGGTGTTCGTCGCTCAAGGTGGTCCAGTCGCGGCGCTGACCTAAGAGCAATAACCAGTCGTTGCGCAAACGGTCTTCTTGGTAGGTGGCGGGGTAGCGGGCCAAGAAGTTGCGCACCTCCTGTGTCGAGGCTTCGTCTAATCGAGCACGCAATTCCCAATAGGCCGCCCAAGGCTCCAGCGGATGGCCTTTGGCTTGGGGCAACAAGGCGGCGAGTCTTTTGCGGTCGCCGCGTTTGAAGGCTTGGGCCATGTCCGAGATGACAGCGTCGGCTTTGGGGTCTGTGTTCACCGAGGCAGCCAAGGCCGAGGACAACGGGGTGAAGAGGGCGCTCAGCGTCAGTGAAACGCTGAAAAAGAATGACACAATGACTCGAAATTTCATGCACTGATTATCCGTGGACAAAAAAACGTTGCGCCAGCAGCTCATTGAAGAGCGTTTGAACTTGCCCGACAGGCTGGAACGGGCCGATATGTTGCAGCGCGTAATGCGCATTTGGTTGTTCGGACGCTCCGACATCGTGATCGGTGCCTACTGGCCCATCAAAGGCGAGTTCGACCCGCTGCCCGTGCTGCACCGCTGGAAGGAAGACGGCGAGTTGTTGGACCAACCGCAACGACGTCGCATTGGGTTGCCTGTGGTCGACAAGGCGCACAAAACCCTCACCTTTCATGCGTGGTACCCCGGCTGTCCGATGGAAGAAGATGCCTACGGCATCCCCAAACCCAAAGACACCGAAGTCATCGTGCCCACGCCCTTGTTTGTGCCATGTGTGGGCTATGGGCCCGGTGGTTTTCGGTTGGGCTATGGCGGTGGTTTCTACGACCGCACTCTGGCCACTTTGCAGCCCAAGCCCTTCACGGTGGGGTTGGGCTTCACCCATGGCTTCTTGCCAGACCTGATGCCCGAGGCGCATGACATGCCCCTCGATGCGCTGCTCAACGACAACGGCGTGGTCTGGCCCTTGGCCTGATGCACGTGATCACTTGGTGGCCATCAACGCTTTGAAGTCGGCCTCGTAGCCACGCAGCGCTTCCACCATGCGCTGGCGTTGTGCCGGCGTGGTGCTGTTGTGAAGCTTGGCAAACCCTTCACAGTTCTCTTGCCACAAGGCTTTGCTGTAACTGCGGAAACGTTCATTCGGCGAGTGAAAGCTGCGGTCCACCAAGCCGCGCAACAAACCTTGCGTTGGCTCGGGGTTGGCCGACGTGCTGCCGCTGACTTGCGTCATCCGCTGCAGGGTTTGCAGCGTGTCAGCCTGCCGGCGTTCTCGCTCTGCGTAGCTCAATGCGGGGTCAAACTGCGAGGCGCTCAGCCACTGTTGCAACACTTCGCGCTGTGGTTTGTCGAGGCGCCCATAGAAATCTTCTAAGCGGTTGGTCGCCTGCTTGGTGCGGTAACGCAAGCGCTCTGCAGCGTCGGGCTCAAGCCAATCGGCGCGCCAGTCTTTGTTGGTCTTGTCAAAGCGTTTGCGCACACTGCGCAGCTGGTCGGGGCTGAGCTGAGTGGCCAGTTGAGCGGTGGCGGGTTCAACGTGGCGCAGCACGCGGATGAAACTGTCCTTCATGTCCTCGGTCACGGCGCACACCTGAGCCGGGGTGATGTCTTGCGGCGCCAGGGCTTGCATGCGTTTGAGCAAGGCGATGTATTCAGGCAGCTGCTGTTGGCGATGCCAGCGCTGCAAATCGGCCAGTGCATCACGCGTGAATTGTTTTTGGCCGTCCTGCAAATCGGCATAACCATCGAGCCACCAGTAGATCAAATCGTCGCTCTGGTTGTAGACCAGCTTGATCGTGCTGCAGCCGCTCAATACCAGGCAGGCGGCTACCAGCAGGACCCAAGAGGCTTGGCGGATAATTCTTTGCACGATAAGGATGAATGACATGACAGCGTTGGATGTGGTGATCATGGCGGCCGGCAAAGGCACGCGAATGAAGAGCAGTATGCCTAAGGTTTTGCACCGACTTGCCGGTAAGGCTTTGGTGCAGCACGTGATCGACACCGCGCGCACGCTGAAGGCGCGCCACACCATCGTCATCACCGGTCATGGCGCAGAGCAAGTCGAACCCGCTTTGCTGGCGGCCAATGCCACGGACAACTTGCAATTCGCTCGCCAAATGCCTCAGCTGGGCACCGGTCACGCTGTGCAACAAGCGGTGCCATTGCTAGCCGACGACGGCGTGGTGGTGGTGCTGTCGGGCGATGTGCCCTTGACCCAAGCTGACACCCTGCAAGCCTTGCTCGACCTGTGTGATGGCAAGCAGCTGGCGCTGTTGACCATCGACTTTGCAGACCCGACCGGCTATGGCCGAATTGTGCGCAGCCCCAGTGGCCAAGTGCATGCCATCGTCGAGCACAAAGACGCCAACGAAGCGCAGCGCGCCATTCAAGAGGTGTACAGCGGCATCATGGCGGTGCCCGCCAAGTTGCTCAAGCCTTGGTTGGCACGCTTGGACAACCACAACGCACAGCAAGAGTTTTATTTGACGGACGTGGTCAAGTTTGCCGAGGCCGATGGTGTGCCCGTGGTGGCCCACAAAATCAGCGACGCTGCGCAAGTGGCCGGCGTGAACAGCCCCACGCAGTTGGCCGAGTTGGAGCGCGCGTATCAGTTGCGCCAAGCGCATGCGTTCATGGCCGACGGCGTGCGCATCATCGACCCAGCGCGTTTTGATGTGCGCGGCGCTTTGACATGCGCGCCAGATGTCGAGATTGATGTGAACTGCATCTTCCAGGGCGATGTGTCACTTGGCCAAGGCGTCAAGATTGGCGCGAACTGCGTCATCGCCAACTGCCGCATTGAAGCGGGTGCCGTGATTCACCCCTTCACCCATATTGACGGCGAGAAGCTGGGGGTGAGCGTGGGCGAGGGTGCGTTGATTGGGCCATTTGCCCGCTTGCGCCCCGGCGCACAGCTGGCGGCCGAGGTGCACATTGGCAACTTTGTGGAGGTCAAAAACTCCACCATGGCCAAGGGTGCCAAAGCCAACCACTTGGCTTATTTGGGTGATGCCACCGTGGGCGAGCGCGTTAACTATGGCGCCGGCAGCATCACCGCCAACTACGACGGTGCCAACAAGCACCGCACCATCATTGAAGCCGACGTGCATGTGGGCAGCAACTGTGTATTGGTGGCGCCCGTCACGTTGGGCGCCGGCGGCACCGTGGGCGGTGGTTCCACCATCACCAAGAACACCGAAGCTGGCGCACTGAGCGTGGCGCGTGGCAAGCAAATCAGCATTGCCAACTACAAGCGGCCCGAGAAAAAACCAAAGGCATCATGAAAAAAGGCAGCTTTCGCTGCCTTTTTTGTGGTGCACATGGCGTTTATTTATGTCGCAGAACCGGCCATGTGCTGGTGAACTTCGCCCGCTTGGTGGCAAAGAAGGCTTTGACGTTGCGCACATTCGCGTCTTGCGTCAGCAGACGTTGCGTGATGCCCAGGTAGTCGGGCATGTCCGCGGCTTGAATGACGAGCATGAAGTCGGGTCCCGGCGACACGCGCCAGCATTGCTGCACGGCGTCTTCAGTCACGGCGCGTTGTTCAAACGCGTCCAGATGTTCGGCGCCTTGTGCATCCAAGGTCACCTCTACCAAGGCAGTGAGCCCGTGGCCCATGTGGGCGCCTAATTTGTCGGAACTAAGTACCGCAATTTGTCGCTCAATCCACCCGTCTTCCGTGAGACGTTTGACGCGCCTGAGGCAGGTGGGCGGCGAGATGCGCAGGCGCTCTGCCAAGGCGACATTGCTCAGTGTGGCGTCGTGCTGCAAGGCGTCAAGCAGCTTGAGATCGGTTTCGTCAAGAAATTCTTGTTTCATAAAAAAACTTTAATGAAATTAAATTCCAAAATAATTCAATGCTGGAATTTTCGTTCAAAAAACAAAATAAATAAACAAGAAATTTCTTTTCGCTCCGCCTACGATTCGACAACCCAATACAGGAGTGCTCTTTATGTGTGGCATCGTCGGCGCCGTTTCTACCCGCAACATCGTTCCCATCCTCGTGCAAGGTTTGCAGCGACTGGAATACCGGGGCTATGACTCATGCGGCGTGGCCGTGCACTCCGCCAGTTTGGGCGCCAAGCAAGGCGGCTTGCAACGTGCGCGCAGCACCGCGCGCGTGTCTGAGCTGATGGACCAAGTGCAAGCCGACCACATCGAAGGCGGCATTGGCATTGCGCACACGCGCTGGGCCACGCATGGTGCACCAGCGGTGCACAACGCGCACCCGCATTTCAGCCACGGCACGGGTGCTGGCGCTGGCGTCTACACAGGCGATGTGCCCAACAAAGTAGGCCGCGTGGCCTTGGTGCACAACGGCATCATTGAAAACCACGACGAACTCCGCGCCGCCCTGCAAGCCAAGGGCTACGAGTTTTTGAGCCAAACCGACACCGAGGTCATCGCCCACTTGGTGGACAGTCTGTACAACGGCGATTTGTTTGAAGCCGTCAAAGCCGCCATTGTTCAGCTGCATGGCGCGTACGCCATTGCGGTGTTCCACAAAGACGAACCGCACCGTGTGATTGGTGCACGCGCAGGCTCGCCCCTCATCTTGGGCGTAGGCAAAGAACACAGCGAAACTTTCTTGGCCAGCGATGCCATGGCTTTGGCAGGCGTGACCGACCAAATCGTGTAGCTCGAAGAAGGCGATGTGGTGGACATTCAAATCGGCAAGTACTGGGTGCAAGACCGCCACCACAAAGCTGTGACGCGTGAGGTGAAAACTGTGCAAGCCCACAGTGGTGCAGCCGAGTTGGGCCCCTATCGCCACTACATGCAGAAAGAAATCTTCGAGCAACCGCGCGCCATTGCTGACACGCTGGAAGGTGTCGAAGGCATTACCCCCGAACTGTTTGGCGACGGCGCCTACAGCGTGTTCAAAACCATCGACAACGTGCTCATCCTCGCGTGTGGCACCAGCTACTACAGCGGGTGCGTGGCCAAGTATTGGATTGAGGCGATTGCCAAAATTCCTTGCCAAGTGGAAATTGCCAGCGAGTACCGCTACCGCGAATCGGTGTCCAACCCCAACAGCTTGGTGGTCACCATCAGCCAGTCGGGCGAAACCGCCGACACCTTGGCCGCACTCCGCCACGCGCAAGGTTTGGGCATGGACAAAACGCTCACCATTTGCAACGTGTCCACCAGCGCCATGGTGCGCGAGTGCAAGTTGGCCTATGTCACGCGCGCGGGGGCGGAGATTGGGGTGGCTTCCACCAAGGCCTTCACCACGCAGCTGGCGGGTTTGTTCTTGCTTACCTTGGCCTTGGCGCAAACCAAAGGTCGTTTGAGTGAGGCGCAAGAGGCGGCGCACATCAAAGAAATGCGCCACTTGCCCGCAGCCTTGCAAGCGGTGCTGGCACTTGAGCCGCAACTCATCGCCTGGTCACAAGAATTTGCCAGCAAAGAAAACGCCTTGTTCTTAGGCCGTGGCACGCACTACCCCATCGCGCTGGAAGGTGCGTTGAAGCTCAAAGAAATCACCTACATCCATGCCGAGGCCTACGCGGCGGGGGAGTTGAAGCACGGCCCCTTGGCCTTGGTGACCAGTGCCATGCCGGTAGTGACGGTGGCGCCCAACGATGCGTTGCTCGAAAAGCTCAAGAGCAACATGCAAGAAGTGCGCGCCCGTGGCGGCGTGTTGTATGTGCTGGCCGATGGCGACACCAAGATCGAAAGCAGCGACGGCGTGAACGTCATTCGCATGCCCGAACACTATGGCGTGCTCTCGCCCATCTTGCATGTGGTGCCCTTGCAGTTGCTGAGTTATCACACCGCGTGTGCGCGTGGTACGGATGTGGACAAGCCGCGTAACTTGGCTAAGAGTGTGACTGTTGAGTGACCTCCCGCATTGAAGTCCTTTCATCCCGCGTGCACGGCAAAGGCGTCCTCGCCTTGTGCCACATGGCTGCGGGCGAGACGGTGATTGAGTACGTGGGCGAAATTATTTCGATGGCCGAGGCGCAACGCCGACACCCGCATGACCCGAGCAACCCCGAGCACACGTTTTACTTTCACATCGACGACACGCGTGTGATCGATGGCTTGCATGGCGGCAATGCCTCGCGCTGGATCAACCATTCTTGCCGTCCCAACTGCGAGCCCGAAGAGGTAAATGGGCGCATCTTCATCAAGACACGTCGCCCAATTTGGCGAGGTGAAGAGTTGACGTTCAACTACGGCTTGGTCAGTGACGAGCCGATGACTGAAGCGTTGCAAGCGAAATACGCGTGTCGCTGTGGCGCCAAAAAGTGCAAGGGCACGATGCTGGTGCGCACCGGTCAAAGACTGGGCTAGCGCACCGCGCCGTAAGGGCAATAGCCCGGTCGCGGCCCCACTTGCGGATGCAGACGACAGGTGTTGGGGCGTTTGTCGTACACCGTGCAGCGCCGTGTTTTTACATCTAAGTTGGCGCAGTCGCCATTGGCGCGGCGTGCCAGCGTGAAGATGCTGTTCTTGAAATTGAAGTGCTCAATCAGCCCTGCTTTCTGCAATCGCTTGGCAATAGCTTTGGGTTCTTCGTGTTCGGCTTCAAACGGGTCGACCAATTCGAGGCGAACCAAGTCGGGCAACTTGACCTCGACTGGCATGGTGCAGCAGTTGGCCGCGCAGGTGTTGCACAGGCCACTGCGATAACGGGTCCAGGTGTCGCAGTTGTCGACGTTGACGATGGAGATGTGTGACCTCATGGTTTTTCAGGCAACGCAGGCAGTTGGTAGTCCAACACTTTGAGGGAACGCTCGGGCGAGACATCGGCAAACACGACAGGGTTGGCCACGCGCTGCACAAAGTTCAGCTCAGGCGCGAGTGCTTGCATTTGCTCTTGCAAGAAGTCCACCCCCAACTCGGGCGCGTTCAGGCACAGCAGGGCATGGCCACCGGGCGCCAACAGCTCGGGCAAGCGGCGTATCAAGCGCGCGTAGTCTTTGGTGGCGACAAAGCTGCCCTTTTGGTAGCTGGGTGGGTCGACGATGACCAGGTCATACGGGCCGCTGCGGGTGATCTTGCCCCAGGTCTTGAAGATGTCGTGCATCAAAAAACTGGCGCCGGTAGTGAGGTCGTTCAGCGCGTGGTTCTGTTGCCCGATGGCCATGGCGCCGTGGCTCATGTCCACATTCACCACTTGCTTGGCGCCAGCCTGCAGCGCGACGACCGAGAACGCGCAGGTGTAGGCAAACAGGTTGAGTACTTTGAGTCTGGGTTGATTCACAAGCTGCTGACTCACCCAATGGCGCACCCACGCGCGGCCTTCGGCCATGTCCAAAAACAGGCCGTGGTTTTGTCCTTTCAGCACATGGACGCGAAAGCGGCTGCCGCGCTCGGTCACCACATGGGGGTCGGGCACTTCGCCACGCATCAAGCGGGTTTCCAAGTGACCTTCGGCGCGGCATTGGTAGACCCAGTTCAATGGCGCAAGGTCAGGCGCGATGTGCGGCCAGCGCTCGCACAAGGCGGCGTCAATGGCGGCCAAGGCTTCGTCACTCAGTGCTTGAAAACTGGTCAAGACCCAGACGGGCGGAAAGGCGTCCAGCGCCAGATGTTCGCAACCGGGGTACAAGCCCCCTCGACCATGAAACACCCGCTGCGCGTCAGTCGAAAAACCCATCGTGGCGATGGCGTGGAGCAGGGCTTGCATGAGGGGAGCGGCGTTGATCAATGAGGAGATGGCGTAAGTGTATGCACTAAGACCCTACTCAGGCTCTCCGCTGTGCTTGGAGTTAGGATGTGTGCCTTTTCAAAAAAAGAAGTAAAAATTTCCATGACACCCGCTGAACAAGAGTTGCGCACCGCTGCGCTCGATTACCACCGCCTGCCCACCCAGGGCAAGATCCGTGTCGAACCCACCCATCCGTTGGACAACCAGCACGACCTCAGCTTGGCTTATTCCCCCGGTGTGGCGTACCCCTGTTTGGAAATTGAAAAAGACCCGCAAGCCTCCTACGAGTACACCAGCCGTGGCAACTTGGTCGGTGTGATCACCAACGGCACCGCCGTCTTGGGCTTGGGTGACATCGGCGCCTTGGCCGGCAAGCCGGTGATGGAAGGCAAGGGCTGCTTGTTTAAAAAATTCTCTGGCATCGATGTGTTTGACATCGAGTTGGATGAGCACGATGCCGACAAACTGGTCGACATCATTGCGGCGATGGAGCCCACCTTTGGTGGCATCAACTTAGAAGACATCAAAGCCCCCGAGTGCTTCTACATCGAGCAAAAGCTGCGCGAGCGCATGAACATTCCGGTCTTCCACGACGACCAGCACGGCACGGCCATCATCTCGGCGGCGGCGATGTTGAATGGCTTGGAGCTGGCGGGCAAAGATGTAGCTCACATCAAAGTGGCGGTATCCGGCGCAGGGGCTGCGGCCTTGGCGTGCTTGGACGTGTTTGTGGGCTTGGGCGTGAAGACCGAGCATATTTTTGTCTGTGACTCGAAGGGCGTGATTTACGAAGGCCGCCCCGGTGGCTACGACAATTCCAAAGCGCGCTTCGCGCAGAAGACCGAGCTGCGCACCTTGGCCGATGCCGTGAACGGCGCCGACGTGTTCTTGGGTTGTTCGGCCCCTGGCGTGTTGACGCCCGACATGGTGAAGACCATGGCCGACAAGCCCCTCATCTTGGCCTTGGCCAACCCCGAGCCTGAAATTCGTCCCGAGTTGGCCAAAGCCGCGCGCCCTGATTGCATCATTGCCACCGGCCGTTCGGATTACCCCAACCAAGTGAACAACGTGCTGTGCTTTCCGTACATCTTCCGCGGCGCGCTCGATTGCGGCGCCACCAAGATCACCGAAGCCATGAAGATTGCGTGCGTGCGCGAAATCGCTGATCTGGCCAAGCTAGACGTGACCCCCGAAGTCGCCGCCGCTTATCCCAGCGTGGACTTGGCGTTTGGTGTCGACAACATCATTCCCAAACCATTTGACACACGCTTGATGTTCCGCATTGCGCCTGCGGTGGCACGCGCCGCTGAGGCGTCCGGTGTGGCCAAGCGTCCGATCAAAGACTTTGATGCTTACGCCAAAACCTTGGCGACGCGTTTGAAGTAAGCCTTTGAGTCGGCTCAAGCTCACCCGCGACAAGATCTACAAAACGGTCGCCCGCCAGTTGCATGGCGTGGTGCCGTGTTGGATTTGTGGCGAGCATGTGGCGCATGCCGACGCCACGCTGGAACACATCCACCCCCTGAGTGAAGGGGGCAACAGTCACCAGGATAATTTGGCCATCAGCCATGACCGCTGCAACCACCAGCGGCATGCCAAAGCCAAGACATGACCCCACCACACCCACGCACCAAACCCGCACTGCTGGGCATCAGCTTGCTGCTGATCACCAAGATGTTGCACAACGATGAAGCTTTGAATTCTCAGTTCGACACCACGTGGGTCACGGTTGTGGCGTGGCCTCGAGTCGTTGCACTTCGAAGCCTTGTGCTTGCAGGCGGGTAAGCAACGCGTTGTATTGGGCCGCGTTCACGCGTGGCGTGCGCGACAGCACCCACAGGTACTCGCGCTGCGCATCACTCACCGCCGCGAGTTGGTAATCAGCATCCAGGTCAATCACCCAGTAGTCGCCCCACACCATGGGCAGCCAGCTCAGCCATGCAGGAGCGAAGCGCACCTGCAGTTTGGGCGACGTGGTGCCGCCCACTTGCTTGGCCAGACCCAGGGCATCGATCACGCCGCCATCGGCTGTGGTGCAACTGTTCAGCACTTGCACCGTGCCGTCCCCTTGCGCCAAATACTGCGCACGGGTGCCGGCGACGCAGTTGCGTTGGAACCGGTTGGGGAATTTGGCAATCTCGTACCAGGTGCCCATGTAGCGCGGCACATCGAGCGAAGCAATGGTGCGGACTGGTGCCGGTGTGGCCGGCGCTTGTGCGTGCGCCATGCCGAGTTGTAGCGTCAACTTGAGCGCCAAGGAAAGTGCAAGCCAGCTCAACAAGCGCGTCATAGAGATTCCTTAAAACAAAAATTGCGCTTGAAGATGGCGCAACACGATTTCGAGAATTTGCAACAACAGCAACAGCGCGATGGGCGACAAATCAACGCCGCCCATGTTTGGCAACACGCGACGCACAGGGCGCAGCAAGGGCTCGATCATGAGGGCTAAAAAGTAAACAGCGTCAGAGCCGCTTTTCACCCAAGTCATCACCGCATAGATGATGACCAACCACATCAAGCTCGACAGCACCAAGTTCAGTAGTTCGAAGCCCGATTGCGTCAACAGCACCCAGGTGGGCGCAGTGGCACCTGCCAGCAACCACAGCAGGGCGTATTTGGCCAACAACACCGCATACGCAGCCACCAAGCTGCCGGTGTCCAAACGGCCGACGGCGGGTACGAACCGGCGCACGGGTAACACGATCCAATTGGTCACCGCAAACACAAACGGCGCCAGCGGGTTGCCAGAGTTCGCAGACATCGGGATGCGTTGCCAGTGCAGGTAAGTGCGCAGCAGGCAAGTGCCAGCGACCAGTCCGACCGCGAACTGCAAGATCAGGGAGAAAATTTGTATCAACATGTGCTCGAGTTTATGTGGGCTCAGGCAAAATTTAGGACTTCACGCAAGATTGTTCACCATGACCCAACCCCCTGCACTTCCACGTCTTATTTTTGCCAGTCGTTGGCTGCAATTGCCCTTGTATTTGGGCTTGATCGCTGCGCAGGCGGTGTATGTCTTTCACTTTTGGGTGGAGCTGGTGCATTTGATCGAGGCGGCGTTTGGTAGCCAAGCCGCCCTGGATGCTTTGGTCACCAGCATTGGCTACAAGACCGGCATGACGGTGACGCACCTCAGTGAGTCCATCACCATGTTGGTGGTGTTGGGTTTGATTGATGTGGTGATGATCTCCAACCTGCTGATCATGGTGATTGTGGGTGGCTACGAAACCTTTGTCTCGCGCATGTACCTAGAGCACCATCCCGACCAGCCCGAATGGTTGAGCCATGTGAATGCGTCGGTGTTGAAGGTGAAGTTGGGCATGGCCATCATCGGCATTTCGTCGATTCACTTGCTCAAAACCTTCATCAACGCTGCGAACTACGACGAGAAGGTGTTGATGTGGCAAACCATCATCCACATCACCTTTTTGTTGAGCGCACTGGCGATTGCCTTGACCGACAAGTTGACCCACCGCACCTCTGAGGCTCATTGACATGCATCGCAACGCATTGGTTTTGTTTTCGGGGGGGCAAGACTCCACCACTTGTCTGGCGCACGCGCTGTCGCAGTACGAACGAGTTGAGACGCTGGCATTTGATTACCGCCAACGCCACTTGGTGGAGTTGGAGGCGCGCATGCAGGTGCTGGCCCAAGTGCGTGCCCAGTTCCCGCAGTGGGCGCCCAAATTAGGTGAAGATCATTTGCTTGATTTGGGAGTCTTAGGGCAGGTCAGCGAAACCTCACTCACGCGTGACATGGCGTTCAAGATGGAAGCTTCCGGCTTGCCCAACACCTTTGTGCCCGGACGCAATTTGTTGTTCCTCACCTTGGCCGCGGCGTTGGCCTATCGCCGTGATTTGGATGTGATCGTCACCGGCGTGTGCGAAACCGATTTTTCAGGCTACCCCGATTGCCGCGACGACACCATGAAGGCCATGCAAATTGCGCTCTCACTGGGCATGGATCGTCGATTGCTGATTGAAACCCCATTGATGTGGATCGACAAAGCGCAGACCTGGCAGTTGGCCCACGATCTGGGGCAAAAAGCGCACGCCAACGGCGGGGACCAGTTGGTGAACTTGATCGTTGAGCACACCCACACCTGCTACTTGGGGGACCGCACACACCGCCACGATTGGGGCTACGGCTGCGGCACCTGCCCCGCGTGCGACTTGCGCGCCAAGGGCTGGCAGCGCTGGAAAGCCTAACGCGGCGCCTTAACCTGACGCCGTTGTCTGTTCCTTAACTCGTCGTCAGTACAAACTTGGCTGTGCTGCCTTCGGGCGCGGGCACGAACTGCCACACCGTGTCGTGGTAGCTGGCCACCCCGGGGCGGTGGGCGATGGACGCCAAGCCCCCACCTTCTTCGCGCACCATCGTCAGCAACTTTTCGTAGAGCACTTTCTCGCCGGCTTCGTCGAGTGCGCTGGTGGCTTCGTCAGCAAAGACCCAGCGTGGCCGTTTCAGCAACACACGCGCCAAGGCCAAGCGTTGTTGCTCCCCGCCTGAGAGCTGTTGGCTCCAGTGGCCCGCCACATCCAGCTCGGTAGTGAGGTGCGGCAAGAGCGCGTCGTAGAGCGCGTTTTTCAAGGCCTCGTCGGTGTAGTGTTCGGCGCTGTCGGGGTAGGCCAGTGCCTGGCGCAAGGTGCCTTGCGGAAAGTAGGGGCGCTGGGGCATGAACACGCTGCGGTCGGGCAACACCACGGGCCCATAGGTGATAGGTTCGCCACGACGGTCATGTGAGGGCGACGTGACGTAGGGCCAAATGCCCGCCAACACCCGCAGCAAGCTGGACTTGCCGCAACCCGAGGGACCGCGGATCAGCACCGTGTCGCCTGCCGCAACATTGAGCGACGTGTCTGCCAACAGCACCTCGCCATTTGGAAGCGACACTGTCAGAGGCGTGGTGTGCAAGGCATTGATGCCAGCAGTGGCGTGGTCGTCTGCTCGCGTGGCCTCGGTCACGGCCAACATCTGATCTTGGAAACTGGTCAGCCGCAAGGTGGTGGCTTGCCACGAGGCGAGGCGACTGTAGTTGCTGATGAACCAGCTGAGGGACTCTTGTACTTGGCCGAAGGCGGAAGAGATTTGCATCAACTCGCCCAGCTGAATCGCGCCACTGAAGTAACGCGGCGAGGCCACCAACATGGGGAACACCACGGCCGCTTGGCCGTAACCCGAGTTGAACCAGGTGTAGCGCTTTTGCACGCGCAGCAAGCGCATGAAGTTGTCCAACACTTGGGCAAAGCGTTGCTGCAACGATTGGCGCTCCACCACGCCGCCGCGGTCCAGCGCGATGGCTTCGCTGTATTCGCGCACACGCATCAGGTGGTGGCGGAAGTCGGCTTCGAGGCGCTGTTGTGCAAAATTGAGTGAGGCCATGGAGCGGCCAATCCAATGGCCAATCAAGCTGCCACACAACGCATAGGTCAGCGCCATCCACACCATGAAGCCCGGAATGTTGTAGGTGCTACCGCCGATGTCAAAGCTGAAGCCGCCTGAAAGCGACCACAAAATACCCACGAAGCTCAGCAGCGTCACCGTGGCATCGAGCAATCCCATCGACAAGCCCACGGTGTCGGCGGTGAACTGCTGCACGTCTTCTTGAATCCGTTGGTCGGGGTTGTCAGTGCCGTTTTTGGATTGCAGTTCGAGTTGGTAAAACACATGGCCCGAGAGCCAGCGCTGTAAGTAGTCGCGCGTCATCCAAGCGCGCCACCGCACCTCAAGCAGTTGCGTCAGGTAGAAGCGGTACACCGCCACGATGATGAAGCAGGTGGCCAGCACGGCAAATATGCCGAGTTGCTTCCAGAACACTTCGGCATTGCGGTTTTGTAGGGCGTCGTAGAACACGCGGTTCCAGTCGTTCAGCAACACCATCATGTAGACCATGCCGAGGTTCAAGCTGATGCAAGCGCCGAGTAACAAGCGCGCGGGCCATTTTTCTTCGGATTGAAAGTAGGGCAGCGACAAGGCCCACACGCGGCTGAGTTGCAGGCGGCTCTTTTGCCAGTTCGTCGCCACGTGGGTGGCGACGGTGCGGATCGCATTCATAGGGTTCAGACTTCGGTGTTGCGCACGCCACTGGCCACATGGCCAGCAGGGACGTGACGTGCGGCGGATTCGATGTGGCCGGTTTGGTCGTCAAAGAAAAAGTCAGGTTCGAACTCGCGCAAGAACTCGCCTTTTTCTAGGCCGCCTAAGAACATGGCTTCGTCCACGTCAATGTTCCAGTCCATCAAGGTGCGAATGGCGCGCTCATGGGCGGGCGCGCTGCGCGCGGTGACCAACGCGGTGCGAATGCGCATGTGCGGTGTGCCGGCTTGTTGCAACAGATGCAGGGCTTCAAGCAGCGGCTTGAAGGGGCCGGCAGACAAGGGTTGCCCCGCTTTTGATTTTTCGTGTTGCTGAAACGCATCCAAACCTTGCGCTTGAAACACGCGCTCAGCTTCGTCGCTGAACAGCACGGCATCGCCGTCAAAGGCGATACGCACCTCGTGCGGGTGCGCGTCTGATGCGTGGGCTGAGTGCGGGTACACCTGCGCAGCGGGGACGCTGGCATCGAGTGCCGAGCGCACATCGGACAAATGGGTGGATAAAAACAAGTTGGCGTTGAGCGGGCGCAGGTAGCGCCAGGGGGACTCGCCACGTGTGAAGGTGCAGCGAATAATCGGCAGCGCGTAATGGGCGGCTGACTTCATCACGCGCAACCCGCTCACGGGGTCGTTGCGCGAGAGGATGACCACCTCCACCCGCTGCGCATCGGGTGTGTTGAATGCCAGCAGCTTTTGCACCAGTGAAAACGCCACGCCGGGTTTGGCTGGCGTTTCAAGGCGGTCGAGTTGCAGATTCATGTACGCGCGGTCATCGCCTTGTTCGAAAACTTGGTTTTCTTCTTCGAAGTCGAACAGTGCGCGTGACGAAATGGCAACGACCAATTTACCGTCGAGAGAAACACCCATGTTTATTCTCCAAATAAGGACTGAAGCCGGGCCGCTCCCAAGGCGGGCCAGCCCCCTCGGGGGGCAGTGAGGACACGGCAGTGCCGAGCGTGGTGGAGGCTCATCGAATCCATTGATTGAGTTGAATGATCGGCAGCATCACGGCCAACACAATCAGCATCACCACCGCGCCCATCACGACGATCAGCAGCGGTTCAAGAAGTGTGGCGATTTGCAGCGCACGGCGTTGCACCTCGTCACTCAGTTGCCGTGCGGCACGTTGCAACATGGTGGGCAGTGTGCCGGTTTGTTCGCCCAAGCGCGAGAACATCGCCAACAAGCGTGGAAAGCGTGGGTGCTGTGCCAACGCAGATGCCAGCGGTGCGCCTTCACGCACCAGCACCAGTGCGTCCTGTGCATCGCGCTGCAACGCAGTGTTGCTGAGGGTGTCTGTGGCGGCTTGCAGGGCTTTCAAAATCGGCACGCCCGAGAGGGTGAGCATGGCCAAGGTGTTGGCAAAGCGTGCGGCGTTGTAGCCCCGCGCCAATCGACCGATGAGCGGGAGTTGCAGCCAGGCCGCGTCAAAGCGCAGGCGCAGCGCGGGCTGGCGCAGCCCGACGCGCAGAGCAGTAACGCCCAATCCGATGAGCAAGAGCCCCACCAGCCAGTAGCTTTGCACAAAGGCGCTCAGGCTCAGCATCACACGCGTCAGGACGGGGAGCTGTTGTTGGTTGCTGCTGAACACCTGCGCCACTTGCGGCACCACATAGGCCAGCAAAAACAGCACGATGGTCAGGGCCACCGCACTCACGATGGCAGGGTACAAGCCTGCCGCCAGCAGCTTGCTGCGCAGTTGGTGTTGTTCTTCCAAGTCGCTGGCCAAATGGTCGAGCACCAGACCGAGTTGACCGCTTTGTTCGCCCGCACCCACCACCGCGGTGTAAATGCCATCGAACTCGCGGGGGTGTTGTGCGAGGGCTTTGGCAAAGGGGGCGCCGGCATTCACCTCGGTACGCAGGGCGGAGACCAAGTCGCGTTGTCGGGGCGTGTCGGCCTCGTCACTCAAGGTTGCCAAGGCGCGTTCGAGGGGTAAGCCTGCGCTGACCAAGCCAGACAGTTGGCGTGTCCATACCGCGCGTTCTGTGCGGTTGAAAACGCGGCTCTCCCAAATCACCGTGTTCAAGCCACTGCTGGCGCGTTGCACGGGATCTACTTTGAGCGGCACCCAGTCTTGCGCGCGCAATTGGCTGCGCGCGGCATGGGCGGTGTCGGCCTCCAACACGCCACGACGGGTTTGGCCTTGGGGGTCGAGGGCTTCAAACGCGTAGGCGGGCATGATGCGTGCGTCGGTCAGTCGCGGGTGACGCGAATCAACTCTTCGCGGGTGGTGATACCCGCGTGCACCAAGCGCTCGCCATCGTCACGCATCAGGGTCATGCCGTGGCGCAGGGCGGCGTCGCGCAGTTGCGCTTCGCTGGCTTGGTTGTGGATGAGCGCGCGCATGTCGTCGTTAGTGGTGAGCAATTCAAAAATGCCGGTGCGACCCAGGTAGCCGCTGTGGCCGCAGGCCTCGCAACCGCCGCCCTGGCAATGCGTACACGCTTTGCGCAACAGACGTTGGGCCAACACGCCCAGCAGCGACGAGCTGAGCAAGAAGGGCTCAACGCCCATGTCGGTCAATCGGGTGATGGCGCTGGCCGCATCGTTGGTGTGCAGGGTGGCCAGCACCAAGTGGCCGGTGAGTGAGGCTTGAATGGCGATTTGCGCAGTCTCGTAATCGCGAATCTCGCCAATCATGATGATGTCGGGGTCTTGCCGCAAGATGGCGCGCAGG
>JACCEA012207654.1_pt1 | contig 16514 bp, 9 predicted proteins | sample 7449851 | NCBI WGS metagenome assembly JACCEA01 (sample SAMN15323453, study PRJNA562643) | freshwater metagenome | isolation source: river surface water | place: USA:Blue River Watershed | collected 2017-08-18 | reverse complement strand
TGAACGGTGCCGCTCGCTGGGCTGGTGCTGGCGCCGCCATCTTTGGCGCCATCGGCGGAGCCTTCAACGCCAAGGTCATCGAAGACCTGATGGTCGGCAAAGGCATCTCCACCATCCTCGGCAACTCCGCTGGATCCAAGCTTGGTCGTGCCGCTGTTGGTGGCGTCGGCGGCTCCCTTGCCGAAGGCGGCCAGGAGACCACCGAGAAGATCGGCCAAAACGTCGGCGAAAACATTGCCCTGGGCCGCAACGCCGGACAGGACATGCTGCGCAACACCGCCGGAGACTTTCTGGGTGGCGCCATCGTCGGCGGACCGATCGGTGCCGGCGGCGGCTTTGTCGCCAAGCCCGGCAATCGTCAGCCGGCTCCCAATCCCCTGCAATCCGTTGTCGACCAGGCACAGAAGCCGGGCAGCGTGCTGTCGCGCGCCGTGGTCGCCACTGGCGCCACCGATCAAGCCGCGGCCGCCGCACAGGCTCAGGCCGATCAGCAGGCCTTGCCGCCTGCCGCCGATGATCTCGTGCAGCGCGTGCGCGACATCGAAGCCGGCATGCGCAACGCACCCGTGCTTGACAACCTGCGTGATGACGGCGTCAACACCCGCGAGCTCCTGCAAGACATGCAGCTTGCCCGCCGCACAGATGCGCCACGCCAGGCGCGCGAAGCCGCACTCGAGCGCATCGAGACCGCGATCTACTTCGCCAACCAGTCGGCGCAACCACGCGCGCCGATGGATTCCATCCAGAACAATCCGGCGTTTGACTTCACCCCGCAAGAGGCAGTCGAACCGCAACAAATCCCTGACCTGTCGGCGGTAAGCACGGCACTGCGTGACCCGAATTTGCGCAACAAAATCTCGGAAGAAGACCGCGGCCAGCTCCTGTATCTGTACAACATCGCCGGCAACAGCCAAGGCGACGCCGTGGTGCGCACCAATGCTGCGCGCCAGGCGCTCGAGATCGTCGGTCGCTATCAAGCCCCGGTAAGCACACCCGATTTCAACCAATCGCCCGCACTGGAGCAGGCCGCTCCGGCTGCCGCGCCTGTTGCTGCGCCTGCCGAGCAACAAATTGTTTCTACAGAACCCAAAGAGTTGGATTTTCTGCAAGACGCCCCGGCACCCAAGATTGCCGCGGCACCTGCTGGCGAAGGCCCGGCCTTCCTGCGAAAGCGCGGCGCCGTGGTCAAGCAGCTCGCCGACAACGGCTTCGAGACCGTGCAGCGCGATGGCAAAGACTTCTACATGGTCAACACCAAGACCGGACAGAAGTTCAAGCTGGATGGACCCGCTGACGCCCAGCTCGCCCGCAAAGCCATTCGCGATCGCATCGACGCGCTCGCCGCAACCAACGAGAAGAATCCGTCTCAAGCCAAGATCAACGCGAACAACTACAAGAAGTCCGACGTCATCGACTTGAACGGTATGAAAATCAAGATCGAGAACGAGCGTGGCGACATCCGCCGCGGTGTCGGTCCTGATGGAACGCCGTGGGAAACCAAGATGGCTCACCACTACGGCGAGTTCCAGGGCACCGTGGGTGCGGATGGTGACAAGCTGGATGTATTCATCGGCCCTCGGCCGGACAGCAACAAGATCTACGTCATCGACCAGGTCAACCAGGACGGGTCCTTCGACGAGCACAAGGTGATGATGGGCTTCACGTCTGAGGACGACGCCCGCGCCGGCTATCTCGCCAACTACGAGCCGGGCTGGACTGGCTTGGGCGCCATCACCGAGATGGGCGTCGACGAATTCAAGACGTGGTCGAAGTCGCGCGCCGCCAAGAAACCGCTGTCCGCAGCCGTTGCCGCCGGCAAGGCCGCCGAAAACTTCACCGAAGCCGAGAAGCAGGAAGAAAGCAAGTTCCTCGTCCTGAAGACCAAGAAGGGTGACCGCCGACTCAAGATCTTGAAGCCCGGCGATTTGCCCAAGAATCCCAGCGCCCGACGTGGCGACGCCCCGCGCGCGCTATCCCAGGCCGAGGCTGACCTCATCAAGAAGGTCGCCGGATTGCTGGGCAAGCAGGTCGTGTTCTACGAGGCGCAAGACGGCCGCGTCGGCGACGGCTTCGTGTTCTCCGGTCAGCCGGGCACTATCTTCGTGGCAAGCGAGACCACGGTGAATCCGCTGGCCGTGTTTGGCCACGAGTTCTTCCACACGCTGCGCGACACCAACCCGGAAGCGTGGAACGCCGTCGCTGCCGTGGTGCGCACCAAGGTCAGCAACCCGCAGGGCTTCCGCGAAAACTACTACGGCGCCGAGAAGGCTGCCGAGCGTGGCGACGCCGCGCTGTCCGAGGAGAACGGCGGCGAGCTCGAGGAGCTCGTGTCTGACCTCGGCGGCAACCTGCTCAAGGACAAGAACTTCTGGGGCGAGGTGTTTGCCAAGATCCAGAAGGACAACGGCGCCGAGGCGAAGTCGATCATCGCCAAGCTCGCCACTCAGGTGAGGCGCGCCATCGAGCGCCTGGTGAAAGCCCTCAATCAACCCGGCTTCCAGGCTGATGCCTACGTCAAGGATCTCGACCAGGTGCGCGACGCGTTCAGCGACGCCATGGCCGCCTACCTCAAGGACTCCGGCCTCACGCAGCGCGCGATGGCCGCCGAGAAGCTCAAGGCTGAGCAGAAGATCAAGAAGAGCGAAGGTCGTCCGCAAGGCCTCACGCTCACCGGCTACCACTTCAGTCAGCAGCCGCGCAAGGTGCTGTCCTCTGCCACGCACGGCGCCGGATTGCAGGACGCCAACCGCGAGCAATTCCAAAACGCTCAGGACGAGCGCCTGCGCGACCGCATCTACTTCTACGTCGACAAGGGCACCGGTATCACGCCGCTGCCGGGCCTGGGTACGCACGCCCATCGCACCACGCTGAACAACGTCTACGACATGAACAAGGACCCTCTGGGCTTGCGCAAAGGCAAGAGCCTCGAGGCCTTCGAGTCCGCCGTGCTCGACAACGGCTACAGCGGCTACCTAGATCGCCGCGACGGCACGCAGCCTGGCGTGGTGATCATGCTCGGCAAGCGCACCATCACGCCCGAGTACCTGGGCCAGATGGGCTCGATCAAAGACGGCGAGAAGATCCCTGGCGCCGAGGTGCCCGAGGTCAAGCCCGAGCCCATCAAGAAGGGGCTCATGTCGAAAGAGCTCAACGCGATCAACATCGACGTCATCCCCGGCGCGACGTTGCGTAACGGCACGCTCACGGTGCCCGTTGACTCTGTCGACGAAGCCAACGCCGAGTTCGAGCGCATCGGTTCCCCGATCCGATTCAGCCCGGAGCGCGAGACCGACGAGCAGCGCGCCAAGCGCGAATATGCCGAAGTCGAGGCCAAGTACCGCGGCACCGACAAGTGGATGAAGGCACCCAACGGTTCCGACACTAAGCTCAACGAGCGCCAGTGGATCCAGGTCCGCACGCCCAGCTTCAAGAACTGGTTCGGCGACTGGGAGCAGGCGCACGAAGACGGAGGCGTATGGGCGACCGATCTCGAAGTGTCGAAGGTCGTCGACAAGAACGGCGAGCCGATGGTCGTGTACCACGGCAGCACCATGGGCGGCTTCACGACGTTCGATACGCCTGGCGGCGATGGCCGTGGCGACCTTGGCATCTGGACCACCGACAACCGCAGCATGGCCACGAGCTACGTGCGACGCGGCCGCGCTCCCGACGTTGTGCTTGACGACTCCGAGACGCCTGGCCAGCCCGGATCTCAGCCAGGCGTGTATGCCCTGTTCGTCAACCTGCGCAACCCGCAGGAATCCGACTTCGAGGGCGCAACATGGAATGGCAGCCGTCCAGGTCAGTACCAGGTCGAGAACGCTGACGGCGAGGTCCAGTACGACAAGTCGGGCCAAGGATACTTCGACACCTTTGACGAGGCCAACGAATTTGCCAAGACTATCGACGGCAATGTCGAGGCAGCCGTCGATCACCACGAGACGACAGATGGCGTTACAGCTGAGGCCCGCAAGTACGGCAATGACGGCGCCATCATCCGCAACGTCATCGACGACGGCGGCAGCGGCTACTACGACCTCGAGCCTTCCGACATCTTCGTTTCCTTTGATCCTGCGCAACTGAAGAGCGCCGACTACAACAACGGCGCCTTCAACGTCTCCAACGACGACCTGCGTTTCAGCAAGGACCGCAAGCCCGCCAAAAAGCAGAAGGCCAAGCCCGAAGTCGCGATCGGCGACAAGACCGACGTCAGCAAGTTGCCCGTGGGCCGCGTGGTGCCCCCGTCTGCCGGCGTCGGCTCGCTCGAGTCTTCGCTCAACATGGCCCGCTCAAAGTCGTACAAGCGCGGCCGCGACCTCAAAGTTGATCTACAACAGCGCGTGCTCGACGCCGCCAAGGCTGCCAAGGTTGACCTCAACGCACACAACCAAGAGACGTTCAAGTTCCTGTCCGACCTGGTGTTCGAGGACGCCAAGTTCGCTCTGCGCTCCAATGAAAACGCCATCGGCTGGTACGACAGCAAGATCAGCCGCGCCCTGGGTGCCATTGCCATGGTTCACCCGGAGGTCAACAAGGATCCCTTGTCTCGCCTCGCCTTCCTGTGGGCTCTGTCCGTCACGTCCAACGGCGTGAAGGTCAACATGAACTTCAACCTGGCCGAGCGCGCTTACAGCGCCTGGAAGGACAGCGACCCCAATCCCGAGAAGCGCGTGATGCCGAACAACATCGGCATCGGCAACGCGGCGTCCGCCATCAAGGACGGCCTCGAGATGTTCAACCTGCTGGGTAAGAAGTTCGGTTCCGAGCGTCTGGCCAAGTTCATGGTCACCAACTTCACCGTTGGCGAGATCGAACGCATGATCGGCGAGTCCGTCGGTGGCGAATGGAAGTCCACGCCTGTGCGCGGCGCTGCCATCCTGGGCCCGAAGATCGGCAACGGGTTCTTCTCGAACCTGAACGGCTTCTTCGATGCGCTGACCATGGACCGTTGGCTCATGCGCACCTACGGCCGCCTGACCGGCACCCTGCTTGGCGTGACCAAGGCCGACGTCGAGAAGTCGCGCAAGAAGCTCACCGACGCCATTGCCGCGCTGAGCAACGAAGAGCGTAACACCCTGGGCAGGACCATCGGTGTGCGCATCAACAAGAACTTGACTCGCGCCGCCGTCGATCGCATCGCCACCGCCTCGCAGAAGGCGTCGATGAAGACCGACAAGCGATCCGTCATGCAGTCCACGCCGGCGATGGACACGTTCCGCAAGAACGCCAACAACCATCACATGACGATGGACGGCCAGAAAGAGGCTCCGTCGGGCCCGGCCGAGCGCAACTGGATCCGCGCCATCTTTGCCGCCGCACTGGACAAGCTTCACGCCGACGGCAAAAAGATGACTATGTCCGACTTGCAGGCTCTGCTCTGGTATCCCGAGCGACGCCTGTACGACGCCGCCAAGTCCGAGGAAGACGTCTCCAACGGCTACGAGGACGACGAGGCGCCCGACTACGCCAACGCCGCCCTGGATATGGCCGTGCGCGCCGGCTTCGATCGCGCTCGCGTGGTCCAGGCCATGGATGCCGCCGAAGCCAAGGGCACTGTCAAAGGCACGCCGCTCTCCGCCGACGAGAAGGCGGCCATGATCGAGGAGTTCCGCGCTCCTCCGAAGCAGACCCAACACTTCGCCTTCGAGGTCGCTCCCGATCCGGACGACCAAGAGCTCACCGCCGCCTGGGAGCAGCTGCCGCTCAAGGAGCGCGCACGCATCACCAAGCTGGTGAAAGAAGCTGTAGTCAACGACATCATCCAGTTGTCCGGGGTCGAGACGGGCAAGGTCATCGGCGCCACCGGCAGCTTCATGGGCAACATCAACCCGAACCTGCTGTCCGAGTTTAAGAAGACCAAGGTGACGATCGAGCAGGCCCGCGGCCTCGCTTCCGCCCTGGGCTTTGTGCTGGACCAAAACTCCGTCGCCCTGGTCGACGAGCGCGCCAGCGGCACCAACGGCATGGTGCGCGTCACCTTCGATGGCAACATCGAGAAGTACCTGCCGCAGGTCTATTCCGCTATCCGTGCCGCCGTGCCGGATGTTGACTTCACGTCGCGCGGACGCAACGTCGACATCCTCAACTTCACGGGCATGCCGAACGAGGAATTGGCGAGTAAAATTGAGGGTGCCCTCGAGGGCCTCGAGATCCCGCTGGAAGCCTTCACGACCTTCGGCGAAATCAACTCTGAACTGGTAGAAAAGGCCGACTATGAAAGTTACATCCAAGGGCTTCGACCCGAATCTGGGCAAGAAGTACGCGCAGGACTCGGACAGCTCCGTGATCGCGCGCGGGAAATCGTTGCCGCCGAAATCCGCAACGCAGGAGGAGCCGGGCCAGGTGCCGGCCCAGGAGGCCCAGGACGAGGTCGTGTCGAGCCTGGTCAAGCGCCTCAAGCAGGAGAAGTAAAGCAGTCTCCTGACCGCACCAACACGCCGGCATTCCGCGCGTGGTTTGGTGACAGCAAGGTCGTTGATGCAGCGGGCAATCCGCTGGTGGTGTACCACGGAACGGATGCCGCGGAAGACTTTGCGGCATTTGACACCATGGACTTTGGCTCCTGGTTCGCCGAGAACGCGTACACCGCAAACGGCTACACACAGAAGGCTGGTGACGGTGGCGGCCGCATGATCCCGGCGTATCTAAAAATTGAGAATCCGGTCAACATCCCAGAAGACATCGACCTATCGGACGACGTCATTGTCGAGGAAGCGCTCAACCGAATCAACGACGAGAATGGCACTACGTTTGAGCCGTCCGACATTGGCTACGAAGGCGACTACGAAGGCAAAGCGTTTGAATTTCTTGCTGGCGATCGTTTTATTGAGCTGGCCCAACGCGTTGGTTTTGACGGCATCCACGCCATGGAGAGCGGTGATTGGACATGGAACGCGTTCAAGCCAGCGCAGATCAAGTCCGCCATTGGCAACAACGGCGAGTTCAACCCGAACGAGCCCAACATCCTGCAATCCGTCGACCGCCCGCAGTTCTACTCGCAACTGCAGCGCGCCATCGAGCAAGTCCCGCAGCGCCTGGCCACCATGGCCGCTCCGGCGTGGAAGCAGTGGCTCACCGCCAACGCATCAAAGCTCGGCGTAAAGGCCGATGAAATCGAGTGGTCCGGCATCAAGGACTACCTGGATCTGCAGGGCAAGGACAAACTCAGCAAGGACGACTTGGCCGCCTACCTGGATGACAGCGGCGTCAAAGTCGGCGAGGTTACGCTCGGCGCCCCTCAACTCACGGCTGACGGTCTTCCCATCGGCTACGAGATCGTCGACGAAGGCGAGGGCGAGTGGAGCTTCAGTAGCCCAAGTATGTCCAGCAAGATTTTCAAATCCAGGGATGCCGCAGTTGCCGCCGCCAAGCGCGATGCCGAGATGGAGCTCGAGAACGGCGAGATGTCCGTCTCTCAGCCAAAGTACGACAAGTACACCCTGTCAGGTGGCGATAACTACCGCGAGGTGCTGATCACGCTTCCAGAGAAAGGGCTGCGCAACCTGAATGACATCGCTCAGGAGATGTATGGGAAGCGATTCTCGGACCTTGGTGATGAAGAGGCGAACAGCGTTACAAGGGCTGAGCGCGAAGAAAAGAAGGCGACCAACTATAAGTCATCTCACTGGAATGAGCCCAACATTCTCGCCCACATCCGCATCAACGACCGCACCGATGCCGACGGCAAGCGCGTGCTGTTCGTGGAAGAGGTGCAGTCTGACTGGGGCCAGGAAGGCAAGAAGAAAGGCTTTGCCAGCATGTCCGTTCGCCAGGTGGATGGTGGATGGGCGCTGTTTGAAGGCAATGAACAGGCGGGCCCAACTGCGGAATCAAGAGCGCTTGCCGAGCAGGATTTACGCGACTCCCAAGGGTCTTCGATTCCCGTCGCCCCCTTCGTCTCGAAGAAGGCCGAGAACGGCGGCTATCGCGACAACACCGAAGGTTGGCTCAACCTCGCACTCAAGCGCATCGCCATGCTGGCCGTCGAGGGCGGCTACGAAAAGGTTGCGTTCGTCAATGGCGAGCAGTCTGCTGAGCGCTACGACCTGAGCAAGAGCATTGGCTACATCGGGTATGACCCGAAGAAACTGATGCTTGAGGCCTACGATCTTGATCGCAATCACGTCTTCACTCAACACGGAATTCCCCCGGGCGAGATCGACAACTACATCGGCAAAGAAGCTGCGCAACGACTGCTCGCCACCGAGCTCGTCATGGGCAAGCATTTGCTCGAGGGCATGGATCTCAAAGTCGGCGGCGAAGGCATGAAGACCTTCTACGACCAGATCGTGCCGCAGACGCTCAACAAGCTGCTGCCAAAGCTGGGTGGTGAGAAGCTGGGCAAGGTTGGCATTGACGTTGGCCTGAACAGCAGCATGTCCTACGAGATCAAAGAGAAAGATGACGGGCGGTTTGCACTGCGGGCTCGCGCCGATGCAAACTCTCTTTGGGCTCCTTATGGCGTCTATGACACCAAGGCGCTGGCGGAGGAGCGCATGTCTGAACTGAAGGCTGAATCCGAAGCCAGCGAGCAGCCCGGCTTTGACGTCACCGACAAGATGCGCGAGACCGTTGGCGCCGGCGTGCCGCTGTTCAGCCGTGATCGTAAAGCAATAATCCTTGGCGATCTTGGCTCGCTGAACAACGACGAGGACTATGCCGAAGGAAAGGCTGGTAACCTAGAGTCCGCCGCGCGCACGGCAAGCCGGATCGTCACACCGCAGGCGGTTGATGTCGTTGCCGGAATTGACAAACCGATTGTTGTTGGCGTGCTATCAGTTGAAGCATCTGGTCGCAACAAGGTTCCGTTTGCTGCAGCTGGCATCCTGGCGAATGCCGCCGATGCGGAGCTTGATACCGGGATCGTGCAAGCGACATCACCTAAGCGCACAGAGATGGACGGCCTTGGCCGCATCTTCAGTCGCCCCGTGTTTGATGGCGAAGTAAAGGCCGGCCGCAACTACGTGCTGGTCGACGACACCATCACGCAGGGCGGTACGTTTGCAGCTTTGGCCGATCACATTGAAGAAGGCGGCGGAAAAGTCGCAGCCATCATCGCCATGTCAGGCAAACAATATAGTGCTACAATTTCTGCTGACAAATCAACAATTTCTTCTGTACGTCAAAAATTCGGAGACCTCGAAAATGACTTCCAAAAAGCAACCGGCTACAACTTCGACCAGCTCACGCAAAGCGAAGCCAGGTATCTCGCGAACTTCAAGCCTGCTGCCGCAGTCCGAGATCGAATCCTTGCGGAAGCAGGCCAAGCTGGACGCGCAGAAGCTGAAGAAGATTCTGGAATCCTGACGTCCTCTGATCGCCCGTACTTCGACGACCTGAGCAACCTAAAGGTCACGACCAACTACAGGCTCGGCGACCTGCTGAAATCCAGCAAAAAGCTGGGCTGGTGGAACCGCACGATCGGCACGCAGTACGACCTGGCGCAGAAGCATCCCGGATTCAAGCGCGTGTTCGATGCCGTGCAGCGCTTCATCAACGACGTGTCGGCCTACGCTACCCGTGCAGCCGACCTGGCGCCCACCATCCTGCCCAAGCTTGAGACCTGGAAGGACATCGCCAAGTCGCCGCTGTCGGCCGAGGACGTCAAGGCTTTGCGTGACCCGATTTTCGGCGGCACGCTAAAATACACCCGCGACGAGGACGGCAACATCGTCGAGACCGAAGACGTGTCAACGGCTGGCGTCGTGTTTACCAACGACGAGCTGCGCGACATCTTCAAGCTCAACGACCGCCAGATCGGTCTGTACCGCGAGTTCCGCCGCGCCACCAACAAGAGCCTGTCCGACCTCGCGGTCTCCGACATGCTGCGCTACCTGGGCGGCGACGGTGAAGGCGTGCGCCAGCGTGCGCTCGACGCCAAGAACCTGGACGGCGCGCTGAACGCAATGGTTGCCCACCTGGACCAGCTCATCGCACAGCAGCCGGAGCGCGCCGAAGTCCTCGAGGACACCAAGCGCGCCATCAAGGAAAAGGCCGGCCAGGCGATCGGCCTGATGGCCCGCGGCTACGCCCCGCTGTCTCGCTTCGGCCAGTACACGGTGTATGTCGTCGGCAAAGACGGCGAGCAGCTGTACTTCTCGATGTTCGAGAATGATCGCGACGCCCAGAAGATGGCTCGCGAAATGCAAGAGCAGTACCCCGAGGCGACCGTCACCACGGGCACCATGAGCCAGGAGAGCTACAAGCTCTTCAGCGGCGTGACGCCCGAGACGCTGGCGCTGTTCGGCGAGTCCCTGGGTCTGGAAGAGTCCGGCGTCGACGCCAAGTCTGAGGTGTTCCAGCAGTACCTCAAGATGGCCAAGACCAACCGCTCGGCCATGAAGCGCCTGATTCAGCGCAAGGGTATCGACGGCTTCAGCGAAGACGCGGGACGCGTGCTGGCTGGCTTCGTGTACAGCAACGCCCGCCAGATCTCGACCAACCTGCATGCCGGCGAGATCAGCCGCTCCGCTGCCGCCATCACTGACGGCGACATCAAGGACCAAGCCATCCGCCTGATGGAATACGTGCAGAACCCGCGCGAAGAGGCTCAGGCCATCCGCAGCCTGTTGTTCACGCAGTTCCTGGGCGGCTCCATCGCGTCGGCCATGGTCAACATGACCCAGCCGTTCACGATGACCCTGCCTTACCTCAGCCAGTTCGACGGCATTGCCGGCGCCGGCAAGCGCATGGCTGACGCCGTCAAGCTCGCGTCTCGCGGCATCCGCGACGACGAAGACCTGAAGGCTGCACTCAAGCGCGGCGAAGACCTCGGCATCGTCAGTCCGCAGGAAGTCCACCAGCTCATGGCGCAAGCCCAGGGCAAGGGCGTGCTGCAGTCTGGCGACGGCACCAAGGTGGGCGACGCCGCGGCCAAGATGAACAACACCATGGCCAAGCTCAACATGGGCTGGGGCAAGGTGTTCTCGGCTGCCGAACAGTTCAACCGCCGCGTGACGTTCATCGCCGCCTACAAGCTGGCTCGCGACCAAGGCATGGCCAACCCGATGGCGTTTGCCGAAAAAGCGATCGCCGAAACCCAGGGCATCTACAACAAGGGCAACAAACCCGCGTGGGCTCGTGGCGCCGTCGGCGCAACGCTGTTCACGTTCAAGCAGTACTCGATCGGCTACGTCGAATTCCTGCGTCGCATGTGGGGCAACGGGCCCGAGGGCAAGAAAGCCGTCGGCCTGGCGCTTGGCGTGCTGTTCCTGATGTCTGGCCTGGGCGGCATGCCTGGCGCCGACGATCTCGACGACGTCATCGACGGCTTCGCGCAGCGCGTGCTCGGCCGCAGCTTCGACACCAAGCAAGCCAAGAAAGAGTTCTTCGCGTCAATCCTTGGCCAGGCCGGCGCCGAATTTGTGATGAGCGGCATCTCGGGCCTGCCCGGCGCGCCGATCGACATCTCCGGCCGCATGGGTCTGGGCAACCTGATCCCGGGCACCGGCTTGTTCACCAAGAAGCGTGAATACGGCCGCGACTACCTCGAGATCGCCGGACCCGCTGGCACGCTGTTCACCAACATCGGCACCGGTGTTGCGCAGCTCGCCCAGGGCGAAATCAAGAAGGCCGCCGAGGCCGTGGCACCGCAGGCCGCGCAGAACGCGCTCAAGGCTGTGGACATGGCGCAGATGGGCTTCTACCGCGACATGAAGGGCCGCAAGGTTGTCGACACCGACGCCTACGACGTGCTGGTCAAAGCCATCGGCTTCCAGCCTCGTGCCGTCGCCCAGGTCCAGGAAGCCACCACCGTGCAGGCGAACCTGATCGCGCAGAACAAGATTCGCGAGACCGAGATCGCCGACAAGTGGGCCCGCGGCCGCATCGAGCGCAAGCCCGAGCTGATCGAGGACGCCAAGCAAGAGCTCGCCGACTGGAACCGCAAGAACCCCGAGAGCAAGATCTCGATCGACGCCAGCCAGATCAACAAGCGCGTGCAGGAAGCGAACAAGAGCAAGGCTCAGCGTGTCGCCGCCACAGCACCGAAAGAGATCCGCGGCGCCGTCAAGAAAGAGCTCGAGCGCGTCGAATAAGAATCCTTGCTACCGCAGGACCTTTGCCCACCCTTCGGGGTGGGCGCTTTTTTTGTTTGAAAAATTTGTTGCAGTTCACGCCAGACGCAATCTGTCAGAAAAAAACAACAGTTTCTGACATTTTAAAAAAGGGCCTTGCGCAAATCCTTATGATCGGCGATGCAGTCAAGAAATCATCCGGTGTGCGGCGTCGCCATTCTGATCGGCCTCATCGCAATTGCAGTCGCCAATCCGTGGATCGGCATCCCGATCGGCATCGGGCTCTATGCGCTCTGGCGGACCTGCTGAGGAACGGAGATGTCGTGCCGCATTCCGCCGCACACATCGCACGGCGCCCGCTTCATTAGCTCGCGAATTGTCTCCGGCTTGACGTTGCTCAGCAGAGCTCGTCCATCGCAATCCTTGTTTTGCTCGAGCCACCCCATGAGCAGTCGCTGCCTGCCCTGGACCAGGTTCACATGCACGCCATAGCAGCCGTACTCGAGGTACGTCGCGCCGCCCGACTTCCTGACCAGGCGAAAGTTGCAGCCGTTGCGGAATGTCTCCATCCCGTCAAGCAGGCAGCTGTCGAGCGTCTCTTCCTGTTGCAAGATCTCGGTCATTGCTGACCTCTTGCTCGAATCATCGTTGCCAATCTCTTGGGCCATTGGCTTTGACTGCCCTTGTCTACTTCATCACACACCTTCGCACACGCCTCACGCTCCTCGGCCACGGCGGCATCAAGCTGCTCCTGCGTGAACATGCGAGAGAACTTGTGCGCGCGGAAGACCAGCTTGTCTGGGTCTGTTGGGTGTCGTTCAAGTGGCATCGCTCACTCCTGACGGATGCAAATAAAGCGCAAGTCTTTTGCACTACCCTTCACTAGCGGCTTGGATGCGTTGCCGGCTGCGGTACAGCTCTGCTCAGTCTTGAACCCCGGTATGTGCATCAGCGTGACGCTGTCGCCTTGTGCCAGCATGCCTGCATAGATATAGATCACAAGCGTCCAACTCATTTGTTACCTCCGTTCTTTTCGCGCAACTGCTCTTGCGCCCAACGTGCGCCATGCTGGAACCCCTCATACTCGGAAAAATCCCAAGAGGCTCGGTCGATCACCTCATCCGTCAGACCAACCCATTCACGCCGTGCTGTGGGTGGGCGTAGCGGTGGTGGCGGGGCTATGCTGCCAAAAGGCCCGCGCAAATACGCCATCGGCTCTTGTTTCTCTTGCGGGGTAACTTGCGGGGTGGCATAAACAGGCTCCTGCGCAGGTGCTGCAAGCATGGCGTCGATGCGATCGACCACCGGCTTATCCAATCGGCGATAGTCGTCGGTATTGGTATCTTTGTTGACAATTCTCCAGCGGCAATCGCGCAGCAGTTCGCGCACCTGTTCCTGCGCAGGTGCTGCTGGCTTCGCTTGCTTTGCGATCCACTCAATCAGCGACACCTGATCTCGCCGCCAGTCTTTCTCGTCGTGGGTGTAGCCAAAGCGCTCGCACAGCAGTCGGTGGAAGTTCTTGAACTCGTGGTCGCTGTCCCGTGCAGGCGCTGCGGGCGGGGCGTCGTCCGTGATGACTCGGCCACAGACCGTGTGCTGTTCGTAGTATGTGACTTCACTTGCATCGACCCCGCGCTGGCAATGAGCGCAATACCAGCCCTTGTATTCTGTGCTCTTCATTGCGATTTCCTTTCGTATGTCAACGATTATAGGAAACCGCGACGGCATGTCACGACTTGGGTGGTTTTTTGTGGTGCAGGCGCAACGTTTTGACCGATTTTTGCTGGTGTGCTAACCTTTTTGGTTGCGGTGGGGTGGCCGAACGGTAAGGCAGCAGTCTGCAAAACTGCGTTCAGCGGGTTCGACTCCCGCCCCCACCTCCATCAGACCGTACACCCTTCGTGTAGCTCACGCTTGGCGTTGATGTAGGCTTCGTGCGCAAGCTCCGCCGTATCGTGCATTCCGAGGTATCGCCTCTCCCCTTTGACAAAGATCCTGGCCATGTAGCGGCCGCAAGGGTCCAGGGTTACGCCAATCAATCCGGTCGCGTTGTTGCTATACGCTGAGCGCTTGTTCTCGGAGTTGATGCGCGGCGTCGCGTCTCGCAGGTTCGAGATTCTGTTGTCAGCTTTGTCACCGTTGATGTGGTCGATCTGGCCATCCGGCAACTTGCCGTACACGTAGAGCCAGGCGGCGCGATGGGCGCTAAGCTGGTGGCCGAGAATGCGAATCTTTAGGTATCCGCGTCCGGCGATTCTCTCTGCTCGCTCGCCAGCCTTGTGCGGCCGCTCTCCCCAGCCGTCAGTGCGCCAACGGAATGCGCCGGTCTCTGCGTCGTAGATGAGAACTGAGCGGATCCATTCCGCCGTGACGGGTGGTTTTGTGTGGTGCGACTGCAACTTCTTGGTTTTCATGGCGTTGTACGGCCTGCAAAGCCGCTTAAGTGTGACGCCAGTATAACACAATCCCTGCAAATTCAAGGACTTATTTTTGCGAGTTTGCTCGCGGGCGCCTCGATTCCGCCTCGATTCGCCTGAAAACCCCCCGAAAAGGGTGGTCAACCCCCCCCGTTGATATGCTACTTTGCGAATCAACACGAGTTGACCGCCAACATCAGTCGAGGGAGTCATGGCACGCGTCAGACCCACGCCGTCAGGCAAGTTCGAGCTGCGCATTCGCAACAGGCTGCTGCCCAAGGACGTGTACCTCACGTTCGACGACGAGGCCGCCGCACACAGTTACGGTCAGCAGGTTGATGATCTGCTGAAGGATGGCGTGGTGCCGGCGAGCCTCATCGAAGTCAAAGACGAGAAGCTCGAGACCGTCGCGCAGATCGTGCGTGCGTGGCGACAAAAGGGTGCACTCTCCTCCGCTGACGACGGCATTCTCAACCAGGTGGTCGCCGACGCCGGCAATCTGCGCCTCAACGAGCTCACGTACAAATGGGCCGAGGCCTGGGTCGAGCAACTCAAGCGCAAGAGCAACCTCGCGCCCGGCACTTTGCGCAAACGCGTTGGCGCCATGGCCAGAGCTCTCGACTGGTATCTGCGATCGCATCCCGATGTGGCCCTGGCAAACCCGCTGCGCCTGCTGCCCAAGGGCTACGCCTCCTACACCGCCAGGGATGCGGCCGCGCTCAAGGGCACCAAGGGCCGCGTGAAAAGCGACGTCATGCGTGAACGACGCCTGGCCGCCGATGAAGAGCTGGCGATTGTCGGCGCGCTCAACGGCGAGAAGCGGCCAGACAGGGAGCGTGCGCTGCCGGTGGATCCCGCGTTCCAGGAGCTGTTCTTCTTGATCCTGGGTACGGGCGTGCGCCTGCGCGAGGCCTACACGCTGCGCAAGTGTCAGATCGGCGCCAACACCATTCGCGTTGAGTCCGGCAAGACCCGAGCTGGCGTCGTCGAGTACCGCACGGTTCCCCTGCTCCCGGATCTGCGCAAGCACTTGGCCAAGTGGACGGCCAAGATGAAAGCCGACGAGCTCGTGTTTCCGTTCTGGAATGGCGACGACGCCGAGCTCGACCGCACGACGGCCAAGCTGTCGCGCCGATTCACGACGCTGTTCCAGTACGCCGGCGCATCAGACCTGACTGAACACGACCTGCGCCACGAGGCGACGTGCCGCTGGTTTGAGATGCGCGCAAAGGATGGGTCGTGGCTGTACCGCGAAGGCGAGATTCGCCGCATCATGGGCTGGTCACCCAACAGCCCGATGCCGGCGCGCTACGCCAGCTTCAGGGTCGAGGATCTCGCCTCGCGGCTGGGGTAGGCAAAGGCGGTATTGGCTTGCGCCTATTGCCCATGATGCGCTTGGGTTCGCGTCGATCGCGCGCCTCCTCGAGCGCCTTCTGATTCAGGCGATCACGCAGCGCATCAGCCGGGATGATCCAGCTGCGGCCGAACTTCACGCCGGGCAGATCACCCTGGTTCAGGCGCTCCGCCACAACCTCCTCGGTGCAGCCGAGCATCTCGGCCACCTGGGTGACGTTGTAGATCATTTTTTCCGTGGCTTCTGTTTTTCCGTGTCTCGCGGGATCGGCACGGCAACCGGCCAGCCGCCGCGGTGCTTGAAGCAGCCGTACGCCGTCATGCACCAATCGCCAGTCTTGAGGCTGTCGTCAAACGTGTGAATGGATTGCAGCGGGTACTGCCTGTCCCAGTCGCGCTGATGCGGCTCACTGTCAGCCCAGCACCGCGTCACGATCAGGCAACCCGGGGCGGCATGACCGATCACGTACGCTCTGGGGTGAACGTGGCGCAGCTTGCCCTCCAACACCAGGCCCTTCTGCTTTTTGATCCAGGCCTGAATTGCGGCCACGGCCTCGCGGTGTTGCTTCGTGGTCATTCCGGCTCACCGTCATCGGTGCCGCCGCGCATGACCTCAATCATGTCGCGCAGGATGCTGAGGCGCTCGCCGATCGGGCCCGACGGAATGCCGGCCTCGTAGCAGATGACATGCGCCAGGCTGAGCCAAGCGGCGTTGGGATCCTGCTCGCCC
>JACCEA011754168.1_pt1 | contig 16517 bp, 8 predicted proteins | sample 7449851 | NCBI WGS metagenome assembly JACCEA01 (sample SAMN15323453, study PRJNA562643) | freshwater metagenome | isolation source: river surface water | place: USA:Blue River Watershed | collected 2017-08-18 | reverse complement strand
TCACCCTAATTGTTACAACATCACCTACTTTCAAAACAGGTATCACACCACCTTGTTTGGATTCTCCACGATGGATAATACATCCATCACTTGTTATGGCGAACCCATATTCATCATTTCCCAGGAAGTACCCGATGGCAACAGATTGATCTGCATCGTGAAGATCTACTCCCATAGTTAAACTTTTTTGCCAATCGTTGATATCACCGTCAGGTAATTCCACAACAGTTACTTGAAAAATCCATTTTCCAGTTGGTAGATTGATGTTCCCTACCAATGTAACCGATGCTGAGTCACTGGTACCTGATGCATCAAACAAATTAAACAAAGTATCATCATCACCTAGTCCCACACTTCCATTGCTAATAGCGCTGATCACTTCTTCATCTATAATATATTTCCCACAGCGAACATCGGAATTAATATCAGGGAAATGGCTTCTTGATAGAGCTTCAAATCGATAGTACAAAACATTCACATCAGGAACAGTAAAATCCTTAAATTTACTCTCCTCATTCCCGTAGAATGAAAAATCAGGCCGATTATGCAAGAAGTTTTGATGAGTTATGTAAAACATTAATTTTGCTCGTTTCCCAGGAGTACAGCATTTCGAGCTGAATGTAATTGTTATACCTTTCCAATCAGATTCACCAACAATTTTTCCTTCAGCGATATGGGAAGGTTTGAAAGGATGCGTGGAGGAAATTGTATATTTCTTTTTTGGATATTTTGGTCCTAACTCCTCATTTCGAAGGTTTCCATCCCGAATAGCGATAAGCCCTTCTTGAACATCACGAGCCATATTCTCTACGATAGACTTCTGAAATGCCCTTTGACTTTCATCTAAAGTCTCCGAACCTAATGCGGCGAACACAGATTTCATAGTTTCTTGTAAGGCACTTGATGAAGTTACAGACAAAAGCTTCGCACAATAAACAAAGTCAACATCATGTGCAGAAAAAGTACAGGCGTTAATAAATCCCCCTGCAACTAGTATCATTACAATTCTACGCACTGATGCCACAATTCCAGCTAAGTCGATATTTTCTGCCAAATGATGAATGGATGACATGTCCCAGCCATGGATTTTATCAATACGCTTACAGTCCGATTCCATCAACATCTTACCGTACTGAATATCCAGATGGTTATTGTAGAAATAGACAAAGCAATTTTCGTCACTTAAGATCTCATCAAATATTGCTATCCGACAAGTATCTAATGGAGATATTCCCACATCGTTATTCTGAATTATCAACTTCATCACAGGGATATTTGAATCGCGACAGCTGTCAGCACCTAAAGCTACCAAACCTTTCTTCATCGAATCTGAACGCTGTGCTCTATTTTCCGATGAAGTGACAGCGAATTCCAATGACTTAAAAATATTCGCATCATCCAAATGGCTCTTCCGCACTGTAGGTTTTTCGGGGGTCGAATCGTTTCGGAATGATGATTTTCCAATATTGAGGGAATTTTCGACATAAGCATGTGCTTTTTCAAGATCCATCATAAAATATTCCAGTAGCGATTCAGCATTATCGTTATCAAGGTTATGGTCACGGGCAAAATTTTCAACTAGCGCTTTTCGAGAAAATCTTGATGAATCACTGACCTCAAAACAAACTGGACCGACAGTAGTTTCATCCAATGAATTGTCCATAACAGATTCTGTTTCTATTTCCAATAAATTGGTTGGACTACAAGATGCACTCTTAATTACACCTTCAATACGTCGAGCTTGAACAAAACTCCATAAATGATCCAACTCCCGATTAGTAAGAATTTGTCTCAGAGGGGACGGCATAGATGCGCATCGAAGCAAGTCTCCCAATATTGAAGAATCTAACAAAGGTTCAGCGATGATATCACAATTCATTTCCATTAGGTTGACTATTGCACTAAATACAATCTTTGCAACCAAAATTTGATTTTTAGCATGAACCAAACCGAATTTTATTTTACAGGAGTTGGCGAGATGAAGAATCCATTGCATCAAAACTTTTCCAAGCTCGAACAGCTGTGGAATGACCGGTTGAGAAATATTCGCAATGTCCATTGAAGCGGAGAGCACTTCCAATTTCCCTAAAGGAACTTTCTCTATTTCACCAAGATGAGCAATGCTTCTTCCAGAACCACGCAACACAATAGATAACTCTTGAAAACCTCCATCATTTCCAACTATAATACCTTCAATATTGGGTTCGGCGATGATTCGCGCACCAATATGAAGAATGGGTTTGAAGCTGATACACGTAGCAGCAGCACAAGCGATTGGAGCAAGCTTGATGAACTTTTCTGACTGATCGGCGACGGCCCAAACATTCTGAACAACTCGCAGTAATGATGTAATGTTTCGAGCAATGATCTCAGACCATTGAGAACAACGAGAGAGCTTTTGCAATAGTTGAGCGATAGAATAGCTAATTGATAAAATTCCATCTCCAGCACCAAAAGGGTGGATCTCATCATTGACAACAAATCCGTCTGCACTTAAGCTAAGAAGCTTTCTTATAAATATATCTGATTGGTTAGATTTTCTACCATGGCTATGACACAAAATATCATTATCCCAATGAGATATATCCTCTTTCCATCTTTGTGGGACAGACTTTTCAACCACTTCAGGTTCGATCGTAACCAACAATTTGTGCAATATTCCAATAGTGGTCAGCTTATTAGCTGTGTTCCCGACTTCCAGCATATCAAAAAGCCCAGCTAAACATGATTGACTGCATAACTCCCTAACAAATGCTACGGAAGATAAGCATAATTGATTCAGTAGTCTTAAATGCAAACTTTGATGCCGCTGGACGGTATAATGGTCTCGATAGTTGGCTATTCCGACAGTTACCTGTTCTCCCAAATTGGATCTTGGACGAAGTTTACTACAACCAATAACCAATTCTTCACCAATAGTGGTTGCAATTGAATGAATTATTCGAGTTCCTTCAGTGGCATTTGATTCTTTGGAACTTCCAAATGCAGAAATACCGCGACCCAACTGAATCTCAACCTTATCATCACAATCTACGTGGTTCACCATAAACAATGAGCTTCTAGTAGTTTGAAGAACTAAAAATTTCCCCATATAAGATGCTGCTTCACTGAATCGTTTAAGGTTAGTCAACTTGTTATGATAACGCTCAAGATCTCCAAACAGTGTTCTAAACACTGTTTTTGCTTCAGAAATTGTCAGTTCAGCAAAATATTGTCCAGAACGACCAGAGTTACATATGTCAACAATCACTGGATTGAGAATCATTTTCTTCGGTGGAGCGGATTCATTATCGACAGTTTTCTGTGCGTGAGCAACTACTATCTCCTGTGAAGCCAAACATGATGCAATATGAACATTTGACACGACCAATGCTGGAGTATAGAACGAAAACCTGGTCATTCCAAAATTAATTCTAACCTTATTGATTTGATGGTGTCGATTACTAAATCCTACTATAGGCCAGTACTCTTCAATTATGATATTAGAAAATCCATCACCAAGAAGCTCACCATTACGAGTGTAGAATATTGTGCGTCTAGTAAAATCAATACCACAGCCAATTATATCACCATCCTCAAACAGTGGCCAATCGCCAGAAGAAGCTCCATCGCCGTACTTCTTTCCATCATCTCCATGATAAGCATATGAATGAGCAACCCAACCTGGCATATGTCCTGTGACAGCAAATTCATCTCTGTTAGCAAACCCAATACCGATATCTCCTTCACCAGCTGAGGCAATTAAAACCTCGAAGTAGTTACCGACTTCTTGGACAGTAGATGCTGAATAAGAAATAGTACCATAAACACAGACAGATGTCCCCTCCCCATTTTGTCGCAGGGTTGCCTCACGAAAATTATCACTCAAGGAAATATTCAAAGCTTTATGCCTCGGATCAAAACAACCACAACGTGATTCTTCTGGAGATGGAAAAATATGAATCTTTGTTGGGCCTTCCTTCTTATCAAACTTCTGACACCACTTAAGTGACAAGATGGCGAAACACTTCGTGGCTGCATTAGCATCAAAGTTGTCTTTCCAAAAGCACTCAATTAAATATTCCATCTGCTGTTTTGACCCAAGCTCATCTCCCTCCAAATCGAAGTTGCTGGCATATACTATTAGCAGATGCACCAATACTTCTCTTGATGTTAAGGCACCAGTCAGAAGTCCAGACTCAACTTTATCAACGCTCCAAGGCTGGATATCAGGAAAGGCATCCTTTCCAAATTCAGAAGAAGAAAATGTTATAAAATGGATTAATTTCTGGGCAGCATTTTCCCAAAGGGAAAAAACACTATCTTGTATACCATGTGAAGTGAGATCACGTAGAATATCTAAAATCTTCGAATCTGCAATCCACTGGGAATCCCTCGAAGAGAATTCTGCCGACCACATCTGAAATAACAAAGCAGCCGCGTTTCCATAGTCCTTTTCACTAACATAACTGTTTTGAGAAATCATTCGAACTATAGCTGAGCCTATAACACAATCTGAATTTGGATTTAACCATGTTTTAATCAATAAGTTAAAAATTTCCGTAAGACTGCTGTAAACTTCACCAGCCGATTTTTGCACACTAGCCAACAAACTCATGGGGCATCCTTCCAGAGTTGTCATGTAATGATGGATTTGACTTTTCATATCAATAGGTCTCGACGGAATACTATTCTTCAATACGTTTAGAAATTCCAACAAAACAGCAATGTTGGTGGAGATCACCGGGCTTCTCAACATATCATCGATTGTTTGAAGACCTTTCAATCTCAAACGAGCACGCTCAATGCGGTCTTTCAAGACTCGGCAAATATTTTTAATTCTAAATTCTCCCTCCAAATGAGACATAACAAATCCAGCACAAGCTTGAATAGCTGCTTGGGGTCCTGACAAATCACTTTGTCCATCTGTTGTAGACTCGCTGATAGGATAATCGAAATTAATCGACCGTGCAAACGATGCTGTTTCGTGGCTATCATGAGAATCTGATGAGAGTTGGCGATGAAGCTTGCTTTGAACATGCAAATACTCGACTACACGCTTCCATCGATCTTGAGTCTTTCGTTTTGAAATTTCAGTTTTTGTTGAACCCGGTGGTGACGTAAAGGAAGAGGAACAAATGGACGTAATGTCGACCAGATTAATCTTGTGCTTGATTGCTGATACACTGCAAGTTGGGCGTAGCATTAGCAAGAAGCTCGCTTTCGCACGAATTTCATTGCATAGCTGTTCAAATCTGTCAACAGCCTTAGAATCGCTTGTGATTTCTGCTCCGATAACCAATCGACTTCGAACTTTTGGTTCAACAGCCGACTTATCGACCAGAGCAATATCAAAGAACTTCATACTTACCATATCCACTTTGCCATACTCTGACAAGTCGAACCACGCTACTAAATGCTTTTGTTGATGGACGAAAAAATCATGACTAATAAAAGTTTCTTGCCCTATCGTTAACATTATTGATTGTAAAGTCTCTTGCGGTGGATAATTTCCAATACAGATATATGATTCATCAAATCTCGCATTGAAACCAATGCCATCAATAACGACATCACAACCATCCAAAAATAATGAATCAGTTGTTTGATCCTCCACTTCCACTGACCACCAACCAATACTTGACCCCATTCCCATTCTCTGAACAATCTCTTCATTTAGACTATGAAAGTCCGGGGAAGAGCGTTGTTCAATAAATCGTGATGATTGCCTCTGCTTTCTTAAGTAATTCCGCAACTGCTTGATTTTTTGCCAAATTAAAACCAAATTGTCACTGGGTATAAATGCAGAAGAGTCACTAAAATATGAACGAATTTCGTTTTCCAACTCAGCGTGCTTTATCATACAGGCCAACATTGGCAGCTCACAATCTGGAAAGTTATAAGAAAGTGTTTTCCGCAGTGCATTTTGAATAGCAATAGGTTCTGGGTCAATAGTGTCAAGCCAGTTGTACAAATCTTTGATTGGCCATTCGTGAGAACCATCGAAAGAAGCCGCGAAAATTGCATAAATCAAGTTGTTCAATTGTCGATTCTCGGCAATATCTGGAGTTACAAATTGACTTCTTTCTTGTTGGTTTACTTTCGAAACAGCTTCCTGCAAATCGATAAAGTTTGGATCAATTGCAAGATATTCCTCATCAAGACCACCCACAAACAAAGGAGATTCTAATAATTCATGCAGCTTAATTTCAGACGCAGATGGAAGACTTTCCAACATTTTTGTAATCATACGTGAACAGATGGAAGTCATTCCCAAAGAAGATGACAATAAAAAGGGTAAAACAGTGGATCCTTCGAATCCACCAGCTCGAATTTCCAAAACTGCATCGAAAGAGTAAATTGAAGCAGCAGGAAATATTACGTTGTATTGTTGATGATTTTCTAACGGAATAGGAATCGAACAGGCTGGTTTCGAATCTTGTGGACCAAAGGCAATTCCTAGAGATTTATTGTTTACAATTATTTCAAGTGTCTGAGAATTGCGATTTAGGACAAGGGATACAATAGATCCCTTCATCAAAGGTAAAGCTGAAATGCCAAATGATTTAGAAACATTTCTTCCATCACACCAAAGGGACCCATCAGAATTCCAAGCAAATATACTCGGGGATATTGACATCGATTGATTTGGTGCTGGTACAATGCTTGATAACTTCTTTGATTGATTGAGCATGTTAAATGGACCCACCATCAATCCGATGGAAAATCTTCCAACATTTTGCGATTTAAACTCTAAATCCCATCGATGCACTCCCATAACAGCACCTCTGGTTCCAACTGACGTTAACCACTTGCCCCCTTTGATTCTCTTGTTTGACTTAGTATAAAGAGCACCGAGATGATTTAAACAATTAGTCTCAAGTTTAGCAGATTCTCTATCTCCATCTGCAGAAGGAACTCTCCAACATAAGTCGCCAGTGGGGTAACATTCAGAAAACTCATCAAAAATACTCTTGGTGGATATATCATCAAATACTTCTACTTTAAGCAGTTTTATTGACACTGAACTCCGATAACTTCCACAAGCTGGATATACATCATCAACAATACCGGAAAATCCGATTTCCATATCTGACCCATTCACACTATACGACAACGTGCCTGCTATTCCATCAAATTCTATTCGGATAACATCACCTGGATGAATTTTTTCAAGAGAGTTCCCAGTTGTTTGACCTAAACAATACATATAACCATTGTAAGATCTTCTCATCCACAAATCTGGAGAAGAAGTGTAGCAACGACTCGACAACGGCATTCTTGCTGCTCCAAACACTGAACATTCATCATTTAAGGAGTCGTTTTCCAGTTTGAATTCCCAAGCTCCTTTCTGACCTTTACTGAACCGATAATTTACTATTGCACATGTATTGCTGGAATGTGCTGAAGTGTACAACGATCCGTTGTCACTCAGTGTGTAAGAACTATCACCATCGTCAAATGCTGCTTTAACTGTTTTCCACCCTTTTATTCCAGATGAATTATCACCACCAGAATTATCACAGGATGCAATCAAATAATATGCCTCCTTGCAGATTTTTGATTTATCTGAAAATTCCAGAATTAGTTTGGTAAATGATGATACGCCAGCAATTATACCGCAAGATATCTCGCTAGGAAAGGACTGAACACAGAAATAATGAAACAATGGATATAGAACACGACCTATCAATGAGTTACGCAACCACTTATCTTTTGCAAACTCACAAATTTCAGGATCCTTTAACTTAGATAAAATGATAGCACCACTATTAATAATGTGCATTAGCAAATCTATAATTTGATGTGATGCTTTTTTCAATGCATCTGAATTGGAACTCATGATTGCCATAAGAAGATTCTCATAAAATCGAAAGAGATATGACTTGCAAAGATCAATCAAATCATCTCCCAAGAAAGGAAAATCAATACTTCCGACCATTGCATTATCTGAATCACAGATAATCGTTATTAAGATTTTCAATGCGATGGAGACATTAGAACCAATTACCGGGTCTGCAATAAACTCATCTACTAACTGATGTATTTCCTCAATGCGGTTTAGTGATTTGAGAATCCGAATTGTGTGATTGTCGTTGGATATATCCGCTGAAAAATACGTAGGATTCCGCAATCGGGTTAACAAAGTCAAACGATCTGATCCTAACGGATAAAATATTGAACATCCAGCTACAAGGCAATCCATGGCCAATCGACGATTATTATAATCACTGGAATTAAGCAGATTGTGAAGTTGCAAATTCAATAACTTAAAAACATCACCACATACAGTTGTGTTTCGTTGATCACCTTGCTGTATTCTGAAAGACAATTCATTTGAAGGAACCGAATATTCACAAAGCACATCTAATTGTAGTTGCAATATTACAATCAATGAGGCAATCCATCCATCAGCAATTAATGATTCGTTTTGATTCACCATATCAAAAAGAAAACTAATATTTTGAAATGTTTGCAAGTTCACATCAATCGCAAAAGGATATTCCCAACTATGTAGAGAATAATCATCAGAATCAGATGGGGACAAAAGGGTTCTCGCCGTTACAACTGCTTTGCTGTACGATGTAAATGACGTGAGGAGACAGGAACAAACTGTCAAATATGTTTCTCCGTTAGATACCTTGAGATATTCCTGCTTTTTCAACACAGAATTTATTTGATGGGAAAGTTTACCGCAAGGAATCGCTTTAATAGAAGAGACTGTTACATTAATATTTCTGTCACTAGCTTCGCAAACAATAATAGGGATAGAATTTTCATCCAGCCATTCGAAAAGTATTTCTAGAGATCCATCTCTCAAGGTATAATACACCAGGTGTTTCTTAAAATCATAAACTAGCTTTATATTATCTCCAATTTGAGGAACTCGTAAGGAATTCTCTGCAGCACAGAGTTTGTATTGAATCTTTCCATCGCCGATACTCCACAAAGTACACTTTTGATAATCAAACGGGGAATCTAAATCTTCTGTGCAAGAAACAAACCCGATCTTTAGATTTTTACTGTCTGATGTGATAATATCAAATTCTATAGAGTTGAAGTCACGCGAAGGTAACTGGAATCCAAAATAACCCCAAGTGTCGCCATTTGTAAAACATAAACAAGAACCATTCAAGATGATGCAATTCTCTGATTTTGTGGATTTACAGTCAAATGACTCTAATGTATAATCATTTTCCTTTTTGGAATACGAATTGACCAGGTCAATCAATAACCCTTCTTGAGCAGAGAGTGCATCAATTAATCCATTGATAGATGAAACCTCTTCCATTGTTAAAGTTTGAGATAAATGTTCATTTCCATTTACAATACTGATCAACATACCCAAGAACAAACTTAAGGACCCGACAGCTTTGACGTTTGCAACCATTGCAGATATAAGATGAGGTTTAAGTACTTCATATTTTGTCAAGGGAAATAAACTTTTGTTTAATTCATGAAAGAGTTCAACTGTTCCAATGGAGACGATCGCATCATCATTCTCAAAAAAAGTAAGCTGACTTATCCAACATTTACCCTCTGTATTGTGTTTACTGAGCTTCTTCGTGACAACAATCTTGACAGCATCATAACATTCTTGATTGCGGTCAGAACAAACATAATGAATCTGATTCCACGATCCGAAGAAAACTTTCTGATCATCGGTGAGATAGTTCCCCAACAGTTGAAAAGTGCTTGAACCACTTTTTCTCAAGAAAATTGAATACCGCTGAGGGGCACCAATCCGATTTTCATACATCCAATCCAATTTAACACCAAATAATTGCTTGGGATTGATAAACGTACAATACACGAAGCAACTATTTTCGCAGAAGATTATGTTCGAAGCATTAGAGTTATTAGAGACTATATGTGGGCCTGAAATGGTGAAGTCGCCAGGAGATATAACTTTTATCGAGTGCGGTTGTCTCGGTGACCATGAGCTGAAATATTCAAGCGGCTTCGATTGCCTCATAGACTCACACAACTCCATTACAGGAGAAAGAAAGATCTGCGAATTTCTTATGACCTCATGATTATGGATTCGGCAAATGACATTTAACATATCAATCCCAAACTTATAAGTATTGAATAAACTCTTGACTTGAGGAAACGTTATTGAATCTAAGGAGCGGGTATTCCATAATCGCTTCCGCTCCACCCGTACATATTCATCATATTCATCCAATGCAGCAGAACCTAAAAAGCTCAACACAGCAAACTTTCGTTGTATTGCTTTTGTGTACTGAGGAAAAGATGCGGTGGTTAAAACTCCCAATTTTTTTGTCACTATCCGAATAGCCTCTGAAAGCTTCACCTGATTGTATGGATTATTATTGGTTGAACAACAAATATCAAATAAGCATCCAACATACATTGACCCCAGCAAAGCTGCATGATTCTAGTTGCCGAAACTCCTCTTCAATTGTCAATTGCTCCTCATTGGAATATTGATGATAACAACGGAAAGGTTTCATTAAATTCTCCTCTAAAGAATCTCTGTCCAATAGCAACCCAATTAACATGTCTTCATCCAAATGATTCATGAGGTAGTCTTTCAGTTCCTTTGATTGTTTGAGCAGTTCATATGAACTGCATTTGTGTTGGAACGGAAGATTGGATTCAATGGGCCCCATTTTCCACTTTAGTCTTTGAATATCCACCCCTGTGAATGGAACTATGACAGAATTTCCCATTCTGATTAATGAGAGATCGGCACTTTGTTGAGTTGACGCGAGCAATGTATTATAATGATATCGTGGGGAATGGTGTAGTGTAGAAAAGGTTGCACATTCACTTTCTACAATATGAAATAATCATTCCCAATCCATAATCCCAGAATCGCTTGAATTAACCTGATCAAATTATTAAATAATCAGAATCTAGCCTTTGAAAGGTAGGTGGCAAAATAGAGCGTGGTTGTTGTTAATATTGCAATCCAATTTTTAAGCGGTCGGAAAATTGAATATTTAAATGATTCTATGTCTTAAATTTGTCTTGGAAGATAGAAGCTGTTTGCGCTGCTGCTGCTTACAATACAATTCTAATACATTGGCAATACTTTTATTTATTTCAGAAGTTTGGGCATTCTGAATTTTCTCAAAGTGAAATCTACGAAGCTTTATCCAACAATGTTTCGCGGGAATCATGCAAGAAGTAAGCGACAAAGAGATCAAGATGAACGGACTATGATTTGCCAAAAATGTTATCAAATTGGACACTGGACGTTTGAATGCAAGAATGACAAGGTTTACTTGCAAAGGGAGTCCGTTTCTCACAGAATGAAGCTTCAAAAGCCGCCACAATTTAACTTGGATATTATGCCTGGGTTGAAATCTTCAGAATCCTCTCAATCTTGTGATAATCAACGAAAGGGTACCTTATCTCCGCGAAGTAACGCTTCATCAACAGAAGGATCCTCCTCCAGCAGTAGCGATTCGAGTTCATCGAATACTTCTGACCACAATAGCGAAAGCTCATGTGATTCTTCAAGTTCGGATTCAGATTCTAGTGATGAAAGTGGAGCTCCAACCGATTCCAACGCTTCAAGCACCAGTGACTCACGTGATAGTGATTCCAGTTCAGATAGTGATTCCAGTTCAGATAGTGATTCCAGTTCAGATAGGAATTCAAGTTCTGATAGCGATTCAGAAATATCGGGTAGCTCATCCAGTGATAGTGAGAGGTCTGAAATCAGAACATATAGAAAAAAGAGGAGAATTGAAGAAAAATACCATAGGTAGTCAGATCTGCGATAGATATGGGATAGGACAAACTATAATATTTTCATAGAAAGTCTATGTCATGCTGTTTTATTTATGCATATATTTAAACGTCAGTATCACGCTCCTCAAATGCATTCTTACCACAATGGTAAAAACAACTGTACCACGACCAGCTTCCATTGACAGAATAGAACACCATTCTGCATTAGGATATGGGATATTCATGGCCGAAGCATGTCATTCAGCTCATCTAATATCGAATCGATGCATTTATCAGGTCCATCAAAATCCGTCACAAATGACTTGTTCCCCACGCCGGCCAAGGAATAAAAAACCAGGAGAAAGTCGTCATTGATCACGTAGACATAAAATATTGTGTGGTTTAATCCTCTCAGTTTGGTTGTCTTCAGGGAGCAATTTGAGGTGAAAATCTTCATGAAATTTTGTGACAGTTCCAAAAAGCTCATCACAAATGCCTCAAATTCTGGAGGAAATACATCAATCGAATCAATAGTGGCAATCACATCACCGTTCTTATTTAAAACTGCAGCATAACGAACTTCGCGGAAGTATTCCGAGATTGTTTTTAACTTCAGTCGTATATTATCCATCAAGAAAAGGCACTATTGAATCTGTTTATGCGCACTATCTGGTATCTGTAAAATATGTCTGCTGGACTACAGACAGACGGACAATTCAAAGATTGATTTCAACTATACTTCTACTTTATTTGGTGAAGAGGAAGATTCTTGTGTTGGCTGGGAGGCTGTGAATATCCAAATTGGAAAGGGGGAAAGTAAAATTTAAAAATTTTGTACACATAGAAACTTGTAATATTATATGGTCCCTACGTTTAACAGCACATAAAAAACAAATCGATTGACATGTAGGAAATTCAAATAGTACGTCACCCTGGTTATATGAAATAATATTAATCACTTTATTCTTCTTGTGTTTCATTTGAATACAGTTTTATTGATCCCTTGATTGCGCTCAGATGGATTGTGTGAGGGAGCGATTGGCGATGGGTAATTCGTTCATCTTTGCTGTAGTTGGCCCAATAGTAGGGAGAGAGAAGTAGTACGAGACAAATCGTATCGTTCATGGTGAACCACTACAATCTGTCAATCTAGTATCCACCATTATTCATTCTTGCACGCTACTGTGATATATGACTTCTCTTCATAACACAATCCGGTTGTGCGATAAGTCCGATCGAAAGACGCAGAGATGAATTGGTGCAGAGAGGAGGGAATGCGAATGATATGGTACGAATAACTGAGATCTAGTTGTATTAGATTTTAATAGAACTATAAGATGACCCTTTAGAGTAGCACTTACAGACCTTTCTGGTGCAGTATATTGGTGTCTGATGGTCAAGGAAATTTAGACCGTATCAATGTAGTAGTGTCAGATATCGAGAGATGCTATCTCTGCCTTCTATTGTTCACTTGTTGTAGAGTTGAGTAGGGTCAACTCGGTTATTTAGGTTACATGTGAGAGAATACGATATCACAACAATTTCTTTTGCTCTTTAAGTTGACCAAAGTTTTGGTGAGAAGCATAACCTCTGTCCTTCTCATCGAGATAAAAAGAAATTGCAAAGTTAGTTAGAGATGATTGGTAAATCATAATAATCACTAACCACTTTCTATTACCATTTCTTGATCTCCATGACATGTTGTCCCCCAAAACTATTCCTCAACAGACCTCATGCTGGTCCAAATGTGTGAGTTTCAGTTTTCGCTTACATACATGTATTTATTATGTATTTATAATAGAGTATCATCCTGATTTTTATTATATTTCTTGCATAATTCTGAAGCAAATTCAGATGTCTCTTCTACACGCGATGATGAATCAACCAAGATATCGTCCATTGTTCATTCATGTCGACAAATCATCAGACCAACGAACAAGGTGACAAACATCGACTTTCTGCCTGCTGCTGTTCTAGGGTAGGAAAAGCGTTGCATAGGTTTACTTTCGAACTTGTCTCATCGAGATCTTTCGACATATGCTACGTTATATGTGATATTTGTAAGTCTTCAAAAGTGAGCTAGTGATCCTGCCACTGTACTTACATAGTGCAACGGGATTATTTTCCGCTCTTAACCGATTTAATTAACCATTCTCTCAAATATGGATTTCACTGTATATTTAAAATGAATCCAGACGTGATGTAGATATTCATCTACTGTGTTCTTCAACATTTTTCCAAATAAATTAATACAATCTAGGTAGTAAAATTCACAGAATCTACATCAATTACACATAAGACAATCTATCAGTTTGCTATCTTATCCCTGTTGAACTACCTACATGTGGTACTACGATATACACGCAATACATTTAGAATTGTGTCAATGGAACTATGAGCAATTACCAAGTATTAATTTCGGCGAGGATCTATTACAATATAATCATCCTTCATAATACTATTATCTTTGGAATCATTAAATCGATACTGTTGATCAATATGCTTTCTGCACTTGAGTTTGCCAACAAACCAATCATCTATGTCCCGTTCATCGTTGTCACTATCAATTTCCAATATTTGACCATGATAAGTTTCTGTTTGGACCAATTTTGATTCAGGAAGAAGTTGCTTATCAGTCCTCTTATGTCTCAAAGATTCGGTGAACTTCTTGAGCTTCGCCAAAGTCTGAAGTAGTGGAAAATTATTATAATACACAATAAGAAATTGACACAAAAAAACCTCTTCAGACCGATCCCCAAATTCATTTTTACGCTTCATGTACCTGGTGAATCATAAATATTCAACCTTCCTATTCTAGTCATGTCATAAAGTGAAGAACTTACTTCATTCGACGCTGTTGCAAGGGAGTCGCCAATTCCCGGTAAGCAGTCTCTTGTTGATACTTGAGAAATGCGAAACAAATATTAATATTTCTCATTATGCAAATTAAAGTTGCAAATTTACTTGTAACGCTTCTGCTCCTGTCAATACATGTACGGCTCGGCGGGATTTCAAAAGTTCAGCTCTTGTTTTAAGAAATTCTTCATTCTTTTTTTGTAACGCAGAATTACGAAGATGATCTCTATCCAGCTTATCCCACGTTTCTCGATCGATCAATCCCTGCTGCTCCTCTTCACCTTCACCAATATCAGAAAGCTCCTTAATAATTCCAGACTCAAGTGATTTGGTTTGCTTTTGGAGATGCTCAACACGTTTCTTCATGGTAGTTAATATTCAACATCTAAATACATCTAAAATTCATACCTCAAGTATTTTCTCTTTATATTCAACTTCTTCATTCTTCTCTTCACTAGTTACGCCAATATGGACTTGACTGGTGGTATCCTATTATACTAGTAAGTGAACCAAATACCATTAAAAATGGATATACGTACCGATCTTTTACTTTTCTTCTTCATATCATGGACACTTCGAAATTTCACTTAAAGAGCAAAATTAATTATTGATGAAATATAAATATCATCTTATGGTCACCTATCGGAACATCCTCTCCATTTTCTTCATCTTCACCGAATGATAAGAGATTTTTATCCTTCACAGCCTATTTGCAAAATCAGTAAGCAATTAGATTCATAGTTTACGAAATAGCGACCTTGACGTGATCATCTTTGAAGCTTCCTTTATCACTACTTCCCACAATTTTTTTTGTGACTCTACCAGGATGGAACATTAACAGATATAGTTAAGAAAATTTCGACTTGGCTAACCTTGGTACAATATCATCAAATGGATTAAAAAGTACCTCTACAGACAGAATTCTAATAGGATCAGTAGGTTTATCGTTCTCCCCAACTTCAACTTCTCCCATTCGGATCACATTAAATATAGTACTACCAGTAACTTTCCCGAAGATTGTGTGTTTACCGTTTAGCCAATCGCAAGCATCAAGAGTTATGAAGAACTGAGATTGATTAGAATTAGGCTTGTTTCCATTGGCCATTGCCAGCTGACCGCGATGATTGAATTTGATTCTACCGTGAATCTCATCCTTAAATGGTTTACCCCAGATAGAGCTCCCACCTAACCCTGTCCCAGTGGGATCTCCCATTTGAACCATAAAACCCTTTATCGCTCTGCCCACTTCTGAATGATCATAATACCCTTCAAGTGCTAATTGGATAAAATTCCTGCAAGCAAGAGGCGCTTCTCTGGACCATAATTCAATGTCTAACAAAGCATCGTGATTCATATCATGGAATAGGTAAAGTCACAAACAACGTGAAACGTACCAACGTCACCAAAAGAAGTTTTGATGACTACTTTTCCTTGCGTCGGGGGCTCCGTGTGATATATTGATGACATCTTGCTGTCACATGTGTATCGTTTTGAAGTGGTATAACAATACAGGTAGAATATTGTACAAGCAACCAAACAACCAGAACACCACAACGAACGAGGACTGCTGCTGGAAACAATAATAATATTTCTAAATCAAAATAATTTTATGAACCCCAACCCGCAACCCGGCAACCCAATAATTGCAACTAATTAAAGTGAAGTGCGTTTGTGCATCCTTAGTATTTCTAGATCCCTAAATTCTCTAGAATTCTTCTATTTTGTGTGGTGCTGAAGCATGCTGAATTTAACAAAAACCAAAAAGCATCCCTATAATAATACCGTTTTGCAACTTGCAACTGCAATCTAAAATTAGTCACCTTGATCAGCTGCTAGAATGGGAGCCTATAAGTATTTGGAAGAACTTTGGAGAAAGAAGCAAAGTGATGTTTTGCGTTTCTTACTGCGTGTAAGGTATGATTGTCGCGAGTCGCGATGCAACTTTTGATTACTATCCCATGTCCCATTCATTTATG
>JACCEA011676137.1_pt1 | contig 16520 bp, 16 predicted proteins | sample 7449851 | NCBI WGS metagenome assembly JACCEA01 (sample SAMN15323453, study PRJNA562643) | freshwater metagenome | isolation source: river surface water | place: USA:Blue River Watershed | collected 2017-08-18 | reverse complement strand
CTTGCCATTTTTGAACCTTGTCAGCCGAATCTTTGGTCCTTGCAGATCTACCAGGATGCCAACTGGCTTTGAAAGCTCATCGGCCGCCTTTCTAATGTTGTTGTAGGAAGCTTCATGCACCGAGTAGTCCCCGTGGGAAAGATTTAGCCTTGCAACATCCACTCCAGCGGCAATAACAGCCTTAGTAACTGAGTAGTCACTAACGGCAGGTCCAAAAGTGGCAACAATTTTGGCTCTTCTCATCTGTTTCCTTCTTAGCTGTAAACCGATATTGGTTGATCAGTTGGTTTTACTGGGAAAGGCAGCTCTGTCTCGCCTTCGAGATACTCATCAACAGCTGAGGCGGCCGCACGTCCCTCGGCTATTGCCCAGACTACTAGGCTTGCACCCCGGCCGGCGTCGCCTGCTACGAAGATTCCATTGCCAGCGTGATATTTACTATCTCTGACTAGGTTTCCGCGCTCTGATCTCAGTCCAGTTTGCCTGACGACCTCGTTTAGTTCCGTCCCTTGGTAACCGAGTGCGAGTAGAACCAGATCTGCTGGAATAACCCTTTCGGTTCCAGGCTTTGGCAATCTCTTCCCATCGACAAACTCTGTGTCAGCTACTCTTACACCAGTAACTCGTCCTTCTTCTCCAACAAATTCAACGGTGGAGTGTAGATATTTTCTCTCGCCAAACTCCTCATGCGCAGACTGCACTTCAAAAACATTCGGAACAGTTGGCCAAGGCATTTCAGGCGTTCTCTCTTCGGGGGGCATTAAGCCAATTGCCAAAGTCGTTACGCTTAGGGCGCCTTGTCTAGTTGCTGTTCCAAGACAGTCAGCGCCCGTATCCCCACCACCGAGAATTACGACGTGCTTGCCAGTGGCAACCAACTGATTATCCACCTGATCTCCTGCAACAACCTTGTTTGCCTGTGTGAGATAGGGCATCGCATACTCAATGCCACTGAGTTCTCTCCCTGGTACAGAGATGTCTCTTGGAACAAGAGCTCCTGTAGCTATCACGACTGCGTCGTATCTTTTACGAAGATCGTTCCAGGTGATGTCAACTCCGACATTTACTCCTGTTCGGAATCGCGTTCCTTCAGCCTCCATTTGATGGATTCTGCGATCAATGTGATGCTTTTCCATCTTGAAGTCTGGAATTCCATACCTAAGCAGTCCACCAATTCGGTCATCTCGCTCGAAAACGGCTACCGTGTGTCCAGCTCTAGTTAGCTGCTGCGCTGCTGCGAGTCCCGCTGGGCCACTCCCGACAACAGCCACAGTCTTTCCGGTAAGTCGATCAGGGACTTGTGGCAAAACAAAGCCCTTATCAAAGGCGTCATCGATGATGCTGACTTCAATTTCTTTGATTGTGACTGCAGGTTGATTAATGCCTAGTACACAAGCATCCTCGCAAGGTGCCGGACAGATTCGACCTGTAAATTCTGGGAAGTTGTTGGTGGCGTGCAAGCGATCGATTGCTTCTTTACCTCGACCTCGGTGCGTGAGATCGTTCCACTCCGGAATCAGGTTTCCTAGTGGGCAGCCTTGGTGGCAAAAGGGAATGCCGCAGTCCATGCATCTTGAGGCCTGACGCTTCACGACCTCTGAATTACGCTCCGCATAAACCTCTTTCCAGTCCTTGATGCGAACTGGCACTGGTCTACGAGGTGCAGTCTCTCGATCAGTGATCTTAATAAATCCTCTTGGATCAGCCATTTATGACCTCCAGAATCTTGGTCCAGACTTCCTGGCCATCGCTTTCAAAACCTTGCTCTAAAGCTCGCGCCTGAATCTCCATCACCCTTGCGTAGTCTCTTGGAAGAACCTTGGTGAAGTTCATAGACTCCGATTCGAAATTGTTCAGTATGGCCTTAGCTACAGCAGAAGACGTCTCGGCGAGATGCCTCTCCAAAAGCATCCTGAGCTCCTGAGTATCTTCTTTCGATAATGGAAGTAGCGAAATTTCTCCTGTCTGCAGGGCTTCTCGGTTGACCCTAGATTCAGCGAGTTTGTACACATAGGCAATGCCGCCGCTCATTCCGGCTGCCAGATTGATGCCAGTGCGACCCAGAATTACAGCGCGACCACCAGTCATGTATTCGAGAGCATGATCGCCGACTCCCTCCACAACCGCAGTTGCGCCAGAGTTTCGCACCAGGAATCGCTCTCCAACAACTCCGTTAAGGAAGATCTCTCCAGATGTTGCGCCATAACCGATGACATTGCCAGCTATAACGTTTTCGCTGGCAACAAAACCACTTCCTGCAGGTGGCCTAACAACAACCAATCCACCAGATAAGCCCTTTGCAACATAGTCGTTGCAATCCCCTTCTACCACGATCTTGATTCCACGCGGTATGAAGGCACCGAGCGATTGTCCAGCACTCCCATGCAAAAGTAGCTCGAGAGTTCCAGGCTCTAAGCCTGACGCTCCCCATTTCTTGGTCAGTTCGTTGCCTAGCATCGTCCCGATTGCTTGGTTGGTGTTGTTTATTTCCTTCTCGATTAGAACTGACTTGCCTTCTCTAAGCGCTGGAGCAGCCTCGGAGATAAGAGGGAAATCAAAATGTGACTCTAAGTCATGCTGCTGTGCTTTAGTTGACTTCAAAGAAGATTGCGCTCCAATGTTCTTTGCTGCGAATATCGGTGAGAGGTCCATGCCATCTGCCTTCCAGTGGCGGATGGCTTTGTTAGCGTTTAGAAGCTCAACGTGACCAATCGCCTCGGCTAGAGTCCTGAAGCCTAGCAATGCGAGGTACTCCCGTACCTCTTGAGCTAGAAACTCGAAGAAGTTAACAACATGATCCGCTTGTCCTCTGAATCGTGCTCTCAAATCGGGGTTCTGGGTCGCAACGCCTACTGGACATGTATCCAAGTGGCAAACTCGCATCAAAATGCAGCCCTCGACAACAAGAGGGGCGGTCGCAAATCCGTATTCCTCTGCACCCAATAGTGCGGCAATAATGACATCGCGACCCGTCTTCATTTGACCGTCAACCTGAACAACAATGCGATCTCTAAGTCCATTGAGCAGCAAAGTCTGCTGGGCTTCTGCAAGCCCTAGTTCCTAAGCCGTACCGGCGTGCTTCAGGGAATTCAATTGGCCTGCTCCAGTTCCGCCGTCATGACCCGAGATTAAAACAACATCCGCTTTAGCCTTGGCAACACCAGCTGCAACGGTCCCAACGCCGAATTGGCTTACCAGCTTGACGTTGATACGTGCTGAGCGATTCGCCCTCTTAAGATCGAAAATCAGCTGTTTCAAATCCTCAATCGAGTAGATGTCATGGTGCGGCGGCGGCGAAATTAGTCCTACTCCAGGTGTGGAGTGTCTCAGGTCTGCAATCCAGGGGTAAACCTTGTTTGGTGGTAGCTGACCACCCTCACCTGGCTTCGCTCCCTGTGCCATTTTGATTTGAATGTCATCAGCATGGGTTAGGTACATCGATGTGACGCCGAATCTTCCGGAGGCTACTTGTTTGACGGCCGACCTACGCTCTGGGTCGAGCAGTCTCTCTAGCGACTCTCCCCCTTCGCCTGTGTTGCTCTTGGCACCAATACGATTCATGGCAATGGCGAGAGTCTCATGTGCCTCCGGAGAAATCGCCCCCATCGACATTGCACCGGTTGAGAATCTCTTCACGATCTCCGAGACTGGCTCTACCTCTTCGATGGGGATCGGAGTCCGCCCCTGCAAATTGAACTCAAATAGCCCACGCAGTGTCATCAATCTCTCTGATTGATCATCAACTGCCTTCGTGTACTGCTTGAAGATGTCATAGCGCCTTGACTTTGTAGAGTGCTGAAGTTTGAAGACAGTCTCAGGGTTAAATAGATGCGGTGGTCCCTCTCGGCGCCACTTCATCTCCCCGCCAACCTCTAACGGAAGGTGTGCCCTGGTGGCACCTTCCAGCGGATAAGCAGCTCGATGTCTTTGCTCAATTTCTTGAGCGATGATGTCGATGTTCACACCGCCTAGTTTGGAAATGGTTCCGGTGAAATATCTATCAACCAGCTCTTGCGACAGGCCAATTGCTTCAAAAGTCTGGGCTGCGGCATAGGAGGCGACGGTTGAAATACCCATCTTGCTCATGATCTTTAGCACGCCCTTGCCAAGCGCTTTAATCATGTTCTTAGCGGATCGCTCGAGCGTGATGCCAGAGATTATGCCTCGAACAACCAGGTCCTCTGCTGTCTCAAGAGCGAGGTAGGGGTTTATCGCGGAAGCACCATAGCCAATTAGAGTCGCCATGTGGTGGACATCTCTAGCATCACCACACTCAACAACCAGACCGACCATCATTCGATCGCCTTTTCGAATCAAGTGATGGTGAATCGCTGAAAGGCTCAAAAGAGATGGAATTGGCGCAAGTTCACGATTGGAATCCCGATCTGACAACACAATAAAGGTAGCCCCATCAGCGATAGCGATGTCAACCTCTTCGCACATCTGCTGAAGTCGCTCTTCAAGTGCTTCTGCCCCATCATCGACTCTGTAAAGGCAGGACACAGTTATCGATCTGCCGATGTTGTTGGCTTTGTCGATGTGCTTGATTCTTGCTAGTTCATCGTTACTCAAAATTGGATAGTCGAGAACCATCTGCTTGGCGTGCTCGGGTGTTGCTGATAAAAGATTTCGCACGGGACCGATTGCGGCGGTCATCGATGTTACGACTTCCTCTCTAATGGCATCAAGAGGTGGATTAGTTACTTGCGCGAACTGCTGCACGAAATAGTCAAAGAGAAGTCGTGGGCGATCAGAGAGTGCGGCAATTGGGGTGTCAGTACCCATTGCTCCAATTGGCTCCTGCCCGGTTTTAGCCATCGGAGTTATGAATTCCTTGATGTCCTCTTCGGTGTAGCCAAAAACGCGCTGTCTGCGATTTACAGATGTAGACGAATACCGAACATGTTCGCGCTCAGGAAGATCGCGCAGGTTGATTCGTGATTGCTCTAGCCATTCGGACCAAGGCTCAAGGGAAGCAACCTCTGATTTGATTTGCTCATCCTCAATTATTTGACCTGCTTTAGTGTCAATGAGGAACATCTTGCCTGGCTGCAGGCGGCCTTTTCTAACAATCCGGTCTGGAGTAATTGATGAGACTCCGATCTCAGATGCAAGAATTACCAGTCCGTCTTCGGTGACGATGAAGCGCCCCGGTCGTAAGCCGTTTCTATCCAGAGTCGCACCGACCAGGTCTCCGTCTGTGAAGATAACAGCGGCAGGACCGTCCCAGGGTTCCATTAGCATCGAGTGATACTCAAAGAATGCTCTAACCTGCGGGTCAAGATCGAGCTGCTTCTCCCATGCTCCTGGAATCATCATCATCATTGCGTGCGGAAGTGATCTACCGCCCAAGACCAATAGCTCGAGGACCTCATCAAACGTTGCGCTGTCAGAAGCACCTGGTGTGACTATTGGTTTTAGCTGATCAATGTTTCCCAAAACATCGCTTGCCAGCTGCGATTCTCGAGCTGCCATCCAGTTGGCATTGCCCTTGACTGTGTTTATCTCACCGTTGTGCGCGATAAACCTGTAAGGGTGCGCAAGGGGCCAGGAGGGGAATGTATTCGTTGAAAAGCGCGAGTGAACCAAAGCGAGCTTCGACTCAAACTTTGGATCCGAAAGATCTGGGTAGAAAGGCTCCAACTGCAAAGTCGTAAGCATTCCCTTATAAACGATGGTCCTCATCGACAATGAAGGAAGGTAAATACCAATTTCACGTTCACTTCGCTTGCGCAGTCTGAATAACTGACGCTCTAGTTCTATGCCCTCGGTGTTTCCAGCTACGAACACCTGCTCGATAACCGGCATGGCTGCTCTCGCCATATCCCCCAAAACTTTTGGATTCGTTGGGACCTTTCGCCATCCCAGAACGCGCAAGCCCTCAGTTTGGGCAAGGTTTTCAAACGCCGTCTTCTCTTCACTGAGATTTGCTTGGCTAAGAAATACCAGTCCGGTTCCATACCGACCCACGGCTGGAAGCTCAAAATCAACTTGGCTTCTAAAGAAGTTATCCGGTAGCTGAGTAAGAATTCCTGCACCGTCACCAGTTCCGGCGTCAGACCCCACCGCCCCACGATGTTCAAGATTGCGAAGCGCATTTAGTGCTGTTTCTACGATGTCATGACCTGGGGTTCCTCGAAGTGTTGCGACCATCGCTAGACCGCATGCGTCACGCTCCGCCGAGGGGTCATAAAGCCCCTGAGCGGAAGGCGCCATAGAAAAGCGCCTAAAAGGTGACAACGTCACTTCAACTCCAATCGACTCACAGCTAGCTGGGACTTCGTTGGCCCGAAATGAAATTACTTAGTTTGCTCCTCATTGGAGCCTTCGATGGATTGACTTTCAACGACAGGTTCTCTGCCTGGAAGCCAAATCGATGGTTCTAAGCCGGGGTGTCGGCGAGATTGAACCAAGAAGAGGATTATGCCCAGAGTTATTCCGATCAGCGCTGACCAGATGTTTAATCTAAGGCCAAGGATAATCTCACTGGGGTCAATTCGGATAGCTTCTACCCAAATTCGGCCTGTCGAATAGATCATCAAATACACCGCGAAAACCTTGCCCCATTGAAGGTTTAGCCTGCTTGCAAGCAAAATCAGCACGCCAGCCCCGGCTAGGTTCCAGATCATCTCATAGGCAAAGGTTGGGTGAAACAGCAATCCCTCGGGCAACCCAACCGGGTAGGCGGGGTTACTGGCTGGAATCTGAAGCCCCCATGGCAGAGTCGTAGGTAGTCCAAAAAGCTCCTTGTTGAAGTAATTGCCAAGCCTTCCAATGCCCTGAGCTAGCAACAGACCCGGCGCGATTGCATCGGCGACCGACCAGAACCTTAGTCCCAATTGCTTCGTTGCAATAAATACTCCAACAGCGCCGAGCGAGACAGCACCGTAGATAGCCAATCCACCTTCCCAAATGCGAACAGTAGCAAGTAGGTCAGCGCCTTCAAAGAAGTAGTCGTTGGGATGGGTGATCACGTGGAAAATTCGGCCACCGATGATTCCAAACGGCACAGCCCAGAGCGCGATGTCAAGCATGCTGCCCTTTGGCGCACCACGCGAAGTCAACTTGCGATCTGCAATCCAAGTGGCAAGTGCAATACCGGTAAGGATGAACAGTGCATAAAAGTGAATGCGAAATATGCCAATGTCTATAAAGGAGACTTCAGGAGATGGGATACCAACAGTGTTTAGCATCTTGTTAGTCTAAGCCAACCGCTAGCTCGGCGACCTTGTTTCTGAGTACAGCAAGTCCGCCCTCTTCATAAGCCTTTATGAAAGCGGTACCAACTATGGCACCATCTGCATAGCTATTTACTTCACGCACCTGCTCTGCAGAAGAAATACCAACACCGACGCAGGCAGGCCTGTCTCCAGCTGATCGAATTCGATCCACGACCTTTCTAGCCAGGGCATCAAGCTGTGCACGCTCACCTGTAATTCCCATCGTAGAAACTGCGTAGACAAAGCCCCGTGAATTAGCAACTGCGCTAGCGACGCGCTTTTCATTGCTACTTGGCGCTGAGAGAAACACCCGCTCTAGTCCGAGTTCATCGCTGATGGTTATCCACTCCGAAGCTTCGTCAGGGATTAGATCAGGAGTAATCAATCCCTGACCACCAGCAGCAAAAAGATGTTCGGCAAAGTCCCGGACGCCATAGGCGAGGATCGGATTCCAGTAGCTCATAACCAAAATAGGGACATTGCTAACGGTCCGAATACTCTTGATGATCGTGAAGACATCATCTATTCGAAAACCATTGCGAAGTGCGGTTTCGGTAGCTTTCTGAATCACAGGACCATCCATCACGGGGTCCGAATAGGGAATACCTATTTCAAGGACTGAACACCCACCGCTTGCTAGGGCAATCAGTGCATCCGTTGAATCTTGCACTGTTGGATAACCCGCCGGAAAGTAGCCAACGAGGCTCCCTTTTGAGTTCGATCTTTGCTCACGCAGAGTTTGTTCCACTGAAATCAAAGTAACCCGAAGTACCTTCCCGCGGTTTCCATGTCCTTGTCTCCGCGACCGGAAAGATTTACAAGAACCGAGGACCCTACTGGCAAAATCTCGTTTAGGTGAGGTATGCCCGCAAGCGCGTGCGCTGTTTCAATTGCAGGGATGATGCCTTCAGTTCTTGAAAGAAGACGCATCGCCTCCATTGCTTCTTTATCGCTGATACCCCAATAGTTGGCTCTACCAATGTCTTTGAGAAATGCATGCTCTGGCCCAACCCCTGGATAATCAAGACCAGCACTTATGGAATGTGACTCAAGGGTTTGCCCATCTTCGTTCTGCAAAACATAAGTTTTTGCACCGTGGAGAACTCCGGGTGTTCCCCTAGATAGTGTCGCGGCATGCAGCGGAGTATCAATGCCATCGCCTGCCGCTTCGAAGCCCCATAGTTGAACGTCCTCGTCATCAACGAAACCATGGAAGATTCCGATCGCGTTAGATCCGCCTCCAACGCAGGCAGCCACCGCATCGGGCAGCTTGCTTGTCAACTCCAGCATCTGCGATCTGGATTCAGTGCCTATGACGCCGTGGAAATCTCTGACCATAGTCGGAAACGGATGAGGCCCGGCTACTGTGCCGAGCAGGTAATGTGTTGTGTCAACGTTTGCCACCCAATCACGCATCGCCTCGTTGATTGCATCCTTCAGAGTCTTTGAACCAGTTGTAACTGGAACGACCTCAGCACCAAGCAGTTTCATTCGTGCAACATTGAGCGCTTGCCGCTGAGTATCTACCTCACCCATGTAAACAACACATTCGAGTCCAAAATAGGCAGCCGCTGTTGCGGAGGCAACGCCGTGCTGACCAGCTCCGGTTTCGGCGATGATTCGAGTCTTTCCCATCAGCTTGGTAAGGAGCGCCTGACCCATAACGTTGTTGATCTTGTGGCTGCCCGTGTGGTTTAGATCTTCTCTTTTGAGAAAGACTCGCAGGTTCCCGACTTGCTTAGCAAATCTGGCTGCCTCAGTGATGATTGACGGTCTGCCCGTATAGGTCTTGTGAAGTTGAGCGAGCTCGTTTATGAACTCAGGGTCTTTTCTTGCAGCCAGGTATGTCTTCTCTAGCTGTTCAAGTGCCTGGATGAGTGGCTCAGGTACAAATCTCCCGCCGTACTCGCCAAAGTAAGGACCAACAGCCTTTGAAAGCTTTTCACTCATTGGGAGATTCTACGCGACTTGGATGAACTGTTGAATAAGGGTCTTCCAGTCTCCAGTCACCAAGGCCTCCCCGACCAAGACAACATCCGCCCCAGCTTCCCGATATCGTCGAACATCCTCAACACTCTTCACTGAGGATTCAGCCACTTTGATTGAATTAGCCGGAACTAGAGAGGCCATTTTCTCAAAAAGACCAATATCGGTTTTGAATGTCCTCAAGTCGCGAGTATTGATCCCTATTAATTGACCACCCAATTCAGCCGCTATCTCAATTTCCTGCTCGGTGTGAACCTCCAGCAGAACACCCAGACCCACCTGCTGAGCAAACAGCATTAGATCTTTCGCCTTGTTCTTGTCCAGGTGCGCAAGTATCAGAAGAGCAAATGACGCCCCCGCTCTTCGCGCCTCAAGCAGTTGATATCGATTAGAAATGAAGTCCTTGCGAAGGGTAGGAATGGAAACTGCTGCCGAGGCTCGCTCTAGATCTTCCAAGCTTCCCTTGAAGCCGGTCCGCTCGGTAAGAACGGAGATAGCATCTGCCCCGCTCTGCTCATATCCGGAAGACAAATTTGCCACATCGGCAATCTCCGCCAAGTCACCACGAGAAGGACTAGCTCGCTTTATTTCGGCGATTAGCTTGATTCGACCTTCAGGGGCCAGGTGCTCATAAACATTCAGACTAGGCGGAACTTGAGAGACCTCTTTTAGAAGATCGTCAAAACTTTTAGATTGCTCCCTGGCCGCCGAATCGCGTTCAGCTGCAGCGAATAGAGATTCGAGCACTAGTGCTTGCTGTGTTGGCCACCAACACCGTAGCCAGCCTGTTTCAGGTAATAGCCCGCACCAAGTCCAGCAACTGCTAGACCAGCTGATAGCCAAACCATGATTGCAATGTCAAGGAAGAAGAAGATCGTACCAATCGAGAAAGCCAAGATAATGATTCCAACGGTGACCCAAGCGGCTAGTGAATTGCCGTGTCCTGGTTCTAATGGTTCGTTTGACATTTTTCCTCCGGGTTCAATTCTAGCTCTAACTCTGGGACTCCCAGATTCCTCTTGGGTCGCTTTCATCAACTGCTTGCGAGGCTTTGCGCAAAGTTACTGGCGCTTTCAATAAGAAAATACACAGCAAACCCACCACCAGCTGACATACTCCGAAAATCAACGGCGTGGCCAACTGCTGTGCAAGGCCATTCTCTCCAGATAGACCTGTGATTGATTCCTGTGCTTGAATACTCGCGGGGCTCTTGGAGAAATCTGAAACTAAAGCAAAAGCACCGCAAGCAAGTAGAAAGAGCGCAGCCCAAAGTTGCAAGAGGCGAGTCCCCTTGCCGTACAGAGAAATCAACAACATCAAGATTGCAAGCCCCGGTACCAGGGTCAAAAGATCCGACAATTCAGCCCCGGTAAGTGTTGTCTCATTGATTGCGACCCACGGTAGGAGAAGCAGCAACCAGCTGCCTGCAATCGCAAGTACCGCGATCCAAGTGCACTTAAGCATTCATAGCCTTCGCGATTGACACGGACCTAAGTACTACAGCAGCCTTAGAAAGTGTTTCTTGGTATTCAGACTCAGCGTTGGAATCGAGAACAATTCCTGCACCAGCTTGCATATAGGAAACTCCATCACGAATGAGAGTTGTCCTGATTGCGATAGCTAAGTCAGCATTACCGGCATAGTCGAAGTAACCAACAACGCCTCCAAACAGACCGCGGTAGCTGGATTCGAGTTCTGAAATAATTTCTAGTGCTCGCGGCTTAGGAGCTCCAGATAGTGTTCCCGCTGGAAATGTTGCCAGCAAAGCATCCACCGATGTCGAACCTCGTCGCAGGTCACCCTCGACAGTCGAAACTAAGTGCATAACGTGGCTAAACCTGTGTATTTGCATGAATTCAGAAACCTGCAGCGACTCAGGCTTGCACACTCGCAGCAGATCATTTCTTGCCAGGTCGACCAACATCAGATGCTCGCTCTTCTCCTTATCATCCGCAAGTAGCTCCTGAGCGAGCTGCTCGTCACGAATTGCACTATCACTACGCGGTCTTGAGCCGGCAATAGGATGGGTAATCACGCGTTGGCCATTTACTTTCACGAGTGCTTCGGGCGAGGAACCAACAATGGAAAATTCTCCAGATTCATCTTGTAGTCTCATCAAATACATGTAAGGGCTTGGGTTGGAAGCCCTGAGAGCGCGATAAACATCGAGCGGATCTCCATGAAAATCCTGCTTGAATCTTTGGGAGATAACCACCTGGAACACATCTCCAATCCGAACGTAGTCCTTGGCTTTCTCAACTGACCCAAGAAAGTCCTCGCGAGTGATGTTTGATTTATACTCGACCGGTCCCTCTGAGACTTCAGAAATTAGAGGTGCGGTTGGTTCGAATAGCCTGCTTTCAAGACTGGAGAGATTAGCAACAGCATCCTGGTAAAGCTCTTTTGGTTCTTTGGATCCATCAATAAAGGAAACGCTCACTAGAACCAATTCAGACCTTTGGTGGTCAACTATCACAAGTTCTGAAAACTGAAGAAATGTGTATAGAGGAATCTGATAGTCCTGCGCCTTTCGTGCAGGCAGATTTTCTAAATGCTCTGTGAGACCCCAACTGATAAATCCAACGAGTCCGGACGTCAAAGGGTATTCAGTAGGGGCACATTTCCAGGCTGCTTGAATCTCCCTCAAGGCATCAACAGGGTTTGAACTTAGTGTTCCATTTGGTATAGCACTGGCTGCAGAGGACCAGGTAACTCCTTCACTCGCAGAAAGACTGCCTCTTGACCTCACTCCAATAAAAGAGAATCGACCCCAAACACCTTGCTCGGCGGACTCGAGCAGAAATGTATTAGGTCTCTTGCCGCAAAGCTTTTGGTATAGGCCGACAGGAGTGTCAACACCAGCAAAAAGTCGCTTCATAACCGGCACCACGTTGTATTCCGCGGAAAGCTTTTCGAACTCCTCGGAAGTAATCAATTTTCGACCTCGAAACAGCTTTCACTACCAGTGTGGCAAGTCGGACCGGCAGGTTCGACTGAGACAAGAAGTGCATCCGAGTCGCAATCCTGAGTTATCTTGATAACTCTTAGCGTATTTCCGCTGCTTTCACCTTTGAGCCATCTTTGATTTCGTGAGCGAGAAAAAAACACCATCGAACCGCCAGAGATAGTTTCCTGCAATGTCTCCTTGTTGGCGTAGCCAACCATCAACACCTTGCCGGTTGCGACATCCTGTATTACACAGGGAATCAATCCGCTTGAATCGTAGCTAAGGGAGTCAAGGTCAAGCACTTTGTCTCACCTCGAATCCTGCAATTGATAAAGACTGCTTGGTTTGTTCAATCGTAAGGGTTTGATCGTGGAAGACGCTCGCAGCTAACAATGCATCTGCACCAACCTTTGCAGCTTGGATAAAGTCCTCAACCGACCCAGCGCCACCTGAGGCGATGATTGGAAGGCTCGTCCTAGAACGGATTGCCGCAAGTAGCTCTAAATCGAATCCCTCGCGAGTTCCATCGGCGTCCATTGCGTTTATGAGAAGCTCACCCGCTCCTCTTGCAGCAAGTTCGGAGGCCCACTCAAGGGCGTCAATCGAAGTGTCTTCTGTTCCGCCGAGGCGAGTAATACCAAATCCGGAGACCGTGCTCATACGCCTGATGTCGAGCGAGGCCACTAGAACCTGAGACCCGTAAGCTTCCGATATTTCATTGATGAGATCTGGCTGCGAGATACCTGCCGATCCAACCGAAACTTTGTCTGCCCCAGCGCTTAGAAGCTGTCGAACATCGTTTACTGATCTAACTCCCCCACCAACAGTTAGTGGAACAAATATCGACTCCGCACACTTCTCCACTAATCGCAGAGTTGCCGAGCGACCTTCTATTGAAGCTGAGATGTCGAGGAGCGTTATTTCATCGGCTCCCTGCTCGTAATAAAGCTTCGACAATTCAAAAGGGTCTCCGCTGTCTTTGAGATTGCGGAAATTCACTCCCTTTACGACTCGGCCGTCCTTAACATCTAGACAAGGCACAATTCTGATGGACGGCACTAAATCCTCGCGGCGTGGATGGAAGTAACCAGAATTGCCTTGGCTCCTAGGTCAGAAAGCTGATCCATCACATTGTTGGTCTCACTTGATCGGACCAATGCTCTTACTGCTACCCAATTCTCATCCGCAAGTGGTGAGATGGTCGGCGATTCAAATCCAGGGGTTATCGCGATTGCCTTTTCTATGAGGTCTCTTGGACAGTCGTAATCCATCAAGACATATTCCCTGGCCACAATCACACCCTCGATACGTCGCAATAAGCGACTACTAAGCTCCGACTTTCCTGGAGATGCGATTAACCTCGCGGTGGATTTCAACAAAACTGGACCGATTATTCGAAGATTTGCTTTTCTCAAAGTGTTGCCCGTTGATACAACATCGGCTATTGCATCTGCCACACCTAGCCTTATGGCGCTCTCCACAGCACCGTCCAGTTTCACCACCGAAGCCGATACACCCTCTTTTGACAGAAAATCGGAAAGTAGAGATGGATACGCCGTTGCAATTCTCTTACTGTTGAGGTCCTTGAGCTCATTGAAGCTGCTGTCATTACCAACAGCGAAGCGGAAGGTTGATCCTCCAAAACCAAGATCTGCTACTTCGACGGCCTTGGACTTTGAATCCAGTAGTAAGTCAAGGCCAGTAATTCCAGCATCCAATGAACCCTCTCCAACGTAGGTCGCAATGTCGCGTGGTCTTAGGTAGAAGAATTCGATCTGATTAGCCTCATCAACAACGTGAAGCTCTGCCGCTTCCCTTCTCATTGAATATCCCGCTTCGCTCAAGATTGAGATTGAGCTTTCAGACAATATGCCCTTATTCGGGATTGCAACTCTAAGCATCAAAGACGCTCCTCTAGCTCACGCAGTCCAATGCCTTTAGAAACCAAAAGGAGTTGAACATGGTAGATGAGCTGAGATGCCTCAAGAGCGAGATCTTCCTTGGTCTCGTATTCCGCTGCCATCCAAACCTCGGCCGCTTCTTCAACAATCTTCTTACCAATGGCATGAGGCCCCTCTTTGAGCAATCTCGCCGATCCGCTGTCCGCTGATGGGTCTGCCGCAATTTTCTCCAATTCGGAGAAGAGCTGGTCGAAGGATTTCATTTGCCTAGGTTAGTCAGGTTCAGCCAGAAGGTGAAGCGGCTTTTCGCAGTGCGGCAATGTTTTCAGCAGCATCGCCGGCGTCAAAGACAGCTGAGCCAGCCACCACGCAATCGACACCCAATGAGGCAAGTCTTCCGATGTTGGAAACTGTTACTCCCCCATCAACCTGCAGAGTGATTGGCTTTGCAAGAAGATCAATCTCTCTTCGGGCAACCGGAATCTTCTCTAGAGTCGCATCAAGCATCGGCTGACCACCAAATCCTGGTTCAACCGTCATTATTAGGAGCATGTCCAACTCATGCAGGATCTCGAAAGCGCTTTCCACGGGTGTTCCTGGCTTGATTGCAACGGCAACCTGGACACCTAAGTCTTTCAGATCTTGAATGGTCCTTTTCGGATTCTCACAGGCCTCAAGGTGGATTGTGATTGACGAAACGCCCAGCTCGGCATACCGGATTGACTCGGTATCTGCTCTCGTGATCATCAGGTGAACGTCAAGCGGAATTGGCGAAATATCCTGAAGTCTTTTCACCACCGGCAAGCCGATAGTGAGATTGGGAACAAAATGATTGTCCATCACATCAATGTGAGCCGCATCGGCCGTCTTGATTCTGTTCAGTTCAAGTGCAAGCTGACCGAAATCGGCGGAGAGGATCGAAGGATGGATTCTCATGCTCTCACTTTACCTTTCTAAATGCTGCCATGAACATTGAGTCTGTTCCATGAACATCAGTCCAGAGCTGAATAGTCTTTCTGTTCTGATTCAATGTGAGCTGGGGGCTAATTCTCTGCAAAACGGGCTTCAGATCAACCAATTCGACTTCGGGATGCCGGGTGAGAGCATCAACGACCTGACTATTGGTTTCGGAGATTACTGGCGAGCAGGTGGAGTAGAGCAAGACGCCGCCAACCTTCAGAGAGTCAATACCGGCATCTAGAAGTTCCTGTTGAGTCTTCTCTAGTTGCTTTAGCTGACTAATTTGCTTTCTCCACCGTGACTCCGGTTTTCTCCGAAGTGAGCCCAACCCACTACAAGGAGCGTCAAGCAACACAGCGTCGTAGGTGTCTTTTGCAGCTTCCTGACCCACCTTCTCTATGACAACAGCTCTCTCATCGTGTCCAACTGCCTGACGAACTAGTTGAGCTCGGTGAGCAGCGGGTTCAAAGCAATAAAGGTTTCCTTCCGATAGGCCACTGAGCAATACGGCAGATTTACCGCCAGGGCCAGAGCACATGTCTAGGAAATTACCCTTATCACCCGCCAACTCCAGCAAGGCCAGTGCTACGAGCTGACTTCCATCATCTTGAACGCGCACATCCCTTCCTAGATATGGCTCTGGGTTGCCATCAACACTGAAACCAATTGGTGACACTGGCGACTTAGTAAGACCTGCGGAAGCCAATTTTTCTCTCGCCTGGGCTGAAAGAGCGGCTAAGTTCACATTGGGCGTTTCATTATTGGAGTTCAACACCGATTCCAAATCGGAGCGGCCATCGAGAGCTAACGCGTCCAGCAATACTCCAATCACCCACTCTGGATGAGAGAACTTGATTGATTGCGCCTTCAAGTTGCTCAATCCCTGAGTAGCTTGCTTCAAGAGTAATTCAAGTCCCTGTCGGTCAGCGTTTCGAAGTATTGCATTTGCAAAACCCGCAGCCCTAGGACTGAGCCTTTTTACGAGTTCTACCGTTTCATTTATTGCAGCGTGGCTTGGCACTCGCATTCTAAAGAGCTGGTGAAGGCCCAGCCTCAGAGAGATCCTGACGGGGTCATCTAGCTCTTTACTGCCCGCGAGTGAGTCGATGATTGCGTCATATTGGAGTTGCCAGCGCAGTGCCCCATAGGCCATCTCCTGCACAAGTCCCCTGTCTTGCTCGGGTAAACCACTGCGATCGATGAAGTTTGGAAGAAGAAGATTAATGTATGCGTCATCCGATTGAACTCGAGAGAGCAGTTGATGCGCAACAAGCCTTGAGTTACTCAAGCCTCGACCCGCCAAATCCCCTAAACCAATCACCAGCAGACATCGCCTTGCCGCCAGCTGGTTGAACAGTCAGTAGTTCCAACCTTGAACCGCCGCCGCAAACAACCAGGATGCGATTCCCACTTACCTCCAACTGTCCAACTGGCAAGGTCGCAGAATTTAGAGCGTCCCAGTCAACATCTCCAACGGCTTTACAGGCAAGGATTCGCAGATCTCCT
>JACCEA011164313.1_pt1 | contig 16524 bp, 15 predicted proteins | sample 7449851 | NCBI WGS metagenome assembly JACCEA01 (sample SAMN15323453, study PRJNA562643) | freshwater metagenome | isolation source: river surface water | place: USA:Blue River Watershed | collected 2017-08-18 | reverse complement strand
GTATAACATATTCTTAATTTTTACAAATTAATTGTGTATAACATATTCTTAATTTTTACAAATTAATTGTGTATAACATATTCTTAATTTTTACAAATTAATTGTGTATCATCAGTTGGATAAGAATTTCGTTTATGGAATAATTCACAATCAAATGCTGATTCTTTTAATGCAATTTCAAATTCTTTAATTAATTCATGTTTCTTTTTAGCGAGAGACCATATATATTGGTCAATAGTTTTTTCATTAGGATAAGTTGCAAGATATAAATATATTTTAACAAATCTTTTACTTTTGGGTACATCTTTATGAGAACAAAATCTAACTGCTCTTCCCATAATTTGCAACATTCTAGACATATTCCAATATGGTTCTAATATATGAACTTGTTCTACTCTTAATAAACTAATACCTTCTTTAATAGAAGGACTACCTAACATAATTTTAATTCTAGAACCATCTTGATTTACTTTTTGATTAAAGATAAATTTAACTTCATCTTTAATTTTTTGTGATTCTTCTCCAGACCAAATAGCAAATCTTTTTTTACCTTCACCATAATTTCTATAATTTTTATATCCATGTGATTCTAGAAATTTTATTAGACATTTTAATCCTCCTAATTCTTTAAAATTAGAATAAATAAAAATAGGACCTTCGGAAACATTTATTTTCTTCATAATTTTATAAAATTTAATAGAATAATTACCTATATTTTGCATTTGTAATTTATCACCTTTGAAAGAACTGAATCCTTCTTCACCAATTGATTTATTTGGAAATGCTATATTAGAAATAATTCTCGGACCTAAAAAGAAATTTTGTGGCATATCTAATATATCAACATCACGAAATGACCCTTTAACAAAATCTCCTTCAGAACTTAAACTAGTTAAATAACTTTTATATTGAAAATTACTCATATTACATCTAACAACTTTTAACTCTGATTTAGGATATGCTTGTGGAGGTGCCCCTCTATAATAAGATATTAAATTTTTTATATTATCTCTAAATTTTTTCATGTTCTTTGCTTTATACACTAATCCTTCATTTGTATTTTTAACACCAATAAAATCCTGATTAAATTTAGTTATTGAAAATAGATTATCTCTTTTTAATAAATTTATTGTTAATGCTATTTCTAATGGTCTATCAAACATTGGTGTTGCACTTAATATTATTAATTTTAATGTTTCATCAGATGCATTTATAACATTCATTAAAGATTTATAAAATGTTCCATTTAATGAAACCATATTTTGGACTTCATCAATAAATAATAAAGTATTATTTAATTTTTTAATTTTATTTTCTTGAATTAATGCAACAAATTTATGATAGGAATATATAGTATAATATTTTTCTATTCTCTCATTTGATTTTTCTATAATCTTTTGGTATTCTTTATCATCATATTTTAAATTTTTTAACTCTTTTCTTTCATTAGGTTTTAAATATTCATCACCTGTACATTCTGAACGTAATTCAGTTAATAAATTACCTACTAATGCCGCTGGTAATACATACATTATATTTAATTTTTTTTTAAATTCTTCAGCAATTGCTATAGAAGAACATGTTTTACCAGCACCAATTTGATGAAATAATAATATACCTCTTATATTTTTATCAACAGTCCATGGGCTCAATTTACTTTGTAATAATTCTGGTAATAATTTTTGTTGTGGTTGATGTGTAAATTTTTTAGGCATACAAAATTCTTCCATTTTTTCGTTTGATGAAGATATTTTATATTTTTTAAATTCTTTAGTTATCATATTATAATGTTATATAAAAAATAGATTATTATTATAATTATTGATGGAAATTGATAAAAATGAAGAAGTTGAAAAAATTATTAATTTATATAATAATTTTAAAACTATTAATTATAATTTTGATAAAAACATTAATTCTGAAAAAAGATTAGAAATTATAAATTTATTATACAATTACTCAATAGGACTTAAATTAACTTATAATGGTTATAAGAATGATAAATTGTTTGCATTATATGAATTTATAGTTAGTAATATTATATATATATATCAAAATGATAAAGATATTAATTTAGAAAATATAATTTTTAATGTTATTAATAAAATAAATGTATTAAATAAAGGACAAAATTTATTATATAAATTAGATGAATGTTCAAAAAAATATTTTAAACAAGTGAATTATTTTATATTTTTAACAGAAACAGCACAGAAAGGAACATTATTAACATTTATGTTTTGGTATAATAAATTTAATAATTTAACAAAAGAAGAAAATGAGTCAGTAATTCGGTTATCATTCATAAATTCAGATGATAGAATTTATAAATTTTTATTTACTAAAGTTGACAAAGATTTAATTGAGTCAAATATAAATATATTACTTAGTAATTTAGCATCATCAACATCAATACCAGTTAAATATAAATTAAGAAGGATTAAAGTATTATCAAATTATATTAATTTAGATAATTATTTATCTTTAATGATTAAATTGTTTTCAAATGATTTAAAAATATTATCAGAATTACATAAATATTATTATAAAAAACCATATTCATTTGATGATTTATATTTTATAGTAATTGGAATAATAGATAATGATTATAGTGTATTTGATGAAATGATTTATAATTCATTTAAATTAAAAAAGAATAGAGAGAGTTCATTAATAATTATAATATATACAATATTAAATAATGGTATTATGATATTAGATAACAATTTTAATAAATTTAAAATAGAAAAAATTATTAAAGATAATAATAAAGATTTAATGAAAATTATTAATTATTATGATAGTGATAATGAATTTTATAAGTTTATAACTAGTTCAGTTATTTCAAATATTAATAAAAATATAAATGTTGATGAGAAAATATTGTTTAAAAATAAAGGATTATTAATTTATACTAGATTTTATAATTATACTGGTGATGATATTATTATTAAAAAAAATATTATTAAATATAATTTAGTCACACATACATTACGATTATGGAGTAAAAAAATATATAATAAGAGAATATTAAATTTTAAAATGAATATGTATAATATATTAAATGAATTGGAAAGTAAATCAAGTTTAAAATTACAAAGTTTTAATATAGAAAAACCAAGATATATTAATAAGAATGAAAATATTAGTAATAAATTTATAGTTAGAGATTATAAAGAAGGTATTTTTGTTAATAAATTACCATCAAATATATATCCATTTATTGATAATTATTTAGTTAAATCAATTTATGATGAAAATGACGAAATATATTATATATATGATATTGATATACCAAATTCAACGTTAGTAGAAAGATATGAATATTTGTTAAAATTACATAATAAAGAGTTTAAAGTTGGTGATTTTGATAAAGAATTAAATGAATATAATAATGAATTAGATAAATTTATAAAGTATAATAAAGATAAAGTTAAATGGTATCCATTATTTTCAATGATTTATAATGATAAAAATATTATTAATACACATACAAATATTATAATTACTAAATTTGAAAATAATGAAGACGTTAAAATAGTATCAAAAGAAAATATGTATGTTAAATTGTTGTATAATAATAATAAATTTGTTGATGATAATAGAAATGATTGGAATAAATTAATAATTGATAATAATAAAAATTATAAAAATAATAGAATTTATAAATTTATTCCAATTAATAATAAATTAAAATTTTCAGAGGTTTGTTATGATGATTTTAAACCTGATAATTATAAAACAATTTTAAATATATTTGATATTAGTATATAAACATAAATATATAAATAATTATAATAATGAATAATTCAAAAACAAATGTATTAAATAGATTAAATATTGAAGCACATAATGGAAAAGTAAATCAACAATTAGCAGCAGGTATTTTAAAGAATAGTAAATTAATAACTAAACCTTGTTGTAATATTCCAAGAAATAAATGTAGAGGGGCTTTTATTGGTAGTTTGCATGCAGAAGCAAATGCTATAATAAATTATTTTGGTAAATTTTTATCATATGATGGGAAAAATTGGAGATGTTCAAAGAGAAATAATAAATTAGATTTAGTAGTTATAAGAATAAATAAGTCAGGAGAAATATGTAATGCTAGACCATGTTATAATTGTTTAAATATGATGAAATGTGTTGGGATTAAAAAAGTATATTATTCAATAAATTCAGAGGAAATATTATGTGAAAATGTAAAAGATATGATAAGTATTCAATCATCATCAGTTAATAGAGCGATAGATAAAGTATTTGATAATAATATATATTATGAAAAATTATTAAAAACGATGTTTCCAACGATAGTAAGGAAAAATAATTTAGATATATTTATAAAATATAATTTATCAACAATATTACCAAATCATAAAGTTATAGAGGAGAATTATTTTGTAATAATTTTGGATAATAATAATAATATTATAACAAAAGCAATAATTTTATATTAGTTTAAAAAGATTTTTTAATATTATTAAATATTAATGTTAAAAACTCTTGTTTTATATTCTTTTACTGAAATAACAGTTAATGTTGAACATTTTATCAAGAATGCTATTTTTGAAGATGATAATGTTGATTTTTTATTAATATGTAATAATAAAGAATTAAATTTTAATGTTCCAACTTATGTTAAAAAATTATATAGAGATAATATAGGTTTTGATTTTGGTGCATGGTCTGATGGATTATTAATAGATGATTTATATAAAAATTATGATTATTTTATTTTTTGTAATTCTTCTATAATTGGACCATATTTTCATATTAATGATAGAAATATAAAATGGACAAATATTTATTTAAATAAATTAAATGATGATATTAAAATAGTTGGTTCAACAATTAATGCAATGTATAATAGTTTTATATTTAATTATGAAAATGCAACAAATGAAGATAATATAATAAATTTATCACATGTTCAATCATATATATTTGCTATTAATAAAGAAACATGTGATTTTCTTATAAAAAATAATATATTTTCACAAAATTATATTACAAATGAAAAACAATTAATTATAGAAAAGGAAATAGGAATGTCAAGATTAATTATTAATAATAATTGGAATATTGGTTGTTTATTAAAACATTATCATAATGTTGATTTTAGATTTAAGGATAAAAAACCAAAAGATTATTCTATTAATTTTTATGATGATATTACATATCCATATTATAATAATAATTTATGGAATCATATTGAATTAGTTTTTATTAAAAATAATACTAATAATATTGAAAAATTAATAGATTTATTAATAAATATAACAATAACTAAAAAAGGATTAGAAATTGGTGGTCCTTCAAATAATGCAGAATTAATTTATTCTGTTAAAAAAACTATTGATAATGTTTGTCTAGAAGATAAAGAATATATATTTGGCAGAAATATTGTTAATAATGTAATGAATATGACTGATATAAATAATAATGAATATGATTTCATTTATTGTTGTTATACATTAGATTTTGTATCAAATCCATTAAAAGCATTAGAAGAATGTTTAAGAGTTGTTAAAAATAATGGATATATTATATTATGTTGTAATGATAAAGCAAGAACACCATTTCATGAAATGAATTTAACATATATGGAGGATATTTTAGAAAATTATACTAAACCTGATGATTTCATTCCAAATATTGAGAAATATATAATAAATTATGACAGAAATATGGATAATATTAATAATGATGAATTAATAATGAAAATAATAAATAATTTAAATGATAAAACATTAATGAGAAATTTTTTTCATAGTAGATTATTAAAAGATATATGTAATAAATTAAATTGTAAATTTATTTATGAAATATCTCATAATTTTGATTTTTGGATAATTATGCAGAAAATAATTTAAAAATATATATTAATAATAATATAATGGATATTATTAATATTTCTTTTGATACAAGAAATCAATTTTTACAAATACCAATGTTAAAAGATGAAGGTAAAGCATTTATTATTGGTATAAAAATGGCATTAAATAAAGATAATTTATTATTAACAAAAGAACAAATTAATATATGTATTAATAATTCTTATTATTATAATATGGGTATTGTATATATTGAAGAAGAAAATGGGAATTTTAAAGATTTTGAGAAATATTTTTAGATAAATAATAAAATATTTTTATCTAAAATTATTTAATGGATATTGAATTAGAAATTAATAATCATATTGATTTATTATTAAAAAAATATAAATTAAATTGTAGTTATTTTAATTTTATGTTTTATTCAATTTTATCAACATTAATAAAAGAGTTATTTTATTTAGCATTAATATTTTTCAGTAAATTTGTTCAAATATATCCACAATATTTACATTTATTTTCTGCAATATTAATAGTTATCTTATTTTTAAATATTCCAATAGAAAGATATACTAATTCTGTGAAATCTAAATTATTAAAAAATATAAAATTAGCAAATATTGATTATTTTAATAATAGATTAATTAATATTCCTAAATCCAATCTATTAAATTTTGATTTAGTTAATTATTATAATATTTTAGATGAATTTAATGAAAATCTTGAAACATATATATTAAATATTAGAAATAGAAATATTATACCTATTCGTTGTATATCTCTAATTATTATCGCAATAGATAGAGAATTTGGATTATTAATTGGTTTATTTTTCATTCTATTTTACATAGTCAAAGTATTAAATGAAAGGAAATTAGTAATTGAAAGTGGTTTAGTAAAAAGATTTTTTAATTTTAGGAATATTGTTAAAAATTATTGTATTAATAGCAAGAATTTATTAATGAATAATGAATTTAATACAAAATATATTGATAAAAACAATATTATTATGGAAAATATCAATAAAAAGATGGTAGATATTAATGACACTGTTGATTATAATGTCAACTTTCTAATATTTTTAGTAATTGTTATGATTCTTTATTATAGATATAATAAAATAACTATTAAAGATTTCTTGTATTATTTCTTAGTTGTTTATGACATTGAACATATTACAGACAGAGTTAATGAATATTATAAAAATAAAGCAATTAATAATAAAATGTATGAAAGATTACAAATATTAAAGAAAAATAAAGTTGATAAACAAAATAATACTAATAAAGACCATGAAATTGAACAAATTATAATAAACAATATAGAAAATGAAACTCCATATATTAGATTAAATAATCCATTAATTATTAATAAGAATGAACATATTTTAATTAATGGTGCATCTGGTAGTGGTAAAACAACATTATTATATATTTTAAAAGGTATTGTTAAACCACAATCTATTGATATATCACCAAATTTAGAATTAATTAATTCACAAACTTATATAACTTTACCAAATCATAAAAGTTTATATAATGGTAAATTATACGATATTATATCTAATTATGAAACTAATCCAAATGTTGAATTAATAAAATATTCATTACAAACATCTAAAATAAATCATTTGTTTAAAGAAAATGATTTAGTTAATATTGAAAAATTATCAGGTGGAGAGAGAATAAGATTATTAATAGCAAGAATTATATATACAGTTATTACAAAGAATTATAACATTTTATTATTTGATGAAATAGATGAAAATCTAAATGATGTTTTAGCAGTTGATATATATGAAAATCTAAATGAAATTTTTCGTGATAAAATAATTATATATATTTCACATAATGAAAAAGTTAAATCAAAATTTACAAAACAATTTATTGTTAAAAATGGTATAATATATAATTAAGTTTTATAAATAAAAAAAATCTAAAATATTAATATAATGAGTAATACTATAATTTATGGTAATGTTACAGGTGGTATTTCTATAACGAGTCCTATTACAACAGATATTGATGTTGCAAAAATTAATATTTATTCTAATATTGTGTCATCTAATTCTGTTTATATAACTAATAACAATATTAATACTAGTAATTCTAGTAATATCACTATGAATTGTAATAATATAACTATTAATGGTAGTATGGTTAATAATAGTGCTGTTAATGCATCTAATAGTTCTGGTAATATTAATATTGCTTGTAATAATTTAACAAATATTATGGGTAATATTGCTTCTAGTGCAACTGTTAATGGCACTTTATTAGTTAATGGAAATATAACTTTTAGTGATGGTTCTGTTCAATCAACTGCTATATCTTCAATTGGTAATTCTGTTGTTGGGACTTTTACTAGTCCTACTGTTACTGTAAATAATAAAGGTCAAATTACAACTATTGCAAATGGAGCAGTTGCACCAAGTTTAGTACCTGGTTCTTATACTAATAGTAGTATAACAGTTAATTCATCTGGTCAAATTTCTTTAATAGGTAATGGTGCAAGTGGTGGTGGTAGTACAACTGTATATATTAATACAAATTCTGCATCTTATATTATACCAAATAATGCAGGTTCTGATATATTTTTAACATATACATGGAATTCAACATCACAAGCAGGTAATATTCATTTACCTTATAATAAAACTGGAGTTAAAACAATAACAATTATGTATAATGCATCACCTCTATCTTTGACAGAAGTATCAACCGCATCTATTGCTGGTCCTGGTTCATGGAGTTATGAATCAGATAATTATTTTTATAATATTAATACAAGTACTGTTAATACAATGCGTATTTATGGTGGTACAACAACAGTATATAGATTATTATCTGATGGTGGATGGTCTGTAGATTCATCTAATTATAGATTTCAATCTGTGTATAGTACAATGAGGTGTACTTTTGTCGATACAAATCCAAATTATGTAGGATATACTAAAAATGACTTAAAAGAAATAAATATTAATTCCACAAGTTTTTCACAGATTGGGACAACAGGTGCATATACGTATACTGAATTAGGTAATCCGATTCGATTTCCTTCAAATTATAGTAAATGGATTTTATGTATGACTACAAGAATTATATATCCTGCAAATGTATCAACTACAGGTAAAATATATGTTGGTGTTCATTGGTCAACAGGTGATATAACACATTTATTATTAGAAGATGGTGTTTATGATATAGCTGATGGATTGGCTAGACCATGTGGATATAATATTCAACCTATTAATAAATCAGCAAATAATGGTCAAACATTAACAAATACAACTGTTCTTGATGATCAATCTGGACAATGTTATATAATTGTTGGTATTACTAATCAACCTGCAACTTTTGGTTCAATACAATTTAAAATGTCATATAGTTTAACAAAATTAATATAAACATATAATTTATTTTAATCAATAAATGATACATTATCTACTTCATTAAATTTTTCATTAATTCTATTATATTGTATTTCTACATATTTTTTAATATAATCTTCATTAACTTTTGATTCTTCTAAAAAATTCTTATTTTTTATAAGAAAATCTATAGATTCTTTACGGTTTTTTTCTTGTTCTTTCTTTTTATATTTTTCATTATATTTTTTTATTTTATCGGCATATTCTTTATTAATTTTATTATATTGTTCTTTAATAAAATTATCTATCTTAGATTTTTCAATATTATTTTCTATCATTAAATCTCTTATTTTTATCATATCATTAATATCTTCTAATTTTTTCTTATCTGCTAATATTACATATTTTGATTTTTTCATAATATTATTTATTAAGATTTATATTTTTATATTTTAATTTTCACTTAAAAATTTAAAGAATTAATATTTAATATTCTATATATGAAGGTTAAATTTAGAAGGTCTAATGTTAAAGATATTGATAATATTTATTTATTAAATCAAATTTGTTTTGATGTAAATGATCAATGGTATAAATCTATTATTGGTAATTATATTAATGATGGTATAGTTATTGAATATAATAATTCTATTATTGGTGTATTATTACAGGGAAGTATTAGACCATGCAATAAACCATTATTTGAAAATGATAAATATGATAAAGTAGATAAATTTATTCCAAATTGTATTTCTGGTGAAATTTTTATGAAAAATAAATTGCATGAAGAAGAATTATATGGTATTGTTATGATTTGTGTTCACCCAAATTTTAGAGGTAAAGGACTAGCCAAAAAATTAATTCAAAAACATTTTAATGATAATGAAAATGTTTTATTATGTCTTCATACTAGAGAAAGTAATACAAATGCAATTAAATTATATTTATCAATGGGATATAAACATATTGCAAATATTCAAAATAAATATTATTTACCTGATGAAGATTCTGTATTTATGATTAAAGAAATATAAAAAATTGTCATAAGATACAATTTTTCATTAAAAAAATTGTCATAAGATACAATTTTTCATTAAAAAAATTGAAATATTTATATAATAAATGTATGATAATTAATAAAATAGTAAAAACAAAATGGATTATTCATCAACGTTTTTTATTGAAGGTATTCATTTTAAGACGATTATTAATACTTTAATTAAAACTATTGATGAATTAGATATTAAATTTTGTATTCATCAATATGAGAAAAATCTATTGTTATGTAATGTTTCAAATATTTATTTTGAAATACAAGTTTATAAAGTAGGTCATTTTAATTCATATGTTATTGAAAGCAATTTAATACAAAGAATTCCAGTTCCATCAAATATAAAAGAAATCAAATCTATTTATAATAATTTGTTTTGTAATTTTGTTAACAAATTTAGAGATATAATCAAAGAAATATATATCAATAAAAAATATGATATTATTTTTATTGGACATAATTCTTGTATTATTTAATTTATATTTTTCATAAAAAAAAATTGAAAAAAATATTTTATAATATATTACTATTTATTTATTATAAAACATTCAACAATGGCTTCATTTTCAGTTGTTCCTAGTGTTGGACTTACAACTACACTTTCACCATATACAATTACCATTAAAGAAGATATGGAACCAAATGAAATTATTGATAATATTGCAATTTTGCTTGGTGAATTAAGTATTTACACATCAGTTTCCAATGAAAAACCATATAAAATAAGATGTTCATCATTTAATGAAGATAAACTTGTTTTTCATACATTTGAAGTAAATATTTATAAACATTTTGCAAATGATAAAGATTATTTTGTTGAATTTAAACTATTTAATGGTGATAAAATTTCATGGTCTAATTTACTTTTTAAAATTAGTAAAAAGATTCGGGTTCATATTCCAACTAGTCTTCCTTCAATTTCAAATACAAATTCAAATATTTTAGAAGATATTGATTCAATTCAATCTTTATTATCAATTAATTCATCTTTTGAAGATAAAAAGAAAGGATATATGATGTTAGGTGAGTTAATTAATAATATTAATAATTATGAACTTTGTCATTATACATTATCAATATTAATTAAACAAAATAATATTTTAGAATATACAAATTTTAAATTATTTATATTATCAATCATTCTAAATATTTGTAATAAAATTACATTTTCAGATACACAAATAATTTCTGATATTTTAGATGTTGGTATGAATGGTCTAAATAGTCATTATCATAATCGTCGTATTGGATTAAAAATTATATTATGTGTGAAAAAAATGAATATCACTATTTTTAATAAAAAGAAAGAATTGATTCAAGATTATATATATGAAAATATTGAAAATATTAAAAAAACAGATATTGATGCATACAATATTATATCTAAATTATAAATTTTGTTTTAGAGATTATTTTATTAAATTAATCTAATGGAAGAAATAACTGTATTAATTTTTATACCGTATTTAATAGTTGGAGTTCCCACTTTTTATTATGGATTTAATTTAGAAGATAATTTTTTTTATAATTAATGAATAAAGATTTATATAAAACATTTTTAGTTAATTATAATCATTATTTAAAATCAAAAAATAATTTTGATAATCATGAAAACATAATTAATTTATATACTATTAATAATAATAATATATTTGAAGATATACCAGAAAATGTTAATTATTTAGAAATTAATAGTAATATAACAATAGAACAAGATGATATACCAAATAATATCAATTATATTATTTTTGGGAAAAATTTTAATAATCCATTAAATAATGTATTACCAAATTCAATAATTTCTATATATATTAGTCAACATATAAATTATAGTCATAGTTTAGATAATGTTTTTCCAAACTCTGTAAAAAGATTGAATCTTGGTAATTATTGTTATTATATGTTATCACGAGATTTTCATATGAAAGAATCAATTAATGCAATTGGACAAATTTGTTTATTATCTACATTTAATAATTCATTTAATAGAGAATTAACATATTTACCAAAAAATTTAACACATTTAATGTTATGTGATAGCTTTAATCAACCTATTAATGGATTATTACCAGATACACTTACTATATTATATTTTGGTGTTAAATTTAATCAACCATTAAAAAAAGGAGATATACCAAATTCTGTAAAAGAATTATGTTTTGGTATTTATTTTAATCAACCATTAGAAGAAGGAATCATACCAGATTCTGTTGAAAAAATATATTTTAGTTATTGTTTTAATCAACCTTTAAAAAAAGGAATTATACCAAATTCTGTTAAAAAATTACATTTAGGGGCATTATTTAATCAACCATTAAATAATTCTTTGCCAGATAATTTAAGAATATTAAATTTAGGATATGAATTTAATCAAGTTTTAGAAGAAAATGATTTGCCAAAAGATTTAAGAGTTTTACATTTTAGTGAAAAATTTAATCAACAAATTAATAAAAATGTTATACCAAATACAATCAAATCTTTATTATTTAATCGTGATTTTAATCAACCAATTAATAAAAATGTTATACCATATGGTATACAAATATTAGATTTAGGTGCTAAGTTTAATCATCAATTAGAAATAAATAGTATTCCAAATAGTGTTAAAATATTAAAAATACAAGAAAAATATACAGGACATTTACATAAAGGAATTATTCCTGATAGTGTTGATGAATTATATATTAATTGTGATATTCAAATTAATAAAGGAGATATACCATTTTCTGTGAAAAAATTAACATTTGGTTATAGATTTAATCAAGATATAGAGAAAGGAATATTACCAAAAAATCTTTTACATTTTGAATATAATTTTAATAAAGAATTAGATATTGGAGTTTTACCGAAAAGTTTATTATTTTTATATATTCCAAATAATATTAATGAGGAACCAATTAACATTAAGAAAGGTGTTATTCCAAATAGTGTTATTAATTTAAAAATATATGGTGAAATAAATAATTTCAACAAAAATATATTACCATCAAATCTTAAATTTTTATTATCAAGAAATGATTATAATATAAATAATAAAAAAATATTTGAAATTATAACAAAAGAACCAACTATAATTAATGATAATATATTATATGGTAATTATGATTTTGCATTAAATATTAATTATAATAATGAAATAAGAATTGTTAGTTGTTTTAAGGCTTCAATTGATGAATTAATTTATGATAATCTAGTAAAAGAAAAATTAATTGGAACAATCATTTATGATGAATTAATTGATAAAGTATTTAGTCCTAATAGATTACAAAAAATAGCAAACAAATATAATATAGATTATTGGGATATTATTGATTATTATTAATAAATAAAATTGTCAAAAGATATAATTTTTTTATAAAAAAATTGTCAAAAGATATAATTAAGAATAAAAAAAATTGAAAAAATAACAATATAATATATTATAATTAAAAATTATAAAACTCCACTTATTAGACTACACGAAATGGCATTCCTTCTTGAGCATATTACTCCTTTTAATATTAATGATATTCCAATTGTACAGCCTGAAGATAATGATACTCTTAACATCAATAAGATTCCACAGAAACACCCATTGCGGGATGTTCTCTATACACATTTTATAATTAATAGTGATTCTAGTTTTGTTAATGAACGAGAGATAATTGAAGAAACACTTGTTAATCTTTCCATTTATTGGGAACAATTAAAAAACTCAGTTTATAATTGTTCATATTTATCAAACTGTGAAATTTTAAAATTTAAAATTAGTATTTCACGAAATGATGATATTGAACATATTGTTGAATTTAAACAATTAAGTGGTGATAGATTTGCATATGCTTCTTTACTTGCTATGTTAGAACAAAATATGGGACCTAAACTTGGTGGAATAACTATTCCTGGTGCTAGAACATTTAGAGTATTTGATGAAGTTGACCTATCTAATTCTGGACAACAAGCAGAGTTTTTATCTGAACTTATTTCTGAAAAATCTCCACCACAATTACGTTTAGATGGTCTTGTACAATTCAACGCATGTATTGAAGATATTTTGAAATGTGATAAAAAATATATGCACATGTCAGAAGAAGAAAAACAGAACACACCAAATATTTTCAATATTTGTCCTATTTATAATGATATGATTAAAATAGTGATTGGTATGATTAAAGATATATCTTATTATGAAAAATTACCATCAATTTCTATTTTAACACATATGTATGAACTTGAATTCTTAAAACCAAATATTTCGGAGGAAGTTTTATCTGATGTAGATGATATTATTAACTATCTAATTAAACAAGAATTAGATTATCATCTTCATCGTTTAGTTTTAAGTTTATGTCTATCAATTATTAAATCTGGTAATAAATTATCTTCTGAGATTTTTGAGAAAGTAAATAATGACCTTAAAATGAAGAAATTTGATAACGACATCCCAGCAAAAAAAATTGCTGAAGAACTATTATGTTATTGTTAATTATTTTAATTTATAAAAATATTTTTATAAATTAATTATATGGAAGATAATACATATATTAAAAATAAGTTTAATGATTCGTTTCCAAATATATTATTTGAATCTTTAATTAAACAAAGATATGATTTGAAATCTAGAGATGGATATATACATTTCATTCATAATAAAACTAATGAAATATATTCATGGAATGATTTTAATAAAGAATGGTTGCAATATAATGATTTACAACAAAAAGCATTATTATATTTATTTAATATTGATGACACAAAATAAAATTATTAAATTCTTTCTCTGATAATTTTGAAACTAGTTCATTAATTCTATCTGGATGCATTTCTTTCATTAATCTTTCTTCTCTTAATCTACCATACATCCATTTCATAAATTTTCTTTTAAATTTTAAACAATAAAACAAATGTTTAAAATTATGTATCGTTTTTTTAATATAATCATATATTAGATTTATTTCTTTTGGTATTATTCCATTTGTTCTAGCATATTCTGGATAATATTTTTTAAGAATATAAAAAATGGGATTATTATTAATAAAAATAGATGTTTTATTTAGTATAGTTTCTAAATATGGAATTGATAATATATTATTATTACTAAGATTTAACACATCAATATTATCAATTGGTTGTAATTCTTCTATATTAAATAAATGATTAGATTTCAAATGTATATATTTTATATTACTACTTATTTTCTTAGGAAACTTTGTTAATTTATTTTCACAACAACTCAATAGATTCAATTTGTCTGGTAAATCTGGTAATTCTATTATTTGATTTTTAGAACAAAATAAATTAACTAAATTATTTGGTAATTCTGGTAATTTAGTTAATTTATTTTCACTACAATCAAAACAATATAATTCTTCTAAATGTTTTAATTCGGGTAGTTCTGTAAGTTTATTATATGAACAATCGAAATTAGATAATGTTTTTGGTAATTCTCCTATTTTAGTTAATTTATTTACACCACACATAAGAGTAGATAGTTTATTTGGCATTATTACTATTTCTGTTAATAAATTGCCTGCACAATGTAAACTACATAAATTATTATTTAATTTTGGTAATCTTGTAAATAAATTATTATGAAGCCATATAGTTGATAGATTATTCGGTAAGTCAGGTATTGATTCTAATTTATTGTTTGATAATAATATTGCTTCTAGTTTTTCATTGAAACTATGTATTTTTACTAAACTATTAAATCTAAATTGTATTTGAACTAAATTTTTAAATCTTGATAAATCTGGTATTATTGTTAAATTTGGTTGTCTAGATATCGCTAATAATTCAATATCATCATTTAATGAATCAATATAGTCTTGTATATTATCATCATTTAATGTATTACTAGCAGGAAATGGGCTATTATCTTTCATTAGATTAATAGTATTTTAATCTTTATCTTCTTTTATTAATAACTTTTCTTTTAATTCCATAGTTCTAATTAATTCTAGTTTCTTTTTATCACTTTCATTATAAATCATTAATTTAATTGAATCTATTTTATATGCTTTATAGTTTGGATATAGTTTATCATTATCGGGGTCTCTGAATACTCTATATTCATCATTTAATTTCTCTAAAAATTTACTTAATCTCTCAATAATTTTTTCTGGTAGTTTCTTATCATAGGATTCTAATGATAAATTTATTTCATTAGAATGTATATCAATTAATTCTGTTAACATCTCATGTTTCTTTACGGCTATGAACTTTTTACCATTAAATACATATGCTAAATCATCTTTTAGATTTGTTATAAATATATTATTATATTCAGG
>JACCEA011242403.1_pt1 | contig 16529 bp, 10 predicted proteins | sample 7449851 | NCBI WGS metagenome assembly JACCEA01 (sample SAMN15323453, study PRJNA562643) | freshwater metagenome | isolation source: river surface water | place: USA:Blue River Watershed | collected 2017-08-18 | reverse complement strand
CAAGCCCGATAGATGTGAATACCTTGCAAGCAGGCATAGTGAACATTACCCGCTCCTGGGAGGACTACTTACACACAGCACTATTAGAAGCGCACGGGGAAGAAATTAGCAATCAGTTATTGCATGATTATCGCGATGCCTTTTCTTCAGCCTATCAGGAGCAATATGACGCGCGTACCGCGGTACAAGATATTCATTCCATCGCGGAGTTATCCGAGCGGCAATCGATTGCCCTGAGTGTTTATCATTCGCTCACGAATGAACCGGCCACCGTGGTGCAATTTAAAATTTTTCATCGCCAGCACACCCTCGCGCTGTCCGATGTTATTCCGGTATTGGAAAATCTGGGCTTTCGCGTGGTGAGTGAAAGTGCATTCGATATTCGTGCGCAATCCGGCACAGTTGTGTGGTTGCATGATTTTAAATTAGCGCACCAGTTTTCCAGTAGTATTGATTTACACGCGATTAAAAACCAGTTTATGAGTGCCTTTGCGGCCATCTGGAATGGCAACGCCGATAGTGATTCATTTAACGCGCTGATTACTACTGCCGGTTTGCATTGGCGACAAGTGGTTATGTTGCGCGCGTACGCTGGTTATATGCACCAAACCCTGTTCCCATTCAGTGCGAGCTACATGGCCGTTGCACTGACTAATCAAGCCGCATTAACGCATAAATTGGTGGAGTTATTTTCACTCAAGTTTGATCCGGCGTTGGTTGATGATTCCACCTCAACGCGCATTGCGACCTTGCACACCGATATTTTGCAGCGCCTGGATGCGGTAGCAAATTTAAATGATGATCGTATTATTCGCCGTTTCCTTGCGTTAATTGATAACACCTTGCGCACCAATTTTTATCAAGTTGATGAAGAAGGCCTGCCCAAGCCTTATCTTTCAATAAAATTTTCGCCGCGCCAGTTGAGCGAAATCCCTGCGCCGCGCCCCTTGTTTGAGATTTTTGTCTACTCGCCGCGTATGGAAGGCGTACATTTACGTACCAGTAAAGTCGCACGCGGAGGCCTGCGTTGGTCAGATCGTTTACAGGATTACCGCACCGAAGTGTTGGGCTTGGTTAAAGCCCAACAAGTAAAAAATGCGGTGATTGTTCCCAGTGGTGCCAAGGGTGGTTTTGTGTGTAAAAAAATGCCGGCGAACGTTGCGCGTGAACAACAGCAGGCGGAGGGGATTGCGTGTTACCAATTATTTATTCGCGGCCTGTTGGATTTAACCGATAACCTGATTGACGGTCGCATTTGTGCTCCGGAAAAAGTAGTACGCTATGACGATGATGATCCCTATTTGGTAGTAGCAGCCGATAAAGGTACAGCCAGTTTTTCAGATATTGCCAATGCGATTTCCGCTGAATACAACCATTGGTTGGGCGATGCATTTGCTTCCGGCGGCAGCCAAGGCTATGACCATAAAGGTATGGGGATTACCGCGCGTGGTGCCTGGATTTCTGTGCAGCGTCACTTTCGTGAAAAAGATATCGATGTGCAAACCCAGTCGATTTCCGTGCTGGGTATTGGCGATATGGCCGGCGACGTATTCGGCAACGGTATGTTGTTATCCAGTGCGATTCAATTGGTGGCGGCGTTCAATCATCAGCATATTTTTATTGATCCAAACCCCGATACGGCGGCCAGTTTTGTCGAACGGCAGCGGTTGTTTACATTGCCTAAATCCACTTGGGATGATTATGAAAAATCCCTGATCAGTGAGGGTGGTGGGGTATTTAGCCGCAGCGCCAAATCGATTGTGATTTCGCCGCAGATGCGCACCCGGTTTGCGTTGGACGCGGGCAGTTTAACGCCCACGGAATTAATCAATGAGTTATTGAAATCGCCGGTGGATTTAATCTGGAACGGTGGCATTGGCACTTATGTGAAAGCGAGCACTGAGACGCATGCTGACGTGGGCGATAAGGCGAACGATGGCCTGCGTGTTAGCGGCAATGAGTTGCGCTGCAAAGTATTTGGTGAAGGCGGCAATTTAGGAATGACCCAGCGTGGCCGTATTGAATACTGTTTAAATGGCGGCGCATGTAACACGGATTTTATTGATAACGCCGGTGGGGTTGATTGTTCGGATCATGAAGTTAATGCCAAGATATTACTCAATGAAATAGTAGCCAATGGCGATCTCACCCAAAAGCAACGCAATCAATTGTTATTGGATATGACCGACAATGTGGCCCAGTTGGTGTTGCACAATAATTTGCGGCAAACCCAGGCAATAAGCGTGGCCCAATCGGAAGCATTAAAGCGCAGCGCTGAATACCGCCGCTTTATGAATGGCTTGCAAGCATCTGGAAGATTGGATCGCAAACTCGAATTTTTGCCTAACGATGATGTGTTACTAGAGCGTCAAACCCATAATAAAGGCTTAACCAGGCCTGAGTTGGCGATTTTAATTTCTTATGCCAAGGCGGTGTTGAAAGAGGACTTAACTAATTCGGATCTGGTTGACGACGAATACATGGTTAGCTTTATAGAAACGGCCTTTCCCCACAAAATTGCACAATTATTCCCTCTCGCATTACGCAACCACCGTTTGCGGCGCGAAATTGTCGCGACGCAGATCGCCAACGATATGGTGAACACCATGGGCATCAGCTTTGCTCAGCGGTTAATGGAATCCACGGGCGCGAGTGCCGCCGATGTTGCCAAGGCTTATGTGATAGCGCGGGATATTTATTCCATGCCGGCATTCCTCGGCGCTTTGGATGACGCAGCGCGAATTCCCGGTGAACTACAGCTGCAATTAATCAACGATATGATGCGTAAAATTCGCAGGGCGACGCGCTGGTTTTTGCGCAATCGGCGCAGCTATTTGAGCCCCGCGAGCGAAGTTGAATTGTTTGCGCCAGGAATGCGTCATATTAACGAAAACTTACCGCAGCTATTAACGGGTGATGCACTAACTGAGTGGGAAACTGCATCGCAAAAATTGCGTACGCTTGGGTTGCCTGATGAGTTGGTAAAGCGGGTCGCACATCCGGCCGATTTATATTCTGGCTTGAGTGTGGTGGAAGCGGCACGGCTTGCAAATCAGGATATCAATCAATTGGCGCAAATGTACTTTGCGTTAGGTAATTATTTGAGTTTGCCATGGTTTGCGAATCAAATTTCGAATCTGCCGGTAGATAATTTCTGGCAAGCCATGGCGCGCGAAACCTACCTGGGAGATCTGGAATCGCAATTGCGCAGTCTTAGTGTTTCGCTAATTCGATTTAAGGACGATCAACTCACATTGGATGAACTTATTCAGCGCTGGAGCGGGCAGCACAAATTGCTGATTGTTCGCTGGAAATCCATGGTCAATGAATTGCAAGCGGCTAGCGGAACTGATTTTGCGATGATCGCTGTGGCGCTACGCGATTTATTGGATCTTGCACAAGCTAGCCAACATTGTGAGGGTCTGGATTCATGTCCCATTGAGTAGTGACTTGCTGGTACACAAGTTTCGACTAGGATAATAGATAGTTCGTAGCATGGTATGCCTGTTGAATATTCAATAAACAGCGCCGCTCCAATCTATTCCATTGCCTGATTGTTTTCAATCTTGGCCTTTCTCGTAATTAAAAAGGGAGTGCTTATGTCTACTTTACTGCAACCCGCGATCAGTTTGGCCAATCGCATGTCATTCTCGGCCAAGTTGCTGTGTGTGGTGTTAATTTTTCTGTTGCCGTTCGCATGGCTGCTAATGAAGCAGTTATACCAGCATAAACAATCCATCGAGGCTGCGCTTCAAGTAGAAGAAGGTGTGCAGCTTGCACTGAAAATAAAACCGATCGCGCTGGAGATAGCAAAACATCGGGGAACTATGGCGCAGTACCTGGGAGGGGCGAAAGACAAGGCAGATGCATTGCGCACCATTGAGGCTAACCTAGACCAACAATTGCAGGCGCTTAATGCTGGTATTAAAGGGTTAGATAAAGTGGTTTCCGGTTTTGCGTCTATCAGCCGTGAATGGCAATCGTTGAAGTTGGCAAGTATTGGTACTGATCCGGGCAAAAGTTTTGTGGCGCACACCAGTTTGGTGGAGGCTGTCCATCAGCAATTGGCAGAAGTCGTTGATCATTATGGTGTTGAACTGATAAACGAACGCGATCAATACTATTTGATGCAACTCGTGTTGTTTCAGGTTCCTGAGTTGCAAGAGTTGCTGGGGCAGCTGCGCGGCAAGGGCGCAGGGGCGCTGACTGACAAAACGATTACTCCGGAGGAGCGAGCTACCCTCGCAGGGTTGCGTTATGGCGTGTTAAATGTGGATGCAGGTGTTAAACAACAGGTAGAGATGCTCTATGCGGACGCAGCACTAAAGGCGCATTTTTCCGGCTCATATACTACCTTTGAGCAGGCAATGAGTAATCTGGATGCCTTGTTAAATGTCCAAGTCTTAACCCCTGAGGTTCCTACCACGGACAATACAACACTATTTTCTACAGCAACGTCGGTGATCGAAGCTATAGGAAAATTTGATACGCAAGCGAGTGACTATTTGTTGAAGAGAGTTGAGTTATCTCGAGAAAATGAAAAGTTTAATATGCTCTTGATTGTGTTTTTTTCCGTTGTGTCGATGGTGCTAGGTTGTTATATCTCAATGGGCATTTTACGGGCGCTCAATTTGAGTGTGGATCGTGTGAACAGCGCTGCCCAGCAACTTAAGCAAGGTGATTTTTCTCAAACAATTCATGTGCAAAGCAACGATGTCATTGGTGAGGTGGCAACTAATTTGTCGAGTATGGTGCAGCAGGTATCGCAATTAATAAATGCAATCCAGGATTCAGCCAATGAAGTGAATAAACTATCGGTTGATTTGCAAGTCGTAACGGATAAAACAAAGGTGGAGTTGGATCAGCAAAATAATCAAACCCAACAATCCGCATCAGCAGCGACCGAAATGGCTGCGACAGTTCGCGAAGTGGCACGCACTTGTGTGGATACCAGTTCGGCAACGGATGTTGCGCGGGATATAGCACGTGAAGGCCAAAAAAGAGTCAATCAAGCAATTGAAATGATTAACCGCTTGGGGAGTGATGTTACCCAAGCGAAAGATATTATTTCACAATTGCAGGGTGACGTTACTGATATCAGTGCTGTGTTGGAAGTAATTAGAAGTATTGCCGAACAAACCAATTTGCTGGCGTTAAATGCGGCGATTGAAGCCGCGCGCGCAGGCGAGCAAGGGCGAGGGTTTGCGGTGGTTGCGGATGAGGTTCGTTCGTTGGCAAAGCGTACGCAAGACTCAACCGCTGAAATTAAGACGGTAATTGAAAAACTGCAAACGCGCGCAGCAACGGCCGTGGATATTATCTTGCAGAGCTTTCACGGGTCTCAGGAATCGGTGCAAAGTGCAGCGAGTGCTGGTGAGTCCTTGCAGCAGATCGTACAAAATGTGGAAATGTTGCGCGATCTAAACACTCAAATAGCCACAGCTGCAGAAGAGCAAGCAACAGTGGCTGAACAAATGTCACGCTCGACCCGAGAGTTGGGCGATTCTGCAGAAAATATTTTGGGTCAGGTTGAACAGACCTTGGGCTTTAGCGCTACCATGCGGCGCAGTGCGAGTCAGTTGTTGGAAAACACCTTACAGTTCAAAACTTGATTTCGTTTGGCTGCTCATATTTTGTCTAACGGGTGATTTGTTGAAAAGTATTATTGTGAACCTGGCTATCTCTGCAGAGGAGTTTCAGCGGTTATATGAGGGGAGTGTCAAAACCGTTTTCGCTCACAGTATTGATGGTCGGAGTATTCGTTTTCCGGCCAATATATTGAGGCCCTATGTTATGCACTCAGGTGTTCGTGGAACCTTCCAAATTGATTTTGATGACGAAAACCGTTTTAAGGCTATTAACCGCGTGGGGTAGGCTCGATTCCCTAATGCGAGCGTGCAGGTTTGGGGTGATTTGACTTCGCTAATCCAGTAGACTTGCGGCCTGAAAAGTTTGACCTTCACGACCTGACCGCAAGGGCCTTCCATGTATCATCATATTCGCGATTTGTTGTTCCGTCTGGATGCTGAAACTTCCCATGAATTGAGTCTGGATATGCTTGGCGCTGCTGAGCGCTTGCATCTGCTGGGCCTGTTTACCAAGCCGGTCCCGAGCAATCCGGTAAGCCTTTGGGGGTTGAACTTTGACAATCCCGTCGGCTTGGCGGCAGGGCTTGATAAAAACGGCGATTTCTTCAACGCACTTGGTGCGCTGGGTTTTGGATTCGTAGAGATAGGCACCGTCACCCCTCGCCCGCAACCGGGTAATCCGCAGCCGCGCTTGTTCCGCATCCCTGAAGCCCAGGGCATCATCAACCGTATGGGTTTTAACAATAAGGGCGTGGATCATTTGGTTGCCCAAGTAAAAAAGCGCCGCTTCAAGGGTGTATTGGGTATCAACATTGGTAAGAATGCGACTACACCAGTCGAAAACGCTGTAGACGATTACTTGACATGTCTGCGTAAAGTTTATGAGCACGCAGACTACATTACTGTGAATATCTCCTCGCCGAATACGCCCGGATTGCGCAATTTGCAGTTTGGCGATTCCCTATCCCAATTGCTTGGACCGCTGAAAAAAGAGCAGGCCGTTCTGCAGCGGGCCACTGGAAAATGTGTTCCCTTGTTGGTAAAGATTGCGCCGGATATGGATGAAGGTGAAATCGCCCAAGTTGCCGGTATTCTGATTCAAGAAGGGATGGACGGCGTTATCGCTACCAACACCACCATCAGTCGTGTCGGCGTGGAAGAGTATGAGAACGGAAATGAGGCGGGTGGTTTGAGCGGTTTGCCCGTGCGCGATAAGAGCACTTGGGTCATTCGTACCTTGAACACCTGCTTGGGTGGCAAGTTACCTATTATCGGTGTGGGTGGAATTTTTGATGCTGCCAGCGCGGCGGACAAGATTCGAGCAGGTGCCAGTTTGGTACAGGTTTATAGTGGCTTTATTTATGAGGGGCCAGCCCTGATTCACGCTGCCGCTCAGGGTATTGAAAGCTATCAAAAAGGACTCTAGGTTTTCGATCTCTGGTACAAAAACGTAGATGAACAACGACGAAGCCCGCATTAGCGGGCTTATTTATTCACAAAGTGATTTACGAGAAGGAATTCTGTTGGTCTTGCTATGGTGTTAGCCGCTCATGGCAATGGGGCTAATGTTGGTGACTTTTTGAACTTGAGCCAAACGGCTGTAGCCATCCCACTGATCAGTGCGCGATTCGCGCCAGCCGTTCAGCCACTGCTGACGGGCTTCACCGGACTCATGGGGGCAAAGGCTTTTAGAACGCCCATCAATACCTGCTTGATACCCTTTCACAAATGCGCGTTCTGTTTGGTCACGTTTTTGACGTTTCATCAGTTATTGCACCTCTAGTTTGTGGATTATCGTTAAAGCGGTGTTGCGGTGTTACATGGGTTCATTGGGAACCCGAGTTCAGTTTTTCGACCTCCTTTATTCGTTGACAGGTTTTGTGAGTACACCAGATTTAGTTGGTGTCGTGAACGATTAAATTATTATGCTTGGGCTGTTCTTTATGGCATAACGGCCTAGCACACTTATTTGACAATATTATGAACATTGCCTTGGTTTAGTCAGACTCCGTTCAGAAAAGTTCATTTTGGAATACCTATGATTCATCAATATTTCGCTACTTGCCCCAAAGGCCTGGAAGGTCTGCTCAACACCGAACTTCAACAGCTGGGGGGTGAAGACATCCGCGAAACTGTTGCGGGCGTCTATTTTTCTGGCGACATATCCATGGCTTATCGCGCCTGTCTATGGTCGCGTTTGGCTAACAAAATTCTCCTTCCGTTGGCGAGTTTTGAGGCTGGAACTCAGGAAGAACTCTACGATGGTGTCCGTGAAATTCGTTGGGAAGAGCATCTCAGCCCTAGCGGTAGTCTGTTGGTGGATTTCATAGGGACCAGTGATGCCATTCGAAATACCCAATTTGGCGCCCTGAAAGTCAAAGACGCAATCGTGGATTGCCTGCGCGATTTCAGTGGCGAACGACCGTCTGTTGCAAAACGTGATCCAGATTTATTGGTGAACGTTCGCCTTTCCAAAAACAAAGCGATTGTCAGCATCGATTTATCGGGCGAAAGCCTGCACCGGCGCGGTTATCGGGTAAAGCAGGGCAGTGCGCCCATGAAGGAGAACCTGGCCGCCGGTATTTTGGTTCGTGCCGGTTGGCCGGAAATTGCGGCCCAAGGTGGTGCATTGTTGGATCCAATGTGCGGTTCTGGAACCATTTTGATCGAAGCTGCATTGATTGCTGCGGATATTGCGCCCGGTTTGTTGCGCGGAAGTTTTGGTTTTGAGCGTTGGCTCAATCATCGTAGCGATATTTGGTTGGAATTGCGTGACGAGGCCTTTGCGCGCAAAAAAGCGGGCTTGGGGAAAGAAAATCTGCCAGAGATTCGCGGTTACGATGCGGATGTGAAAGTGATTCGTGCGGCGGAAGAAAATATTGTCAGTGCCGAGCTTGATCACTGGTTACGGGTTAGCCGTAAAGAATTGAAGGACTTTGTAAGGCCAACTCATAAGGCGATGGAATTTGGTTTGGTGCTGAGTAACCCGCCCTATGGTGAGCGCTTGGGCGAAATCGAATCGCTCAAATTATTGTATGCCCATTTGGGCGAACGATTGCGCAATGAGTTTCAAGGCTGGCGCGCGGGTGTTTTTACCGGCAACCCGGATTTGGGTAAACAAATGGGTTTGCGAGCCGATAAAAAATACAAATTCTTTAATGGTACTATTCCCAGTGAGTTGTTGATGTTCAGTATCAGCAGTGAAGCCTTTGTGCAAAGTCGTGTAGAGCAGGATGCGCGCTTTAGCAAAGACGACGACGTGCGAAAAGTTGCTGAAGCCAAAGTAAAAATCGAAAACAAAAAAGAGCAAGCGGCGGCGCTGAGCAACGGGGCACAGATGTTGGTGAACCGCCTGCAAAAAAATCTTAAGCAGTTAGAAAAATGGGCGAATAAAAACGATATTAGTTGCTATCGTTTATACGATGCGGATATGCCTGAGTATTCTGCAGCTATCGACATTTATCGCGGTCAAGTCCAGCCCAATCGCGCTCCGCAGCTCTATGCGCATGTACAGGAATATGCTGCACCCAAATCAGTGGATGAAGATAAAGCGGCTGGTCGTTTCGCTGAAATCGAGCAAGCAGTACCTTTTGCGTTGGACATTCCTGATGCCCACATCAGCTACAAACAACGTCGTCGTAATAAAGGCGCTAGCCAGTATGAAAAGCTGAGCGAGCGCCCTACAGGTGATCTATTTAGTGTGCAGGAAGGTGCTGCGAAATTGCACATTAATATGTGGCAATACCTGGATACCGGTTTGTTTTTGGATCATCGCCCGGTGCGATTGATGATAGCGGATTTGGCAAAAGACAAGCGGTTTTTAAATCTGTTTTGCTACACCGCCACCGCCAGTGTTCACGCTGCTATGGCCGGCGCACGCTATACAGTGAGTGTAGATATGTCCAACACTTATCTGAATTGGGCGCGCAAAAACTTTGCATTGAATGGGTTGAGTGAATCACGCAACCGCTTGGAGCAGGCAGATTGTTTGAAATGGTTGGAGCAAAATGATCAGCAATTTGATTTGATTCTTCTGGACCCACCCAGCTTCTCCAACTCCAAGCGCATGGAAGATGTGTTGGATGTGCAGCGCGATCATGTGCAAATGATCAAACATGCGATAAGTGCCCTGGCAGAAGGCGGAACCCTGATCTTCTCCAACAACTTGCGGAGTTTTAAATTAGATCATGAAGCGCTCAGTGCCTTTACTATCGAAGATATCAGCGCGCGCACCATCGACGAGGATTTTAAACGGAATTCAAAAATTCATCAGTGCTGGTTGATAACCCATTAATAAATAGGAATAGCTTATGCACCGCCTTCGCCTTGGTTTTATTTTCCTGTTCATGGTGTCGGCGAGTGCTAGGGCTGATCAGTTTTGCTTCGCTCTAGCGGAAACCTATTACGAACAAGTTTATTGTCAGTTGCAAGCCAAAGCGCAAACTAAGAATTTACCTCCGTTCAATCAATTCAAAAAAAATAATGAGCAGGTGCAAGTATCTTTACTTAAGCGGCCTGCGGAGCGTAATGGTATTAAGTTGCCATTACCCGTCGCTCAAAAACCGCAGGCTGCTCTGGCAACCAAGCCTTTGGCGCATGCGCAAACCGGCATCAAAAAAGTCACTGTTATTGAATCGCCAGTACCTGTGCAATCGGAAAATTTTCCTCCGGAAAATAATTTCGGTTGTGAATTCCTCACCAAAAAATTGCGTTGCGCAGAAGGTGTTTTTGTATTGCGCGGTAATCAGGCTAACCAGCGATTGGCAAAAACTGCATTGTTGGCAGAGAACACCATGGCATTGCCAGCTTACAGTGGTGGTGAACTGAACCAGTATCTAACACGTACCTATCAGCAATATATTTCTAAAATGTGTGAGATAGGCCTGTGTGGCGTTACTATGACTTACAGAAAATTCGCCTACCTCTATCAGGATATCAATAGCAAAGGTTTGGACTTTTCCCAGCGCTTTGAAACCATGTTTGGGTTCCTAAAAAAAGATAAAGCCACTATGGGTGTGAGCGAGTCTAGCGCGATGCCAACAGGTCTGTCCGTCAGCGATTGCAGTCCGCTAGGTGATACCTATTACGTTTGTGAAAACCAGGGGCGGAATTTTATTTTTGTACGGCAGTAACAATTTTGATTGGAATGAGTCTATAGCTCATTCCGTTAGCGCATGCTGAGGCCATTATGTTAATCAAACGACCTTCCGATATTGCTTCATCCGAGATAACTCCAGAGGCCATTTACAATGCTCGTCGCGACTTTATGCGCGGCACCATGAGTGCAGCGGCCTTGGGTGTTGGTATGACAGCAGCGCCTGGGTTGCTAGCCGCACCCGGCCAAGTTGCAGATAAGGATTTGCCGGGGCCTGAATGGCTAAAGCAGCAAATTGCGACTGCCAAAGCCAATGAGCAAAAAATTTCTGAAAACCTGACTCCCTATGAGCATGTGACCGGCTACAACAATTTTTACGAGTATGGTTACGACAAGACTGACCCCGCTGCCAAATCCCATGTATTAAAACCCCATCCCTGGTCGGTACAAGTAGCGGGTGCGGTTGCCAAGCCCGGTAATTATTCGCTCGAAGACTTACTCAAAGGCATCACGCTAGAGGAGCGCATTTATCGCCTCCGTTGTGTGGAGGCTTGGTCCATGGTGGTGCCCTGGGTTGGCTTTCCGTTGGCGGATTTGATAAAGCGATTCGAACCCACCGGCAATGCCAAGTACGTCTCTTTTACAACGCTCGAGCGTCCATCGGAAATGCCGGGTCAAAAAAGTTCGTTCAGTACAATTGACTGGCCTTACCGTGAAGGATTACGCATGGACGAAGCTATGCATCCTCTGACGATTCTAGCGGTGGGCTTGTACGGCAAAGTACTGCCAAATCAAAATGGTGCCCCGCTGAGATTGGTTGTGCCTTGGAAATACGGATTTAAATACATTAAATCCATCGTAAAAATTGAATTTACTGAAAAAGAACCAAAAACCACCTGGAGCATGATCGCACCGGAGGAGTATGGGTTTTACGCCAATGTGAACCCCGAAGTCAGTCACCCGCGTTGGAGTCAGGCAGAAGAGCGGCGTTTGCCCAGTGGTTTATTGCGGCCCAATATCGTGCCCACACAAATGTTTAATGGTTATGGTGAGCAAGTTGCGAATCTTTATAAAGGGATGGATTTGCGTAAATTCTACTAAGTCTTAAGTGGCGGGTGATGCTTGCGTAATTGCCCGCGCAATTCTACCTTCCGGATAATTTATCATGCCCGTCCTATGGCGCCGAGTCCTTATTTTTTTTCTTGCGTTGCTTCCATTGGTATTTATTGTCTATAAAACCCTGGTAAATCAACTGGGTGCTGATCCGGCAAAAACCATCGTGTTATTTACCGGTGAATGGACCATCTACTTTTTATTTATTACCTTGGCGGTGACGCCGTTGCGTCGCCTAATCAATTTCAGAAAAGTTCACTTGCGTTGGCTGCAAGTGCACAGGCGTATGTTAGGGTTGTTCAGTTTGTTTTATGCCTTACTGCACGTACTTGCATTTTTGGTGTTTATTTTAGGCCTGGATTTCACCCGCTTTGGTAAAGAGCTCGTTGAGCGCCCGTATATACTTGTGACTATTCCGGCGGTAATTTTACTAATTGCGTTAGGTGTTACATCCACGCAGGCAATGATGCGTCGCTTGGGGAAAAAATGGGGTAAATTACATAAGTCCATTTATCTCATCGCAATATTAGGATGGGTGCATGTGTTTATGCAGGTGCGATCCAGTTATTTTGAGGCGGTGTTGTTTGGTGTAATTTTAGTGTTGTTATTTGTTCCCAGGCTGTATTGGGTATCGCGTAAATAAATATACCTAAAGACTCAGTAGCTCTTTAAGGTCGCTCGCTTGGCGACGAGAAATTTCAATTTCCTTTCCATCGTTCATGGTGACCAGATAACCATCATGAACACCTTCTTCGATATTTATAATTGCGTGTAAATTTACTATGTATTGGCGGTTCGCCCGAAAGAAGAACTTTCTCGGCAGCCGCTCTTCTATTTGATTGAGCGGCTTTTTGATGAAGGCTGATTTATCATTAAAAAGTATCCGTACGTGATTTTTGCAGCTTTCAAAATATCGTATGGAGTCCAGCGTCACTAAATGACAGTGCTCGCCATCTTTCACAAAAATCTTGTGATTCATCTCCAGTAGCTGTTTTTGTTCCGATTCTGCTTTTTCACTCGACATTAGTTTGGCGATAGCCTGTTCCAATCGCTCGTGGCTGATTGGTTTCAGCAGGTAATCGATGGTATGGAAATCAAACGATTTAATCGCGTATTCAGAGTAGGCTGTGGTGAAAATAATGCGTGGGCTGTAATCCAGCTTTTCCAGTAGCTCAAAACCGGATTCTCCGGGCATGTGTATATCCAGAAAGATAACCTCTGGATGCGATTGCTCAATGAGTTGCAATGCTGTTTCCGAATGATCTGCCTCACCAATAATGTCTAAAGCAGGATATTTTTTTAGCATGCGTACCAGCCCTTCTCGGGCGATACGGGAATCTTCAACTACCAACGCTTTCATGGTTAGGTTTCCTGCTCGCAGGGGATGGAAATAGTAACTTTAAATTCAGAATTTTGTTGCATGGCCTGGAAGCTCGCGCGTTCGCCGTAGAGTAAAAACAGGCGTTGCTTAATGTTATTTAATCCTATGCCCATCGTATGTGCTGGCTTATCTATATCGTCTGGTGCGCTATTGGTGAGGTGAAGAATCAGCGTTTGCTGATGTAGTTCTGCTTTTACCGCGACTATTCCGCCTGTACGAAGGTTATCTATCCCATGCTTTATGGCGTTCTCAATCAGCAATTGCAGCAGCATTGGTGGAATCAAATAGTGTGTTACGGTTTCTGGAATATCAAGACTAAAGCCCAATCGTTCTTCCATTTGAATCTTAATAATGTCGATGTAGCGTTCAACGATTTCCAGTTCTTGCTCAAGTCTCACTTTAGGGTGTTGGCTTGATTCAAGGGAATAGCGCAGTATGTCGGCCAGCGCAGTAAGCATTCGGTCGGCTTTGTGTTGGTCTTCATAAATTGTGAAGCGAATATTATTCAGGGCATTGAATAAAAAATGTGGATTTAATTGGTTGGAGAGGTTAGACAGCTGAGTTTCTTTTAAGCTGTTTTGTAAACGTAAATTGGTAAGCTCAGTTTCTTTGATGCGTTGTTTAGTGGTAATACTGAGATAAGTGAAAATCCAGCCACTGATGAATATCTGTGTTTGCAGTCCATTTCCGATAATATGCTGAATGGTGACTTCAGTAGGTGTTGTCTGTTTTTTTATTACCGCCTCGAGTTGTGTAACTTCATTCCAAAAAAAGGGTAAGGTGCAGCCAAACATTAGAACAGTCACTAAAAATCCACCGGCAGTGCTGTAGAGTAAAATAACCAGAATATTCTTGCTGGTCCCTAGCAAATGCCATTGATACTGTTTATACAGGTAACGGTAATAAAGTACCGCAAGTGAAAACAGTGGTAGCCAGAGTAAACCGGCTACCACGTTAAACATTACTGATTCTCGCCAGAGTGCAATGACCATTGCTTGCATGAGAGACAGTAACAACAATACTGATCCGTGATAGATCCAGAATGTTTTATTGCGGGGGAAAAAATAAAAATCCATGGGTTATGACCAGAGTTTTAACGCAAAGAATCCTGAGTAAGCCAAGTGGATGGCCATCAATAGATGTAAGACTGCGTAAATAAGTGCGTACCAGTATATCCATTTAGATATGTCGTATTGCCGGAATTTGATGAGTGCTACTCCGCTGGCTAGGGCAAATACGGGATAAACAATACTTAGAATAAGAATAGCCACAGACAAGAGCGATACTTCCGCCGCAGCATGCATAAAAATTCCAGCTAATGAGAGTAAGCCAACTAATCCCAGCAATATTAAGCTCGCTAGCAACGGCCACATGCGAACCCAAACACTGGCGTCGGTTGGAATTTTTTTCACTAGTCGGCGCGAACCCCACACTAACATGGCCAATAAACTCAAAAGACTTATTACAAAGAGGATCGCATAAAGCCCGAGCTGGCTGAAAACTGTTAGTGCAGACACGGGTTTAAATAAATCAGCACCTATCTGTACGGTGCTTCCTTCGATAGGGTCTTCAACCAGTGCGATGGTTGGTAGGCCTGACCATTGTTCAATGAGGTTTTCACTACTAATCGCATAAGCTTTGCCTGGTGCATCCCATCCACCTAACAACGGTTGGCGATACATATACGTCTCGTCTGTCTCAAATTTCATTACACCAAAAACACTATTCAGTGCGCGTGTCATATTTTGGCGATGATTAATGGGGGTATAGTAGCCGTTGAGTTTTTTATATTTCTCCGGCAGTGCGATGGGTTGAGGTTTATTGATGTTCTGGTCTTTTAGTAGATAGGCGCGAATAGTCTTGGATATTCGATCGAACGCGGGCCAGTTACCAGTATTAATCATAAATACATAACCTATGTTCAATTCCTTGTTATAGCTTAATTCGGTAAGTCCTCCGGGTATTCCACCGTTATGGCCATGGAATGACACCTGAAAGTCTTTGTAGCCACTGGTGTAATTTGCCAAGCCGTAACCTGCTTTAATTCCTGATTCATATCCCAAGGTTGTTTCAGATATTTCCATACGATCAATCGCTGTGGTTGGAATTAATTGTTGCGTGGGTGTGGCCCCGCGCAATAATAAAAATTGGACGAAATTGGCCATGTCTTTGGGGGAGGAGTTGATCGAACCAGCCGCTCTGTGAATGATATGCCAATATTTTTCTGCTTTACCATTGGTGTAAAGTGTCGCGCCTTTTTGTTGGTATAAATCGGTTTTGAAATAACTGCTTGATTCCATTTTCAACGGTTGGAAAAAATTCTCAGTGATATAGTCTTCGTACTTTTTGCCGGATATTTTTTCAATGATGTAAGCCGCGACAGCTGCGCCTGCATTGCAATACGCATGGCGTGTACCCGGAATCCAACGGGATTTGCGTGAGTCCGGGTGGTAGTCCAAGCCTTCTTTAGTGGTCATGCTATCTGGCGCAGAATAAGCATACTCGGCGAGGTGAATGTCGTCCCATCCGGTGGTGTGTTCCAGCAGATGAACAATTCTGACGGGATGTGTTTCTTCCCAAGGGTTTTCAAATTGAACCTCCGGGGCGAGGTCGCGAACCTTATCATTTAGGTTGAGTTTTCCCTCGTCCTGTAATTTCAAAATGGCCAAGGCCGCAAACATTTTCGAAACAGAACCAATACGAAACAGTGTATTTTCATCGGCAGGGTTATGTTTTTCGGTATCGGCTTCACCCAGGCCAGCTATCCAGAGCGGACCCTCTTTATTAACCAGTGCTATGCCGACGGCAGGGGTATTGGTTTCTTTCCTGATTTGTTCTATTGCGCCTTTTAATTCGTCTAGTGTTTTTGGTGTGGGGTCTGTTCCTGCGTAGGAGATGGATGGCCAAATTAGCAGTGGGAATAATAGTGAGATCAATAAGCGCATAGCTAGCTCCTTGGTGTTTTAGTGTATATTCCTGCACTGTTGATATTTGGAGTAGATTGGATGCCAAGCGGCAATGGATAAAGATAAGCGGCAATTTGCCGCTTATCGTTAGGCAGGTTGGCGGAGTGTGGACCGCTATTGACGAGTTGCTGGGTCCCAGTGTTCGGCGATCTTGCCGTTTTCAATGCGAAATTGATCAAACCAGCTGGTGGTGTATTTTATGGTTGGATCTTTAGGATCTGTATGCTCCTTAACAAACGTCAGTATCACCAGGTCTCTTTCTGCGATTATCGATACTAGCGGACCTTCAATTTGCGCCGCGATAGGTTTTGGCTTTTTAAATTTAGCGAAAAACTCGACAAAGGCTTTGCGGCCGGTTGCAACGTTAGGGTTGTGCTGAATATAGT
>JACCEA011769690.1_pt1 | contig 16536 bp, 14 predicted proteins | sample 7449851 | NCBI WGS metagenome assembly JACCEA01 (sample SAMN15323453, study PRJNA562643) | freshwater metagenome | isolation source: river surface water | place: USA:Blue River Watershed | collected 2017-08-18 | reverse complement strand
GGATATCCTCGGGGTTGCGAGCAGTAGTTCGAAAACTCCAACGAGTAAAGTGAGGACGTCGAAAGTTAAAGACCGTCAGTCGCGACCCATTCAGGAAAGCGTTTCTTGGCTTGCATTGGTACGTGAATTGAAGAAACGAGGAGAGCTTCAAGATGCTTTTGATATTTGCGTTAGCGCATACCCTTTAAAGGGCGCCTTCAAGCAAAGCTGTGTGATTGCCAGAATGATGATAAAAGAGCAACTGAAAGCGGGCCGTATGATTGATCGGGAGTTGGAATTACTTTACAACGCAGCAGTTCTGGCTGCTTTTTTCTACGGTGAGAACTGCGAGCTTTCGCCGATTCCAAGCAATCGATTAAGAGGCTGCAACCGTGATATCTGGCAGGCTATTCCTTTCAAATATTCTGAAATTGGTTTTGAGTTTCTAAGCCTGCTTGCTCCAAATGACACCAAGTTAATCGTCAGTCATTGGGGTGCCGCAGAATCACATAGTCGAGTCCGCTCCCTGTACGCAGAATATTGGCAAGCAATAGATGGAAACAGCTGAAGATGTTCGTGTCTATGGTCTTCTTTTGCTCAAGTCTCAGGTAGTCAAATAATTCGCCCATCCAAACTTGCCCGTTGCAGCAAAGTGTGAGAGCCTTTTATCGCTGAGTTGCTTATAACTGCTTAATTATGCCCATTTTTTTGCTATCCCTCTTCCGTATATTTGATGCAGCTCTCAGTCGGACAGACATCCATCCGATATGATGCCGGGAAGTTCAAGGCATCAATTTGTAGACAATAGTTGCGATGGCATTGCCCGAGGTGGCCGGAAATGGAAATTAGGGAAAAGCGTAAAGTCGCAAGGCACGTTAAGATCGACCAAACTCTCATTAAAGAAGGCACGGCACAGTTGTCCGGTGAAATCGAAATTCTTGAGGGCTGGCTTGCTGAACTGGAGAAAGACGATTCTGCCAATCAGTTGGTCATTGACGCAAGGGTGGCTTACAACGATATGTTAAGAAGCCGCAAAGAAATGCTGGAAGCATTATCTTTGTTAGATCAGCGAACCTCCTGACACATATATACTGCAACTATCTTGCCCCACGAACCAGCTTCCGATTGTTAATCAGGTCTCTTATGAAAGTTCTTTCCTCCAACCACGCTCAATTAATGCTGTCAATGCAGTCCCAAATGAATTCGAAGATATGCGTCGACTGGATCAAGGAGGGTTATCCTTACTTACGCGCAGTGATAATTGAGGGAGCTGAAGCAATAGAGCATTACGGATGGAAATGGTGGAAGAAACAAGACTGTGACATAGCGCAATTACAGATGGAAATCGTCGATATATGGCACTTTATTTTGTCTGCAATTTTGATTGAAACCCAAAATGACCAGAATGCTGCAACGCAGTTATTAATGTCTGTGAATGACAAACTTGGGGAATGCGAACAAATTGAATTTGATGGTAAAGTATATCAACTTTCATCACTCAGTCTCATAGCCAAGCTTGAACTCCTTATTGGCGTTTCGGTTTCAAGACGAATCGAGCTGGGGCTTTTCAGCGCATTGTTGTTAGACTGCAAAATGGACTGGGGAATATTGTTTCAGCAGTACGTTGGTAAGAATGTATTGAATTTTTTTCGGCAAGATCACGGCTATAAAGACGGCAGTTACCTCAAAGAGTGGCATGGAAAAGAAGACAATGAACACCTTGTAGAAGTTATGAATCACCTTGACCCACGAGATAATTCATACCCTGATAAACTATACAAGCTGTTGGATGCTCGCTACCCGGGATAGTGCTTCAATCAGCGATACCAATGAGGTCAATGCAATGTTACTTGAAGTAAGCGTTTTCCCTCTTGGTGTGGTCCGTTATGTCCCTGACTTCAGTCAGCTGCGGAATCTTCTCTCTAAGTGTCTTCTCCACGCCTTCTTTCAAAGTCAGGTCCACCATTCCGCACCCCTGGCAGCCACCGCCAAATTTCAAAACCGCAACTGAGCTGTCGAATATTTCCTCCAATGTGACGACTCCGCCATGAGCCGCGAGAGAAGGATTAATTTCATTATAAAGTACGTAATTGACCTGGTCCTCCAGGGAACTATCTTGCCCTATTTGAGGCAGCCTTGAATTGGGTGCTTTGATCGTGAGTTGCCCGCCCATCGAATCCTTTGCATAGTCCACTACCGCATCCTTTAGGTATGGAATGCTGCGCTGTTCCAAGTAGGCATTGAAACTCGCATACTGCCTAATTTCATCGGTTTCCTGCGCCTCTCCCGGCCGACAAAATGAAATGCAGGTCTCCGCTTTTGGGGTGCCGGCGTCCAATATAAATATCCTGACTGCAATACCGTCGCAATCCTGCTTTCTTAATAATTCTGCAAGGTACTCCTGCGCCGATTCCGTAATATTGATCATAGAGGGCCCCACTGCCTAGTCAATTCAAATTGGGCGCAGTTTACGCTATGTGTATCTGAAGATAAATACTAGAGTAATTTAGTTGGTTATTTGGGCTTTGTATAAGAGCAGGTAGCTATTTATGGAGTTGTTGCATTAGATAGTGCAACGATGCCGATGTGACATACATCTGATAGAATGCCACACTTTTTTACGCCGGCATGATCTGAATTGGTCATCAGTCAACGAGAGTCAAACCATGTCAAATATAGTGTCGAACCAATCTCTTCAAATGGCGTTGCAGCAGCGTATTCTTGTATTGGACGGTGCCATGGGTACCATGATTCAAGGACATAAATTTAAAGAGATTGATTTCAGAGGGGAGCGTTTCAAGAGCAGTACGGTTGATCTTGCCGGCAACAACGATCTACTGACACTGACTCAGCCAGCTGTGATTCGTGAGATTCATCGTAATTACCTGCTCGCCGGCGCGGATATAGTTGAAACGAATACGTTTAACTCGACATCGATATCACAGTCGGATTACGGACTTCAATCTCTGGCTTATGAGCTCAACTATGAAGGAGCTCGACTCGCGCGTTCTGTATGCGATGAAATAAGTCAGACTACCCCAGATAAACCGCGGTTTGTAGCGGGTGTCATAGGCCCAACAAGCCGGACAGGCTCCATTTCACCGGATGTGAATGACCCCGCTTTTCGAAACGTCACTTTTGATGAACTGGTTGAAGATTACAAAATTGCGGCTGAGGGGTTGATCAAGGGGGGCGTAGATATACTCTTGATTGAAACGGTTTTTGATACCCTAAACGCCAAGGCAGCGATCTTCGCAGTTCAGGAGCAGATGTTTGCCCTGGGAAAAATCCTGCCAATCATGATATCGGGGACAATCACCGATGCAAGTGGAAGGACGCTTTCAGGACAGACTGTTGAGGCTTTCTGGAATTCTGTTGCACACGCCAAACCAATTTCTATCGGATTTAATTGTGCGTTAGGTGCAGCCCAGTTACGTCCACATATCGAAGAAATTTCCCGAATAGCCAACACCTATGTCTCAGCGCACCCGAATGCTGGGCTGCCTAATGAATTTGGCGAATATGATCAAAGTGCACGTGAAATGGCAGAGATTATAGAGGAGTTTGCACAAAGTGGATTTCTTAATATCGTCGGGGGTTGTTGCGGGACAACCCCCTCTCACATTCGTGCCATTGCGCAGGCAGTTTCACGGCACAGGCCGCGGCAGATCCCACAAATACCACTCGCGTGCCGCCTCAGCGGACTGGAAGCGTTCAACATAACTCGAGATTCTCTATTTGTGAATATCGGTGAACGAACGAATATCACAGGCTCCAAGAAGTTTGCAAGGCTTGTAAGGGACGGTGATTTCGCCAGTGCCTTAGATATAGCACTGCAGCAGGTAGAGTCCGGCGCACAAATTATCGACATTAACATGGACGAAGGGATGCTTGATTCCAAGGCCGCCATGTCGCATTTCCTTCGTCTTGTAGCAACAGAGCCCGACATCAGCCGTGTTCCAGTGATGATTGACTCTTCCAAATGGGAGATTATTGAGGAGGGGTTGAAATGCATCCAAGGAAAGGGAGTAGTCAACTCCATAAGTCTCAAGGAGGGAGAAGAAGATTTCATCAGCAAAGCACGACTTTGCATGAGATATGGCGCCGCGGTAGTCGTAATGGCTTTCGATGAGCAAGGTCAGGCAGATACTTTTGAAAAGAAATGCGCCATCTGCAAGAGAAGTTACGACATTCTTGTAACGAGAGTTGGTTTTCCCCCTGAAGACATCATATTCGATCCGAATATATTCGCCGTGGCGACGGGAATTGAGGAGCACAACAACTATGCTGTCGACTTCATCAAAAGTTGTGAGTATATCAAGCGCGAACTCCCATATGCCCTGATATCGGGTGGTGTCAGCAATGTTTCATTCTCTTTCCGAGGTAATGAAATAGTTAGGGAAGCCATTCATTCTGTGTTCTTGTTCCACGCAATTAGGGCAGGTCTGAGCATGGGAATTGTGAATGCAGGCCAGCTTGCAGTCTATGATCAGATCCCTGCCGAACTCAAAGAGCGCGTTGAGGATATCATCTTAAATCGCCGTCAAGACGCAACGGACCGTTTAATGGAAATTACCCGCAAGTATAGCGGTGAGACAAGTACTGAGAGCCAGGAAGATCTGAGTTGGAGAGAGGCAGATGTCAGTTCACGTATAGCCCACTCTTTAGTGAAGGGCATTACTCGCTATATCGAGTTGGATACAGAAGAAGCAAGACAACAGTTTGCTGAACCTATAGAGGTAATTGAGGGGCCGTTGATGGCAGGCATGGACATCGTCGGAGACCTGTTTGGTAGTGGCAAGATGTTCTTGCCCCAAGTAGTGAAAAGTGCCCGCGTCATGAAGCAAGCTGTTGCCTATCTGCTGCCATATATCGAAGAGCGCAAGCACGGCAGAGAAGTGAAGGCTAAGGGTAAGATTCTGCTCGCTACCGTGAAAGGCGATGTTCACGATATTGGGAAGAATATAGTTGGAGTAGTACTGGGCTGTAACAACTATGAGATTGTAGATCTTGGAGTAATGGTCTCTTGTGAACGCATATTGCAGACAGCAATCGATGAAAAAGTCGACATTATAGGTCTCAGTGGACTTATTACCCCGTCCCTTGACGAAATGGTTCATGTTGCCAAGGAAATGCAACGCTTGGGATTGAAAATTCCGCTTTTAATCGGGGGAGCAACTACGTCCAAGGCACATACCGCAGTCAAGATTGAACAGAATTATCATAATAACGCGACTATCTACGTGCCCGATGCATCACGAAGTGTGACAGTGGTAAGTAATCTGCTAAGCGAAGACGGCGGTGTAGAATTTAAGCGCAAAGTTCACGAAGACTATGATGCCGTGCGCGCTCGCAACGCTAGCAGGGATACACGCAAGAATATAATCAGTTTTGCACAGGCTAACGAAAATGCACTCAAATTGGATTGGCAGAAATTTAAGTCGACGACGCCCCAGTTCCTGGGTAAAAGAGTTTTCGATGACTACCCTTTGGAGGTCTTGATCCCCTATATCGATTGGACGCCATTCTTTATAACCTGGAGTCTGGCTGGAAAGTACCCTGCCATATTGAGTGACGAAGTCGTTGGTGAGGCTGCTCGGGAGTTATTTCGCGATGCTCAGAGTATGCTGCATGAAATAGTGGAGAAAAAATTAATTAAGGCGCAGGCAGTCATTGGTTTTTGGCCTGCTGCTCAAGTCGGAGTAAATGACGTAGTCCTTTATGCGGATATGTCCAAAACCTCACAGATTGCTCGATTCAACTTCCTGCGCCAACAGTCTGTAAAGGCAGACGGTATCCCTAATCTGTGCTTGTCTGACTTCGTTGCCCCTCAGGCAAGTGCACAAGCGGACTATTTGGGCGGATTTGCTGTTACCACTGGTATTGGTGTCGATGCTCTGGTTCAGAAATATGAGGCAGAACACAACGACTACAACGCTCTCCTCGTCAAAGCATTGGCCGACCGACTTGCAGAAGCATTTGCAGAACATATGCACCAACGTGTACGCAGGGAGTTTTGGCCATATGCCGCTAACGAGGACTTGAGTAATGAAGAGCTAATCAAAGAGCAGTATCTAGGCATACGCCCCGCGCCGGGATATCCGGCATGTCCAGAGCACTCAGATAAGGAGATATTGTTTAATCTCCTCGAGGTTCCGGCACATATCGGGATGAATCTTACTGAGAGTTATGCAATGAGTCCTGCTGCTAGCGTTAGTGGCTTCTACTTTGCCAACCCTGAGGCGCGTTATTTCGCTGTCGGCAAGATCGATACTGATCAGGTTCAGTCCATGGCTGAGCGCAAAGGGCTAACTATCGAGGAAGTCAGCAAATTGTTGACACCAAGTCTAATCTGAGTAGCTAAAGAGAATTTACGGGAGGTGAGGAATGAGTGATAGAGAAGAGCCTTCGAAGGATGGCGAGAAAGTTAAAATACCATTCTGGCGTATGCTTCTAAGTGTCATGCAGGCCAGTTTCGGAGTCCAAAATAAGGCGAACAAGGAGCGCGATTTCGCAAGCGGTTCGATAACGGGATTTGTGGTGGCCGCATTGATATTCACGGCGATATTCATAGCTGTTTTGGCTACTATTGTGAACCTGGTGCTTCCATAACTGGCGTGCCGCGCCCCGCGTCGTGCGTATGTTGAGCGGCAGCAGTAAGCGCGATTACATTAACGGCTCGCGAAAAAAACTGCGATTGTCACAATGATGATGACCAAGGAAAACATTGCAATGGCATCTGCGCGGCTGTTTGCGTCCATTTCTTCGTAATCGAGTGGTGATTTCACATGATCGTCGTGATGGCTCATATCTTTATTCCAATTTTGCTGAACTTAAGGGTTTGCGGGAATTGAAAAACAGTGGCGCATTTTAATGACTCGGTGCGCATAATCAAGTGAAACTTGCACCAGTAACATTTTCGAAATAATCACCGCTTGGCTCTATTATCCGGTCCTGCTAGTACAATTTGTAGGACTTGCTTTACAATTGCGGCCTATTTTCACTCCGAACCATCGGACTTTAATCCAAAATCATGTATCGATACGACAACTATGACCATCAGATGCTTGCAGATCGCATCGCACAATTTCGGCACCAGACTGAGCGATTTCTGAGAGGTGAGCTCGCTACAACGGAGTTTCTACCCCTTCGTTTGCAGAATGGGCTGTATGTGCAGCGTCTTGCCCCAATGCTTAGAGTTGCCATCCCTTATGGCATGCTTTCCAGCAACCAACTGAGAAAGCTTGCATATATTTCCGATAATTACGATAAGGGTTATGGGCATTTTACCACCAGACAAAATATTCAATTTAATTGGCCTGCACTTGCGGATGTTCCTGACATCCTTGCACATTTGGCAGAAGTGGAGATGCATGCGATTCAGACAAGCGGGAATTGCATAAGAAATACCACTACAGACCAGTTTGCGGGTTGTGCGGTTAACGAGATTGAAGATAGCCGCCCCTACTGTGAAATTATTCGTCAGTGGTCCACTTTCCACCCAGAATTCGCCTATCTGCCTCGTAAATTTAAGATTGCGGTCTGCGGTACTTCAGATGATCAAGCTGCCACACAAGTGCATGATATTGGTCTGTTCATAGTCAAGAGTGAAACGGGAGAAATTGGATTTAGAGTGCTGGTGGGCGGTGGCTTGGGCCGAACCCCTGTCATAGGCAAAGAGATTCGGTCATTCCTTCCGAAACAGCACCTACTTACTTATCTGGATGCCATCCTCAGAGTCTATAATCGCGAGGGGCGTAGGGATAACAAATACAAAGCGCGTATCAAAATATTAGTCAAAGAAACCGGTGTGGATCAATTCCGGGAAAAAGTCGAGCAAGAATGGCTCGCATTGAAAGACGGTCCGCTGACGCTTACCGACTCGGAAATTTTACGCTGCAAGCAATGCTTCCAGGATCCTAAGTATAAGGAGCTTGCCGAGGATTCCCTGCAATTACTTCAAGTTCTTAAAGAGAATGTACTTTTTGCTGGTTGGTATAATCAAAATGTCAGTGCACACAAGAAACCAGGGTACTCAATAGTCACAATATGCTTGAAGCAGACAGGCACAGCGCCGGGTGATATTAGCAGTGATCAGATGAGGTTTATCGCGGACTTGGCAGATGACTTCAGCTTTGGGGAATTACGCGTTAGTCATGAGCAAAATATCATTCTTGCAGATGTAGAGAAGTCAGCTCTCTACTCTTTGTGGCAATCTCTAAAATCTCAAAAGCTGCACAGTGACAATCGTGGCTTACTGACAGACATAATCTGCTGTCCTGGCGGGGATTTTTGTTCGCTCGCCAATGCGAAGTCAATCCCCATTGCAGAGTCAATCCAGCGCCGGTTCGGGGACACATCAAGGTTAAGAGAAATCGGATCTCTTTCCCTGAATATCTCAGGCTGCATGAACGCGTGTGGCCATCATCACGTGGGAAATATAGGCATTCTTGGAGTTGATAAGAAAGGGGCTGAGTTTTATCAAATATCACTAGGCGGCTCTGCAGATAACAACACAGCACTGGGGCAAATTGTTGGGCCCTCTTTTGCGCTGGAAGAAGTTCCTGATGTGATTGAGAAGATCGTTAATGTTTATTTGCGAACCCGTCTTGCTGATGAGAGTTTTGTTGAGACTTTCAATCGCGTAGGAATGGAACCGTTCAAGGACGAAGTTTATGTCAAAGCTGATTAAGAATCGTCAGATCGTTGATGATCAATGGTTGTTGATTAAAGAGATTTCGCAACTGGAAGACTTGCTGGCTTATAGTGATCAGAATCTGATTGTTCCTTTGACATTCTGGCGAGAGGAACGCAATCGCATTAAGCAACGATCAGGCAAGACTGCGGTATGGTTGAATAGCAACGAACTACCGCAATCGCTCGGCGAGGATCTGCACAATCTCGAGGTCATTGCTCTCAATTTTCCGATTTTCTCGGATGGGCGTTCCTACACTTCAGCCCGGGAATTGCGCAGCAATCTAGGATACAAAGGAGAGATTCGCGCGGTAGGCGATGTGCTTAGAGATCAGCTTTTTTATATGTCGCGATGTGGATTTGACGCGTTTCTAATGCGTGAAGATCAGGATTTGGAGAAAGCCCTTTCCGCCTTCGACGATTTCACCGATGGCTACCAAGTTAGTGTGGATAAACCCATCCCGTTATTTCGACGCCGCTCATAAGTGGACTGGGTGAGATAAATTCAGGACTACGCGCCCAACAGCTCCTCCTTTCAGGAGGGTGTTAAGTGCTGCAGGTAGGTCCTGCATTTGAATTTCCAAGGCAATTCTCTCGAGATCCGGCAGTCTCCATTCCGCTGCAAATTTTTCCCAAATTCTTGCTTTGTGATCGATGGAAAGGTTGACCGAATCAATTCCAAGCAGATTGACCCCGCGAATAATGAAGGGAAAAACACTTGCTTCAAACGTAGGCGAGTCAACCAGACCGCAACAAGCAACACTTCCTCCATAGCGTAACGAGCCAAGAATGTTGTGCAGTAAATTGCCGCCGGCAACGTCTATTGCTCCAGACCAGCGTTCCTTTTGCAGAGAGCGTGATGAGACTTCAGAAAGAGTTCGTCTGTCAATTACCGAGGCTGCTCCTATCGAACGTAAAAAGGACTCCTGCTCCGGCTTTCCGGTACAAGCGATGACAGTAAAGCCAAGCTTAGCTAGTAATGCAACCGAAATAGCACCTACCCCGCCAGTTGCTCCAGTTACGAGCACTTCCCCTGACGCCGGAGATATCCCATTCAGGATTAACTTCTCTACGCACAGGCCGGCGGTTAATCCTGCTGTGCCAAGTATCATAGCGTCCCGTACACTCATACCGAGGGGAATCGGGACAACCCACTCACTTGGTACTCGGATAAATTCAGCGAAACCACCCTCGGTATTCATGCCTAAATCATATCCGGTCACGAGCACTGAATCTCCAGCGCGGAACCTGGCGGCGCTTGAACTTACCACTTCCCCGGCTGCATCTATTCCTGGCGTGTGGGGGTACTGTCGGGTCACACCTCTATTGCCAGAGGCCGACAAGGCATCCTTGTAATTCAGCGAAGAAAACTGAACTCTTATCAGAACTTCGCCCGCTGGCAGGCCGCCTATAACGCGATCCGCAACTTCTCCAGTGTATTCGGTCTGTCCATTGAGAGTTCTTTCGGAAACCCGATATGCTTTGAACTTCATGGCGTCGCTTATCATCAGAACGATCCGTGCAAAAGATAAATAAGGAGCGGTAATATTTAAGAGAAATACGCGCTCTGACGGGCTCTCTTTAGCCACGATAATATCGTTTTATCAATAGAGGCGTGGATGGCTGCACCCAGTTTATCGCTAATTGTTCTACGAATTTCGAAGCGCACGGCGAAAACATCAGCTTCGTCACATGCCCTGATGATGCATTCGTCGCTTGTAATGACCTCGTCAATCATATTGAGTTGAATGGCCTGTAAGCCAACCCAGGTTTCACCTGTAGCAATTCCATCAATTTCAACTTCAGGACGATGCAGCTTCACCCAGTCCTTGAATATTGCATGCATATCCTCTACATCTTCCTTAACTTTGTCTCGCCCACGCTGTGTGATCTCGCCAAAGGTCGTAAGCGTTGTCTTGAACTCTCCTGCGCTAATTGTTTCATAATCGACTTCGTGCTTGCGCAAAAGGCGATGAAAATTCGGCATCTGAACCAGTACACCGATCGAGCCAAGAATTGCGAACGGCGCTGCGACCAGCTTATCAGCCAGGCAAGCCATCATATAGCCACCGCTGGCAGCAACCATATCAACGCATACCGTCAACGGTATTCCACGTTCTTTGATTCTAGCCAACTGTGATGCAGCCAGCCCATAGGCATGGACCATGCCGCCGGGGCTCTCCAATCTAACCAGAACTTCATCTTGAGATGTGGCCAGAGACAGGATTGCAGTTATCTCCTCACGGAGTGATTCCACTTCGCTGGCCTGAATATCACCATTAAAATCGACTACATAGACCCGCTTTTTTGTATGTGGGTCAATTTCGGAATCTGGTTCGAGATTCTTTCTGGAGCTCTTACGTTCTCGCTCCTCCTCTTTATGCCTCTTTTTCTCCAGTTTCTGCTCAAGTTTGAACGTGTCCTTGTCGTAGACAACCTTTTTCATGGCATCGCGCATTTCATCCAATTCATCATTGAGACGAACCACACTGATAGCCCCCTTCCCCGCTCCTCGCCGCCCTCTCTCGCCAATAGCAATGACTGCGCCAATTACCAAAATGAACGCGGCAACCAAAGTGATGACCTTCGCAAGAAAAAGACAATATTCAATAAAGTATTCCAAGAACTTCTCCTTAAATTCGATTGCGCTCTCGCAATTCAAAGCGTTGCAAGAATAACTCAATGAGTTGTCCTGCGACACTGATACTGGATGCGGGTGTTACAGGCAAATTTCCACTTCGAAACCAGAAGGCTTCAGCGATTTCCTTTCCATCCACAGTGATATCGCCAGATTTATAATCCGCAAAAAAACCCAGCATTAATTGGGACGGGAACGGCCATGATTGGCTCCTAACATAGCGAATGTTATCCACTTCGATTCCCACCTCCTCATACACTTCTCTGATAACTGTTTCTTCGGGTGTTTCTCCTGCTTCCATGAATCCTGCAAGACAGCTGAAGAAAGCGCTGGCTTTACCTACATGCCGCGCTAACAGTATTTCATCATCTTTGATGACCAGAACTATTACGCAGGGGTTGATTCGAGGGTAAAAGTTGAGCGTGCAGGAGGTACATACCAGCGCTCGCTCTGAACTGTGCAGCACTGTAGTGGCTCCGCATTTGCCACAATATCGGTGATTATCGTACCAATGGAGTAACTGATTGGCTTTGCCCGCGGCGGCAAAGACTTCTATTTCGTTGTTGAAAAGCAGTTGTCTGAGTGAGGCTTTCTCAGCGCCGAGTAGTCCAAAACTCGCATCACTGAGCCCAAGGGCTACGCATGGACGCAAAGAATACTCACCAACTATCAACGAGTGCTGTTGCGTCCCAGTGCAGATATCACGCACTGTCGCTGCGGGCCAAAAGAAATTATTGTTTCTATGGAGGACCTCTCCATTATGAAAGAGTAATACCCGCTCATGACCAGAAAAATTCTCCGGTTTCAAAAAGTAGTCAGATTTTAACTCCATTTAAATGCCCGTTCCCCAGGTACGCTCATTGTTCAGAGGTTAGCCAGAGGCAGCGGTTACCACTTAATTTGTTAATGCGCACAAGCAAGCGATTATGGGCGGCCATAGCCTCCTCTTCGACATGGCTCACACGAAGTGGCGCACGATCGAAATCGAGTTTATGACTTGCAACCTCAATTTTTTTGACACTAACCTCTTCGTTTCCTAGCAGTAAGGATGTCTGCCCTCCTGTCATCAATAGATAGACATCGGCAAGTATTTCCGCATCCAGTAACGCACCGTGTAAATCCCGTTGTGAATTATCCACCTCATAGCGCTTGCACAGAGCATCCAGACTGTTTCGCTGTCCGGGATGCTTCTTACGCGCCATCGTCAGAGTATCAATGACAGAACAATAGTCCTCCATTCGACCGTAATTTCTGGCAGCAAGTTTTAGCTCGCTATTGAGAAAGCCAATGTCAAAAGGTGCATTATGTATAATCAGCTCAGCCTCTGACACGAAGTGCAAAAAATCATCTGCCACATTACTGAAGCGAGGTTTATCCGCAAGGAAGGCTGATGTGATGCCATGTACCTGAACTGCACCTTCGTCAATCTCACGATCAGGATTCAAATAGCAGTGGAAGTGACGTCCCGTGAGACGTCTGTTCTCAATTTCGATACATCCGATCTCGATGACCCTGTGCCCTTGGGCGGGATCAAGTCCGGTGGTTTCAGTATCTAAGACAACTTGTCGCATAATTTCTTCAATGTTCTGATTTTATTGAAATAACTAGGGTATTTAGAGATGCTCATTGATCCAGCGATTGGCAAGTTCGTCAGCCATTTCATTTTCACGATGACCACTATGCCCCTTAACCCATTCCCATTTGATTTTGTGCTGCGCGGCAAGTTCATCCAGTTTTCGCCAAAGATCCTCATTGAGAACTTGCCTTCTGGCAGCGGTTTTCCAGTTACGCCTTTTCCAATTGGGCAACCACTCTGTAATCCCGGTTAACACGTATTTCGAGTCGCTGACTACTGTGACATCGCATCCGGAGCGTTTCAGAGCCAAGAGGCCTTGAATTACAGCAGTAAGTTCCATGCGATTATTGGTGGTTAGAGCTTCCCCCCCGTAGAGTTGTTTCTCGACCCCCTTATATCTCAACAAGACTCCCCATCCGCCTCTTCCAGGGTTACCTTTGCACGCTCCGTCCGTATACATCTCTATAACATTTGACAATCAAGCACCTTCCACGAAATGAATCTTAACAATGTACTTTAACGGGAGACAGCTGTGCGATTTTTGTCAGTGTCCTTGTGTATTGCCGCCGTTTCACCAACCGGCCTCACAATGACGGTTCTCGGAATTCGTGGCCAGCGCGGTACTATTGGCGTCATTGGCATTACTTGTTTGCATGCTACGATGAAATACACTGCTCCCAGCGGATACAGAAATCGTCGTCCCAGCCCCTCCATCTTGGGTGCAAGACCAACCATTTTCAGAGTGTTGACTGGCAGGAGGAAGCCACTGTAAGTGACTTTCTCGATACTGAAGTCCAACAGTTTCAACCAATCACTGATTCTCCCACTCGAGATGAAGCGACCACTCCAAGGAAGACAGTTCTTCCAACGGAAAAACTTTCTGAGCCCCCAGGTACTTACGGGATTGAATCCTATTATCAAGAGCTTTCCACCAGGCATAATCACCCGTGCCGCCTCCCGGAGTAACCGGTGGCTGTCGGGTGTGTAATCAAGTGCGTGGTGTATTAGTACAGCATCAATGCTCTCGTTCGATAGTGGCAGCAACTCATTATTGGCTACGGGAAAACTAGAGCCCGCAATATGAGATGGCGTGAAAAAAAACTTATGCCCCACGGGACTTTCGCCTAACATGGACTGTGAGCAACAACCCAACTGCAGGATATGGTACCCAAAGACACGGGCCAAAAATGGTTCCAGCATCTCGTTTTCAGTTTTCAGCAACTCCCTCCCAAGCGGGGACTGCAGCCAGGCATCCATTTCCTGAAACAGGATATGTGGCTCTGGCGGTTGATGGTGCTGCTGCCATCGCAATCGAAAACTCGAGAATAGTGACATGGTTACAACTTACACTCATCTGTCGGAAGGCATGGTCTTTGACTTTATGGATAATACACTATGATTCTGAAAGTAAGTTTCATCCGCGCTTTTAGTGACAATTATATATGGGCATTTGGGCGAGGTGGCAGTGATGTGTGTATCGTAGATCCTGGTGACGCTGCACCGGTACTCGCCGCACTGCATGCAGATAATTTGCACCTGTCTTCGATTATCGTCACTCATCATCATGCGGATCATATCGGTGGGATTGAAGCACTCCTGGCAGAGTTTCCAGACACGCCGGTTTACGGCCCAAAATCCGACAGAATTGGCTCAGTTACCCATCCGCTCAGTGATGGCGATATTCTTAATGTGGTGGGATTCGAGCTCTCGGTATTATCAGTGCCGGGGCACACTTTAGATCACATTGCCTATTATGTTCGTGGTTCCTCAAGCGGGGAAGACGTCGTTCCCGGGATGCTGTTTTGTGGAGATACCCTTTTTGCCGGGGGATGCGGAAGAATTTTTGAAGGTAATGCCAGCATGATGTATAAATCGCTGGAAAAACTAGCGTCTCTGCCGGGTTCGACCATGGTATATTGTGCCCATGAATACACGCAGAGTAATTTGCGCTTCGCTGCTTACGCAGATCCCAATAATCCAGACACCATTGAGCGAATTAAGTTGGTCAGCGACACCTTGAATGCAGGGATTCCAACGGTTCCATCCCTGTTATCAATTGAGTTGCGAACTAATCCTTTCTTGCGCTGTCATACTAAGGGCGTTAGAGAAGCAGTTATTGAGAAAATGGAAATATCCCGAGACAGTAGTAACATCGAGATATTTGCGGCGCTTCGACGCTGGAAAGACAATTTTTCTGCATAATATCCGGGCTGTAGCCAATCTGGCTTCCCGCACTTTTCAATTTGGCAACTTATTAAATGCTTTTGAGTTTTAGTACTTTAAAATCAAGTAAAGGTTTCTCTGGAGCAATGGCACCAGTGAGACTGAATAAACTGAGCGCCCTCATTTCAGCGGTCACATTGTTGAGCGCATGCAGTGTTGTTCAAGACCCGAATCCTGCCCTGCTGGAGGATTCGCAGGCATCTCGGGAATCCATGAGCAATTCTGTCCGAGTTGTGACTGGACGGGGAGATTCGGCGAGAGTCCATATACAGCCCGGCTCAGAAGGCAGCGAAGCAAATCTCGATCAATTCGAAAATATATGGGCAAGGATTGGCAGTGGTTTGTCATTCAGTCTGAGCTACGACAACGAGAGAATTGAAGAACAGATTGCTTATTACAAGGATAATCCAGCTTTTCTCATGACGGTCACAGAACGATCAAGACCTTTTATCTATGAGATTGTTGAGGAGCTTGAGCGACGCTCTCTTCCTTTGGAATTGGCTCTACTTCCTATCGTAGAAAGTGCCTACAACCCCAACGCAAGTGCGGGTAAAAATTCGGTCGGACTGTGGCAAATTGTGAATGCAACCGCCAGAAGTTTGGGGATAAAACAGGATTGGTGGTATGACGGTCGGCGGGATCCGATAGCTTCTACAAGTGCAGCCTTGGACTATTTGACCACACTCAACGACATGTTTGAAAACGACTGGTTACTCACTTTAGCTGCCTACAATACTGGCCAGGGTAACGTCCAGAAGGCCATCGAACAAAACAGCCGAAGATCTCGTGGGACGGACTACTGGTCTTTGAACCTTTCCTCGACTACTGAAGATTTTGTGCCGAAATTGATCGCCCTTGCTCGATTGATTTCCACCCCCGACCATTATGGTTTGGCATTGGCGGATGTCAAAAATGAGAAGGTGGTTGCCAGGATTGAGGCTGGGACGCAGATAGATTTGGCATTGGTTGCCAGTCTTGCTGGAGTTGACTCTGAAATCCTTTACCAACTTAACCCTGGAATCAGGCAGTGGGCCACACATCCGGATGGTCCGCACACGCTATTGGTTCCTATTGATAAAGTGGATGCGTTTGAGTCTGCTGTGGCGAGTCTGCAAGGGCAGACTCCAGTCACCTGGGATAGGTATGTAGTCCAGTCTGGAGATACTCTGAGCAAAATAGCGAGGCAGTTCAACACACAGGTTGCGGCCTTGCAGCAGGTCAACGGCATTGATGGCAGTCGTATTATTGCCGGCGAATCCCTGTTAATACCCAGAGCTTACAAGTCAGCCGCCCCATTGGCGAGCCCGAATGCCCCTGAATACCTTCCAGGAATTACACTTGCGGGCGACGTGCCGCCGCAGGGTATGACACCGCCTACGCGATACGAAGTTCGTTCTGGAGATAGTCTGTGGCGGATAGCCAGTCG
>JACCEA011044487.1_pt1 | contig 16536 bp, 13 predicted proteins | sample 7449851 | NCBI WGS metagenome assembly JACCEA01 (sample SAMN15323453, study PRJNA562643) | freshwater metagenome | isolation source: river surface water | place: USA:Blue River Watershed | collected 2017-08-18 | reverse complement strand
CTTACGGCGATTGCTCTGCGCCGCTCACGTTTGCTGAAATTGAGTCTGAAGGCAAAATAAATTCAGTTATTTTTTTACCGCGTCACGGCAAAGGCCATCGGTTACCTCCACATCTTATTAATTACCGGGCGAACCTTTGGGCGTTAAAAGAGGCGGGAGTTACGCGCATTCTTGCTATCAATGCTGTCGGTGGAATGGGCGCTGGAATGGGACCTGGGGCGTTTGTTGTGCCGCATCAGTTAATCGATTACACCTGGGGACGCGAGCATAGTTTTAATTTTGCGGCAGATGGTTATGTTAACCATATCGACTTCACTCAGCCTTATAGCGCTCGGATGCGCGAGTTATTGATTAAGGCGTTAAATTCGGCTGGACTGCCGTTTCACCCTCAGGCTGTTTATGGTTGCACTCAGGGGCCACGTTTGGAAACAGCGGCGGAAATCCAGCGCCTGATTCGTGACGGGTGTGATTTGGTTGGAATGACCGCTATGCCGGAGGCTTCGCTTGCCCGTGAGCTGGGTATGGAATATGCCTCACTTTGCCTGGTAGTGAATTGGGCCGCCGGCCTTGCAGATCAAGAGCTTAGCCTTGATGAGATGATGCGGGTTCTTGCTGCTGGTATTAGCGACATTAAAAAAGCAATTTTCATATTTGCAAAAACAACAATTTGATTGAAGAAGCAACAAAAAAATCACCTCTTATTTCTAAGTTTTGTTAATATCTGTTAACTCGGGTATTTTTGTTCTACCGAATAATACCCGTTAGTTCTGGATAGCTTGCTGGCCTGCTGTGCTGGCGATCAACGGATGAGACAAACCGAGCAAATAACAATAAGCATCAAGGCTGTAGAGGTGTTTCATATGACGACAGATCGTGAAATTGGCACGGTTAAATGGTTTAACAACGTGCGTGGATATGGGTTTATAACCAGAGGAGAAGGAGGCGAGGATATTTTCGTGCATTATCGAAATATCCGTGCGGATGGTTACCGCTCCCTAGCTGAAGGTCAGAACGTGGAGTTTCAGTTACAAAAAGGTGATAAAGGCTTGCAAGCAGAAGATGTAGTTCTGCTGGGCTAAGTAGTTTGATGCGACACAATAAAAACCCCGGCTTCGAGCCGGGGTTTTTATTTATTCAATTTGCGTTTCTGCTTTTTAATTTTTAAATATTTATCTGATCATGGTGCAGAAACCTTACTGGACGTAGTTGCCTCTGTCGTTCCTGTATAAGGCGTTACTTGAATGATAGCGGCCAAGACCGGATGATCCAGATAATGCACTTCACCGCTGCGCATGTCGCGCTCTTGTTGTAACAAAATAATTTGACGTGTTACGTATTCTTGCCCTGAAGTTTCAGTCGCCGCATTATTTGCGTTGGGATCAAAGCTGCCGTTTGCCCATTGCTGATTTTCACTGGCTAAAGCTTGGTCCAACTCCAGATTACCATCCAGCGATAAGCCAGAGGTATTGGTGCGCGTGAAGTTAGGGCGCAAGGGAATTTCCGGCCAGGTGCGAGTCACCTCCTGGCCGACATTCACATCAAATTGCGAGTACCAAAAATTGGTTTGCAATTCCAGATAAGTGGCAACACTCAAGCGAATACTGCCTTCCAAAGTCTGGTGTTGGCCAAACTGCTGACCACCATTAATTAAAATCGCTTTGGATGCTTTTTTGTTAGTGATGACTTGCCGCCATGCTTGATGAAACAACACTTCAAAACGTGAATTGTTTTCCAACCGTTTGGCCTGCGCATTTAGTTGGCGCTCAGCAGCAGGCAACAAATAAAATGGTTCTTTGGTGAGATCTACCGTTGAAGTTAGTGGAGTGCTATTTGTTCCGATGGAGTTGGTGGCCTCGGGGCTAGCTGTTGCACTTGCTGCGTTAGGGTCCTTTAATTCAACCCAATCACCCGGGTAGCGCAATTTAATATTGTTGGGCCAATGCTCCTGGCCTGCATCATCTGTGCGTGCAAATACAATCAACTCCACCTGGTACCAGCCCTCATGATTGGACTTTGGTGCTTGTGCCACGGTGCTGACGCTAGCGAGCAGAGTTGTTACACCGATCAAGCCGGTAATTATGTTATGCGAAACTCGCGAAACAAAATTCATATTAAGATTCCTGAAATATTTTCAGTGGTGAATGATCGATTCGTTGTTAGTGTTTTGGTGTCAGGTAATCAAGCAAATCCATAACACCTTGAATACGTTTTTCGGTCGCTTCCAGATCCAGCGTAAATTTCAACTGACTGGCGCCTTCCAATTTGTATACGCGTGGTTGGCTTTGAACCAACTTTACAATCTGCAGCGGGTCAACCTTGGTATCACTGGTGAACTCAACTTTGCCACCGCGACTATTGGCTTCGAGTTTGATGATGCCAATTGCTTCTGCGCGAATTTTAATTTGCGTAACGCGGAAGAGGTTTTTAATTGCCTCTGGCAACAAACCAAAGCGGTCAATCATCTCTACTTGCAGTTCTCGCAGTGCCTCTTCATTTTGGGCGTTCGCCAGACGCTTGTACATCACCAATCGCGTATGTACATCGGGCAAGTAATCCGAGGGGATTAATGCCGGAATGCGCAAATTAATGTCAATGGCTTCACTGAGTGCTTTTTCCAGATCGGCTTGCTTGCCCTGGCGAATGGCTTTAACCGCGCGGTCGAGCATATCCATATAGAGCGAGAAGCCGATGGTTTGGATTTGGCCGCTTTGCTCTTCGCCGAGTAATTCACCGGCGCCGCGAATTTCCATATCGTAAGTTGCCAGGGTAAAACCTGCGCCCAGGTCTTCGGCGGCACTGATGGCCTCTAAACGTTTTACCGCATCGTCGGTCATGGCACGTCGGTCCGGCGTTAATAAATACGCATAGGCCTGGTGGTGCGAGCGCCCAACGCGGCCGCGCAATTGGTGCAATTGTGCGAGGCCAAATTTATCGGCGCGATCAATAATAATGGTGTTGGCGCTGGGAATATCGATACCGGTTTCAATGATGGTGGTGCACACCATAATGTTAAAACGCTTGTGGTAGAAATCACTCATCACTCGCTCAAGGTCGCGCTCGCGCATTTGGCCATGGCCCACCGCGATACGCGCCTCGGGAATTAATTCCTGTAAGTCGCGTGCGGTTTTTTCAATGGTATCCACTTCGTTGTGCAGGTAATACACTTGGCCACCGCGCAAAATTTCGCGCAGGATTGCCTCTTTAATGGTGGCTTCATCGTAAGTGCGCACAAAGGTTTTTACCGACAAGCGACGCGCTGGCGGCGTGGCGATAATCGATAAATCCCGAATGCCCGCCATGGACATATTCAAGGTGCGGGGGATTGGCGTTGCGGTAAGTGTGAGAATATCAATTTCCGCGCGCAGCGATTTAATTTGCTCTTTTTGGCGCACGCCAAAACGGTGTTCTTCGTCGATAATTAGCAAGCCAAGATTCTTGAACTTAATATCCGGCTGCAATAATTTATGGGTGCCAACAACGATATCGACTTTACCTTCCGCAACTCGCTCCAAGACTTGATTCACTTCTTTGGTGGTGCGGAAACGCGATAGCACTTCAACAGTAATTGGCCATTCCGCAAAGCGATCCTTCAGTGATTCGTAATGTTGCTGTGCAAGCAGGGTTGTAGGTGCAAGTATTGCCACCTGCTTGCCACCGTGGCTCGCCACAAAAGCGGCGCGCATGGCGACTTCGGTTTTGCCAAACCCCACGTCGCCACACACCAGGCGATCCATAGGTTTATTGGAGAGCATATCGCTCAACACAGATTCAATAGCGCGTTGTTGATCAGGCGTCTCTTCAAATGGAAAACTGGCGGAGAATGCTTCATACGCGGTTTTAGGATCGGGGAATGCAAAACCTTTGCGTGCCGCACGGCGCGCATAGACTTCCAGTAATTCCGCTGCTGTATCGCGAATTTGCTCCGCGGCTTTTTTGCGTGCTTTTTGCCAGGACTCACTACCGAGTCTGTGCAGCGGCGCCAAATCATCCTCAGCACCACTGTAACGACTAATCAAATGCAGGTTAGTGACTGGAACATAGAGCTTGGCTTCGTCCGCATATTCCAGTGTTAGAAATTCGTTGGTTTGATTATCAATAGTGATAGTTTCCAAACCGCGATAGCGACCAACACCGTGATCGATATGTACCACTGCCGCACCGATTTTTAATTCGGTGAGGTTTTTCACCACCATATCGGCGTTGTCTTGCGTTTGCTTGCGGCGGCGCTGTTGCTGGATACGTTCACCGAATAATTGCGACTCAGCAATTACGGCAAGTTTGGGGTCCGTTTGTAATAAACCTTGATCCAGTGGGGCAACGGTAATAGCGATTTTTTCGCTGCTCGCCAGAAATTCGTTCCAGGTTTCGAGCGCGGCGGGGCGAATACGAATGCGGCCGAGTAACTCCAATAATGTTTCGCGGCGACCGGCGGACTCCGCGCAAAACAAAACCCGGCCATTAAATTCCATTAAAAACGCCTGGATTGCAGCGAGCGGATTGTCCGCCTGCGCACGAATTGGCAGCGAAGGTGTTGCTTCGGTGGCGAAGTTGATTTGTCCTTCTTTCTCGTCGAGCGGTGTTGAACCTACAAAGGTGCGGCAATAATTTTTTAGATTGCCGAACAGCTCATCAATAGCAAGATAAATATCCCTTGGTGGTAATAACGGGCGCAGCGGGTCAACACGACGACTTTCGTAGCGGCGTAATAACTCCACCCAGAAACTCTCCGCGGATTTTTCGATATCGCCCAGCGCATACACCTGAGTGTTTTGTGGCAAGTAATCAAACAGTGTGCTGCAGGCATCAAAAAATAACGGCAGGTAGTATTCGATACCCGGTGGTGAAATACCGGCGCTAATGTCCTGGAAGACGGGGCAAGCTTTGTGGTTAACATCAAAGCGTTCCAGCCATTGTTGTTTAAATAAATTAATCCCGGCTTTGTTGAGCGGAAATTCCTTCGCTGGCAATAGCTGGATTTTTTCTACTTTATCAATAGTGAGCTGGGTTTCAGGATCAAAGGTACGCAGGCTTTCAATTTCATCGTCAAATAAATCGATCCGATAGGGCAGGTCACTGCCCATGGGATAAATATCCATTAGTGAGCCGCGCACGGCAAATTCACCGTGCTCATAAACCGTATCCACGCAGCGGTAGCCGGCGCGTTCCAGGTTTTGGCGCAATTGATTGGTATCAATTTGTTCGCCGACCGACACCATCAAACTGTTACCGAGCAAATATGACTGTGGCATCAAACGCTGCAACAAAGTGGTGATTGGCACCACCAAAATGCCTTGTTTTACAGCAGGTAATTGATAAAGGGTGCGCAGCCGTTCAGAGATAATATCCTGGTGCGGCGAGATAGTATCGTAGGGGAGTGTCTCCCAATCCGCTAATTGCAAGACTGGTAAGCCGTTTGCATCTCCTGCAAAAAATCGTAGCTCGGTTTCCAAGCGAATCGCGGAGCTGGTATCGGCAGTCACAATGAGGCTTAACCCGGAATAAAGTGTAGCGGCGTTAGCAATCGCGAGCGCTTGGGCGCTGCCATAGAGTTGGCCCCAGTATTGGCGATTACCCGCGCGCATTGATACCGGAGGTTTGGCTAAAGGGGATAAGGTCATAAGGTCAAAATCTGGTTAGAGCGCCGGGTTCGAAAGCCTGTTAATAGCTATGTATTAATAAATGGCCTGGCAATCAGTAAGTATTGGTTGAAAACTGATCAATTCGAACTAGGCTGGTTGTAATCATGGATTGGCCGGTATTGTACCTGTCTGGTTAAAAGCCTCTAGCCCTGATGGAGGCAATTCCCAGGAAAAAATGGATTTACCTCTTAGTGCTAAACAATTCGGATGGAAGCATCCTTTCGAGCTACCTGCTCGGAGACGCTTACGTGGTTTATGGTTTAAATCTGATTAAATTGGTGCCACATTTTACGAAAACTTTGCAGGTTTCTTACGCTGATTTTGCATGCTTTTGGTGCGTAACCATACAGAATGCGCGCCACTTTCTATACCTTTCTTTACATCAGGATTGTGACATCTGTTGCGTACGCCGTGCGGCGCGAGATAGTTAGTTAAGGACATCGGACAGAGTGTTAGAAACAACCAGCGCCGCGTGAATGCCGCGTTTTGCTGGTGGTGACAAACAAGTTGCTTCAATAAGAATTATTATCATCCGTGTCGGCCAACGAGTATAAAAATGCTCGAGGAATTAACTATGTCATCCCTGGATGCGATTGCGCACAATTGGTCATTTGCCGTTTACATCTTCGGCATTATTTTTGTTTGCGTATTTATGTTGGCGATCCCTGTATTTATGGGTGGTCGCAGTAAGGGGCGCGCCAAAGAAGAACCCTTTGAGTCGGGTATTGTTTCTGTTGGCGGTGCGCGTCTTCGCCTCTCGGCAAAATTTTATTTGATCGCGATGTTCTTCGTGATTTTCGATATCGAAGCATTATTCCTCTATGCCTGGTCGGTTTCCGTGCGTGAAAGTGGTTGGCCAGGTTTTATTGAAGTACTGATTTTTGTGCTCGTTCTGTTGGTTGGTTTGATCTACATCTGGCGCTTGGGTGCGCTGGACTGGTCATCAGAATCCCGCCGTCGTCGCATTCGCGATGAGGCCAACCAGCGTTCCAATCTGTCCTGATTTTTATTGTGATCAGCTTTTTGCTGGTCACTTTCTGTATTCGAGTTTCCAGTTTTCCGAGGCTTAAGCGATGGACTATACCCTGACCCGTATTGATCCGAATAACCCGCAATCCGGCAATCCTGATCGCCGCCAACAGCAAGCGCCTGATCCGGTGGAAGATCAGGTACATCGCAATATATTCCTCGGCAAATTAGAAGACATGCTGCACGGCGCGGTTAACTGGGGCCGTAAAAACTCGCTCTGGCCGTACAACTTTGGTTTGTCCTGTTGCTATGTAGAAATGGCTACTGCTTTTACTGCGCCACACGATTTGGCGCGTTTCGGTTCGGAAGTAATCCGCGCTTCACCTCGTCAAGCCGACTTGATGGTGGTAGCTGGTACCTGCTTTATCAAAATGGCGCCGGTAGTGCAGCGTTTATACGAACAAATGCTGGAACCCAAGTGGGTAATTTCCATGGGCTCTTGCGCTAACTCCGGTGGCATGTACGACATTTATTCGGTTGTGCAAGGCGTGGATAAATTTTTACCCGTTGATCTTTATATTCCCGGTTGCCCGCCGCGCCCCGAAGCTTTTTTGCAAGGTTTGATGTTGCTGCAGGAATCTATTGGCAAAGAACGTCGCCCGCTGACTTGGGTTGGTGGTGATCAGGGTGTGTTCCGCCCGGTGATGCCCGCACAGCGCGACGTTAAACAGGAAGAGCGTATTCAAGTAGTCAATTTGCGCGAGCCAGATGGGGTTTAAGCCCGACGTTTAGTGACGCTGCAAGATAAAAATTTAAAAAAATTATTTTAGTGATGAGCAATCGATGACTGAGAACGCAAGTCTGGATACAGCGCTACCCAAAGTGGTAAGTGAACTCTTCGCAGAGTTTGGTGAAGGCAATTTTATTGTCCAGCCGACGAAGGACGATGTTCCAACGCTTTGGGTGCCGAGAGAAAAACTGGTTGATGTGTTGCGTTTTTTGCGCGATTTGCCGCAGCCGTATTCCATGCTTTACGACTTGAGTGCGATGGACGAACGCTTGCGCACCCATCGCTATGGTTTGCCCGCTGCGGACTTCACCGTTTTCTATCATTTGTTGTCGATTGAGCGTAATAGCGATGTGCGTATTAAAGTCGCTTTATTTGCCGATAGCTTGAGCGTGCCCAGTGTTATTAAACTCTGGCCTAACGCCAACTGGTACGAGCGCGAAGTCTGGGATTTGTTCGGCATCGAATTTGATGGCCACCCATTGCTTGTACGTATTATGTTGCCGCGCACCTGGACCGGTCACCCGTTGCGTAAAGATTACCCGGCTCGCGCCACGGAATTTGATCCCTTTATGTTGGATGCGGCAAAGCAAGATGCCGAGCAAGAAGGCTTGCGTTTTAATCCGGAAGAGTGGGGCATGAAGCGCGGCACTGCCGACGAAGATTTTATGTTCCTCAACCTCGGCCCCAATCACCCAAGTGCGCACGGTGCGTTCCGTATTGTGTTGCAATTGGATGGAGAAGAGATTCTCGATTGTGTGCCCGATATCGGTTATCACCATCGCGGCGCCGAGAAAATGGCCGAGCGCCAATCCTGGCACAGCTTTATTCCCTACACCGACCGCATCGATTATCTCGGCGGTGTAATGAACAATTTGCCTTATGTGTTGGCGGTAGAAAAACTCGCGGGCATTAAAGTGCCTGCGCGCGTGCAAACCATTCGCGTGATGATGGCGGAATTCTTCCGCATCACCAGCCACCTGTTATTTTTGGGTACCTACATTCAGGACGTTGGCGGCATGACCCCAATTTTCTTTATGTTTACCGACCGCATGAAAGCTTACGATGTGATTGAAGCGATTACCGGTGGGCGTATGCACCCGGCGTGGTATCGCATCGGCGGTGTCGCGCACGATTTGCCTAATGGTTGGCAAAAACTGGTGCACGATTTTGTGGAGTGGATGCCCAAGCGTCTGGATGAATATGTTAAAGCTGCCATTAAAAACAGCGTATTGAAATCGCGCACCATTGGTGTTGCGCAATACAACGCAAAAGAGGCGATAGAGTGGGGCGTTACTGGCCCTGGTTTGCGCGCGACGGGTATCGATTTCGATTTGCGTAAGGCGCGTCCTTATTCTGGTTACGAAAATTTTGATTTCGATGTGCCGCTCGCGCACAACGGCGATGCCTATGATCGCTGCATCGTCCGCATCGAAGAAATGCGTCAGAGTTTGCGCATCATCAAGCAATGTTTGGACAACATGCCAGCAGGCCCTTACAAAGCAGATCATCCATTAACTTGCCCGCCGCCAAAAGAAAAAACCTTGCAGGATATTGAAACCCTGATCACTCACTTCCTGAGTGTGTCTTGGGGGCCAATCATGCCGGCAGGTGAGGCGAGTCAATTGATTGAAGCGACCAAAGGTATTAACAGTTACTACCTGACCAGCGATCAATCCACCATGAGTTATCGCACGCGTATCCGCACGCCGAGCTTCCCGCATTTGCAGCAAATTCCGGCGGTTATTCGCGGCAGTATGATTCCCGATTTAATTGCTTACCTGGCCAGTATCGATTTTGTGATGGCCGATGTTGACCGCTAATTATCAAAGTGACCACTATGATTATTTGTACTGATAGCAACCGTCCCAATGTCGAGCCTTATGTGTTGGCCGATGAAGATCGTGCTGAAATTGAGCACCATATTCATCACTACGATGATGCGCGCGCCGCATCGATTGATGCATTAAAAGTCATTCAGCGCCGTCATGGTTGGGTGCCCGATGGCGCTATTCAGCCAGTCGCAGATTTGCTTGGAATATCCGCGCCGGATTTGGAAGGCGTAGCTACTTTCTACAGTTTGATTTTCCGTCGTCCGGTTGGCCGCAACGTCATTAAAGTGTGTGACAGTATCGCTTGCCACTTGAATGATTTTGAAGTGGTTCAGGGCGAAATCATGAACAAATTGGGTGTAGGTCTCGGGCAAACTACTGAAGACAATCGCTACACGCTGTTACCAATTTGTTGTTTGGGAGCCTGCGATAAAGCACCGGTGATCATGATTAATGATGACACCCATTTCAATGTGAGCCCGGAGCAAGTGCCTTCGATTCTGGAGAAATACCTATGATGAATTCGTCAGGTGGAATCAATGCTGCACTCGCGGAAACAAAACCGCTGACTTACCGCATCGTCAACAATCAAGCGATTGTCGATATTAAAGAGTACGAAGCGCACGACGGCTATCAGGCGGTTCGCAAAGCACTCACCAGCATGTCTCCGCAGGATGTACAAGCGGTGGTAAAAGATGCAAACCTGCGTGGGCGTGGTGGTGCGGGTTTTCCGGCGGGCATCAAGTGGGGTTTGATTCCCATGGGGCCAGATGCCGGCGATAAATATTTGGTGTGCAACGCCGACGAAATGGAACCGGGTACTTTTAAAGACCGCTTGTTGATGGAGTGTTTACCGCATCAGTTAGTGGAAGCCATGATCATCGCCGGTTTCGCTATACAAGCAAAACGTGCGTACATTTTTTTGCGGGGCGAATATGTTCTTGCAGCACAAAATTTAAATGCGGCTATCGCCCAAGCTGAAGCGGCTGGTTATCTCGGTACTAATATTTCAAGCTCGGGTATTCTAGGTTCCGGCTGGAGCATGGATTTACATGTGCACACAGGCGCTGGCCGCTACATTTGCGGTGAAGAAACTGCACTGATTAATTCATTGGAAGGTCGCCGCGCGAATCCGCGTGCGAAGCCCCCATTTCCACAAATCGCTGGTCTGTGGGGCCGTCCGACAATCGTTAATAACGTGGAAACATTGAGTAATCTTCCTCACATTATCAATCGCGGTGCCGAATGGTTTAAAGGCTTGTCGCAAGGTAAAAGCCCTGATGGTGGAACCAAAATTTACGGCGCATCGGGTAAGGTAAAAAATCCTGGCCTGTGGGAATTGCCAATCGGGACAACTGCACGCGAAATTATTTACGAACACGCTGGCGGCATGCGCGATGGCTTGCAATTAAAAGCCTGGTTACCGGGCGGTGCATCGACTGACTTTTTAACACCGGATCATCTCGATTTGGCTATGGATTTTGACACCATTATGAAAGCCGGTAGCCGTATGGGAACAGGCTTGGTAATGGTGGTAGATCATACCCAGAGCATGGTGTCGGCAGTGCGCAATCTCGAACAATTTTTTGCACGCGAATCTTGCGGTTGGTGTACGCCTTGTCGCGACGGTTTGCCTTGGTCGGTAAAAATGTTGCTCGCGCTGGAGCGCGGTGAAGGCAAGGCAGAATATTTGGATATTTTGCAGCAGCTCACGCGTCAATTAGGCCCTGGTAAAACCTTTTGTGCACATGCACCGGGAGCTATGGAGCCATTGCAAAGCGCATTGAAATATTTCCGCTCTGAATTTGAACAAGGCATAGCAACAGCGACTGCCCAAAATGCAAAAGTGTAGGTGAGTAAGTTCCATGGCAACCATTCATGTTGATGGCAAGCAGTTAGAAGTTGATGGCGCAGACAACCTATTGCAGGCCTGTTTGTCTCTCGGTCTTGATATTCCCTATTTTTGCTGGCATCCGGCCTTGGGCAGTGTGGGCGCTTGCCGCCAATGCGCCGTAAAGCAATACGCAAATGCCGATGATAAGCGCGGTCGTTTGGTGATGTCGTGTATGACACCCGCGACTGACAACACCTTTATTTCCATCGACGATGAAGAAGCAAAAGAATTTCGCGCGAGTGTGGTGGAATGGTTGATGACCAATCATCCACACGATTGCCCTGTATGTGAAGAGGGTGGTCACTGCCATCTGCAAGATATGACCGTGATGGTCGGCCATGACAGTCGCCGTTACGATTTCACCAAGCGCACCCATTTAAATCAGGATCTCGGACCTTTTATCAGCCACGAAATGAATCGCTGTATTGGCTGCTATCGCTGTGTGCGTTATTACAACGACTACGCGGATGGTACTGATTTAGGTGTGTATGGCGCGCACGATAATGTGTATTTCGGTCGCGTTGAAGACGGCACATTGGAAAGCGAATTTTCTGGCAACCTGGTAGAAGTGTGCCCCACCGGTGTGTTCACCGACAAAACCCACTCTGAGCGTTACAACCGCAAATGGGATATGCAATTCGCACCCAGTATTTGTCAGGGTTGTTCGGTGGGTTGCAATATCAGCCCCGGTGAGCGCTACGGTGAATTGCGCCGTATTGAGAACCGCTACAACGGTTCAGTAAATCACTATTTCCTGTGCGATCGCGGCCGTTTCGGTTACGGTTTTGTTAATGATAAAAATCGTCCGCGTCATTCTCTGTTGCGCACCGTAATCGGTTTGGAAACTATTACAATCGATCACGCGCTAGATTGGGCGATTGATTCTCTCAAAAAATCGCAACGCGTAATTGGTATTGGTTCCCCTAGAGCGAGTGTTGAATCCAATTTTGCATTGCGCAACTTGGTGGGCGAGGGCAATTTCTATAGTGGTGTTAACGCTAGCGAACATGCGCAAGTAAATCTGGTGCTGGATATTTTGCAAAACTCCGGCGTGCCGACATTGGCATTGCGCGAATTGGAAAAACGCGATGCAATTTTTGTATTGGGTGAAGATTTAACCCAAACCGCTCCGCGTATTGCACTGGCCCTGCGTCAGGCAGTAAAAGGCAAAGCTTATGAGATGGCGGCCGAAAAGCGTGTCTCTGAGTGGATGGCAGAAGCGGTGAAAAATATCGGCCAGCATCATCGTTACCCATTAATTATTGCAAGTGCGGATGAAACGCGTTTGGATGATGTGGCCAGTGAGACTTATCGCGCGAGTCCGGAGGCGATTGCACGCCTTGGCTATGCGGTAGCGCATTTCATTGATACCAGTGCGCCGGCGGTCACTGATTTATCTGACAGCGAATATGAACTTGCGCTATCAATTGCCAATGTATTGCTTGCTGCTAAAGCGCCGTTGGTTGTCTCAGGAACTTCTGCGGGTTCTGAAGCCGTTATTCAAGCGGCTGCAAATATTTCACTGGCATTGAAGGCGCGTGAAAAAAATCCAGCAATCAGTTTGGTAGTACCTGAGGCTAACAGCTTGGGCTTGGCCTATTTGGGCGGACATTCTCTCGATGATGCACTCACAGCGTTAAGAACCGGCGCAGCGGATGCCGTAGTGATTGTGGAAAATGATTTGTATCGCCGTGCATCTGCGGACGTTGTTGATGCTGCATTGGCTGCCGCAAAAACCGTCATTGTGCTGGATCACCAAGCCACTGCAACATCAGACAAAGCCAGTTTGTTGTTGGCAGGTGCGAGCTTTGCAGAAACCGAAGGCACGCTGATTAATAACGAGGGTCGTGCGCAACGTTTCTTCCAGGTGTATGACCCGGCGTTTTATGACAACACGGTGCAGGTGCGCGATAACTGGCGTTGGCTCCACGCGATTCACACCGGTATTGATGGCAAAGAATTTACCTGGAAACAATTGGATGATGTGATTGAAGCCTGTATTGCATGCGAACCAGAGCTTGCCGGTATTCGCGCAGCAGCACCACATTCAAGCTTCCGTATTAAAGGCCTGAAATTAGCGCGTGAACCGCGCCGCTATTCTGGCCGTACGGCGATGCGTGCAAATATCAGCGTACATGAACCGCGCGCATCGCAAGATCCTGATTCACCATTAGCACACTCAATGGAAGGTTATGTCGGCCAGGAAAACCCTGCGTCGCTGATGGCATTTGCATGGTCTCCGGGTTGGAACTCACCGCAAGCCTGGAATAAGTTCCAGGATGAAGTGGGGGGGCAGTCATTAAAAGGTGATGCCGGCGAACGTTTAATTGAAGCGAATGCGCAGGTATCTCTGAATTATTTCACGGCGATTCCTGCGGCGTTTGTTGCTTCAGCAACTAAATTGCGTGTTGTGCCGTTTTATCACTTGTTTGGCAGCGAAGAGTTGTCCTCGCGTGCGTCCGTTGTGCAAGAGCGAATTCCTTCTGCCTACGTTGCTATTTCAGCAGCAGACGCAGCGCAATTGGGCGCAAAAGCAAACTCAACGGTGATTGTGCGCGCGTTGAATAAAAACCTGCGCTTGCCGGTAAGAATCAGCGCTGAACTCGCGCAAGGTTGTGTAGGTTTGCCAGTAGGGCTTGACGGTATCCCTGCCTTTGCCGGTGAAAACTGGGCGCAAATCATGCAGGAGGCTGTGTAATGTTTTCGTGGATTACGCCAGAGCTCGGCCATATTTTTTTCACTGTCTTTCAAGGTCTGGTGATTTTATTTGCCACGGTATTGATTGCCGCTTATCTCAGTTTGATTGAGCGTAAATTGTTGGCTTGGTGGCAAGATCGCTACGGACCAAACCGTGTTGGCCCTTACGGGATGTTCCAGATTGTGGCGGACATGTTCAAAATGTTTTTCAAAGAAGACTGGACGCCGCCCTTCGCCGATAAATTCACTTTTCGCCTTGCACCGGCGATTGCAATGGGAACCATTTTACTTTCCATGGCCGTCGTTCCCATTACGCCGACTTGGGGTGTTATTGATTTAAATATCGGTCTGCTGTTTTTTTTCGGCATGGCGGGTCTTGCGGTGTATTCAGTGATGTTTGCAGCCTGGTCATCCAACAATAAATATTCATTGCTCGGTGGTTTGCGCGCGGCTGCACAAACACTGAGTTACGAAGTGTTTATGGGGTTGGCGTTAATGGGTGTGGTGGTGCAAGCCGGTAGTTTTAATTTGCGCGAGATTGTGGAAGCGCAAACCGGCTTGTGGAATATAGTCCCGCAAATTTTCGGCTTCTGTACATTTATGATTGCCGGTATTGCCGTCACTCACCGTCATCCATTTGACCAACCCGAAGCAGAGCAAGAATTGGCGGATGGTTATCACATTGAATATTCCGGTATGAAGTGGGGCATGTTTTTCGTGGCGGAATACATTGGCGTGGTGTTGGTTTCGGCCATGATCGTGACTCTGTTCTTCGGTGGTTGGCAGCCATTACCTTACCTGGAATTTATTCCTGCGTTTATCTGGTTCGCGTTGAAAACCTGTTTCTTCATCATGTTGTTCGTACTTGTTCGTGGTTCTTTAATGCGTCCGCGTTATGACCACGTTATGAAGTTCAGCTGGCTGGTGTGTTTGCCACTGACGTTGGTAAACCTGTTAGTCACTGCAGCGGTGGTGCTGCTGAATACTCCGGCTGCCTGAGGTAATTATGGTTAAAAGAATAGTGTCATTGGTTTCCGGTGCGGGTACTCAGGTTCGCAGTTTATTAATGGTGTTCAGTCACGGCTTTCGCAAACGTGACACCATCCAGTATCCGGAAGAAAAAGTTTATCTGCCACCACGCTATCGCGGCCGTATTGTCTTGACTCGCGATCCAGATGGTGAAGAGCGTTGTGTGGCCTGTAACCTCTGTGCGGTTGCTTGCCCGGTGGGCTGTATTTCGCTGCAAAAAGCTGAAACCGAGGATGGCCGTTGGTACCCCGAATTTTTCCGTATCAACTTTTCACGTTGCATTTTTTGCGGTATGTGCGAAGAAGCCTGCCCGACAACAGCTATCCAGCTGACGCCGGATTTTGAAATGGCGGAATACAATCGCCAGAATCTGGTATATGAAAAAGAGCATTTGCTGATTTCCGGTCCGGGTAAAAATCCGGATTACAACTTCTACCGTGTATCGGGCATGTCAATTGCGGGTAAACCAAAAGGTGCGGCGCAAAATGAAAGCCAACCGGTCGATGTGAAGAGCTTGCTGCCTTAAGCCGCCTATTGTTGAGAATAAGTGAATGGAAATTTTATTTTACATAGCCGCTGCCATCGCGATTTTTTCTACGCTGCGGGTAGTTACCAATACCAATCCAATTCATGCGCTTTTGAATTTGATTGTGTCACTGCTTTCAGTGGCTGTAATTTTTTTCATGCTGGGTGCGCCGTTTGCTGGAGCATTGGAAGTTATTGTTTACGCAGGCGCCATTATGGTGTTGTTTGTGTTTGTGGTGATGATGCTCAACATAGGCCCTGCCGCGGCAGTGCAAGAGCGTCAATGGCTAACACCAAAAACCTGGATTTGGCCTGCAATTTTTTCAATCGCCTTGATTGCCGAAATGCTTTATCTCCTTCATCACGGTCAATGGCATCAAGCGGGCCATACTCTCGTTGATGCTAAACAAGTGGGCATCTCTTTGTTCGGCCCTTATTTGTTGGTCGTGGAATTGGCGTCATTGCTGTTATTAGCGGCGTTGGTTGCGGCCTACCACTTGGGCAGACGCGACGATCAGGAAAATTAATCGCCGCGCAATAAACCGTTTTGCTAAAAATTTTAAATATATAAAGCGCTTTGGCGCTCAGTGAAGAAAGGTGTGCGTAGATGATAGCAATACCTATGGAACAGGGCCTGGCAGTTGCTGCTGTGCTCTTTGTCTTGGGGCTAGCCGGGGTAATGGTGCGCCGCAACATTTTATTTTTGTTGATGTGCCTTGAAGTCATGATGAATGCCGCTGCACTGGCATTTGTGGTGGCGGGTAGCCGTTGGGGGCAACCGGATGGCCAGGTGATGTTTATTCTGGTGTTAACCCTGGCTGCCGCTGAGGCGAGCATTGGTTTGGCGATAGTGTTGCAGTTTTACCGTCGTCATCATTCTCTGGACATTGATGCAGCAAGTGAGATGCGCGGATGAATCTTCTCTTCTTAACATTCCTGTTTCCCGCTATAGGTTTTTTATTACTTGCCACCTTGCGCGCGCGCCTTGCTGAAAATCTTGCCGCAATTATTGGAGTGGGCTCCGTGGGCTTGTCGGCGCTCACCACTATTTATGTGGGTGTGGATTTTTTAAATCACCTGGAGCAGGGCGGTCATTACGTTCAGCAACTCTGGACCTGGATGCAGGTCAGTGATTTTAACGCGAGCTTTGGTTTGCATCTGGAT
>JACCEA011763505.1_pt1 | contig 16542 bp, 18 predicted proteins | sample 7449851 | NCBI WGS metagenome assembly JACCEA01 (sample SAMN15323453, study PRJNA562643) | freshwater metagenome | isolation source: river surface water | place: USA:Blue River Watershed | collected 2017-08-18 | reverse complement strand
TGGTGCTGATGGATCAGCGACAATGTCGCCGGCGGTTGCAAGCATGAAGTCGTTTTGAACTTCCATGATGCCTTGCTTATTTGGCTTCACTGATCCCATACCACGGGAAGATATACCAAGTTGAGCACCGCTATCGATAAGACCCCGAACGACATCGCCCATAGGAGTCTTAGTGATTTTTGCTTTACCGACGACATTCGATCCATCGGCTTTAAGTTCTGTGAAGAGATGTGATACACGATCAAGGTTGATCGTTGGTCCTTGTGGATGACCGAGTTCACCAAATGCGCGATTCTTTACAACGTAGTTTTCGTTATAACGATTCATTTCGCGCTGAAGGATGTTTGAAGGATAGATACGACCATTGCGGTTCTTAATATCACCTTGCATAATGATACCTTCGATGAAATAGTTCTTTTCACCATTTTCATTTGCTTCAGTAATATACTGAACTTCTTCGACGATTTCTTTAATAAGTAGTGCCATTTGTAGCTCCTTTTCTATTATTTATAAGCTATGGCAACACATTTAACCGCCACAGTTGCAGCGATCGTATCAGTGGCTTCTTTAACGAAAACTTCGTCCATATTTGCACCCATTGAATAAGTGCCAGTTGTTCCACCGGTATTAGCAAAAGTAAGAACTGTTGCCGAAGGCGCGTAGACTCTTACCAACACCGCGTCTCCCACGGTGTTGGCAGTTGTTACACTGATTTCTTGTCCTTTAACTTTGACAAAATCAACCATTTACGTTCTCCGCAAATTTAAGGATTTCTTCAAAGTCTTTCTTGCTCATATGAAGCTTTTGCTCCATCTTAACGCGATTCATTGGATTGAGTTGCTCGAACACACCATTGAGTGTATCAGCCATTGCACGAGTCACATTAACAGTTGCACCGTCATGTAGTTTCATTGCACCGACTTTGACTGCTTCGTCGATCATCTCGACTTCTTCTTTATATGGCTTTTTACCGCCAAATACTAGAGCACTACTTTGTTGATGCGCTTTATCTACACCAGGCTTGCCATATTTCTTTTTAATCATAGAAAGAGTCTTTTGACTCTTATCATATGACTTATCGGATTCTTTGCCTGCCCCTACATCGTCATATTCAAAGGCATCTTTAGCTCTTCTAGCAAAGGCGCGGGTTGCCAATTCTTGAGAGATTTCATCAATCTGTTCTACTTCTTCGTCCATCTTATTTGCCGCAGCAGTCATACCCTTACCGCGCTTAATGAAGCGCTTGTACGAGTCAGTAGTCTTTTGCACGCTTGCAGGTGTGAACTTCTTTTGAGCCATACCTTTTTGAACTTCAGCTTTTGCCTTAAGACGATCGCTACCAGCTTTTGCATGATAGGAACGAAGTGTCTCTTGAGAGATTTCATCAAGTTCTTCGACTTCTTCACGGACATATACGTCAGCATGGCTTGCGTCACCGAGTTTAATACGCTGATGTGAACCTGGGAAGCTCTTACCAGTGGATTTGCTCTTATACTTTGAAGAGTTTGGATTGTCCTTACCAAGACGACCCTGAAGAATCACTTTATTCTTAGTACCTTCCTTAGCATTGTCGGCACGTACCTTTGCCTTAAGATCATTGATCTTTTCAGCATGATCAGGATGTACTTGTCCATCCTTAAGTGGTACGGTCATACGGTATGCTGATGAAACTCTTTTGCCAGGAGCTTCTTCAAGCTCTTCAACACCTTCCATCACATAGACTGAAGAGTGGCCATGCTTCTTTGCCCAAGCTTGAGCCGACTTTTTAGCATCAGCAAACTTGCCATTAGCGGTGTGTACTTCTTTGTCATCGTTATAGTTGACATCACCGCGATCTTTGTGAGTAAACATCCATTGACCAGAACCACCTGAAGCTTTCTTACCATGTGAACGCATGTAACGATCGTGGCGAACTTCGACTGCTTCATCAAGATCTTCCTTGCGAAGTGCTTTACCGATTGCCTTACGACGAGCATGCAGATACTTGTCAGACTTATCAGTGTCACCGTCATTGTCGATGTCAGAGTCTTCTTTGCCAACCTTGTCCATCGCTTCATTCTTCATGATTGACTTTGCAATCTCATGACCTTTCACAATGGTCGACTTCTTCAGAGGAGGAGTGTCACCAGCCTTCTTCATAGCAGCAGCCATACCAATTGCGTATGGGTTAGCAACCTTCTCTCCGAGTTCAGTTACAACAACTGATTCTTCCTTGAGTGAGGAAACCTTTTTGCCCGAGAGGTAATTGTGAAGAACATTCTCGTGTTCTTTTTGCTTGGCACGAGGAGCACCAACCGTACGAGTCGATACGAGTGCTTCTTTGCTACCCTTGTCGGTGTCACGTTGATAGACGTGGTGATGAGTCGTTTCACCAGTATCGTTGTTCTTCACAGTAACCTTTACAGTGTCACCATAATCACCTGGAACGTCGTGATGAGGAACTCCAAGCTTTGCCATCTTAGCACGCTTTGCTACGACATGTGATGGACCACCTTCGCCCATGCCCTTCATCTTAGGACCGGTCGTGATAGTATACTTGCCGTGACCAACAGTATCTTCTTCGAGTTCGACTTCTTCGCCAATCTTGATCTCGCCTGCACGACGCATCACAGTTTTAGCTTTGCTTTGACCGGTCTTAGGATCAACCGCACGAACGACCACTGGCTCTTTGTCAGCACGCTTAGTGTGAACGTCAATCGCTTCGTAGACGTCTTCGTCTTCGCCTTTGTCGTGGTCTGCCTTACGCTTTGCCTTAGGTAGCTTTGACGTAAACTGTGACTCACTGTCAAACGGAGTCTTATACTTCGCAACAATGTGCTTGTCTTTGAAGTTTTTCTCGTCGCCGGACTTTGGCTCGTAGACGGTCTCAAATAGTTTCTTGAAATTGATCATTTGATCACCTATTACTTTGAAAGCTTCTTGACTGCTGTATCAATACCGCGAAGACGCTGAGCAGCTTTTTGACGCGGCGCATCTACATCATCACTAGTGGTTTTCATGATACTACGAACCTTGTCTTTGTCTGAATATGACATGTGACGGTTCATGAGGCGGTCCATTTCGTCTGCTTCAGCTTTCTTTTGGCCATACTTTACAGCGTGAGTTGCAGCGTTATCAGAAGCTTTACTGATGTAAGAACCAAGGGTCTTCTTTGAAAGTTCGTCGAGTTCTTCGGCTTCCTCTTTCATATCCTCTTCGTCTTCGTCATCTTCGTTGTCTTCTTCTGAAGATGTGTCGCCATTCTCATCTTCATCATCTTCTTCGTCTTTTGCCTCGTCAAGTTCGAGCTCTTCACGAGTAAGGAAGCGAGAATCGATAGCTGCACCGACTTTTTCTTTCATTGCTGAAGAAAACGCAGATTCAAATGCATTAGCATCCTTGTTGAATGCTGCTGCGATAAGATCTTTAATTGACATGAGTTATCTCCTTAGTTGGATTGTGTTTGTTGTGGACTAGAGTCGATTTGCTGTGGTGGCACTGCAGGTTCTTCTTCCTGTGGCTCTTCCTTTGCTTCAACTTCTATTTGTTTCTTAATCTCTTCAATATCATCTTCAGACATATGTAGTACATTTTTGCGTACCCACTCTTTCGAGAAGTATTCGCCAGTGTAGTTACTTATATCAGCGAGAAGACTCAATCTATCACGGAGTATCTCAGCTTCTTTTAGTTCAGCAAAATGATTGTCCGTCATAAAGTCATAACGAAGTTTATCTTTAATCTGATCCCATTCTTCAGGCTTAATGATACCCTTTAGAATAAGTTGCTTTTCAAGAATCTTATCAAATAGAATCGAAAATCTTGATCTCAGTCTTGTTATGAACTTCGCGAACTTTACTTCATCGCGAGAAATTTCTGATGATCTTCCAAGAGAAAAACCAGTCTCTGGCTCGAGGCGAGAGATTGGAACGTTAAGCGACTTGTATAGCTTTCTCTGGAAGTATTCGATGTCTTCCATCTCACCAAGGTTTTGTCCGCCTGGGAGTGAAGTGATCTCGGTACCCTTACCGCCTTCTCGTCTTGGCAACCAGAAGTCGTCGGTCACTGTCATGAACTTACGATCGTCACGCATCTCACCGGTCGATGCATCATACACGAGCTTGTTCTTGTGATTGACCATCATCTCACGGAGATATTGTTCTGCCTTCACCTTTGGAAGGTTACCTACGTCGATGTAAAAGATTCTTCTTTCAGGCGCACGTGAGATACGATAGATGACCGCAGCGTCTTCCATCATGCGCAACTGATTGAGTGGCTTAAAGGCTTTATGAAGATGTGAAAGAACTACAGTATTCTTTTCGTTAAGAATACCTGAATTGCAATGAACGATTGAGTCTTTTGCGATTTTTAGACCCTGAATCGAATCGGTTGAACCAATAGAGTTTACCGTCATATTAGCATCATAACCACGTTCAGAGAACATGTAATATTCGTTCTTAATTCTCTTTAACGTAGCGCTATTGCCTTCACCACGAACTCGCTCGTATTCACGAACTTTTCTAATCTTACGTGGATCAACATATCTTAGTTCAACAATGCCTTTTTTAGGCGCTGCTTCATCAATAATGGCATGATAGTATAGTCTACCATCTACATACCAACGTGAGAAAACGTCGTAACCTTGATTTGAAAAATCGAGAAGCTTAAGAACATTGTCGAACTCTTCTCGAATTTTCTTTCTAATCGAATCTGGGACTTCAATATCGTCTGTTACACACTCTACTACCTTTTTGTCTTCCGACACAGTAATAGCTTCGTTAACAATGTCGTCGACTGCAGTCTGCACTTCGGCTTGCAAAAGCATTCCACGGTATCTGTTGATGAGTTCAGCTTCTGTTTTAGCAGTGCCGTCTAAATCAACAAACGTGCTTTGAGCGCCGCCAGTGGCAACGGCAATCGCACCCTCATCATTAATTGGCTCTGCGAATGACTTTCTCTCATCACTCGCAGAGGTTTTTCGCTTAATTTCAAACCCAAATAATTGCAAACCCAAGTCTCCTAGGTATTAGTTTCTAGTTCCAGCATCACCGGTGATACCGCCAGAAACATCCCACCAGTCGTATTGGAACGTTACTTGGAACTCTTCGATCGAGTCAGTGTTTTCCCAGTTCATGTCGATCTGAGAAACTTCTACTGGGAAGATACCATTGAAGTTGTATACACGAAGTGGAACACCGGTCTTAGAGAACTGAGTGATCTGTGCTTGTGCTTTGTACTGAAGTGGTGAAGCACTTGCCAACGACGTGACGTTACCTTGGTGTGAATTGATCGCAGACATCCAAGACTCCATCGCATTTCTGATCAGGAAGTCTTCGTCATTGATGATGTTAACAGTCCAAGTATCGAATGTTCTGTCACCGGCCAACTTGATCTTACGACCAAAGTATGGAACTTCGATGAATCCAAGGGTCGAAGCCGGTAGAGCTGCCGCTTTAGCCATGAAAGGAACTTTGATATCAGCTACACCGTTAACAGGGTTAGTGATTTGGATTTGGAAGAGCGATGATTTCGCTCCTCCGAATGTTAGTTGAGCTCTTAGATCGTTAATGTTAAACGCCATAGTAGTATCTCCTTATCTTTCTAGTATTTATACCCTTAGCGTTGGCCCACGATTTCTTCAAACTCTACACCAGATCTCACTGCAACAAAGTTGAGTTGAATGAAGTTAATAGCTCTCGCTGGTTTAATGTAGATGTCGCCGACAAATTCGTTTCTGTCGATAACTGTTGAAGTGTTATTCGTTGCATCACATACAACTCTAAAGTCGTAAATACCTCTACGGCCCTGAACATCACGAAGGAAAGGTTCAATGATGTTTCTGAACTGTGCACGAGTGAATTCGTCGTTGAATTCGAATAGTGCAGAAGTTGATGCACGGGTAATAGCTTTTTCAAGCACGATGAATAGTCTACGAACGTTAATACGGTCGAAAGCAGAAGGTTTAACCAAGTGAGTCTTGTCGCCGAAGAGGATCGTACCTTGACCAGGTTGTGAGATTACTGGGTTGACTGCTGCTTTGTAAAGAGCATCACGATCAGCTTTAACTGGGTTGTAAGCAAGTTTAATGACGTTCTTAATGCCACCGCGGTTGTAGCCAGCAGGTGAGAACCATGGATCGCGAACATCGTCAGTTCTAGCGCAAAGACCAGCGATATCGCCATTCAATGGTGTGTATACGTAAGTGTCATTGTAACGGTCGTAGCGATACTTGTATCCACTGTCGATAACTGCGTATGAAGAAGCCGATACTGCATCAGCAAAACCAGTAACGTTTGATACTTTGTTTGATGCATCAACAACGTCAGCGCGCGCTGGCGAAATGAATACCATCGCGTCTTTTCTATCTTCTGCGATAGTGACCAAGTAGTTAGCAAGTTGTACATCGTTTGTACCACGTGCTGGACCTTGCATGATCAACGATACGTCGATTTCTTCAGAGTTCTTGAAGGTGTCATATGCGGTCTGAAGCGTTCCGACTGCTACGGTGTTTTCGTTGTCGCCATTTGTACCATTGACACATGGGCTGTCAATAGCCGAAGAAAGCGGTGCAGTGTTTGCAGCGGTAATCTTTACGTAGTTTGATTTCGTATTGATGACGTCTGCGAAGTAGTTGTTTGTGCCATCCGCCTTCTTAGCGCCAGCAGTCAACGAAATGTCTTCGAATACTTCGAGTACTGCGTTAACTACACCACCGCTGAAAGCACCAGTCGTATCAACAACAACTGCATGAGCTTCACCAGATACTGGACCAGATGAAACAACACCGGTTAGAATCGAGTTTGCCGATGAGAACGTTGTGTTGGTCGCCATGATGATCTTGAGCGAGTTACCAAGAGTGCCTTGGTACTTAGCACTGAAGCCAACGAGTGCTGCGGTAGAACCTGCTGATGGTGCTGCGGTAACGCCAGTGTTAGCACGTGCCACATATAGCGCATTGCCATATGCCAAGAAGTCTGCTGCAGTGAAAAACGTTTCGATATTAAGGCCAGTAACTGGCTTACCGAATCTGTTAACAAGATCTACTTCTGAAGAAACGAGGATAGGTTCGTTTACTGGGCCCCAAGCAAAAACACCAGCAATCGCACCAGTTGTAGAAGATACTGCAGGAACAACTGTAGTAAGATCAATCTCGGAAGTGTTAATTCCTGGACTTAGTTGAAATGCCATTGTCATGTCTCCTTTATGAACATTATTTTAGGATTGGATATTCCTATTATTTATAAGATGGGCAATTACCAATCTTCTAACCAATGGCGTGATGGTGGTTGATAGTCTTGTATGTTTTCTTCAATATCATCATAAGTGAATCCAAATGGTAGCAACTCATCCATAAGTTGCTCATCACTCTTCTCTCTCAGTTTCATCATCGTATTTATATCTGTGATTTCTTTAAAGAATGCTTGAGTAGTCAACCAAGCAAATAGAACAAGTCCCATTACTAAGTCATCATGACATCCGGGTTCAGCTTCATACGATGCACCTCTTCTTGAGAACGTTGATAATTCATTGATACAATTGAAGTCTGATATGACGAGTTGTTTCTGTTCGGCCAAGAGTTTAAGGATAGAACATCCAACTGATTTCACCTGCTTCGTTGTACGAATACCTTTATCAACGTTTGAACCAAAGCCACCAGAGATTCGTTTACCCGAACGACCTGCTGATTCGGTGTACAAAAGAGTCTCGACTTCAAAGTCAAAGTGCAAGGTGTCTGACACTTGTGCACCGATGTCATTGATCTCGATCAGAACGTATGCGTCATTGTAAGATTTTGTCGTTCGGAAGATGATATCAGCATAGTCGACAGGAGTGATTAGGTTGTTCCGGTATGTTGCAACCTGACGATAGGGCATCTGTGATACGTCAATGATATGGAATGCTGAGTAGTCCAATCCTTTACCACGTGACACGTCAGCTACACAGACATATGTTCTACCCTTCTCTGGTCTTTCATAGACTGCAAGGCCCTGCGATTCGTGTAGTGGTTCGCGATATGACGACTGCAGATACTTGAGAGTAGCACCATCGAGCAATGTACCTGACGAACCAAGGAACTGACATTCATATTCCTGAGCAAACTTCTCAGTGTCAAAGTTGAGTGCTTCAAGAGTTTCCTGCTTCCATGCATCACCACGGCCCGGGACGAGGTCCCACGTGACTTCTGTGTATTGGTAACCATTAGTCCCTTGCTTCGCGCCTTCACAGATCTTGAAGAAGTGATTCAGACCATTAGGAGTCGAAGTCATAAGCAGTTTGGTCTCAGTACCGGACGAGATGGTAGGATAGACCGAAGCAAAGAATTCATCGTAGCCTTCAACGAACGCACATTCGTCAATGTAAAGGAACGCAATAGACTTACCACGAATAGAGCTCGATGTAGTCGTACCTGCGTAGACCTTACAACCATTCTCAAGTTCGATCGAGTTCTTGTTCCATTCCTGGATACCATGCTGCATCCACTTTGGCAGGTTTTCATATGCTAGCTTCACACGTTCAAGAACTTCCTTTGAGCCTTCACCTTTATTTGAAAGGATGCCCACATTTTTGTGTTCATTGAAGATGATATAGTGTAGAATGATAGCGACAGCTGTGGTAGTCTTACCTGCCTGACGTGCAGTAAGCACAGCTACACGACGATTGTTGAAGATCTTCGTGGCAATGTCTTTTTGATAGTCATACATTTGAAGCGGAATAAGACCGCGATCAACGTGGACGATTTTGATGTAGTTCTCAGCAAAGTAGATGGGATCCATCATGCACTTCGTCATCTCGACGAGTTGCTCTTGAGTCCAATTTTGCTGCTGACCGATTCGCTTAAGAAGGTTGTTACCTAGATAACCCTTCTGCGACTTTTCCGGTTGATTATTGGGAGTTTCCATTTTTCCTCATGTCTGCTAGAACCTTCAGCAGATCATGGGTAGTACCAACGAACAGGTTATTGTTTGTCACGTTACCACCAGATCCAGCCTGAGGGTCATCATTAAGCTTGTCCTCTTCCACTTTCTTTTTCGAAAGTTGAACGAGTTCCTTGTTTGCATCGACAAGGGTCTTCATCGTCGTTGCTAGAACCTCGTAAGCACGAGGGTGTTGTGATTGAGTCGCCACACCGAGAAGTTCTTCAAGTGCAGCAGTACCCTTTTCAATCACGTTGTACATGTTTTCACGGGCATAGTCGTAGTCATTCTCTGCCTCTTCAGAACGAGTCAAAGGTTTCTCTGGTTCCATTGGAAGATTAGACGAAAGCTTCTTTGATAGGTGTGAAGCATCGGTCGTCATCTTCTTTGCAAGAGGTTTATCATCTACGATCTCTGCATCTTCTACCGCACCAATTGGTGGAAGACCGAGATACTTTCCAATGTTATTGACCATCATAATCTTCCACTTGAACGATGTACGCCCAGTCATCGTCTATGTTAATATCTGTGTACGGAACCGATTGTAGTATGTCAGTAGTAGGCTGGCCGGTCACGGTTAATCCCGGCTTAACTGTTACAGTCTGATAAGCAGTGTTTGCATCAAGATCAGCATAAGCATTTGCAGTAACAAACTTTATGACTTTCTTTTCAGAAGTTGGGCCATAGTAATAACCCTTCAACGTAAAGTTCAAAGTCCAAATGAAGACTCTTCTTTCATCGTATGAACCTTCATAGACGTCTTCTTTAGATACAGAGTTCAACACAATAGGAATGTCTGCAATGACATCCATATCATCAATCATTTTTGCACTGACTACAAATTCAGGTTTAAAGAATGGCAGAATCTGTTCAAGAATCTTTGTACCATCTTCAGTATACTTTGCCATGATATTGAGACTGAACTCAATGTTATATGGAGCAGGCGTAAACTGTGTTCGAACACGATCATTGACGTTACTAATTGACGCTCTGTTTCTCATAAGAGAAGTAAGATTACGCGATCCATCATAAGAGATAGAGTTGATCTCAAATGACATTCGAGGCAATATAATCGCCGGTGCGCTAAAATCTGGATCTTGTTCAATCTTAGAAAGAAACTTTTGTGTAGGTCCATAGTTAATCGGAATCTTAAAACGCTGCGACTCTACGTTAGAGTTATTCGATCTTCCAATCGAGATGTTATTGAAGAGCGTACCGAAGATAGCAACGTATCTTCTTGTGGTTTGATGATAAAAACTTTGACCGAACATTAGTAGTTATCCTCACCAAATGGGTTATCTTCAGAAAAATCGAGTACACCATCTGCGATAGTTTCAAGAGTTAGGTTGTCAGCCAATAGATCGATTGACTCAATTCCAGCGATTGTGTTATTCGCGGTTGTCTTGTATTTGAGTAGAACCGCATCGACTTCTTCAACACCGGTGTTAAACACTTCATTCGAGTATTCAAAGAGTTCGCAACGAAGATCATACATTTGAAGCGCGCCCATTTGATAGAAGATAGGCTTATTATCAACAAACATAACTTCAAAGATTTTGCCATTCAATGGGAAGTATAGCAAGTCACCTTCCTTTGGTCGAATCTCTTCATTGTAGAAACTAATATCTTCGGCAAATCTTCTCATTGCAACAGAGAACGTAATTGAGTCGCGAATCTGTAGACCAAACTTAGAAAGGAATTGGCCATCACCGCCAAAGCCATCAACGTTTTTAATGTACATCTCAATCATGAATGCCTTATTGAATACTGGCAAATCATCTTCATTGAGAGCATCATCAACTGCGCCAAGAGTACGCGGAATGTACCAAAGATCGACACCATGTACACGAATTGATTCAATGATCAGATCCTCGATTAAGGTCTGTTCCATTGAATTTGCGAAGTTGTTGAAATAAAAATTCGTTGACAAAATGTTAACCTATCATATCGGTGACTGGTAGACTATAACTTGTGATCATCTCGTCTTCCATTCTTCTGATTTCTTCAAGCGCATCTTCAAGAATGCGTTCACCATTGAACTGAATGTTACCTGGAAGATTCATCCCAACGAACTTAGTTAGGTTTGAACCCCACTGATACTTGATCTTAGCAGTTGCGTAATTCTGAAGCCAACGATCTTTCCACACATCAACGTAAACGGTTGGATCTACAACCTGATAGCATTCATACACGATGTATTCACCAACCGCTACCTTATCTTTATTCATGTCAATGTATAGGCGATTCATATGGCGATTGTAACGAATTGGTTGTCTACCACTCAGCATCTCTTGCATGAAAGCAAGATGTTGGAATGACATGTAGTAATTGATCATGTCGTAATTAACAAAGTCATGGAGGTTGTTCAACACAAACTGATAGGTCGCACTAAAGATGCCTGAACCTGTTAGATTACCAGCGATTGGAAACAGATTCACCACACCGATTACGTTTTCTGGCACAGTCACATAGCCATTATCTAGATCTTGCTGAGTCATTTGCTTCTTTACATACATCTTCTCAGTACCATCGAAGTGATAGTCCCAATAGTATGACAACGCTTCATCAATACGATCTTCTACCTGATCCTGATCGACGTTGATCTCGATGACTGGTTTACCTAATTTACGTAGGCACCATTCTTTGAACTCTGCGCGTGATGTTGGTTGTGCCATAAGAATCTCCTGCTTTTAGCTATTTATGGTTATGCTAAAGCCCACGATGATCCATTCCAGAACTTTACTGGTTTTTGAACCCATGCTGAACCTGTCCAATACTTTACCGGCTTGAGTGTCCAAACACTTCCGGTCCAATACTTTATGTATCCGTCTGTGCCTACGGGCGGAGCAGCAACGCCAAAGAATTCATTGTCGACAATGATTGCGGCAGGGTTTTGCCGCATCCATATTTCGGCACCACCTTTGAATGGCACACCAGTTCGACGAAAAACCTGATCAGCCATGTAGAATCTTACCCGTTCCGACTATGATACCGCTAGCGGCAGCGTTCGCCATAATGGCTGGAAATAGACAGCTTGAGTTATAGATTTCTGGCATGCCTACGTCGGCCCATGTTGCGATGAATCTTCCGTTTGCCGTAGGGCAATATACGGCTCCACGATATCTCGTTGCAGTAAATCCAAGACTTCCCGCACCACCAGTACCAGTACCACTCAATGTTAAGCTAGTAATGCCTCTGATGTATTTTCCAGAATTTGCTGCCTGAATATATGGGTTAAGCGGTAATAATCTTGTCGCACGGACAGTACCACCAACCGCAAAGGGGGTTAATGTACCAGTCGTTCCATCATTGAATGTTACGCCAACCGTTGCGTTAGAAGCAGTAGCACCAGTGTCAGCATACCACTCCATCCACCATTGAACGTCTGAGTAGTTTGAGTCGCCAATTCTTGCAGCAAGGTTTGATGTCGCAAGGTTCGTCGATAGATCCATACCAGTTATATTTTGTTGCGCGGTGGTTGCGCCAGATAGAGCACCACCGCTTCCGTGTGCACAATGCATCAACCTATCTTGAATTTCTACAGTTACAGATGCGTTAACTGAGATTGCTTCTAATTGACCGAGATAACTTGTCGCAGGTGAAGTTTGTTGTGTAAATCCTATAGATCCAACTAAAGCATTGCTACACACTGCAGGTGTAGTGGGAACTGCACCTTGACCCGGTTGGCCTGTCGCTCTCCATAGCGAGTAATACGCACCAAGCGCTTGGTTTGCTACTGATGCTTTGTTAATGATAATGCGTGATGAGTTGTTTCCCATCGCATTAACTAGTCCGTCCATTCCTGAAATTGTCATGTGATCACCCGTATATGATTTTTGAATAGTAGTTAACAACACCTGAAGAAGTAGTTGGAGTTAATACTATAGTGAATAGTGCAGAATCGTCATAAATTTGCGGAAGCCCAATTTCTGTCCAACCAAATTTAAAGTTTTGGTTTGCAAGAGGAGCATATCCGCCGCAACGGTATCTCGTTGCAGTAAATCCATAGTTTCCAGCCGTACCAGTGGTTGGATGTGTAATACTATTAATACCTCTGATGTATTTACCTGAATCGGTTGCTGGTATTAGACTGTTCAATGGAAACATTGTGCCGGCTCTTCTAACAGTGTTACCGAAAGTGAACCCAGTTAAGTTACCAGTCGTACCATCATTATACGTTACGTTAACCGTTGCAGTTACACCAGTGCCTCCGATATCAGTATAGATTTCAATCCACCACAATACATCCGAATAGTTTGTATCGCCAATGCGTTCTACTAGATTAGAAGCAGATAACGTACTAAGATCAAATGCAGCGGTAGTCTGCGCAGTTGTGACAATTCCACTAAGACCACCACTATTGACTAACCTATCATGTATTTCTACAGTAGTACCTGCGTTAGCACAGGAAATTTCTAAACTACCAAAGTATAAATCTTCTGTTCCAGTTGGGTTAACCTGTCCGCGAGCACCAGTTGTAGTACTATTGAGAATTGCTGCTGTTGTCGGAATTGCGCCCTGTCCCGGGTTACCCGTAGATCTCCACGTTGATGCAAACTGACCAGCAGTCAAGCTTGCGATACTACTTCTGTTACCTGTAAGGCGAATAAATCGAGAATCTAGACCTGTCTCTAATTTATTAATTGTATCGATCGTCATACTACAACCTCTAGAAAGATTGCATCGAATCCACCATGTTCACCTAGAATGTATACGCTTTGCCCATCAGGATTAATCACGACTTCGGTGATTTCATATACATCTGGAAAACTATACGTAAATGGTTCTAATACTCTTACTCTTTGTCCAACTTCTAACATCACATTCTCCATTAGTTTGTATCAACCCAAAGATCACCAATCGATGGTGATGAAGGCGCTGTAGTGCCTACTGTAATAGGCACTAATTCTCCGCCAGTACTTCTCGACAAAGGTGTTAACACGCTAGTTGCAGTCAATGCCGCAACGGTAAATAACGAGCCATCATCATTAATCCAATTTGTACCATTATAGTATAACACTTGATCTGCGGCTAAGGTGTTTGTTCCACCAATGACGACATCATTCAATCCATCTATACCCGTACCAACTTGAGGTAAGTTAGTGACGCCATTTGAAATAAGTGTTGTTAAATCTACCATTACTTAACTCCTGGTTGAGTTGGCCACACTACATTATGAGGAAAGCCCGATTGAAGCGTAATGTCCCTAAGTTCTTGGCGATAAGTTTTCCAAGAATCTGGAATTGCTTCCCCTTGTTCAATTGCTTTGATCGTAACCCAATCACTTTCGATTAAAAGTTTATCGCGCTTTACCTTTACACTATTAGATATATATGCATCATATACATCGATACTCGCTTGGTCCTTTTTATTTACTACACATCTAATTACCCAAGAATCATTTACGTACGTAGGTGTTTCTTCATACTGAATACATTGTGTTCTTTCATCTATCGCTGGTGCTTCTTCGTATTGAACTCTAAAGACTCTGTATTCATTCAGAATATCTTCAGTGAGTTGTGCTGGAAAGCTGACATTGGGATAGTCAAACTTCAATTGACTCGGATCATATGGAAAGATTGTTGTATCTGCTATTTTGATGTACATTATTTAATCCTTATAGTAACGTTCTTGTCGCGGTATATGATGTAGTAGGCGTAGTTAATGAAAGTGCGCCGGTGGTTGGCGCAACTGTGCCATTTGAAAATGGTTCAGTAGAAGTCGCGGTCGACACCTTAGAAGTAGTTGATATAGTGTGTGATACAGTGTTGTAACTAAATGGTGTGTATGTTCCGGTCAATGTCCCATCTAATGGCAACCTTGCAATATACAGTCTTGATGCTGATGGTGTGTTAGCAGCGATATAGTAATTTCCCATTCCGTCAAAAAGTATATCTCTTGGTCGCCCTTGACCATCAACACCTGTAGTACCAAATGCTCTTTGCCAAACGATATTTCCTGATGCATCAAATTTGTATACAACTATATCTTCTGATCCGATACCAGCGGTATTAAGATTTGTTGAACAATAAATTGCTCCATCAGGTCCTATTCTCACAGCGCCAGCAACACGAGTACCAGCAACAGTTATAGTTCTTTCCCACGTTACTGCACCTGTGCTACCATTTAGTTTTGTAAGTACATATGCGCCATTTGGCACGTCAGTCCCAAATACATATACGCTATCGGACGAAGCTGCAATTGTTGTAGTTAATGATGTGGCAACGGCAACAGTATAAGATTTTTGCCACGCAAGAGTTCCATCCGAATTTAGCTTATAGATGAAAGCTGCAACACTTTTTAGTACTAACAAGTAAATGTTGCCACTCGGGTCAACAGATATGTCTTGAGTATAATATGAATTTACTTCACCACCATCGGCTATAATACTTCTCCATTGAAACACATGTGAAGATGAGTATTTGCTAATTGCTGCAATTGCCGGAAATGAAAAGCCGCCATCATCATACATCAAAAGATACGATCCATCACTCAGTGTTAAAGCTCTTTTACCTTCATATGAATCAATGCCGGTATAGTTAAAGTTTGCTACTAAAGATCCATCAGAACTATTTAATCGTATAGCTTGCGCTATAGAGTTAGTTTCACCTGAGGTAAACGCTAACAATTGACTAGATAAGACTGATAACCCATTAATGACCGGTACGTTTGTCGCGCTAATTGATCGTTGCCATGCAAGGGTTCCATCTGCATTGAATTTTGCGACGTTGTTTCTTGCTGCGATATAAGTTTCTTTAGTCGTTGAATCTATGGCTATAGAGGGTACGACCGTCGTACCCATTGTTACAGATTCGAGGCGAGTAATAAACTCTTGAGTTGAAACGCCAGTACTAACACCAGCAGCAGCCATAATGATACGATTACTCATGCCATTGCCGCTCCTGATAAGAATCCATACCAGGTTGTGCCACCGTCATGGGTAAAGAATGCATAAATGTTAGTTGTGCCTGATGCGGGCGACGCTGGGGCTGTACCACCGGCCCAATCCACCGATGTCGGCCAAGTGATAGTCATTGTTGCCGACGGAGTCACCTTTAATGTAAATGAATATGCGGTGCCGGTTGTCGGAGGATTTGAGAACACGTAAGTGATGTTTCCGGACGGTGTTGATGAAAACGCATTCGCGGCAGAACAATCGAGTGTTGCGGTTGTACCATTTGCCACAAATGTTTCGCTATATCGTGTTGCTTTAAACGTCGAGTTAACGGTTACCGCACCACTATATGTTCCACCGGTTATTGGAATGTAATCGCCACCAATTGGGTAGTCAGGACGAAGGTTATGCTTGACTTCCCATGTGGTGCCATCATATACTAAGTCAAGGAATATTCCACCTACGTTAACGATAAGGTTTTCAGAAAGGCCTTCGATAGTAGAACCATTTCGCGCAACCGTTAAGTTGGTTGAACCCCAATTAGCACCATCAACCAGTTTGATATACGCACCGGTAGTTGGAGTTGCTGGAAGTGTAATCGTGAATGTGCCACCAGACGTATCAGCAATAATGGCGTCGCCATTGACCGCTGTGTAGTTAGCTGTTTTACGTGACCAAGTCAGACCGCCTCCACCGCCACCAGTAGCGTCAGTGTCATTGATCCAACTCGTACCGTTATACTTGAGGACCTGACCA
>JACCEA010199031.1_pt1 | contig 16547 bp, 16 predicted proteins | sample 7449851 | NCBI WGS metagenome assembly JACCEA01 (sample SAMN15323453, study PRJNA562643) | freshwater metagenome | isolation source: river surface water | place: USA:Blue River Watershed | collected 2017-08-18 | reverse complement strand
GTCTGTAGATTCTGAAGCAGAAGATGGAATGGACGAAAACCCCGCCAATGCCAGCATTAAATCGCATATCGCAGCAGCGGAATTGTCATCATCAGAAGAATTGGTCAGTGAAAGTGAACATGATATTGACTATTTTGAGCAACCCCACCCTGATGACAATGAAGATGACCTAAATATTCTCATGAAAGAGCTTAAAAAGCTGCTGAAAGATTTCGTGGCGGAACAAAATAGGCGCTCCTTGACCCACTCTTATATCGCTCAAGAGGCAACCAGATTAGACCTGAAACTTCCTCAACCTAGTATCTCAAAGCTTTGCAGAGAGCACACGTTTCCATTCGTTAATAGAGCAAGGGAGTTTCTAAATCATCTTGCAAGGTGCGTCTGTCGTCGTTTATAAGCGTAGATAGTTTTAATTTTAATACTTAGATGGATTGCGTACTCTCGGACCAAAGTTGTTGAAGATGTAGATGACGATCAATCTGGAAATGTTTGTAGTGGCTGTGGTGAACATCGGGCGAAGTTTGCAAGTCAGAAAGACTTTCTTCATCACATCGGTGTGTGTCCCGCAAAGAATGACACTATTCCCCTTGAGGCAAAGGTTGATAAATATCCTCTGTCGGGTCCATTTTTTGTGCTTGAACTGAACAAAGAACAATCTGAAATAGGTTAGATAACAACAATTTTAATAAATATACCGCATTTTGGTTTATTTTTCTTTCTTTATTATTATGCTATTATTATTTTGGCAGAGCGTCACGTTCAATCATTTATGGGGAGTTCAGATGTTATTGGAGATGAGTGCTTCTCCTGTTTTGTCTGTGGAAGAAATGAAGACATCAAGTCTTGTGGTGCATGTACAAGATGGTTTCATCCTTCTTGTACATCTGTTACGGTGGACAGTGATTGGTGTGCGACATGTAAACAACGTATTCGCCGTACTTATATTAAGGCATCTTTTGAAAATGTTTCCATTGGAAGCTTTGTCTTAGCCTTTAATCTTGTTACTAGTCAATGGCAAGATGCTGCTGTGTTGTATAAATTGGAGAAGGCTGATCGTCAAATGCTTCTTGTAAAATTTCTTTTCTCGCCTGTGGCTTTACATTCTAACGAAGGAGCGTATTGTTGGATTGAATTGAGGAAAGAAAACATTTTTATTTCGCGCACAGATTCAGAATTTTCATGGCGCAGAAGAAATCGCAAAGCCAGTTCATTACCTACTAGAAAGCGTTCAGTTGGAGAAATGGAGGGTGAAGAGGAAGATGGTGGGGGTGCAGATGAAGACATAGGTGAAACTTATTATGGTCGTAGAACACGACCACGTCGTGTTTCGGAAGAACAGCCAAGTGAAAGGACAGGTCGAGGTAATCGTAAATCAACTGGAGGTCGAGGAGTGCGTGGGAACGGTAATCATCCATCAAGTAATGATACTGTCAATAATAATCGACCAAAGCCGACTGAACCTCCTGCAGAGGAGGTCATGAGTGATACTTATTTGAGTGCAAATACTCTAAAAGCAGCATTGTGTGCAGCAGGAATAGCATGCAGAGCGGTTGATATTGTGATGACCAATCGCGGATCCAATGCATTTGTTTGTACGAGACCTCCTGGTCATCATGCTGGTCGCTACGGACTGACAAGGGGTTGTCTGGGTACAGGATTCTGTTTGTTAAACAATGCGGCGATTGCTTTGACATATGCTAGAGTGAGATGGGGTATTGAACGAATTGCTGTTGTTGATATTGATGTCCACTTTGGAAATGGAACTGCAGATATTTTGAAAAACGATAAGAATGCCTTCTTTGCATCAGTCCATATGATATACGGGCAAAAGAATGATGGTGTTCTAGGCACTACTGGAATTACCCAACCAAATAAAAATCCTCGAAATGATTGCGTTTGTGGTTTTTTCCCTTCTAAATTGGGCACCACTTCTATTTCCGACAATTTCATTTCCGTAGGTGTTTTTCCTCAGCACTTAGATCAAGTGAAGAATCGTCGTCGCAGACCTAGGAGGCGTGTGGATGTAGAGGATGATGAGGATGAAGAAGACGAGGAATTTGAGGCATTTGATGTTCAAAAGAATGAATCCGATTCCAACTCTATCGCGAGTAATTCTGCTTTTGAGAATTTTGTCGGTGCCGCTGGATTTGTGAAAGCCTTGAAAGAGGTTGTTATTCCGAGGATGGAACTATATCAACCGCAACTCTTGATTATTTCAGGTCAGTGAAAGTTTTGGTTTTGTAACTCGCATTTAATTTGGTTTGTCATCATTCCATAGCTGGATTCGACGGGTTTTCTACCGATCCACTAGGTGGTGAAATGGGATTGTCGTTAGAGGATATTACCTTTTGCACAAACATGGTTAGTGAATTTCTACTTGGATAGATTGGTTGTACTGAACATTGTTCATTAGCTCACGTCTAGCATAAATCATATTGCAAGGAAATCGGGTGATCCTCGCAGTGGTCGAATTATTAGTTTGCTGGAAGGAGGGTATGACACTTCAGCCGAAACTCTTGGACTGGCGCGATGTGTGGATGCCCATGTTACTGCGTTAAGAAGTAATTCCTAGATACTGTAGTGATAGCTGAGTAAATAGCCATTTATGATGATCAATCTGACTATAATTTTATCCGCAAATAGTTCTACCCGCATGTCGTTTGACGTCTACATCGCACACTTGTACACCAAACAGCAGAACGCTACCCTACCCCAAAAAGCTGAAAACAACAAACAAAAGTACAATAGCGCAAAATGCAAAGTCACCAAAGGCCTTCTCTGGTGCGATGCCAGAGAAAACAGATGATGATGTCAATTGTAAACGCAATGAAACTACAAAGTAAATATATTAAAAATTATATTATATGAGGGAGTGGAAGTGGCTATTACGAACCTGCAAGAGCAAAAAGGCCAACATGACAAAAGAATCCAGATAAGAACGAGTTGAATGGGAAAGATCCCACCAAAACCATGTAAATAACTTGAACTACAGCTGTAACCAAAGCATATGCCATCAGGGAATCCACCATTAAAAGCTTTTTAGTACGATTTTTATTGTAGTCCTCCAAGAACTTTGTGAAAATTTGTTTGATAGAACCACTTGATGACATTTTCTAGCTATGGCTATGGAAGATATTACCCACCGACCTTCTATAAAATGTTGTATTTCTTTTATTCAGGCCACTCCTTTCAATGAATTCTTGTACAAGTATATAATGGCCGGAGAAACATACTACATGGAATACACCCAGCATATAATGCTAAATTGGGCATTGCATCATTTCATCTTTTCAATATGGATATAGAGTGCCTTAATTAATCGCTAAGAGTTTGAGCAAAATTGGTGGTTTTTGGAGGGATTTGCGCGAGGCATAATAAACGATGGTGTATTGTATGGATCCGCACAATGATAAATACTACCATACAACAATATTATCTTTGTTCCGTATTTCTACACTGTGTAGTTTCTCCAATGACAACCATCTTTCATTTTGTTCTTGCCATTGTGCTTTTCACTTTTGCTTTTGCTCAGCAACAAGGTCAGCAATCACAACCAGCTCTGCTTGGAAGTCTTGATGTAAATAAAACTTGCCACCCAAAATATTGCTAATTCCTACTAATCATCTCGATCAAATTAGGTACGTGTCACAGTAGAGGGCCAAGTTTTCAATGTTCGATTTGAGCCGGAGAAGCAGAGAGCTGAGGAGATGGCCAGAATGCTTTGCACACAACGTGCAGACGTTATTGGTGTTACGGAGCAAAATCTTCCAACTTGCATCACCAATGTTGGTCGCTATTTGCAGAATGCTGTTGACCGTTGGGTCGCTGAAAAAACGTTAGATGTCCCTATAAGCATTGATGGCAAGAGTTTCGATGTTCGCTTCATCCCCGAACGCACTAGTTCCAACGATGTTGCAAAAAAATTTTGTGTGGAACAAGCTGCAACGTTGGGTGTAACGCAAGAGACCTTTAATGGTTGTGTAACTCCAGTTTCTACTTACTTACAAAGAGCTGTAAACAACTTTTTCCTCGAGAAAACTCTTCAGGTTCCAGTCACTGTGGAAGGTAAGACTTACCAAGTTTCCTTCCTGCCCGAGCGACAAACTACCGCTTCAGTTGCGAACAAGCTCTGTGTCGAGAATGCAGCAGATTTAGGAGTGACAAGTGACAATTTAAGTATTTGCATTGAAGGAGTTAGCTCATACCTCAACAAAGCTGTTGATGCTTGGATTGATTCAAAGACTTTGGAATTTCAAGTGTCTGTTAATCAAAAACCATTTTCTCTGAGTTTTATGCCAGAGAGACAATCCTCTGCCGCTGTCGCTCGATCCCTTTGTATCCAGCGTGCTCAAGAGTTTGGCCTTACAGAGGAAACAATTGTGCCCAACTGCGTCACCCCAGTTGCGGCATACGTTGCAAAGCAAGTGGAAGAATGGGTAGAGAGTAAGAAGGTTATTGTGCCAATTACTGTTTCGAACCAGACTGTGAACCTCACAATATTCCCAGAAAGAGAATCCTCCGTTGCAGTTGCGCGAAGTTTTTGCGTCAATAATGCCAAAGTTTTGTCCTTAACGAATGAGAATATTGTTCAGAGATGCATCTCACCGCTTAATGATATCATTTCCGACTCAATTACTAAGTGGGCAGCATCTAGGTCTTCTACAGTCTCCGCCACTGCCTAATTCAATAGATCTACAATGTGGTGCGTATCGTTGTGTAACTATAGTTAATTGTGTTAGCTTTATTCTTGAGTACTAAATTATACGACTGTTTCCCAATTTAATGCAAATAATGGTTAATTTGTCATGGCCTAATAATTGTTTTGTCGTAATTCACTATCGCATTTATGGATATATTACTGTCCCGTGAAGGTAGTATCGGATTTCTGATAACTGTTACACACATCGAAAAGTTACATTAGAGCAATCTTCAGCAGTCCGATATATCGGCAACTATTTCAACTTAACAATACCAGTCTGCAGATAAGATGTACGATGCAAAAAGCAGTGACATTTTTATATTTCTAATTTCATATATACAAATCTTAACAATAATTCCTTCTATAACACCTAAAATGAAACGCAATCATCAAATACAATCAGGTAAAATACCCCACAAAATGCCTTATCCCCATCCGTATGATATCAGGGTAGATTTATGGCAGTTGTTCAAAGAATACTCTGACAAAGAGCGAAGCATACTCAAAATCTTGCTCAGTTTTTCCATTCAAGTTATATAACCGTATCGTTCGGAAGCCATTCTTTAAGCAATTCACAGGCATCGACGTAAATGCGATAAACTCATTGCGAAGAACATCTTCGTCGTAAACATAAAACGTAAGATGAGCAAGCTCTGGTCTCTGTATCTCAAACGAAAAAGTCTATTGCAAAGAAATAGATGACTGAGGAAAACGATGGAGATATCATGAGCAAACATTACCTGATTCCAAACGGGATTAAACCCATTATCACTGACTGTTCTTGTTTTCGCTTCGTTATTATCGCAGTCATCACCATTCAAATAAATCATTACGAACGGGTCGATAATTTCTCCTTTTTGTGCACCACCTGGTTTTGGTAAATGACTCGCCGAAATTACATTAATGATCAACTTTATCGATGGTGGCCGCTCAGAAATAGACTCATATATCATGTAGTCAGGCTTTAGAACATAGCCGGTTCGCCCGTTCTCCAAAAACTTGCCAAAATTTATATGATAGGCTAAATCCCCTGTTTGATAATTAAGAGCGACCAGCTGATTACCGGTGGACCATGCTGGAATAGGTACATAGTTCGAAGAATCAACGCGAGTTCCTTTTGGATAAATGCGGCTAGTATTCCACCACCACACACACGCACCAACAGATAGTCGTTAGACGGGATTATGTTGAACGATAATAGAAAATACCTCAAGTGCGACTTATTGTGATTAATCCACCCAGCAGTCTTTTCTTGAGATTTGAGATTCTTCGCTACTGCCCCCTCTGAATAGCTTGCCATCATGTCACATGGAATATTGCCACTCACTTCAGCCGTAAAAGCTTTCACCTTGCCGGTGCCAAGATATGTTATTGCAGAGAGATCGCGGTGAACTTTCAAGTGAACCTTCTTCGGAGGTTTCTTGCTGGGAGCTTCAGGAACATTTGGTGTTGAAGGTGTTTCATCTTCGTCATCCTCATCGTCATCATCTTTCTCTTCCTCTTCCATTTGCTGCTCCTCTAATCTCTTTCCCTTGATCAATATCTTGTGACGTAGCTCTAATGGTGAAGGCAAAAGTCGATTGACAGCGTTCTTCATTGGTGTGGCAAGCTTGTCTTGAAATATATCAATCATCATCGCTGCCATTACTGCTTGCTGCTCGAGACAACAATGATTTTCAATACTCAGCACAACAGGATAAGGGCTCGTTACGAATGAGTATTCATTAATTGCTTTAATCACATCTGTAAACAGTCAATAATAAAAAAATGCATTGCAAGGTTAGAGAAAGAAAGTCTCACCTCTGAACAAAATTTTTCCAGTCAAAGTATGACCATGGAAAATGATAGGATTTCCATCATCACCATCCCAACAATCCAACTCAACACACCTACATCCAAGTAACAGATCATTGACGTATCTCTTAACCGACGAGAAACTGGTCAGCTGATCGCCTTCCAAATAGGTGTTATGAGAAGATGCCATATAGTAGTAACTGAGAGGTTGAGTCATATCTTGATATTCCTCTGCCTTGGCAGAGTCGAATACTCCACATTTATTGTAATTTTTCAACACATTTGCAAACTTTGCGTAACTAATTACATATCGAGCATTGCTAACGTCGTTGAACTTTTTCCCCTTGGCAGCGACGCTATCGGAAATACTTGAGTTACAAGCATCTACCAGTTCCCTAGCTGCATCATTGTCCAAAACTTCACCTTGATAATCAGACCTAACAAATTTCAAATGTATTATCTAAGAATATGAAACATGGGATAAATACTGACCAAAACTGTACGAACTGATCCAGAGTAATGACTGCATCGCTACTGGTAAATGTTTCAAAGTTAACAGGAAGAATCGTTGACGGATCCACCAATTTCCGTCCCCCAACAATCGAATCCCAAATCGCTTCAATGTCAGGCCTAAAACGAAAGATTGCAATATTAAAAATGCTATGAATCATAGCACCATACTTACCTTTTGCGCAAGAAATTCATGAATTCGATGAATTCATTGAAATCAAGCAGACCATTCTGATCGGCATCGAATTGAATGTACATAGTGCGGATCTTGTCACTGGGTAAATTGACGTTGATTGATGCAACCAGATTGACCACTTCGCGGATGGTAAGAGTGCCACTATGGTCAGCATCAGCTCGATCCCACAAAGACTTTAGATACAAGGCATCCAAAGAGAAGTTTTCACGCTGGTCTTTCAATTTTTTTACTATACCACTTAATCCACCATACCACAACTTAAAGATATCTGGAGAAGGGGCTATTACATCGAGCGTTTTCTCTTCATTGTCACTAGTGAGGTAGACGATTGAGAACGACTTCTCACTCGCTTCCCCATAAATAGTTGACCAACGTTGAAATTGAAAAGTTGTTTGACCTTGAATTATGCGAGTTACCTTTTCTAGATCAACTAAGAGAATTCTTAAAAATGAACTGTGGAATAGGAGAAGGTAAATTCAACGTACTGACGCTTTTAGATCCTAATTTTGGTGTGAACCAGCCGGAGTACCACTTTAAAAACCTCAAATCTGCGGATAATTTGAACAGTCTTTCATGTGGTTTGCCACTTCGCCCAAACTTGAGCATTGTCATCCCCGGATTTATTAACGGCCCATAATCGAAATTTGGTTCATTTTCTCCTCCTGCTCGTACACTTCCAATTGTTTTGCGAACCATTCCAAATTAATCTGCTTTAAAACACCAAAAATTGCTATTAATTAAAAATATTGTAAAGAAATCAAATCTTCGCCATTATTAAAATAGTTGGTATAATAATAGAAGTATGAAATATTGACCCATCTGCACGCACGCCCGCACGTGTTGCTTTATATGTCTATCACTCTACAAGAACGTCGTCTGACAAACAATTATGAACGGACGATGAAAGTGCAGAAATCTTTGAACCGATGATAAAGGATGGTAAATTAAAATCTTACGGACAGGGCAAGTGAAAATGTACAAAAATGAAAAATCTGGATCACAAATGGAAATGCCAACAAAATAAGTACAAGTAAATGTGGATTTGGGATGCAAATTCTAAATTTCCTCAGATTTTCGCATCCAAGCTCCACACACCCTGCTGTAAATTTCATTGCGGGTGGTTTTTGTACAGTAGTAAAAATTTCAACAAAGTCCCATATATGGGACTTTGTGTGCATGCTATAGCAACTTATAACACTTATAAAAATTATAAGATCGACGGCACTTCCCTGCAGAGCGCACAGCAAGCAGTTGTGGGCCCTCCATCCCCTGGAGAATTATTTCCAATCCCGGCAAAAAAAAGAAGTGAGCTGCATATGCTGGCTCGTCAACACAATATCAAACATAACAAGTTCGGTTTGCGGATCTTCCATCCGATAGATTGCTAGTTTAGAATCTGCATATCAGTACCAGTTTTTTCCACTTTGAAGACTTTCTTGTATAGTTTCATCGAATCTTATTCATCACCACGTTCTCTACAGTAGCATCGATATCACGATTAGTACCATATTTTCTTTCTTTCGTTAGAGAAGTAGCAGTCACAACACTTTTCTTTTTATTCAATTTTGTTCAAGTACTGAGAGAATACACCAATATGATCGACGAAGAGAGTAGAAACTACGTTCATACTGATGAGCACGACGTCACAGCAGGCATTAGAAGAGGTACTTTAAATAGGTTGGGATGATTCTTATGCTGATCAGTTATGCATGGCTTCTTTATAGAAACAGTCCCGAGCACATCTGATAGTGGATCGATGTTTGGCACTGCATCGGATGCACTTTATTTCAAGATTTTATGTCCTTTGTCAATTACGGGGTTAATTATCGGTCGCGGTGGTTCTATCATCAACCAACTAAATAATACTTGTGGAGCAAGGATTCGTTTGTCACAAAATCATGAATATTTTCCAGGAACACAAGACAGAGTGTTATTATGTAAGCCAAAGTAACATGTCATCAACTGAACTAACTTTCAACTCAACAGTGAAAGGCGATAGGAATGGAATAGCAAACGCTCTTAGAGAGTTAGTGACTAGGATAGCTGAAGCGCCAGAGAAGAAAAATTCGAGTTCACCGAATGGAGAGGGTCCTTCTAGTCCCACTCTACAGCCTAATCGTGGCCCTCAAGGAACATACCAAATCAAGGTTTTGATTCCGAAAGTTGCTTCGGCTGCAATAATTGGCAAAGGTGGCTCTGTCATAAAGCGTATGTCTGAGGTTTCAGGAGCAAGGTATCAATTAGGCGATGAAATGGACCCATATAATACAAAGGAGAGGATCGTTACTATTACAAGTCTTACGGTTCACAATTTGGTTATGGTAATCGACTTGGCTAATTTTATGCGTTGCAGTTATGCTTATTCCACTATTTTTCGTGCAGGGAGCTCAAACGCTGATGAACCAACTGTTTGATGAGAACAGAGTACGAACTTACGCTAACCTCACTACTAATTATACCACAGTCTCTCCAAGTACACCTTTCAGTTCGAAACCTGGGCCCCCTCCTCCACATCATCCTCAAGTTCCTCAACAATCTGGAGTTTCCATGAGTATCGCTCCGTCGCCAACCACTGCTACAATGATGTCACCAGGAATTGCACAGCATCCACACATGGTGGCTATACAGAATGCTCCTCAATCTGGATATCCTATGCCTCCACCCCACATACATCCCGGAGGTTATGTTGTAAGTTCACCCGTATCTCATCAATTATATGGAGTAACCATTTTGTCTTTGTAGACCGGTCCGTATCCTCACCCGCAATTGCAAATTCCTATGATTCCACCACAGCATATGCAACATGCTCCTCCTGGACAGGGTCACCCCGGTCAATACCCTATGATGGCTCCTCAGCAGTACCCCATACCAGGAGGGCCTGCTGGTCACATATATAGTTACGGTCCGGCAGTTGGTGTACCTATGCATGAGTCATATGTGATGAGTCAACATGTTCCGCCTGCACCTGGCGGGACTGGTCAGACTCAGCAGCAACCACATCAACATTCCTCTCCTCACGTGCCACACAGTCAGCAACATCAGCACCAGTCTCATCAACACAATACGCAAAGTCATATATCGCAATCTGGAATGTATCCGCCCATGCCGATGAACAAGTAGAGAATAGGTGAGTTCGGTGGTATTATCCGACGATTAATCAGCTGATCATTCTTAATGTTTCAGAAATCTGCTCTAGCTTAATGCTCAGAGATTGTACATCACATTACCACGAAAACATGCAATTATTGATTAGAAATTGTATCGCTTTATCCTTAGCACCGATTGCCAAGCGATTAGTGTCTTAGGTGAATGTCATTCCTTTTCTGTTCCATGACGATAGCTTGATACATGTGTGCAGCGATTTTAGAAACTACTAACTCATATCTGGTAAATTACTTAAAAGAATTATATAAAATACGTAGCATACATAGTAATTAGATTTTTGAATAATAAAAATAGGTTAGTGTGCTTATTCTCCCACAAATTTCATGGAATATTCGCGAAAAAAGTGCGTCAGCACAATTTTGCGCCCGCCGCGCCTGCACACGTCAGAGCGAAGGAACCATGTTGCCCTTCAAGTTGCTCTTCACTACTTTTATCATCTGTTCTGCCACGTATGCTGGTTTTGTTTAGGGTGGATAGCATCATTTATTATTCGATGGTGTGATAATTGTCTAGATATTCATTTCATCATGGCATCGAACTCAAAGTTATGTCCATCGGCGTCTCCGGCGACAGTGATTACAGATAGTCCACTTCATCATATCAATCCATCATTTCCTTTTCCATTCTTTGTCCCTCAATGTTGGATGTCAATGTTACCTCCTGCTAGTGGTACGTTTGGTCAAAAGTCCATGAACTGGCGTAAAGGGAAATGGTTTGAGGAAGAGGAAGTATATACCAGAAAATTAATAGAAGCTTTTAATGCTGGTTTGTTGTTGATTCCAAGTGGAACAACTTTACGAAGTTTTCTCTCTGAAAAACTGTCCTGGTAAGCACTTAAATTGTGAAATTTACTTTTGTCTGAGTTGTTCGTTTTACAAGTGACCCTATGAGGATCACCAAGAAATTTGCTGGTTCCAGCTGCATAGGGAAGCAAGTGTTCACCGCATGCGATACAAATGCCAACTTATCCACTATGACGAAGATGCAGGAGGAGCTTGCAGATTTGGAGGAAAAGTTTCAAGCGAAAGTGGAAATACAACGAGCTTTGGAATGCTGTCCTCTCTCTCCACAATCTTATCTTGCTGCATTACATCAATATCAACTCACCACACTTATGAGAGATGCCTCATTGCAACAGGAGTATCTTACTGCAGTAACTGCTCAGCAAATGTACTACAGTGCATGGGTGAATTCTTGCATTGGTGTAGAATCTACTAAAGCGTCGTTAAATCTTATAACCCCCACACCTCCAGCATCCAATACTATCAGTGATATTTCCGATGTTCATTCTTCAAGGAATACAGCTGAAGTATACAACCATTTTGCATGTGATATGTTATCTCCGAAAGGAACTGTTCTCTCTGCACAATTGAAGTCCAACTTAGCTGTTGGTGCGTGCGAATATATTCCAAGTAATTTCAAGAAGGCGGCACCCACAACAGATACGAAGACCCGTGCAAATAAGCGTTCCAAGTGTGAAAATGAACCCGTTTTGTTCACCAGGTCGGCTGGGGAGGATGCGGTTGCCTCAGATTTATTGTTGAACTTCTTCAAGGCTGCAAGTAGTTCGTCAATGAAGGATGATGCCGTTCACTCTGATCCCTCTACCGATGCTGAGGAACAACTTAGTGTGTGTGATGCATGTTTCGGGTTTTCGAGTAGTATTTCCGACCACTCTCTTTCTAAGCTCGGCAGCAGGAATGAAGCAATATCATCGGAGGAGTCACGGCGAATATATGTGGCAAAGAAACGAAAGCATAATTAGTACTGTATTTCTGATTACTAATCAAGTTTGGCTTGTGTTTTTTGGTAAAAGTTAAGACGTAGATGTTATTTTTCGACGATTTAAAAGTGTGAGAAATTATTTTATATTGTTTTTGATATCTCCCTTTCAGTGGTCTATGTTATCTACTTTATACTTCTATATAATTTAGTCAATGGTACAACGATAAGTTGAATGATATAATATCAAGAGTTCAACTACATAAACCTATTACCAAATAGTTAACATATCCACTATATGTTTTCTTCAAATTATTATATACAGATATACATATCAGAGACGAAAGGTTGGACAAATCATGGTCGACTATTTATTAGTAGCAGTTTGTGGTATGTAATTGGCAGCTTTCTTAATGAAATATAGAAGTATAGTTTTATATGGTATACTTCTATATGTATTAAAAAATGTTAGAAGTGCGGAGTGCGGATGTTGTAGAAGGTTGTCGGTCGGTCCTTCGGACAGACGGAAGAACGGAAGGACACTGTTGTATTATTATTTCAAGCTTTTTCCGACCAATTGTGGGCTGAATTTCCCTGTTGTGTAGGGACGGGTGGTTGCGACACCAAGCGTAAAATTTTGGATATTTTATAATATTTTAATACATTTTACTCCACATTTATTCTTGATTGTTTGTGCCAAGGTGTCCTCATCGCAGAATGTCAACAGATGATAAAAAAGATACTGAAAAGATTTTCAGCGCATCGTTGCTGCCGCCTTTAGTGCTTGTGGTAGGATATGTGTTATTCTTAAATTACCAAGAGAAGTTGTGGCATCTGGAAGAAGAGGGAAGTGATGAACCTTTCAAAAATGTGTCTTGGACACCTCCAATTGTATTTACTGGTTTGTACCTGTTTATGGTGTTTGTCGGTAGAAAGTGGATGGATAACCGAAAAGAGTTCAGGATCAAGCCTTATATTTTCACCTATAATTTGTACCAATGCCTTTTAAATATTTGGTGCGTGGCAGGAGCTTGCCATGAAGTAGCGACCAACCCTATTTTCACTGGTATTTGGGGAAATTACTCCGTCAAGGGTCCTGCTTCTTTTCGCATTTCCTTTCTAATTTGGGTCCATTACAATAACAAGTACATCGAGCTGTTGGATACTGTATGGATGGTTTTAAGAAAGAAAAACAACCAAATTTCTTTTTTACATTGTTATCACCATGTTTTGTTGATTTGGGCTTGGTTCTTGGTTTGCAAGATTGACACTGGTGGAGACTGCTATTTTGGTGCCACTGTGAATAGTTTCATCCACATTATTATGTATGGATACTACACAATGGCATTATTAGGTATTAGTTGTCCATGGAAGAAATGGATTACGACTTGTCAAATGATTCAATTTTGTGTTTGTTTCTCTCATTCATGTTATGTGGTTTACAAAGGCAACGCTCCAATTATTCTCCCCCTAGCACAAGCTTTTGTTATGGTGAACATGTTAGTACTTTTTGGAAACTTTTTCATCAAGAGTTATGTAAAGCCAAAGGGTGATAAAGTTGCAGCCGTGAAGGAAGAATAAAGTGAAAGGATTTATGCGCTGGTTATATTTTCTATAGTATTTAGGTAATTGGAAAGTTACTGTTATTTATTGTGTGTTGGTATAGAATTATGTGATTGTAAAGTGGAATACCCCTATAATTTTTGTCAGAGATAAGTGGTTGTTATGTAATCAAATTAATCACACGTATTCATTTCTTCTTAATCCAATTGTGGTTAATTATCAGAATGAAGTATTTTGTACCAACTGTTCAAAATACTTGTAGTTAGAAATTAGATGTCTTCGACGCTTTCTCATACAATCGGTAGTAGACCTCGAAAATTTATATATACGCGTGATTCGCTGGGGTATTTTAACGTAGGTTCTACCCTCCATCTTTGGAGGTTGGGTGTACTTATTATTACCCTTATTCCATATTGTTGTTTGTTCCACAAAGTTTGCTTTTTTCCATTTCGCCTTTCAACTCAAAATATTATCCCAGCGAATCGTATATAGAAGTATTATATTGAGTTTGGAGATCTTTGATGTTTTGTATAAAAGCGTTGATCGAAAATGAATATATGCAAGAAGATGTTGAAGACACAGTAGATTGGGAATATCTACTTCACGATATTTAGCTGAAAATGCAAACATTGTTGCAACGTAAAGTGATGGAGCAAATAGCCCTATTGGTATTGTTATTGGGTATTTGAATGAATTAGGTATTTCATTATTTTGAAGTGATCCAATATGATCCATTACTGTGGAAATGGACAAAACCCTTTTGAGTCACTATGCATATTCTTTAGTTGTGGTATTGTGGATATTGTCGTTTGCAAATAAAATGAGACTTGATTTCTCGAAAACTTTGTTTAAAAACTCCAATAAACTCCCTAATACATAGAAAACAATTATATTATGGATTTCCTAGGTCTTAGAAAAAGTGTTTATTTCCCCAAATGGAAGTTTTGAATGGTTGAGTCTCATTTTATTTATTATTATTTATTATTTTATGTGTTTATCAAAGTCGGAAGGTATGGTACGCCAGATGGCGGCTCTATTATTTTCAAACGACAATAAAAAAAATATCTGTCACGACCGATTTATTTAGAGAATTGAAAGAGCGACATATCTGATCAACATTGGAAAGTTTTTGCTATCTTCATATACTTGTGGCGGCGCTGCTGGTTGGCGCCGGGGTGGTTGTGCGGTGTGGTGGCTCCCAGCGCCAGTCTCCAGTCGTGCGACCAGCCACAACGCTATCATCTTCTACTTTCGCTCCTTGGTCATAACTTTCTACTGTGTTGTGCACAGAGCCTCGTCATCACTTATGTTGGGTTCATTAGTACGAGAGCATTGGTGAGCTCTACGATCGTCCCACCGCTATCAAATCTTATTTTCGCCACTAACAAATCATTTACAATCATGCCAAAAAATAATCAAAAGTTTCCAAACATTCCCATTTGTCGTCCATATCATCCACAATCGGAGTTGAATAATAGGTCGGGTTATTATCCATGCGTATCTAGTGAGCAATTGGCTGCAGTTAATGAACTTATCGCTTTGATTGAGGACGAAAATTTACATTTCCTCCATGATGAAGAAGAAGAATTCCTCAAACTGCTCCGGTTTCTTAGGGCAAGAAAGTTCAATGTTAAACAAGCTCTACTAATGGTTCGAGAAGATATACGTTGGAGAGCAGAAGATAATCGCATTCGTTTGCGTCGACAAACTGCTGAAGATGTCTTAGGATGCGATCTTGAGAAAATGTATTCATTTTTTCCCACATGGATCCAAGGTCATGACAAGCAGTTACGTCCGGTTTCTTACCGACAATTCGGTAAATTTGAGGTTTGGAATGTATTAAAACTTACTTCTATGGAGAGATTGATTCGCTTCCATGCATGGGAGACTGAGGTTGCCCTGCATCGTATGTACAATAAATCCAAGGCCATGGACTACAATATTGAGACATTTGTTGTCGTTATTGATGCCGCAGGTTGGAATCTAAGGCTTGCAACAAACGATGCCTTCACTTTCATCAAAGGCATGGCGGTTACTGATTCTGATCATTATCCTGAACGATTGGGTTCACTATTGGTTATCAATGCTCCTAGTGTACTGGCAATTTCCTATCGAGTAATTCAAGGATTTTTGGACAATGTACAAAAACAGAAAATCAGAATTATGGGTACTGATCGCAATGAGTGGTTTCCTGTCTTACTGGAGTATATCGACATTGATCAAATTCCCCAGCAATATGGTGGTAATGCTCCTGACCCATCTCCTCAAGATGCCATCAACTCTATGAATCCGATATTTGAAGACGAAGATCCCGAGGAATCTGCCAAAATGAAAGCTAAGATTGCCATCGAAGCTGTTGAGATTGCTGTACAAACTGAAGATTTATATGAGCTATACATGCGTAAGCAAAAAAAAAATTCTGGATGTGCGATTGCATGACGTTTGGAAAAGTGTAGAATTTGGTGTTGGTGGTTTTGGGGTCTGGTTTTTTTTCTATTATTAATCTGTTAACTTAATAGCTTCAATCTTAATGGAACACACATCGCTTAGTTAAGTTGCACAATCGAAAGATATGTACAAAATTAAAAAGCATGTAATACTTAACTTGACAGAATGCAACATTGATTCACGTATAATTTGCATGCAATAAAGAATACAATGTGCAAACAAAAAAAACAATGTCAGCACCTAAAAGAAGTACTGGCAAAAACGTATTTGAGCCTAATAGTGCCAAGACCCATCTTACACCAAACGATTAGTTCTTCTTTGCGTAGCGTTTCATTCTCTTCGCTAGTTTGTCCAACGAAGAAGAGTGTTTTTTCAAAAACTCATCTGTCAGCATCGGATACATCTCTTGCACTTCCTTGATGACATGCACCTCAGGGATTTGGAGCTTTG
>JACCEA010572001.1_pt1 | contig 16554 bp, 28 predicted proteins | sample 7449851 | NCBI WGS metagenome assembly JACCEA01 (sample SAMN15323453, study PRJNA562643) | freshwater metagenome | isolation source: river surface water | place: USA:Blue River Watershed | collected 2017-08-18 | reverse complement strand
TATAGATATGGGCATCGCCAATAGAGACAACTAAGTTCTTTGGTTTGTATCCTGTTACTTGTGCAACCATATACAACAATAAAGTGTAGTTGATTAAGTTATACGGATTTCCAAGGAAGAGATCGTTAGACATTTATGTTAAGTACAGGACGTTACTCTGTACCCAGTGCTTTAAACACTGCTGCATATTACTATGCAGATCAGACTATATCACAACCCTATGCTATAACAGGGTTCTTTCCGTTTCGGATCACTTGATCCTACTCTACTGACTCTTCTGAGGAAGGTGTTCGATAGTCGTTGGGCATTTCTTGAATGTAAAATATTTCAGGGAATTTTTCAGATCTTGCTCGATAACTTAAAGTTGTTATATGTATACCTAGTTCTTTTGAGGCTATGCCAAGAGAATCGTATTCAATATTATTAACAGAAACTTTTTTACGACAAGATTGGTTTATCTTACCAGAATGTATTTTACTTAATTTCTTCTTTGTACTATCTGTGTGTTGTTTACCATAAAACGAATTTTTAGAACCTACTTTAGTTTTAGCTCTGCAAGATGTACATATAGTCGCTGTTACAGTTTTTAATAAACAGTTACAAACTTGACAATAAACATCTCTTTTAATATATTTACCACCCTTATAATTTGGGTTTAAAGAACCAAGTTTAGGATAGTTTTTAAAATTAAAATTAGTTTGGTAAAGAACTTTAGATATTTTTGACATATTTTGTCTAATCAATTTATTATCAGGATGGTAAGATATAAGGTCACCGCCTGACGATTTTTTTGAAACATTAAATAGATTTAAATTAATATTTAACAACAACTCTTCATAGTCTTTGCAGTCTTCTACAGTTTCAAACTCCGCTAAAATTTTAATATAAAAAATAGAATCAGGATGTTTATTATAGAAGTTTTGAAAATGAGTAGAATGATGTCTACCTTGCTTTAAAGATGAAAGATGTTGTTTAAATCTCTTCTCTACATTTGATGTAGAGCCTATATAAGTTTTTAACGATTGATTAGTAAATATTTGATATACGTAATTCATAAGAATCTCCTTTTGTTAGATTTTAATTATACGGATATCCGAGAAATATTTCAAGAGTTAGCAAAGGATTGTCCTTTACAGGAGTTCCCCTTTTTAGGAAAGTTATTCGACTAGTATTACTACTAGAAGCCGCTCAACTTTTTAGTTAACGGATATACACTTGCAACGATAAGTCTTTATCTTTTTCTACATAGAACTGAATGACAGCACCATGACAAACAGGAAGCGCACTATTACCGTTCTGTAAGTTCTCTTTAAAAGATTTCTTACCATCAGGTACAGTTGCAGGATTCCACAAAGTAATAACATGTCGACGAGAATAAGGATCATTCTTCAAGCTATGAATTACATTCTCAATCTGATCAACATGTAATAGTTGATTATCTACACTATCTAACTCACCTTCAATAAATGTAGGTGTAGTCTTCCAAGCAGAATAACGACGAGCTTGTGCTCCATAGATTGGACCTAAGTTGCCATTCTCATCAGCCCATTCATCCCAGATCTTAACACCGTTATCTTGCAGGTAACGAATATTAGTTGAACCGTGAACGAACATCCAAATTGTTTCATGAATAATATTTTTAATATTAATCTTTTTAGTTGTTAAGAGTGGAATTCTTTCGGATACATCGAATTTTAATTGAGCTCCAAAGATTCCGATAGTGCCAGTTCCAGTGCGATCTGAACGTTCTGTACCATTTTCAAGTACATCTCGTAACAAATCTAAATACTGTTTATCTGCAATATTATTTAACATTTACAGCCTTTAGTTTAGAGGGAAAACAAAATCTCGGTAAATTTAATACCATTTTCTTTTAATGCGTTTATATTCGACTTATCATGTCGAATAATTAATTCTACTTTATTAGGTGTGTATCTAATACGATACGGTTGATCTTTTAAGAGCTTTAGTGTTTCTTTGTGGAAGTTACCTTCATTCTTAATAGCGATAACACTTTTGGAACTTAACAGCATAGAATTAATCATAATTAAACCTTAGTCTTGGGTGTGTTTAAAAGAAGTTGTGTTGTATACAGTCACCAAATCAGGTGGTACATACTGGTCACTTTTTAGAAGTTTACCATCTTCACGGAAAATAGGATTTCCATCTTTATCCAACTTAGTCATATTAGAGCGTTGAACTTCTTGGAACGCAGCTCCAAGATCCATACCCATAATATTTGCCCAACCAACATTTACGTAATCTTGGTCAGCGAAGGAATCAAGTAGATCAATCGGTTTAATTTCCATATCACTAATAGCTAATGCTTCAATTTTAGCATTAATATCTTTAATGATAGGAGCAAAAACTGCTTCATATACTTCAGGAGCTAACACAGCTTCAAAAACTTCGAATGTTTCTTCTAGTGTTAGTTTTAAACGTAGTTTATATGTTGCGAGTTCTTTTTCATCTTTAGGTTTAGGGAAAGAGAGTAAAAACTCTCCATCCCACTGTTTACAAGTGGTTTGGAATTTAGCCACTAACGGTTGTCTGTAGTCAATCATATTTTTCCTTTACATCGACAGATATTTTATTTATACTTATGGTAAGTGTCAGACCTAAACATATAAGGAGATTCATATGAAAAGAAAAACACAGGAAGATTTCATCAAAGAATGTACAATACGACATAAGAGTTATTACTCTTACGAGCATACTATCTACACTAAAGGTAGTGATAAGATAACCATTACATGCCCATGTCATGGAGACTTCGAACAGAGAGCTAATAGTCATTTAGCGGGTTCAGGTTGTAAAGAATGCTTAAAGTTAAGTAAAAATCAATTTATTGAAAAATGTAATAAAGTACACAAAAGTTTTTACGATTATACTAATATTAAATATAGAGGTCTCGTTGAGTTAATTACAATTTCTTGCAAACTTCATGGAAATTTTACTGTAAAAGCGCATTCACATTTATATTTAAAAACAGGTTGTCCTTTATGCTCTAGAGAAAAACCTAAACACTATGATACAGCTACTTTTATAACAAAAGCTAATAAAGTCCATAATTTTAGATATGATTATTCACAAACTATTTATACAGGAAGTAGAAATACTGTTCTTATAAAATGTCAAAAAGGACATCTCTTTGAACAAAAAGCAAATGATCACCTGAACGGAAGTGGTTGTACTGTATGTACAGGTCGTTTCAAGTTATCTTTTAAAGAGTTTGAAGACTTAGCCAATACAAAACATAACAATTACTACACTTATAGTAAACAAATTTTCACAAAAAGATCAGATACTATTGAAATTGAATGTCCTGTTCATGGTACTTTTAAACAAACAGTTAGAAATCATTTAAGAGGTCATGGCTGTATAAAATGTAGTTATAAAAACTCAGGATGGACTAAAACAACATTCAGAACAAAATGTTTAAAAAATAACAATGAAAAAGGTTTCTTATACGTATTAAAGTGTTTTAACGAAGATGAAATTTTTTATAAAATAGGTATTACCTCAAGGTCAGTTTCCGAGCGTTTTAATTATACAAAAAGAATGCCTTATAACTATGAAGTAATACACTTAATAGAAGATGTATGTGATAACATTTATGATCTCGAAGTATTCTTACAAAGAGTCTATAAAAGTTATCACTACATTCCTCAAATACCTTTTGGAGGATCTTTAACAGAATGCTTCAAGATCCTACCTTAGTCATGAATTCCGCAACGAGAGGTTGACGATAATCCATGTTCAATATTACTCTGCAGCTTGACCGTTTACAGAAGCTTTAAGAGCAGTTGCAGCTTTGAATTTAACAGCTTTAGAAGCAGCAATTTCAATAGCTTCACCAGTCTGTGGGTTACGACCAGTACGAGCTTCACGATCTACAACATCAAAAGTACCAAAACCTGAAAGACGAACACCGTCACCTGCAGCAAGTGCAGCAGCGATTAGACCAACAACAGTGTCGATTTGTTCTTTAGCAGCTTTTTTAGTAGTACCAGCTTGTTCAGCAAGAGTGTTAGTAAGATCAGCGATAGTTAATACGTTAGTTGACATAATATAATTTCCTTTATAGTTTAAAAAAAGTTTAGTTTTTTGAGTCGTAATTTTTTGATTGCCAAAACAAATCTGTGTTGTAATTTGACACGAGGACTTATTCTTGAAGGCACATCTACATACTCATTTTTAGTTGTGTTTAAGAAAGACCCAGGTTCTAGAATTATTGGTTTAATTTCTAGAACACCAGGAATGATGAATTTTTTATTACTCGCAACTGTGTTTATTATTTCATCCTTTAAAGGTTCAAGTTTGTCCTTTACATAGGATTCATCCAGTTCGAGCATATCTGCAATTAAAGTATGCAGACGGACTATTTCGTTTTGTTGAGACATTAATCTAACAATCCAAATCTTTGTAACAAGTCTTTAGCACAGACACGATCTCCATCGAAACGTCTCATATGGACAACATCGATATATATTTGGAACATATCAACCCAAGTACCTTCGATTTCGTTGCCTTGCCAATCTTTCCAAGAAGTAATGTCTTTATACCAACCATAATAAGTATCTTTTAAAACTTTAATACATTCAGCATCAGTTTTACATTCAGCTAACATATTATAACATTTTAAAGCGGTAATAAGAGGAGACTTGGAAGCGTTCCCTATGAGCTGTTTATAATAATCACAAGGGAAGTAATTATCAGCTTTATCACCTGTTAAGAGTTGAGAGTAGAACCACATTCTACCTTCACCATATAACTTATAACCATTTGCAGACTTATCTAGCTTCAGGAAGCCAAGCCCCTCGATGTTTACTAATGTATCCTTATCGGGGTTATAGAGTTTACCAGGTGTTCCTCTTGCGTCTTTGTCGAGAGTACATACAACAATATGTTCTTCAGGATTCTTAGAGGAAAGAAATTGGTATTTAGAGATGATGTCATCCGCCTCTTCATTATCAGATAAAGCTGTTTCAAAAATATCAAATATCTTTTCACGAGTTTCATATAATGCTAAAGGGCGTGTTTCACCTTCTCTATTTCCTTTATACTTTTGGGGTAAAGGAAGATCATTCCTAAAGTTTGTTTTACCACCCATAGCAACGAGAGCACGATCACAACCAGTACGTACAAGATATGTATTTACTAGATCATTTAATCGATACTCCATTGTTTTTTGATAATTAGATTTAAGCACTTGCGAATCTCTAATCTCAAAGGTTTCATCATAAACTTTAGATTTTTTAAAATCAGTTTTGGTTTTAAATTTTTTAACAAAGTTGCCTTCAGAATCATAGATCTGAACACTCTTGTTTTCAAGGATTGCAGCAACTTTGAATGCTAACCAATCTCCATCTACGACCAAAAGTCCTTTAGGTTTAAGGAAATTATCACGGAGATTGAATTGCATTTAGACACCTGTTGAGTTTATTTTTAAATATGATAATATACTCCTATATATTAAAAAGGAACCTATATGCTTAAACTCCAAAAATTCATTCAAAAGGCTAATAACGTGCACAATAACAAATATGATTATAGTGAAGCTATCTATGTTAACAGTTATACAAAACTTAAAATAAGGTGTCCATTACACGGTATCTTCGAACAAAGACCTAACAGTCATGTTAGTAATAAAGACGGTTGTCCTACATGTGGAAGCCTTTCAAAACAAGCTAAATTTAAAAATAGTACAGTAACATTTATTGAGAAGGCACAAAGAATTCATGGACACTTTTATGAGTACCCTAGAACAAAGTATAGCAATAACAACAATGAAAAAGTAATAATAACCTGTAAGGTACACGGAGACTTTCTTCAAGCACCTAGAACACACTTAGAAGGAAAGGGTTGTAAACTTTGTGGAAATCTATCTAAGACAGTTTTTAGTTTAACTGATTTTAAACAAGCTTGTGAAAGACATTCAGGTAATGGAACTTTTTATATTTTAAGGTGCTTCAATAACTACGAATCTTTTTATAAAGTAGGTATTACATCTAAAACAATCAAAGACCGTTACTCAAGTTCAGTTACAATGCCTTATAATTTTGAAATTGTACAAGAAGTTATAGGAGACCCTTATCTAGTTTTTAACTTAGAGTTAAAAGTAAAATCTTATATTATACAAAATAAGTTACAATATAACCCTAAGCTATCTTTTAGCGGTAGTGTGAAGGAGTGCTATAGTTTAAACTAACAAACCTTTACGTTGTACATTACTAAAAGAGTTTTTATCAAACATTAATCTTCAGATCCATCATCATCTAAGTCACGTTCAGCTTCTGGAAGTAACTCTACGTCACTAGCATTTGCTTGATCACATAACTTTTTGATATAAGCGAATTCTTCAGGATTTGTTTTCAAGAACTGAGCAGCACGAACTGCACCTTGGAATTTAAGAGGCTCTTTTTCATTACCATCCATACCAACCCAAGAATACCAAGCACCACCACGTTTAATGATCCCTTTACTTTCTGCAATCGAGACGAATTCTGATTCGAAATCGAAGCCTTGACCAAAGATTAACTTAGTAGTTACAACACGGAATGGTGTCCCAACTTTGTTTTTCTTAAAGTCAATTTTAAGTTCCTGACCAATAACATCTTTACCATTCGTAATAACATCAGTCTTAGACACACGAATACGAAGAGACGCATAATAAGGAAGTGAACGACCACCTGGAGTAGTTTCGCCACCGCCATAAGAACTTACTTTTTCACGGATTTGGTTAATAAAGATACCTGTCGTATTAGTTTTACCTAAGACTGTTTTAATCTTAGCTAATTCAGGAGACAAGACACCTGCAAGAGAACCCATAGTTTTCTCATCAGCATTTTTACCTAGCTGAGCATCAGTTGCCATTGCAGCGACAGAATCTAGTACGATTAAACTGAAAGCACCAGTAGCTGCCATTTCACGCATAATTTGTAGAGACTGTTCTGCAGAGTCAGGTTGAACGAACATGAAAACATCTTGTTCAACATTAACTCCAAACTTTTTAGCATAGTTAAGATCGAATGCTTGTTCAGTATCAATATACAAGACCATAAGATCAGGATATTGTTTCTGAGCTTGAGCTACAGCAGACATACAAATAGATGTCTTACCTGAAGCTTCAGGGCCGTAGATTTCAACAATACGTCCACGAGGAAAACCTGATAGAGGTTTAATCCCAATCGCATCGTCAATTACAGCTGAACCTGTAGAGATAACTTCGTAAGTTTTTACAATAGATGTATCATAAATTACTTCGTTACCATATTTTTTCTCAATTGATTTACGAGCAGCCATCACTGCACGTCTTTTTTCTGCATCTAACGCCATTTAATTTCACATTTGGTTTGAGTATTTATCGTCATTATGTTTTGAGATGTTTAAACTAGTTAATCTAGTATTAAACAATTGAAGCTTATCCACTTGGAATTTCCAAAAGTCATATACAATCTCAGCGAGAGTAAGAGTTTGGAAATCAGCTTTACAATGCACATGAGCTCTTGCTTCTAATATATCAGCAGCAGGTGCTCTTTTACTTTGGTTAAAGCGTTTATTTTCAGCTTCTAGATTATCTAAGAAGTTAACCTTATACATTTGTATGTTAGAGGTATATTTAGCTTTAGCACTATTTAGAGTTGCTTTAGCAATAGATACATTTTTATAAATGATCTCACTATACTTAACAGCCACTGCATTTAACTTCAGAATTTCTTCCTTATCTGCGACCTCGGATAGAGGTGGGAACGTAACTTGGGCATACCATTGTTGTAATGTTAAACCACGGAATAGTAAACGTTCATCTACAAACTTAATTAAAGTGTCGAAAGATTTGACAGACTCTAAAGCATCCTCTTTTTCAACATGGAGGACTTCTTCATCGATATTAATATTTTCTTCGGACATCAATCTTCCTTGAAAGTTTCATATAGAAATAATAACGAATGTATCGTATGTGCTAAAACTAGCAATTCATCTCTAGGGTTGTATCTTAGATACTCTAAGACATATGGATAATTCATTAAATCATCCACGTCATAACGACTATCTTTAGACTTTTCGTTAAGAATAACAAGTAAGTAGTTTGCAAAAACAAGGAATGTTTCTGAAGTATTTAAAAGATCAGCTACATGCGTAGTCACTTCTTCATACTTTTCTTCAATATTCATTATTCTGGGATAACAGCAGGACCGCTTTCTAGAGCACTCTCTTCAGCAGAACCTGTAACAATAGGTGCTGCATTATATTGTTGCTTAATAAGTAGTAAACTAGTTTCTAATAAACCAATAGCTTCCCAAGCAGTCGTTCCACGACTTAATGTAAGATTAACAGCGTTACCATCAGCAGTGATAGTAACTGTCGGTTGAGTATTTTCAACTTGTTCTGACATGTTTCTTATATCCTTTATTATATGTATTACTCATCTTTTTAAGATTAATTTCAGGGAAACTTAGTTCTGACTTACAGTACAAGCATTTGAAATTATTTTGATATACATACCGTCTATCAACTGTATTTAAACAGCAATCACAGACAGCATGTATATTCCGCAGATTCTTCGTAAATACAAAGAAATCTGCGTTTTTAATTACTCTTCGAAAAGAGTAGGATATCAACAGTGATTTTAATATTTTAAAAAACAACGGACTACAACACTACAACGAGTTTTAGAACGGCAAGTCGTCCGCACCAATAACTGAAGAACCAGGTAAACTAACTGTTGGAGTTACATTTACAGGATTAGCAGTTGTCGGAGGTGTGAATGAGTTTGCTGCATTAGAAACTCCTTGACCATTAATGTACTGTTGTTGAGGTTGTTGATACGGCTGTTGGTATGTCTGCTGTGGAGCATTATACGGACGAGCCTGACCTTGAGGTTGAGCCTGAGGTTGTTGGATGTGAATACCACGATTTTGCATAGCATTAAGAACAGCGTCCTCAATCATAGCACGAGTATTTACATCAGCAATATAGACTTCGTTAAAGTATTTAGGTTTACCTTTAGCATCTAATTCTTGAACACCGTTTTTAATAGCGGGTTTCGAAGGGTATGAAATCAAGAAACCTTGACCATAGTTAGAAGGGTAAACAGTAAATGAGATAATAATCCCACATACATTTAACTGACCTACACCAAGACTACGACTATTTGGAATCGTAGAGGCATGGAAAGTTGCCGTAATATCAGTAGGGTGTAGCATTTTCTTTACTTCCTTTTGTGCTTATGTTTTGTAAATAGTGAATAACGTATTATTTATTAAACACTTTTATAAGAGCAGTAACGGAATTTGTTAGAGTTCTGTAAAGAAGCAATATATTTGTGAGTATTTTTAAACGGACGGATAGCGTCAGAGTAAACAGTAACGTGGAAATCTTTAGCTAGTAAAGTTTCGATAGCACCTTTGAAAGTACCGTTGATGTCAACACCACAAATATGGATGTCATAGCTGTCTGAAGGGAAGATGAAATCTAATTGATCACCGTCAAACAACAATTCATCATTGTCAATTGATAGGATAGCTAGTTCGTTATTTTTGTGTAACAACTCATCAGAATGAAGAGTGAAGTTAACAACAGATTGTGGACGAACATTTTTGAATACGTCTACTTCTCGTGTAGTTTCATGCGGAGTTGTAAGATTAGTAACTGCTTTATAGTTACCACGGTTTACGATATCTTCGATATTAGAAAGTAATTTTTCTTTTTTATCGATTGATTTATTGCTATGTGAACCGAAAAAGAAATCACCAACACCAGCTACAATAAGAACAACGTTTTTTTTCATATTAATATAATCCTATTAGAGAGTAGATCTACTCCATTATTTAAGATCTACTACGTTAAACACATAAAATTCAGTTTGACAAACTTTTTAGTTTATCTTTAATTAAAGAAATTAAATCAGGGAGATTAGACCAATCCTCATTGAATGTGAATTGTATATCCATATCTTCTTTATTTAATTTAGATTCAAATGCTTTAGCTGCATCTGAAAGGTTTGCATTGACTTGTTTATTTTCAACATCTACCTTATCTAAATAGACAGTGATAAGTCTTGCACCGAAATGTTTTTTAATCACTTCATATTCATCGGGACGTCTGAGGTCATCGATGAGAACTACATTTGCTAAATAGTTTTCGATATTCTTAATAGCCATTTGACCCCAAATATCTGTACCATAAAACTTTTGTAGTAGAATACTAAATTCGCATAATAAATCTCTTGTTTTAAACTCAAGAGGTTCGTTACCGAACTTCATAATTTGATCTTTCAAATGATAGTTTTCAAAGAATCGTGAACTGTCGACATCCAAGTCGTCAGCAACACCTACTAGCATTTGTCGGATATATTCAGCAATGGTATGTGGCATTACTGTATAGTCAGAAATCAATTCCGCTTGAAGACGCTTAACTGTTTCTGATTTACCAATCTTAGGAGCACTTGATGCAAATGCAATTACAACCTTTTCCATTTGTTTTTGACTAGGTTCAGGAAGAATTAAATCATCTTCCTCATTTGCAATTATAGCTGATTGCTTTATATCTTCAATTGCTTTCTTTTCAGACTCAGTTAGTTCTTTGCCATATACATCACGCTTAAGTGTGCAATAACAAGGGTATCTTAAACTGTTGAAAAAGTTTCCTTTTAAAGCGTCTTGCAAGAACAATGTAAGATACAAAGGTATGCTTCCAATCCATTTCTGAGGATATTTATAATACAATTCAGATTTAACAATAACTGGTCTATAACCTGCTTCTACAAGTTTATTCCAGTTACTTTTATCCATCTTAACTATAGCATCAACCACACCAACTTCACCTTTACGGATCTTTTCAATGTGCGGAAGTCTTACTAAGAATTTCTTTGAAAACATTAAATTTCTTCTAAGTTTAGTTTTTCAATAGTACTGTCAACAGTATTTGCATGAGCTTCAATAGTTTCAGCGATAACTTTATCTAATTCTTCAGGTTGTACTAAACCTTTTTCAATTAGAAGACGTTGTGTAGCTATAACTAAACAAAGTAATTCATGGATAATAGCTTCTGCTTGGAACATAGACACGCCTAGCTCTACAGTTGTTTTTTCTAAGCCATCGGCACGAATACCTGCTTGGATTAGATTACGCAATTCTGCAATCGCTTGCTCTTTGTCATGTAACATATCATTTTGTTCTGTCATAATTTCCTACAATTAATACTTGTTCAAATTCATCTTTATTTTCAACAGACTCTAGTTCTTGCGGAGTTAGAATCTGATCTTGAGTTGGAGGTTTATCCTTGCCATGTTGTTTGTTTTTATAACCAACACCAATAGCATTAATTTCTTTAAGGACATCTGAGAAATCTGATGCAATATAAATAGGCATATTGATACCATCTCGACCTTGTTTATATTTATTCAACTCTCTCATTAAATCTTTCACATGGGCAATTGGACCCTTATGATGTTTGCCTTGTTTCATTATAAATCCTCTTAATCTCATTTTTGCAACAGCCACAGCTTGTGCAAGCTCCACAGGCTTTGATCGCATCTTTCAGCGATGTAGCTTGTTTACTTGCACTTTCAACTGTACTTGTCGTAACTCCATTACAAATACAAACGTACACTTATACCTCAATAATTAAATTAGGTTTGTAACCATTCTTATCATGTTCTTGTGGGTAACCTAAAGGATTAATCACAAGTCTACAACCATCAACTGTTTCATCAACAGCTGTATGTGTATGCCCACTTAACCATAATTTAAAACCTTTAACATCTAAATCATTAATAAAATAAGGATTCAATACCGAAGCCGTAGGATGAGTACCCCAATACGGATCTAAGCAAGCTAGATGAGGAGGAAAATGTGTAACAACAACTACATTTTTTTTATTCTTATATTTTAAAATGTTATTATAATATTTATTAAATAATGTGACGTAATCATCCGCAACAACTGTGCGTTCTCCTTTATTACCATCACCAATTAAAATCTTACTAAAGTCATAAACCCATGCTTCTGCATTAGATTTATTCTCATCAAATGTTAGAGGAGCGTCATATTGAGCTTTATTAGCTCTGAAGTTAGTAAATAAAGTACCGCCTACAAACGTATAACCTTTAATAGTAATACTATTATCAAACAGTAAAGCATTATTTGGATGATTAACTTTAAGATAGTTAATAGTACCGTAAATGTTGGAACCATAATAATCATGATTACCAAGAGCAAAAACATAATCTTTACCCATGTCTTGACAGTATTCGGCAAAATCTACGACTCCTCTTAAACTATTACTGAAATCTCCAGCGTGTACAATGACATCAGCTTCTTCAGAGATATCGTAATCGAAGCCATGAGTATCACTAAGAAGTTGAATTTTCATTGTTTTCCTCTTCAAGCTCTTTTAAAAACGTTTCAAAGTTTTTATCTGATTGTGGAATATTATCCAAAACTGTATCAAGTAAACGTTCAAATAAACATTCACCTTTAGCATTGTTTCCAAACATAACTAATAGTTGAGCTTCTTGTTGAGGAGTAATATCTGTAACAATGAAATCTCTTAAAAAATCTTTACCAAAGAAAACTTGTTCATTAGTACCGACCCAAATTTCAAGATCATCGTCAGAAATGTTTTCAAAATAATAATTTATAGCTTTAACAGCAACATCGAAGAATTTATTTGAGACTGTTTCAAAACCCCAAATATCCATTTCATCTGCCCAATTTGTATCTGTAACAACTAATTTCATTAGAGTTCCTTTAAAGTTTTAAAATAATCTTCAAATTCGTCAGGATCTTTAACACACAAGATATATTCTGTGGTGTTTAATCCTAAGAATTCAGCTAAAGGCAAATTAGAATCCGAGTTATGCCATAACTCTGTTTCATCTAAAAGAGCTTCTTGAAGGTCTGTAATTTTACCTTTCATATAACGTTGTTTTAAAGTTTTACGTTTAATTTCTACGTTGACAACTTTTTGTTTCTTCATAGTTTTTAGTCTCAAGTGTAAACCCTAGCTCAATAAAATCGTTAGTTAAAGCATCTAGACATTCATGTTCTACAGCTTCAACAATTACATAAGATTCACAATCTGTTATTACAGAGGTACAATAGCAAGAGCTTATGTAAGTAGTATGAAACTCTGTCCAATTCTCAAATGTTTTAGGGATGTACATTAAATTCTTCATTAGTACACTTTTAAAGTTTCTTCAAAATAGTGACAATTTCCAATATGATCATCATGTTTAAATTGATCTAAAGAATAATGTTTAAAAACAGCATTCAAAGTCACAAGGAAAGTACCATGAGCCACAATAGCAACAGTTTCACCATCTTGAAAGTTATATCTATTTAATACAAGATCCTGTACAAAGAGACGAGCTCTTTTGTAAGTATCCATAATAGACTCAGAAGTTCCTTCTTTGAAATAATGTTCTGAGAAGTCACGTCCACGTTTAGGTAAATACTCTTTCCCTTGCATTTCTTCAAAAGAATGCATGATAGAAATCTCATGAATTAATGGATCTTCTATAAGTCTTGTAGACCTTTTTTCACCGTTAATAAGAAAAGCTGTTTGTTTAGCTCTTAACCAAGGACTATAAATAATAGTATCGATATTATGAGAAACAGATAGAGTCTTACCAAGAGCAGACGCCTGTTGCTCACCTTTGACGGTAAGAGGTACGTTAAAGTCAGGGATAGTTTCGTAAACAGTTTTATCAACGTTTCCTAAAGACTGTCCGTGACGTATACAAATTAATTTAATTGTTTTCATAAATTATCCTAAATGCTTAGTTGAAACATAGTTAGGATGGATACTTGCAAAGCTCTGATCGACTTTAAAGATATCGATACCTCTTAAAGCTGAGAACTGACCATTGTCAAGTTTAACACCTAAGAACTTTTCACCTGTATTATCTTCTGTTAACAGAACAACTGTTTTAATAGAGAAGCTACGAGAGCGTCCACCACTTACATGAAAAACTAGGTCACCTTCGTTTAAGGTGTTTCCTGAATTATCTACACTATTATGGATATATTGACGATCCCAACCGTCAAAGTTATTTAACGTTTTTCCATTAACTGTAGAACGATTTTGACTGTGCATTATTTGTTTTCCTCTGACAAGCCATCTGTTTTACGAGATAAATCCCAATGTTGATCAATAAAATTAATAACTAATTGTGGATCTATATCTTTGCTAAATACAATATTTGGTCCATGATAATCCATATGACCTGCCCAAATAGAATGAGTTTCAGATACTTTATATTCTTGAAAGCCAGTGATATTTGAAGCAATACATTCTTTACTGCCACCTATTGTAAATGTTTTGTAAGCTCCTTGAGCTACACAATGATCTACAACCTCTCTTAAAACATTCGGTATCTCTTCACTATCCCAGCTTATAGTTTCAGAATCTACAACAGTACTACGAGTAAAATGTAAATGAGTCCTGTCTAAAGCCATTTGAGCTAAAGCTTGAAGAGCTTCTTGACGAGTATTATACCAATAAGAGGATTCTTCAGGAGTTACTAGACCATTATTTTGAAAAGCTTCAATTTGTTCTTCAGCTTCTTTAATACCTTCCTCAATATAAGCAGTTTCCATTTCTGATTTACTTTTTATATTACTTAATGTCTTTTTACTTTCTAACGCACTATTTAAGTTTCTTATACGATCTTTATCTACATCATTAACAAATACAATATTAGCAGAAGCATCTTTACAAAGCTTTAATCCCTTTTGGAATTGTTCTTCTTTAGTAGCACCACAAGTAGTTTTAAAACCAACTAATAAAATATCTTTACGTTCTTTACGAATCTTATTAATGATTTTATCTTGTACAGATAACTCTAAACAGACTTCAGGTAATTTTGAAGTATTTAATCGTCCAGTGTACTTACCAAACTTATCAGTAATTTCATGAGTATTATATGCATCATAAGAGTTACTTTCTAAAGTAAATAAAGACGTAGGTTTATAATCAACTATAGCTACATTAAATATAATAACTCTTGTCGCAGGATCAGCTATTAGGTTATCAACTATAGCTTCTACATCTTCAGGAGTATCTGGAGCTGCAGGATTATGAGGGTCAGCCATTTTAGTTAAAATAAGATCGACAGCCATTTTATTTTCAGGATGTTCTCTGAAAATTTCAGCTAATTGAATAGCAGTTTGCCCATAAGCAGGAGCAGATACAGCGAAGTGGTTACTAATATAACAATTAGTTCCACCGCCAAGAATTGCAATACGTTTTGTAGCAGGAAGAGACATTATCTAAATTCCTTTGTTTCTGTAGAAAGGGCTTCTAATACAATCGCTAACTGTTGATGTCTTATTAACTCAATTGTTACAGATTGTATAGAAGAGTTTAACATATGAACTATTCGTCGAACACTTGTACCTGTTTCCATGTGATAGTCTATAAGTGCAGGTTCATCGATTCTACCAGTCTTTGATAGAAAGTTAATATACAACAAGACTGTTTCACGGATAAGTTCATAATCTGAAAAAGGATGTTCATTAAGTTTAAGTTCAGACGGTTTATCAGGATTTACACTAAAGAAATCATGACAATATAATTGAATATAACGTGCCGCTCTAGAACCTAATTTCTGATATCTATTTTCTTTATAGTCAATCATATCTTGAATTCTTAAAGGTAGTCTATTACCAATCGTATACATATCCACGATAACCAGTCTCCAAAAATTCTTTTTTAATTTCGTTAATAGCTGCTTCAATAGACTCACGAGCTTTAGCTTCGTATTCCTCTTCTTCTTCAATGCCAAGTAAATCAGCACCATGTTCTCGAAGAGACTCTACAAGCTCTATAGTAGACTTATTAAAATAAGCTGAAGGTTCAGCTAGATGTTCTAGATACTCTACAGCAAAGTCTTCAATATCTTCTACTATAGCTCCGAATGCAAGTGATTGGTAACGTTCTATATAAATAGGGCCGTCATATCCAATATATTCATCAAGAATATCAGGATGCATTACATAGCTACGTTCAGGAAGATATTCCTGCACAGCATTAAACAATTCCCATTGTTGTTCTAATGGCATGTCTGAAGGGCGTTCCTTATAAAGAGTTAAAATATCTTCTGTAACTTTTTGTTTTAAAATATCTAACTCTTTTATCTGACTCATCTTTTCATTAAAAAGATCCATCATCCGTTAAGAGCTCCGTTGAAATATTCTTCACCTTTAGCAACTTTAATTAATTTAAAATTACCATAGTATAAAGAACCACGTAACTGTAAGCGATCATCCACTCCATTACCTACTTCTAGACAAAAATCTGCTTCCCAACCCATACACTCATAATCTTCTTTAGGATAACCTAATTCAGATAAAAGTTTTTGGTATTCACTTACAGCCATCATAGGTACAGAAATTTCTTGTAGATCACTTTCTAAGAATTCTTTAATCATTCTTCATCCTCTAGATACCAAGTTAAATCATAACCTGAATGTAAACCATAGCGATCAAAATAAATAATAGCATTCTGATCTGTAGTTACAAGAATAACATGATCTTCTAACTCACCAGG
>JACCEA011351473.1_pt1 | contig 16555 bp, 19 predicted proteins | sample 7449851 | NCBI WGS metagenome assembly JACCEA01 (sample SAMN15323453, study PRJNA562643) | freshwater metagenome | isolation source: river surface water | place: USA:Blue River Watershed | collected 2017-08-18 | reverse complement strand
TCATACCCTTGCCCTTGCCGGGCTCGTAGACGTACATGTACGCAGTCACCGAGATGGGGTCAGAGGTCCACACGACCGAGTCGTCCGAGCCCAGAACGTCGATTGTCATTCCGCCGAGCTGCCTGTATTGGTTGAAAACCCCAGCGTCGCCCGGCCAGCCCGCGGCGTTCTTGATCGAGATCTTCGTAATGTTCGACACCTGACCGAGATCGACGGTGAACGGGGTCGCCGCGGTTGTCGACGCAGAAACGTACATGGTGTTGTCATCACTGTCGAACATGTTCGCAGCGCCCTCGGTCGGGGACCGCGCGTTGTCCTTGGTGAACGTCAGATCCGGACGGACCAGCTGGTTCCCGTTGTCATCGTACACCTTCAGATCCCCGATGCGCACCGACGTGTTCACGGGGTTGAAGCGAATCTTCTGGCCCTTCACGGACGGAGGAGGCGGAGCCACCACCGGAGCCACCACCGGAGCCGTGGTGGACGTCGCGGTGGACGCCGGAGCCGACTCGACGGTCGACGCAGGGACGGAAACCTGCTCACCGGAAGCGAGCTCCACCGTCTCCGTCTCCGCAGGAGACGAGCGCTTCTTGTACACATATGCCGCAATGGCAACGACCGCGATCACTGCAAGAATGGCCCAGAGCATTTTATTTGTTTACAAATGGTACACATATAAAATTTTTACGCAATGTTCGGCGCCTTCCGCAAGGACACGCAGGACTACATTCTGCCAACGTCCGTCACCCGCGGGGCACACACGTGTCCCGTGTGTCGGCAGGACGTTATCTTGCGGACGCGCATGATCGACGGGAAACGTGTGTACGGGTTCGATCACAAGGGCGACTCTGTGTGCACGTACTACTCCCTCGAACCGCCGCCGGCTCATGAGAAAACGCACGTGATCCACGTTCTCCGTCGGAACTTCTTGCGCGGGAACTACGTCCTCGGGTACGAGCCCGTGTCGAACTCGATGGGCGCCGAATGTGATTCCACGGAATCGTTCATAGAACTGGCGGGTGTGGAGAAGTTCGAAGCGGATCCCGCGACGGACAGGTTTCTGACGGACTATGTCCGCGACGACGGATTCGTGTTCGACGTCGCGATCCTCGGCGCGGACGGTTCCCTCAGGGCCGCGTTCAAAATGTACGACACATTCGGCCCCGAGGACGCCCGCACGTGTCCGGACGATCTCGTGTGGGTCGAGCATTCTTGCGATCCTCTAGGGATCCGTCGGACCACTTAAAAACAAAACAAAAGACATGGACGGCTTTCTCGACGACGACGACGGCGTGGGTGTGTCTGTGGGCGAACATCGTCCGCCGCCGCCGCAGCAACACATTCACATCCCCGTCCATGCACAGACGCTGACGGACTTCCAGCGCCTCGATCGCATCGAGACGACGGTCGCAACGCTCCAGAAGCAGGTGGCGTCGCTGCACGAACTCTTGAGCAGGGTCGTGGAGATCAACACGCTCCTGAAGCGGCAGATGGTCCCGACGTACGACGGCGAGACGCTGGACCGTCTGAACGCCGAGGCGGGCGTGTCGGCGCCCGCGGCGGGACCGAAGAACGTGACGCTTCTCAAGAACGCGTCGAACCAGATTGTCATCAAGGGCAAGACCTTCGACATCAAGGACGAGCTCAAGCGTCGCTTCGGGGCCGTGTGGAACCGTGCGATGTCCGCGTGGACCTGCGATATCTCCCATGAACTCGCACTGACCGAGTACCTCCGCAGCGAGTCGTATGTTGTGAATTAAATTGTCGCAACCTATACAAAACTCCACAATGGACACCTTCGACGCCGGACGGATTCTGAACTACGCGAGTGTCCCTGTGCAGCTGCGCGTGTCCCGGGACGGCAGTGGGAACTGCGTGGAAGTGTTTGAAACAAGCGAATCCCCCATTGCGATCCAGGTGAAGAACGAGTACCTCGTGCGCACCACGGACCTGACGGTCAAGTACTGGCACAAGATCGCCGACGGTCTCTTCCACGCGGGCGAGGGATACGCCGTGTCCTTCGAGCCTTCCGAGGAGTCCCGCGCGGTCCAGCGGGACCCGTCCACTCACCCCACGGTCCGTGCGCTGCTTACGTTCCTCCACGGTGCGGAATAATCTCATGTCTGTACTTTTAAAAACAAGAATGGTACCCGTGGTGTACATTGCGGTCCGGAAGTGGTTTACTGCCGCAACAACAACGCGTCCTGCTCTGCACACGTATGGATGCCCTTCCCAAGGGCGTCACGCCGACGATTCGCCTCGGCCTCAAACGGAGTCCCGTCGAACCAGTGAATCTCCATGGAGTACTGCGTTACCGGCCCCGAATTGATCTTCAGGGGCGGGAAGGTCGTCTCGAGGTACTCCTTGGTGTAGATGCCAACCAGGCGGCTGATGTGCAGCGCCATGAGCTGTTTCAGGAAGTCGAAGCACACGAGCGACGCGAACGTCCGGAGTTCGTGCACCATTCTTCCGTTCCCGACCTTGAGAAGCCATTCGGTGTACGCCGGGACCGTCTGGATCATGGTGTCGTCGAACGGGAGCGGAAGGAGAATCTCGGGGGCGCCGTGGACCGCGAACAGCTGCAGGAACTCGATGAACAGCGGCATCAGCTCCGGCGAGTGCGGGATCGCAATGGGGAAGATCTCACCGGGCTCCTGGGTGGACAGGACCTCACAGGGTTTCGCGAGGTCCTGTGGAATGTCGTAGTGGGTGCCGTGGAAGTCGATGACGATCATTCTGTTTTGTTTAGCCATGGCACGAAAAGTCCGTTCGTAATTTCCCTTGCGAATTTAACAAAAGCGGAAACGGAAACGTCATGGGCAAAACCCGGAAGTACTTCTACCTTCCGGACGCAAGCACCGGACGGCTCCGACGGGTCCGTGGGGCGACGTACGCGGCGTTCGCGTGCTCGGTGGACGTGCTGTTCTTCGACGACGACCCCGACAACATCGCAACGGTCTCCAAGGACCCGCGCGTCCGCGGCGAGCTCGTGGACGTCGTCCCCACGACCGAGTTCGACCGCGCGTGGGCGTCGGACGCGGACGTTCAGCGGTACGTGCGCGAGATTTCAGGACAGCCGCCTCTGTCTTCCCAGGCGCTCACACGACGCCACATGAACCGTGCGTGCAGATGGATCACCACACATCCCGGCGGTGCCGTGGTGTTCGACTACGACATGGTTCTCAACCGCGCAGAGGGGATTGTGTTCGGGACCGACGCGTCCCCCGCGACCATTGCCAAGTACAATGTCGGGTCCGAACGGCGACTGCGGCGCATCCGGGACATGATCGACTTCATCGTGCAACATTCTGGCAAGGTGTACATCGTGACGAACAATGCGGGTTTCTCGAGCACGTTCGTGGACATCTGTCACGCCATCCACCCCGCGTTCGACGCGAGCAACGTCGTGTCCTCCCTCGAAACCGAACGGAACAAACTGGTTTGTATGTACAGAAAGGGGATCTTGTGTCCACCGACGACGTCGTCATCATAATTCGACGGGCTCCGTGGCGTTCCATGCATCGATTGTGCGGGGACACACACCCACGCACCCTGTCTGTAGGGACAGAGCGAATGCAAATATGGCAACGACGGCCAACATGCACATGTGCGTTCTGCACATTGCGTTGTCGTATCCGCTCACATCAAACACAATCGACCGCCCGATCCCGACGAACCGTCCGCGCAACGGGGCACGTGCGGGCGGACGATGGTCACGGTACATGTACACGACAAAGTCCGCCGCCGGGATCGACCCCTCCACTTCCTCCATGAGCTCCAACAGCTCCAGAATGCGCGTGTCAACGTCCGTCGCGTACGGGATCGTGTCGACAACGTCCGCCGTGTCCACGAACGAAATGTAATGTTGCGCAACGATCGTATCGAAAAACATTTATTACACAACAACAAGGTACGTCACAGACGCTCCGGCGGTTTCCACGATGTTCGTCATCTTCACAATGTCGCCCCGACGGACCCCGAGGAGTCGCGCGACCGCATCGTCCCTCCGCATCCGCGGGAGCTTCGACGGTTCGCAAAAGGTCCGTGCGATGTCCGCGTGCATCGCGGGATCCACGACCTCAAAGTGCGGCTGCAGTTCGTGCAGCAGCACGTTGAACACGAGCTGGTTGTCCTCGAACACTTCGATCGGAAAGTCCTGCGACTGCAACACCGACACCGCCATGGTCGTAATGGGACGTTTGAGCGTCCCCGTCTGGCACACAACCAACATTCCCGCCGTCGCGCCATGGTCCTGGAACCGCGTCACGTACTCCAGAACCCCTTGTTTTCCGATGTTGCTCTCGGACGCGAACAGAACCACGTACTTCTCTGTGGACGCGGACGCTGCGGCGGACGACGGCGTGAAGTACATGACGAGCTCGCTGCGGTCGACGGACACGCCGCGGCGGAACGGGCAGTCCACCGACGGGACCATGCGGCGCCGTCGGAGAATCTCGGTGATGTTCGCACAGATTCGCTGCATCGTTTGTTTTCTGGAGGACACGCACGTTTTCAAAAGGGGGACACTTTTTGTTTCGGAAACCATCCGGAAAACCGACGAACATTTCGAAGTCCGTGTGTGGATGGATGGATGAACAAACCAAAATGTACAGCTTTGCACAAGTCACGTGTTCAACCGCGCGCGACGTGATCCACCGCTTTCAATCCAACGGCGCCGTCGTGGACGTGGGGCGCGCCGTGGACATCGTGCAGCGCATGCGGAAGTACGAGTGCCCCATTGGTTTCCGGTTCTGGAAGAGGCTTCACACGACCCCCGCCGAGTCCTACGAAGGCCTTGCCGCGCACACAGGGGTCCCTGCGGCGATCCTGCGGGACCATGTGGAAATCCTGGGCGTGTTCCGGCGCGACTACCCGCCCGAAGCGACCGTGGCGCTGCACGAGGTCCAGAAGTGGTACACGACCGAGCGGTACACGGACTGCTTCGGCGGTGGTTTGGCGGCACCGGGGATGCCCGTGCTCCCCGCGACGTTCACGCCACATGAGGACGTGACCCGCGTGTTCTTCGACCCGATTGTGACATGTCTCGTGATCGCCGAGATGGTCCGTCTGTCGTCGTGTAGTCTCGTGGTCCCCGTGGAGCTCGCGACGCCGTCGGTCCCGTGCGGCGCCGTGCTGGACGTCGTGTCCGCCGAGCTCTGCGTACATAACGCGTACCGCGTGGAACACCGCATTCGCACGCCGGTGTTCCAAGAGGGCGATGGAAAGCTGACGATTCCGTTCCCCGTCAAGCACAAGGCGGGCGACGCGACGTTCACCACCAAGTCCACGGTGCTCCGTGTGATGGTCAAGATGCCGGACGGAAGTCTCGCGAGTGTTCTCGTGAACCCGTGGGACGGTGTCACGCACTTCCCACGGTTCGCATGGGCCGACCCGGATCCGTCGGGGATGGACGTGATCCCCGCGGACAGCGCCGAGGTTTTGAAATACGCGAAAGTCGTCGAGGACGACATCCGCGCGTGCTGGGGCGTCGTTCTCAACCCCGTGTCGTACCCCGCCGCACCGTCCATGTGGGACGCGCTTGCGGAAATGAGCTCGTCCGTGGTGTTCATGGGTACCATGCACGACTTCGCGTCCATGTTCGCCACGCAGGGCCTGCCGCACGTGTCCCGCGAACTCTGCATGGACCTCGTGCGGTTCACGCTCCAGCACCACGTCGCACACATGGTCGCGCGCGGGTCCATGGCGGGCATGTCGCACGCCGCGGGGACCGTGTCGGTCACGTACGGACCGTGCGGTGACTACGCCGTCGTGTACACAACCGCGCTCGTGAAAGTCGGGGTGCGGTACCGCCTCGTGCACGTGGCCATGATCGCGAACAACGACGAACGGCTCCACGACTTCTTCCGCGCCCATTGGGACCCCGCGACCCAGTGGGTGGACGAGTCGTTCTTTCTGATCGCCGCGACCCGCGCGTCCCGCATGTCTCCCCTGTATCTCATTCCCATCCCCATGGACCGCGTGTTCTACCGCGACCCCCATCTGTGCGGCATGCTCGCCAAGCCGACGTCGTGGCGGCTTGCGGGATGCAACTGTGTCATGTGCAGTCGTCGGCGTCGTGCGCGTGTTTATCTTAAAGAAACGTGATCCATGCGAGAATACCCATCACCGCAACGACACATGCGACCCCGCATGAAAACGCAATCACGTCGTGTTTGTACGCGGGAAGATCGATGTACAGCGCGCGTCCGTGGCGGACCGCGGGCGACGACGTGGACAGAACCGTGATGACCTTGTCGTCGGCCTCCACGAAGACCACGAAGCTCACCGTGTCCAGACCGAAGCGCCGACGGTCCACCAAGAGGTCCTCCAGAATCGCACGGACGTCGGCGTAGTACCGACAGGGCTCGAGCGGATCCTCGAGCGAACCCACACGCGCATTGTTCGAGATCAGAAACGGCCCGTATGAAACGTGACGACGCAAAAGGAGAGACATGGTTTTCTTATAGGTGCACAGTTACACGCGAGACACATCCGGTCCATCCATCACATTGAACAACACTCCTGCACCTGCGCCCGCACCGGCTCCCTCGGGAACCGCGGGCTCTGCGGGCTCTGCGGGCTCTGCGGGCTCTGTGGGGACAGCCGCTGCAGCGGCGGCGTCCGCGGCGGCGCGGAGCTGACGCGCCTTCTCGAGGGTGGTGAACTGCTTCGCCGCACCCACGAGCGCGTCCTTGCGATCATTGAACATGATCGTGGACTTCTCCTGCTCGATGCGGTAGTTCTTGATCATCTCGTGCAGCTCCTGGTCGTCATGCCGACGGTCCTTGACGAGCCGCTGGAGGTCCGCACGGGTCGTGGGGATCTCACAGAACTTGCCCGTCTCCAGAATAAGAATCGAGTAGATCGCGGACCCGTAGAGCTCCTGATGGTATGCCTTGATCCGCTCGGCGGTCTTCTGCGCCTCCTCGAGCGTCACGTGGCACGAATAGATCTTGAACGCGAATGATCCCTTCGAGGTGATGTGGCCAAACGCGGGCGTGAGGAACGTCACGACCGCGAAGTTAATGTCCCCCGTGATTTCGTTACCCTCGGCGTCCGTGTACACGCCGCGGGACAGGATTTCCTCGCGCGCGAAATTAATGTCCGGGACGTTCGTCGGGGCAATGCGGGCCTCCGCACGGGCCCGCGCGGACGCGTGCATCTCCGGCGTCTCGACGTACGTGTCGACGGTCACCTCGGGACGCGCCTGCTGCTGCTCCTGCTCGGTAGACATGTCTGCTTTTTTAATGCTTCCGGAATTCCGTGTAATGCAAAAAATGTATACACCGCAACTTGTAAAACAACACACATGGCAGCAAACGTTGTCGATCTTGTCAGTGACGACGACTCCTCCGATGATGTCGTGTTCGTGAGCGACACCGCCGCAGGCGGTGGAGCAGCCGCAGGCGGTGGAGCAGCCGCAGGCGGTGGACCTGCGGTTCCTGCGGGTGGCGGTGGTGGTGGCGGTGGTGGACCCGCGGCACCCGCGGTTCCTGCGGGTGGCGGTGGTGGTGGCGGTGGTGGACCTGCGGCACCTGCGGCACCTGCGGTACAAACGGTGCTGCAACAGTTTGCTTGGCGCTTGCTTACTGAGGTTGAATGGGTGGCACCGTTCCCTCCGTTGCCGTATTTGTACGCATTCTTCGCGGATCGCGACTACCGCGACTTCGCACGGTACCGCGGGACTCCCGTGGGGGACCGCAGCTGGGACAAGTTCCGCAATTACCACGACGACTCGCACTTCCAGTTCCGTCTGTACGCCCGTCGCGTCCAAGAAGTCAATCGGCTCCGTGCGAATCTGACGAGCCCCGCGTTCCGCGCGGTGCCGTTCCCGACGCTGACGGTCCCGCAGGAAGTCATTGACCCCATCACAATGGACCCGGTCCCCGAGGGAGCGCTTGTTGCTGTCGCGATCACGCTCGACATTCCTCCGCTGACTCTCGAGGGACCCGTTCCGGATCCGTCGCTGCACATCGAGTACCAGACACCGATCAATCTGGACGCCGACGGCGCTTCCGAATCGCTGGACATGTACATCCCGCGTCGCACTGCCCACAACGTCCCCGGATACGACGCCAACAACAACACCATGCTTGGCGCGATCCCCGCGGGTCTGGGGGTGTTCCGTCTGCATTACGGTGCACCGGCGGCCTCCTTCGGACGCCGGCGAATGCGCAATTTCGCGGATTTTGTGCAAAAGTACCGCGCGCACCGTCAGTGCTCGTTCGGATACGCACGGGCTAAGTATATCCGCGCACTCCGTAGGTTCTCGTAATTGTGCGCCTCCGTAGCATAGTGGTAGTGCACTGTCCTTGTAAGACAGAGGTCGTGGGTTCGATTCCCATCGGGGGCAGGCCTGTTTCGTTTTTTATGGCGAATCAAAGAAAACCAATGTGCGTTTCCAAAAACGCGTCCGTGCTCGCCTTCGGGACCTGTGTGGTGTCGTCGATCCTCCTGTGGAAGTACGGGGACCCGAGGGTCTCCGACGAAAACAAGGTGATCGTGTGGTTCTTCCTGTACGTCAGCCTCATGCAATGGGTTGACTTCGGGATCTGGTCCGATCTCACATGCGAGTCCGGATGGAACGCCCTCGCGACCCGCATGGGTCCGTGGCTGAACAATCTCCAACCCGCGGTTGTCGCACTGCTCCTGTGGTGGTTCGCGGGACAACCCGGTGGTGACATGATCCTCCCCGCGGTCGCGCTCGTGTACACCGCGTTCGTCGTGTACAAGAACACGACGTCCACGCTCGACCGGTGCACCACCACCTTCCAGGACGGAGACACATGTCCCGCACGACAACTCGAGACGTGCCACGGCGGACTGCGGTGGCAGTGGAACCAGGTGTTCCCCTACGGCTGGTACCACGTCGTCATGGCCATCGTCGGAGTCTGGGCGGTCATTGCGAAGAAGTGGAGCTTCGTCTGGGCTCTTGCGGTTTCGTATGTGTTCTTTGCCATCGAAGTCTTCCAGAACAAGCACCGCGTCGGCGAACTGTGGTGCTTCCTCGTCAACTGCGTCCCCCTCGCAACACTCGGATTCCAGAAAATGCGAAATTAGTGAATGATCCACTTCTTCTTACAGTCCGCGCAGGTGTAAAACTGTGTCATGGCCTCGTCACCGCTGCGGATTTGGCGTAGTTTCATCAGAACCCGACGGCTCTTGCAGGACCTGCATGTGAACTCGCCGGGCTCCACGAGCTTCAGCTCCAGGTCGTCGTCCTGCACCGCGAACGCCGCGTCGAGCATCTCGACCCGCTCGGTGGCCGTGAGGTCCCAGTGGAGGTCCTCGTGCCAGTTCGACGGAATCGTCGCGCCCGGATGTTTCGTCAGGAACCGTTCGAAGTTCGCCATGAACGCGCAGAACAGCGCCGCGTTGTCCTCCGACGCCTCCACGGCCTGTTCGGTGACCGCAGGGCCCACAAGAGCCAACGCACGTTCCCGCAGCTCCAACGATACGGGAACGTGACACGACATGTCCACCATGACCTCCGCGACACTCTTGCGTCGCACGGTCCGCGCGGACGCCGCGGGCGCCGTCGCCGCCACCGCCGTCGCGGACGCTGCTGCCGCCGCAGCTGCTGCTGCCACCGGGGCCAACGCAGCGGCCGCCGAAAGAATCTTCTGTTGTTCCGTCTGCACCTGCTTCGGTGGACGTCCGCGTGCTTTTTTCGTGGTTGACATCTTTTGGTTCGTTTATGCCGCGGGACCCGTTGTGGGTAGCAGCACGACATTGTTGCCCACATTCCGCGCAACGAACCCGTCGGAAACCAAGGAGCTCGTGTCGCCACCGCTGAAACCCAGAATGACAATCGCGGGACGGAACGTCTCCGAGCGGATCAATTCGAGAATGTTCGGTCGCAAAACGTCCCTGGGGTCCTTGACGACAATCACCGAAACCACGCCGCACGCCGCGGGCTCCACGTCGATCCCCTGGAGCCGTCCGGTGACCGTCGTCCCCCGGAAGTCCTCCGGCTCGCCGATCGCGTCCGTCCCGCTGATGTACAACTGCGCAATGACGTCGTGGATATCCGGCACCGCCGGTGGCTCCGCCGCAGGTTCCGCAGGTGTTTCGAACGTGACCGTGCGTTTCGGAGCGGGATCCGATGACGACTTTGACAGCCACCAGACGACCGCAATGAAACCCAACACGCCCGCCACGATCAACCACGTTTTGTGCTTGTTGAAAAAAGACGCCTCGGTGTTCGTGAACAGGACGGTCGAATGCTTCTGCGGAACCGTCACGCTCGATGTCGACTTCGCACGCGAACGGCTGCTGCTACCGCTGCTGCTACCGCTGCTGCTCACGCTGCTGCTCACGCTGCTGCTACTGGACGCAGACACAGACGACATTTCTGATCTTTTGTGGACGCTGCAGGACATTCAAAAGCCGAAATAAAACGAATGTTGTTGATTGTGAACGCGTCGGAACGGTCGCACACGTTCGGCGTCAAGTCCATGGACGACCTCGCGTCCACGCTCGCACTCGTACGATCCATGGTCCCCCGCGAGGACATCGTACGGATCACGCTCGAGTCCAACGATCTCCGTGAGCGTCATGCGTGCTGGTACAATGCCGATTTCACGTCATGGGCCAACAACACATTCTTGCAACAAGCCTTTGTCGACGCGGGGTTCCACATCCCACCACTGGTTTCCGATTCGGAACCCCAAACAAACTGACGGACTTTGTATGAATCAGACGATAAACCACCGCCGAAAAGAAAGGATGCAAGTGAGTCCGTCCACATGGGTTCATGGGACTGCCTTTGTGCAGATGGTCCACAAGACATTCTTCGCGGACGAACTCAAGTCCGCGGCGTCGTTCTGGGGCGCGGCCGTGGTGCAGATGCAGACGCCGGACGTCGCCGAGGTGTTCGAGGACAAGCTCGCGTCCCTCAAGGTCGACGGCGAGCGACACATTGTCGTGCTCTTTGTCGAGAAGACCCTCGAGGTCCGCGCGGTGATCATGTGCCGCAACGGGCAGCTCCTGGAACCGTCCGCGCCCATTGCGCGCCTTCGGAACCCCGACGGGTCCGTGTGGAAACCCGGGTTCTTCACCATTCTCGACACCGAGTACATCCACGGACACTGGCTCGCGTTCGACTGCCTCGTGTACTCCGCCGCGAACGGGCGCCGCGCCGCGTTCCGTCGGGACTTTACCGAGCGCATGGAGCTCGTGCGTGCGACGCTCGATGTCGACTTTGCGTCCGCATGGATCCATCCGAAACCCTTCTTCCCCGTGGACCGCGCGCCCGGCTTCTCGGAGCGCATCCGTCGGCAGACGTGCGAGGCCCTGGGATTCGACGTCGCGCACGACGGAATCATCTTCCAGCCGTGCAAGGGCGTGTACCCCGTCGGCGCGAACATGAACCTCGCGTCCGGACGCGGCCTCAAGTGGAAGCCCGAGTGCACGCTGGACCTCGTCCCGGAGAAGATGACACTCGAGGACATTCGCCGGATCCACAAGGCCACGTACGGCGACGCCGTCGTCGGGATCCGTGCGACGCCGTGGGACCGACCCGTTCGCCCCATGGACTTTTACGTCCCTTGGACGGGCCGCGTGAACACGGAAGTGTTTCATGTGCACACGCGCGCCTTTGAGGTCCCCACGAGCCTCCTCAAGCTCAAGTGCGTCTCCGACTTCTCCTTCGGGACCCAGCCCATCTTCCACGCCGTGGAACTCGACAACGTCCCGCTCTGCGCGGACCTCGCCGTCGAGCACGCGTCGTCCGTGTGCGAGTTCGCCTTCGGGACCGATCTGGTCCCCGTGTTCCGCACGGTCCGTCCGGACAAGGCGATGCACCAGGCCAACAAGGCGCGCACCGTCGCGGGCGTGCTCTGGCAGGCGGGGAACGGCGCGTCGCTTGACGAGCTCATCATGGACCCGCGGAAAATCGTCGGGCGCGTGACCGTCCCGCAGGTGACCACCGTGTCCCGCGTCGAGAACCGCGCACACGTCACCCCCTTCGACGACTTCATCCGCGGACTCACCTTCGAGTACAACGCGACCACCATGGTCGAGAACGAGTTCAAGGTCGTGCAGACCAAGCGTCCGCGCGCCGGAATGATCTTCCCCGGTGCACAGGAGCCCAAGCTGACCAACGCGCCGTTCACGGACGTCCTGCACTTCAACCGCGTCAAGAACATGCTGCACACCAAGCACGGCAAGACCGAGCCGCCGGTGGTGACGACGGTGGACCTGATCGTGGACGAGAACCTGCGGATGACCGCCACCGAGCGCGTCGTGACCACCAAGCACGGCAAGAAGATCTCCTTCTTCGAGACCAACGGGTTCATGGGAACCCGCAAGGTCGCCGCGGGGTCCTCGTACGTCGTCGACATGCCCGACGTCGAGGCCAAGAGCGGCTACGTGCTCCGCATGGACTCCCGGAGCGAGTCCCCCGAGTTCTTCTACCTGCACGACTTCCTCCCGGACAATCCCGCGTACGCCGCGTTCCTCACGGCGCTCCAGAGCTCGCTCGCGTCCCGCAAGCGCCGGACGGAACTCCCGCAGACGTACAAGGGCTACCGGTTCGTCGATGCGCGCGAGTTCGAGCCCGAGGTCGAGAAGAACGTCGCACCCGCCCTCGTGCGCCGCACATCCCTCGATCCCGTCCAGACGGGCGAGACGGTCCAGGCGCAGTTCCGCGGATACGACCAGTTCCACGACGCGACCGTGACCCGCGTGCACCCCGACGGCACCGTCGACCTCCGGTACAAGTACTCGATCCGCGCGCTGAACGCACACTCGCGCGCCGATCTCATCCCGCTCGTGGTCGACCAGGGCGGCGGCGGGAAGACCGTGATCCGCGTGAAGCGTCGGCAGACGTACGAGTTCCCCGGGTTCCGTGTGGACCTGACGCGCACCAAGACCATCCCGAACTTCAAGTCCACCGAGCACCGACGCCTCTGGTCCCTGACGCAGCGCTGCGACAACTGCGAAATCGAGATCGAGCTCGTGTCCAGCGTCGCGCGGAACCACGGGTTCGTCCGGAACCTCGCGGAACTCCTGCACGACGTCATGTCCTGCATGAACCTCTCCGAGAACTCGTTCCTCTTCGACTGCGCGTCCGTCAAGGCCACGCCCTGTCCCCTGCTCAAACAGACCCTCGACAACTACTCCGTCTTCCTCCACGGAGACGCCATCCACGCCGGCGTGGACCCCGTGTTCGTCCGGGCCACGCGCGGAGTCTCGCGGGTCGTGCGGGAGTCCGACTTCCACGCGACCTTCGACGTCGAGGCCGACGCCGTCCTCGGACCCGTCGGCGTCATTGCGGACCCCGCGACCGTCCTGCGCTTCTTCGACCGCGCGGGACTCGTCCACGCCGTCCGCGCACGCAACCCCTGGGCCGAGCTCGACGCGACGCACGTGGAGGACTACGTCCACCGTCGGATCTTCCGCGGTGCCCCCACGGACCTCACGTTCACGCCCGGACCCCACGTGATCGGACGAAACCCGTGCTGGTCCAACGCGGCGAACTGGGCGCGGCTCTGCAACCGCATGGGCGCCACGATCCTCACGGAGATGGACGAGGACGTGATCGACGTCCTGCGCGACGCGCTCTTTGGGGGTGGCGGCGTCGACATGGACGACGTCGTGCAAAAGTCCCGCTTCTACACCGCACCGCTCGCGTTCGGAACCGCCGTCGCGGACGCACTGGTCGTACGGACCGCACGGGCCTGGTGGGACCCGGCGGAGATTTGCTTGGTCTGGAACGACGTCCTGGACCTCGCGCAGCGGTTCGGCACGAGCCTGTTCTACAAACGGGACGCGTCCGCGCTCTGGAAGGAATTCGACGGCGACGTGAACATGTACCTTGTGCACGTCGCGGCCGCGAAGATGACGGTGGTGGTCGGCGCGGTTCTCAGTCTCCGCGCGATTGCGACGGACGCCTGTCCGACGACGACGACGTCCGCCGTCGATCTCATTACCACGCGCGTCGTCGAGTACGCGCGCTACTACCCCCGCGGGACGCACGTCGCCCGCGTGGACCTTGCGATGTTCGAGGGATGTGACGTTTGTGTGTCTCTGTTTTAATTCTTCTTCGGAACCAGCAAAAAGTCGTCCTGTCCCTCGGGGATCCCGCGGATATCATACAACCTCGCAATGTGTTTTCCGATGTCGCTCGCGAAGAACGCGTCCTTCTTGTGCGACCACACTTCCATCAGAATCACCGGACGGTCCTTCTCGATCAAACGGGACATGCCCTCCAACACTTGCTCCTCCATCCCCTCGACGTCAATCTTCACAACACTCACGCGCCGCTTGGGCTTGAGGAAGTCGTCCAGCTTCACGATCGGAATCGACGAGGCACCCGCTGAAGCAGCCATCGCAGCACCCGTCACCGACTGCAACAACGTCGCGCCAAAGTTCTTCACACTGTCCCACGGGTCAATGTCCACTTGAACCGATGTGTTCGCATTGCCCACGCCCACTTCGTACAAGACCACACGGTCCCGCGCGATCCCGTTCGCGTCCAGCGTTTGCCGAAGGAGCTCGTGGTAGATCGGCTCGAACACGTGGACCTGACATCCGGGCGACAAGACTTCCTCCATCAACAGCGCGGTCGTCCCCATGTTTCCGCCGAGATCCATCATGTCCGTGCCGGGAACATAGAACTCTTTGACGTACCGCAACATCCACTCCTCCCAGTACACGCCGTGCTGCAACGTCCTGCCCACGACCAAATCGTTCTTGAGCGTGGAGAACACGCGCCCGCGGACAGGAGGCGTCTGCACCACGCTCGCGAACCACTCCTTCGGCGCACGAAAGGGTGGCGTGATCGTCGTCGACGGAGAAGGAGGAGGAACCGTGAATGGTTGTTCAACGGCGGTCTTCTTGCGTTTCCATACGAACCATGCGATAACCACAACAACCGCAACCCCCACAAGAATCTTCCACATTGTTCTTTATTGAATGACAACGAGAATTCATCCGTTCCACACGCTACGCGTACACATGTTCGAGCTGAGCGATATGCCACATGGTTTCTTGTAGAATCTCGATCACGAACGCAAGCGTTTCGTTCGTGAACGAGCATCCATAGAGTACATACGGTTCCGGAAGTTGCTTCGCGTGAACACGTTCACACACGCGCTGGATGACACGAACGTCGCCAGTGTTGTCCAGTTGAAAAATCCCCGTCTGAAGCTTGGACAGGATGCTCGCGTCCGCTGCGCACGTCGACACCGACGTCAAATCGTACACCGCCACCGCCGGCGGACGCGCAAGGCGCTCTGTCAGACTCGGCTGACTGCGACACGCGCACGTGCAACAGTCCTTGCAGCACATCTTTTTGTATATTCTCACGAATCCCGATAATAATCCGCGTACATTTGGGCAGTGTTCGCAAAGTACTCCGCTGTCTCACGCGTCATTCGACACCCAAAGAGCTCGAACGACCCCTCCAAATTCTTCTCCACCGCGCGGCGACACACGGCCACGATCGTGTACAAGTCGTCTCTCGGGTCCAGACACCCCAGATCAAGCCCGTCGAGAAATCCATATGGATTGTACGAACGGATACTTTCGATCGATGTAAAATCGGGGATTTCACCCATTGCAATCATTCGGTGCGGACCCTCGCACGTGCAACAGTCCTTGCAGCACATGTTCGTCTTTTTTTGTATTCACGAACCACGACTTTAATCGAGCCTCCAGACTTCATGAAAATTGTCGATGCACGGTCCCCAGCCAGGCCCGTGCACAAAGACACGCTCGAACCCGCGCAGCTCCAGCATGTTCTTGACGAACTCGTAGTGCGCAATGTCATGGTAGTCGTTCTCCAACACCACCAGCTTCATGCCGTCCAGCAGCTGCGGACAGTCCTCCAGAATGTACCGCAGCGCGCCCTCGCAGTCCGCCACCAACGTGTCGAACGATCCGTACGTCTCCGTAAGATCCTCGAACGTGACCGTGCGGACTTCGAAGTGGCCCTCGGGAATCACACCGTCCGCGCCAATCACCACCGTGTCCCAGTCCTTCATCGCCAGCCGACGGTAACTCAGTGCCGCGTCCACAACGTGAAAGCCCGCCTTGTTAATGTCGCGGTTGTGCGTCAGAAGTGCGATAAAGTCCGGGTTGCACTCCAGGGACACGAGATTCGTCGGGTCCTCGAGAATGCTGCTGATCAACACGCTGTTGCGCCCGATGTTCGCACCAATCTCCAGAACCCGCGCGGTGCTCGGAATAAACGTCGCAGCCATCCGCTGCTCGACCATCTCGTCGTTCATGATCCCCAGCGCGAAGCTCACGTTCGCGTGGACGTGCCGGATGTTCTCCTCGGGACTCCATTCGGGCCGTGTGCGGACACGTTCCACCGGCGCCTTCTCGGCGCTCCGTGCGATTTCGTCTGTGAACGTGATCCTCGCCTCGACACCCGCGGGAATGACCACGTGCTTCCCATCGTCCGTGACGGCGACGAGCGTTTTCTCCTGCCCGGGGAACGGATCGCCCAGACGCTCCGCACGGGCCCCGTCGGATGCCGGAATGTGAAACGACATCCCCCGCAGAAAGCGAATGAGACATAGACCCGTCACGTCCCGAAAGCGCC
>JACCEA010616212.1_pt1 | contig 16555 bp, 15 predicted proteins | sample 7449851 | NCBI WGS metagenome assembly JACCEA01 (sample SAMN15323453, study PRJNA562643) | freshwater metagenome | isolation source: river surface water | place: USA:Blue River Watershed | collected 2017-08-18 | reverse complement strand
TGTCAAAACACCATCTTTAAAGCTTACTTTAGAAACATCTCCAATTTGAATAATTGAAGGATTGTGAGATGAGGTACATTTAATTGCATGCTTATCTACCTCAGAAGCATAGTAGGCATCCACTTGAACCCCTGCTCTTTGAAGAGCAAGGAATCCACATGAAATACCGTCAAAAAGACTTAAAACTTTCATCAATAATTTTACCAGTTATACTTGTAATTTTGCGGGGCGGTACGTTACCGAGAGTATGAATTGGAACTGAACTTGCAACAGCAAAAATAGCATTATAAGTAACACCTTCCACTGTTACAGTACATTCAAGCTTCTGTCTAGGTAATGAAACCCAAAAAGATTCGTTTCTAGGTCTTCTTAGAATAAACACATCACCTAGCTTACCTTCATATGCCATTAAAATACCATCTAAAGAGTTCCCTTCGTAATGAAGTGTACAAGGTACGTCATCTATCATTTTAACACTTTCAGGTAAAGATTTGCAGCTCTACTCGTTTTACCATAAGCTGTAAATCCAGGTTGATCAGAGAATCTTAAAATCTCTTTCTGAGTACACCAACTAGCTGAAACTACTTTATAAGAAGTACCTTTCCAATAAAGAGGTACTTCTAAAACAATAAGAGCATGCAAAGCTTGTTGAATTGTAAGTTCTTCAGATACAAGATCTTCAGGAAAGTCTAGATAAGTCACAGCTAACTCTCCATCTCCAATAGGAGTTAACGTGGCTAAGTACGACTCAAGAGCATTAAGTACGTTATTATAATTCATCATCATCGCCTAAGTCAGCGACAGCATGAATCTTCATATAGTTTACGTTATCACCTTCTTGGTTAGCATTTTGGATACCATCAATATCTAACCAGTTATCCATATATTTAAGAGGATTGTTTAGTTTCTGAGGAGAAGTAATACCCATAGGAATACCTGCGTAGTGAGCGTTAAAATCAACCCAATCAATAAGTAAGTCAGAAGTTAAACCTACAGCTTTACGACCTTCAGTGAAGATGTATTTAGACCAATCGTATTCGGTTTGTTTTACAGCGCCATAGATTTCATTAATCTCTTTCCAACAATCCGTCATTGCAATCTGAGCACGAGGGTCAGTCTTAATAAGGTGTTGAATAACATAAGCTAAAACTTCAGCATGACAAGTTAACTCGTCAATAGCGATCTTTTGAATTAACTTACAAATACCGACAAAGTAACCTTGTTCTGCAGTAATAAAAGTAGTTGCAAAAGAAGACATAAACTGAAGACGTTCAGCGAGGTACATAGCAATCAAACCCTTAAACACACGGTTATAAAGAGCTTGATCATTCTTAACATTACCTAATGTATAGTGCGCTCCTGCAATAGCAAGATCTTCCATAACATTAAACACTACTTTAGAACGACCTGTAATCTTCTCATTCGAAATAATAGATTCAAAGATTTCATTAACATTAGGGATACATTGACGTACAATTTCAGAGTAAGTTAAAGCATGTAATCCTTCAATTTCTTGGTTTTTAGCTTGAGCTAACCAAAACTCTGAGTTAGTAATAAAAGGAGCTAAGAGGGTTGCAAAAGAACGAGATGCAACACTATCGAACTCCCATTGATAACTAATATTTGTATTCATTAAACCTACGATAGATTTAGGAGCTTTCTCCATATCCATACGACTTTCACTTAACGAGACTTCATCTTCAGTCCAGTCAATTGATTTCTGACGTTTGTATAAGTCAAATAAACGGGTATGTTGCACATTAATACTATCGTGCAAACCTAAACGATCTCCTAAGATCAACGGATAATTCGCTGTTTTCCATGCGTTATTATCTAAATTTAATAAAATTTCTGCCACTTATAAACCTCTATAAAATAAAAAAGAGCTTGCATTAAAGCGAGCAAGCTCCAGATGAACAACCTGCACCATTGCCAATTTCGTCATCATCTGCTTCATTGGTCTTACTATTGGTGTAGTATTGCGTTTTAGTACCTCGTTTAAACTTATAAACAAAGTCCGATAATAATTCTTTATTACCTAATGCTTCTTTACCTGGTACAGTAAAGTCACGGTAATAGTCTGCTGAAATAGTTTGATCAGTAAACTTCTGGAAGATACCATAATGATCTGCTAAGTCTGTTACAGGAACTTCCCAAGCTAATTCATAGTTGAAACTGATATTATCCCAATCAGGTGCGATAAAGATATTAGTCTTAGAACCATCAGTTTTAAGTACATTACCTTTACGTACAGGGTATAAACCATTTGTAGCATTCAAGTTTTGAGAACTAGATTCGCCAGGCATATGAGCACATAGCGCTGAATGAGCGATACCTTTATTATCTTTAACTTCAACTCTTAGACCTTCCCAATCATATTTGTATTCAAAGTCAGCAATTTCATCAACACCTTTATTATAAGTGTCAATTGGTAACCAACCTTCAACCCATTTAGTTTTATGAATCCAAGGAGCATTTCCACGTTCTTTAGAAATAAGAAGTGAAGCTTTAACTAATGAATAGAAATGACGTTCAGCAATAAAGTGAGCATGTTTCTTACCTGCTTTAGTAGAATAGAACATACCATTACGAGCAAGCTCATAAGCAAAGTTCATCAATCCAATACCTGCAGACATACGTTGTTGAGCTGTATATTCTACGTTAGGGAAAGTATAGTCTGAATTGTAAATAACATAATCAACAGTACGTAGAGCATAATAACAAGCTTGAACATATTCTTCATCAGTGAAGTCTTTATGCAAGTTAATTGCTGCAATATTACATAGTGCGATTTCATTTTTAGTTTTGATATCTACGATCTTACGACCTTCTAATTCATCACCAACAGTAAATTTGTTGAGGATTTCTTTAGCTTGGTCTACATCTTTAAAGACACGTTCACTACGCTCACCTTCTAATTGTACATAAGCATATTCAGAAGAGAATTTCTCATACAACGCTATAGTATCATGGAAAGGTTTAGTAGGAAGAGTGATTTCAGCACATAAGTTTGAACTGTGAATAGGGTCATAGAATGGAGTATGAGTATTCATTTCAGAAGCATTAGAATGATACAAACGACCAGTCTCATATTGTTCTGAAGTAATATTAACACCTAGTTCACGAGCTTTAACAAACGTCTTAGGAACAGTTTCATCAGCTGCATACTTTTCATATAGTTCAGCGAATAGCTCATCATTAGAGCTATAGAAAGCTTTATAAAGATCAGGAGCTACTTTAATACTAATTAGCATCCAATCTTGATTACCTTTAGCTCTTAACTTTTGAACAAAGTAGTTATTAAAGATAATATTATAATCAATCTCGTCAACTTTATTTTCAGATACAGTTGTTGGGTTACGAGCTTTGATAATTTTAATAATTTCAGGATCTAAGATAGACGCATAAGTAGTTAGTGCACCACCACGAGAACCTTGTTTATTAGATTTAGCAATACCTTGTTGAGCACGGTAATACGGAAGTTTACCCATGTGAACAATTGTACCACCTTTTACAGAATCTTGAGCTGAACGGATCATTAGGTTATTACCTAAACCTGCTCCTGCTACAGTCATCTTATGTGTAATATGCTCTGAAGCTGCGATAGAATCATCAGTATCTTCTGCTGCATATAAACAACATGATGCACCTGTGCGGTTAACAGTACCGATAAAAGACCAGTTAGGACTTGGCAAACTTAGAGTTAGGTCTTGTAACATACCTAAATAATTTTTAATATGATACATACGATTAGGATCTTTCTCAAAGATAGCTAATGCAATACGAGCATACATAAATTGAGGAGTTTCATAAGTAACGTTAGCAACTCGGTTACGAACTAAATACTTAGACTCCATTTGGTTAATCTGTGTATAAGTTAATTTATAATCATTTTCATGTTTTAACCAAGAATCAACTAAATCGAATTCTTCTTCAGAATAATCAAATGCTAAGTAATAACCTAGTTCATACATCTTATTAAGGTGATGTTTTAGTTTAATAGGTTTACCGTCATTCTCAGCAAAAACACGTTTGTAGAGATCAGCTACATAAATCTTGCCAGCAACACTCAGATGGCTTTGACTACGTTCATCGATACAAGCTTTGATAAGTGCTTGCATAATATCTTGAACAGTACAACCGTCTGATAGTTTTTTAAGTCCATTTAATGCAATTTGAGACCAAGAGACATTATGCTCTGTTGCCCAACTAGCAAGTTTGTTCAGTTTATCGGGTTGAAAGCGGGCTTTCTTCCCATTACGTTTAATAACGTGGTTAATCAATTTTAGCTCCAATTAAAATTTAATAATCAAGGTAATCCGTATCTTGACTTTGTTGTAACGCTTTTTGGCGTTCCCTTTGTTTTTTCTTAAAGGATTGTTGTTGTTCTTTGAACTTTTCTTTTCTTAGTTTCTGATAGTCACTTTCGGTTTCGATTATTTCATAATCAAAAGGAGGATACTCAACCTGATTAACACACTCTTTTAAATCTTCAACAGTTTTAATTTTAGTGTTATATGGAATACGCACAACTTTAACGCCATGCTCGTAAAGGTATTTATCCTTCACTGTATCTAATCTAACAGAATTATTCCAAGCATTCTCGTCTTTGAAAAAGAACTTTGAAAACTCAAAATGTTGAATACCATCGATTTCTAAGGCAATACCTAGAAGTGGTATAAAAATATCAATACGCTGATTTAAAGCACCAATAGGATACTCATAAATAACTTCGTAAGGCTTATAAGCTTTACAAGCTAAATTATAAATATCTTGTTGTAACTTTGAACCACGCTCATCTAATTTAGCCATCTATTTTTTCGTCTTTATGGAGACCTTGATAATTATAGTTATCACGAATCCATTTTTCATATTTATCGTATTCTTCAGTAGTTAACACTTCAAGGTTAAATCCACTAAAGATATCAGGTGACGGTTTCATCTTATTAATGATTCTATGGATATAAGTCATAGATCTTAGATCATCACAGAAGTAAACAAACCAATCTCCATTATCTTCAAACCACACTAATAGTCTTTGATGACCACCGCCTGTTGGAATATAGACAATTTCGTTCTTACCTGTATAAGTATATAAAGCTTTCATTTTAAAATCAGTTCTAGAGGTGTTTTAGTGTAATACATACTATTACTTTTGTTAAAGATGTTTCTATAAGGATAAGGTTCAACTTCAGAATATCGAGATACCAACTCAGCAACATTTTCTGTTAGAGGTATGGAATCTACTTCAACTTTAGCTAATCTGTCATTCATATTTAACCAGTAAATATACAACATATCTACAGAGATATTATGTTCAGCAAAGTATCTATATATTTTATAAATGGATGCAACTGTATACCAACTAGGTTTAGACCCAGTATAGTTCAAGATGAGATGGCAGTCAACCCTTTCAGGTTTATCTTCATTTAGACCCAAGAACGGTATGTTTACTTTATAATTATCTTTTCCATTACAGTTAAAATAAATAGAAGTATTAGAAACGACTCTGTCGTATTGAGACATAGAGTTAACTAAATACTCTAAGAATAGGAAAGTTTTCTCCCAGTACTTACGGATGAAAGCAAAATTCTGTAAATTTTGAAAATCCTTTTTAGCTTCTAAGAAGCCAACTAACTGTTCTGAAAAATAAGCTTCATAATAGGAAATAGTAAAATTTCTGTTATGATACATTTGGATAATAATTACATAAGTCAAGTAAGAAGCATAAGCATCAATATTAAATGTATACAGGGAAGGTTTATCAAACATGAACCAATTTAATTCATGTAAGTTATCTCTGTATCTATTTTTATTATTTAGCCAAGAATAGTCTTGTAATGCCAACTCAAAATCATTGGCATTCCAAAACGAAGAAAAGTCCTGATCTAATTGCTTAGACCAAGACTTGATATTCTGATAATTGTTAAGTAAACAATTAGAACTCATTAAAGAGCTACGTTAGCGAACGAGTTGTTGTCAACACGTTTAGGTTTCTCAGGAGCTGCGTATGGTACTAAATTAGTAACACAAACTGCATGTAAAGAAACTGTAGGTGGAATCTCTGCACTACGAGTCCATACTGAATAGCGAACAATACCTTGAGAACCATTACCGATTAAAGTAGTTGCAGTTACATCAACTTGTTGACCATCAATAAACTGCCAAACTTTAGGACGTAAGCTTTCAGGCATCGGTGTGCCATCATTTTTATAAACTTTTTGTTTGAAAGTTAAAACGTATTGCATAGGTTGATTAGGGAACGGAACAGCCTCAACTTTCATTTTAGCTAAGAAGTCGTCGTTCTCAATCGGAGCTGTTTTCTTTTTAGGGAATTTTTTAACAAACTCTTGATAAACTTCTTTAGACACACAAGCTGTTACTTTATAACGGAACTCTTGTTTATCTAGTTGGTCAATCGGTTTTTTAAGAGGGTTTTGACCATAGTCAGGCTCTTGGATACGAGTCCAGTATAAAAATGCATTGATGTCTTCGTATGTAGTAGTTTGTTGAAAATTTGACATTATATTTAATCTCTTCTCTATATTTTATTTCTTCTTAGTGACACATTTTCCAATTAAGACCAGTAATCCATGCAATACCTAGAGGTACTTTCAAATTATGGTATTTAACTGTATCATCAATCGCCTTAATAATAGTTCGAGAAACTACATTAGGAGTTGTCACATAATGAATTCCTTTATCTGTATGACCTATATCACTAAATTGCTCTAGTGGGTCATCACTTTTATTGGTTTCGATGAAGTGTTCTGCAGCTTCTTCAAATGGATTTGCAGGTTTAGTTTTCTTATCAGCTCCTGCTTCTTTCCAAGCTTTAAGACGTTCTTTGTAATCAGCATCTACCGCTTCATTATAAAAAGAGACATTCTTAATTAAACTTTTATGAACAGCATATTGAACCTCATCGTGGTAAACAATCATTTGCCACACTTTAACTTCATCCGTTGTATGTTCAAATGGGTTACCTAATAATCCTTGTTCTTCAAGCAATTCAGCAATACGAACAACCGACCATTTAGCTAGTATAGCACCAGCAGATTGGAAAAGCAAGTTAATTAAACTATGTGGACTACGAGCACGAAGCTTACGTCCATCAATACCGATGATATGATCACGGTCAACTTTTTCCCAATATTTAACTAGGTTATCACGTAATTCCTTAAGCGGAGGTACAGCATCCCAGTAGTCATTAAACATTTTCTCAGCTTCTGCAGGTGAAAGACCTAACATCTTTTGGAGCTTAGGTGCAGCTGCACCGTATAATAATGCATAGGTAATAGACTTAGCATTGTCACGAGAAATACCTAATTTCTTAGCGTTTAATGTGTGAATATCGTTTGGTTTCTCAGCTAACAAAGCTTCACCTAATTCAGGACCACCAAGGTAGCTGTAAATATAGTGAGCTTGTACACGAGCCTCTAGTGACGCAAAGTCAAAGCCAAACTGATACAAACCTTCTCCTGCACCAAAGAGCGCTCTCATGAACTCTCCGTATAAACTTGATGCACGAGCAATGTTACAAATATTCTTATGTGTATAACGGAATGATGCAGCGCCCATTGTATCTGCAGGAGTTGCTACACGACCGTCTTCACGTAAGAAGCTTAAAAAGCCTTTTTGTGGATTACCTTCATCATCCATACCACCACCTGAAATAGAATTCTTACGGTGAGTGTATGTATGCCATTCTGCAATTGCTTTTACAAACTCAGGATCTTTAGCGATCTTTTCTAGGTTAGGGCATAGTTCCTTTTGAGCACCTACACGTAACTTAGGACTTGTAATTACCTTAAGAGGTTTTTGAGGATTTTTATAATACTTTTTGAGTAATTCATCTTCAAGTTTCTCAGGTTTTTTAACGTCAAGGAAATCAAGACGATCTTTTAAATATACACTTTCACATGTATCTTTAGCATAACGTTTAATTGCAGCAATTGCCTTGTCAGCAGTTAAGACTTGCTTTTGCGAATTCTTGGTAAGATCTCGCTCAGACCATTCAGTTGGAACCCAATCCAAGCTTAGTAAATAACTTTTAACTTGATCGTGATCTTTAATATTAGTCTTTAAACTGTCTTCAATAGGCTCAGTGAAAGGAATTTGGAATTCTCTATCACCATAAATAAAGAAGTAATCCGTAGCCCCCTCATCATCCACACGAGGACGTTCTTCAATAGTAGCGCCATGTTTATCAGCGAACTTTTGAATGAAAGAGTTAGGCTTACCATTTTTAAGAATTTGTTTAGCAGGTGGTGTATAGAGTTTAAGCTCACCTTTATTTAAAGGTTTAGGAGGGAAACTAGGTTCAACTAGATCCGCACGTTCCTTAAGCTTTTGCTCTAAGTCCGTAAGACACCATTCAGCTAAGTCTTTATCGAAATAGAAACCAAAATGTTCTTGACCTACAGTTAGATCTACACATTTTAATTCTTGAGAGTAGGCAAGATCCCAATCCCAACCTTCCATTTCTTCTTTAAGATGCTTAACTAATTTCGTACCTACCAGAGTATCATTGTCACAGTAATAACCCATGTTCCAAGACCAACGATCAAACTCATGGAAATCTACTTTAGGGAAGCCTAAACGCATACCCCAAGGTTCGATACCATGTCGACCGTATTTATCTTGGATATCAGGGTTTAACAATTTACTTAGAATCAAAGTATCTGTAATTTTAATCTCACGTCCAAACATAGTAGATGGAGCAGGATTAGAGCCTGGATACTTTGGATAACCAACTTTATAGTCAATTACACCGAATAATTTGAGAACAGGTAAATCGAAGTTAACAATATTATGACCAGAGACTTCTTTTGCATTTGCAAAGATCTTATCTAACATTTCATAAGTAAGCTCACGTTTCGGTACAGAGTTATACTTAATACCTTCTTCTAGAACACGAGTGCTTTCCTTATACGTAGGCATAAGGTTAACATCATACCCTCTCTCTTCAATACTTTTCATTACATTACCAAGTTCGTCTTTGAATACACGAAGCTTGATAGTTTCAACATAGTTACCAGTAGCAACCATGATATGTGAGCCATCTTCAGAGTTAATTTGTGGTTCCATTTCAGGTTCAACTGCACTGTACTCTGTAACTTGTACAGGAGCACGTTCTTCTAATACTTCTTTAGGTACAAGAAGAACAGATTGTTCAGTTTCCACATCACGTACACTGACACACCATAAAGATGCATCAGGTTTAAAGCGATAAGGCATTTTTGTATAATCTAACATCATGCTCATTAAGCCGTTAGATTCAAGGTCGATATTAATATGTTCCCAAGGTTTCATTACTTTTTAGTTCCCATAATAATACTAATTTTTCCAGAAGTATTATTAAAATCTATTTAGAGGTTTATCTTCATCTTTTTGTGTTTTTCTTTGATAATTACCATTTTGATTACTATTCTTGTTAGATTCTTGGTTTTTCATATCACCAATTGGATCATTTGGATCTAAACCTAATTGCATTGCACGGTTAGGATCTTCATCGAACCAGTCTTTAAGATCTGTAAATGTATGGCGCTTATTATCATAGAATAAACTCCCGACTTCACCAGTCCAACCCGTTTGACGGTTTTTGAACAAGTTGATAGTCATTACGTTTCTCAGGGTTTCATCTTCAGCTACTTTATTACGACTAATAATCAAGTTTAAGCTTGCAGATTTATATTGAGTTGAAGATCCTGAGATATCTTCTTCGGTCATTACACCACCTGTTGAAGCAGACTTTTGACCACCACCAGGTTTACGAGTATGTACAACATTAATAAAAGTTACAGGATAACGTTTAACAGTTGCTTTCTCCCAAGCCATCCATTTAGATTGGAATTCCATAGACTCACCATCAAATACATCTGACAATACGTCAATAAGAATAATCTGAACATCACAACTAATGATCAGTTCTTCAATTTTAGACTGTAACCCTGCATAGTCACCACGTTCATCGATCATATGGAAAGATGGTGTACCATCTTCTTTATAGAACAATTCACGAGCAGCTTGCTTAACAGCATCAGATCTTAGATACGCTACTTTCTCAGTAGGATCTTTAATCCAATGAAGTTTTTCTTTGATATACGCAGAGATTAAGTTTTCAGCATAATCACCAGCATCAGATTCTAATGAGATTACACCCACACCATAATCTTTTTTCATGATATGGTATTTAACAATTTCATTCGCTAAGGTTGATTTACCTGAACCTGAACCACCAGTAATATTTACAATAGAACCTAGAGTCATACCACCACCTGTAACATCGTTTAACGATTGCATAAATTCAGGTGGAAACTCAATCTTTTGCGTCTGAGCCTTCTCAATCATTTTCTCATATAACTGATCCGAGCCGATAATACCTGCAGGGCTATAGTATTTAGCTTTCCAGAACGCATTAATAAAATCTTTAGTACGTCCTTCTTCTAATAATTTATTAGCATCTTTAGCAGGTAGGTCAATAACTTTCAACTTATCTTTAGGTAAAGCTTGAGCTACTTTATGCAGAGCTTCTTCACCTTTATCATCTTTATCAGGGATAATATAAATAGTATCGAATTTATTTAAAAATTCATAGTTATTTTTATATTGTTTAAGACTAGAAGCTTCACCTGCTGTGCCTGATACAACAGGAATTACAGGAAAGTTATATTCACCATCATCACCTTTACGACGGAATGAATCATCATTAAGCATTTGATAAGCAGATAATGCATCTAGCTCACCTGAAGCAATAACAATAAACTTACTAGTACTTGAACGGAATACTGCTTGACCGAACAGTTCACATTCAGCTTTACAATTTCCTTTAGCACGGAAATCTTTTTCAGGGTAAGCAATACGTACTTTTACACCTGAGAAGTTACCATCTTTACTAACAGGGTAGTATTGATGTGACACATATGTTTGACCTTCTACTTCCGTAAACTCATGGTATACTTGATAGGTATCACATGTCTTTTTCTTTAATCCACGGAAACCACGAGGGTCTGTAGTGTACGTATTTTTATCTCTTAACCAATCTTCTAAATTGTATTCTGTCACAGGAAAATCTAACTCCGAATATACTTTTCTATACTTCTTTTTGTAATCATCACTTTTTTCTACGGCTTTGTTACAAGAGAAGCAATATTTACCACCATTAGAATAAACTTTTAAATTGTCACCGCTTGAATCTTCACCTTTAGCTCTACAAAGAGGGCAAGGTTCAGAACCGATAACATAAGCTGCATCTGCCATTAATGGCGAACTCCTTTTTATCTTTTTACTACCGATATATCGACTTACTGTTCGATACTATAACACGTACTTTGATTCTCTAAATTAGGACCGTACGGACAGAATCTACATTGCCAATCTCCTATAGGGTTTTTAATAGGATCTTGCTGCCATTTAGTAAGTCTTGCTGCTGAAATTTCTTTCTTAGATACCATATCTTGAATAACTTCGTATACATACTGGTGAGAATAATCTCGCATAGGGATACGTTGAGCTTCAACACATTGGTCTAAGACTTCGTTTTTATTAAGGATAGCGGTTTCAGTTATACGGAAATCAGTATATTCTTCAACCTCTCCTTTGCTATTAAAATACTCAATTCTAGGGTGTACTTCGCCTTTAACTTCTTTAAGTGAAATACGGAATTGAACGTTATTACTAAAGTTAGCACATGAACGATCAATATAAACTAAGTTAATATGCTCTAAATCATTACCTGTATTTCTACACATAATTAAATATTCAAAACATTGAAGTAAGTTTTGATCTTTTGGTTTAGGAGCAGTCTTAGAATTACCTGTTAATTCAGATGCAGCATAATAGTTGGAACCATTATATTGTTTACATTCAGTAAGCTCTACTTTATCAGTCTCAGGATTGAAATGGATAATATCAATTTCACCTGAAATGAAAGATGTAGGGTCATATAGTTTAACAGAATGATCTAAATATAAACCTAGTTCTTTGAATTGATTAGTTAGCCAATACTCCCATAAGCGTCCAGCTTCAGTTGTCATAATGGTATAAACACCAAGAGGATTAGAAACAGGGTATTGCATACGTGAGAGGTAAGCGGCTCTCAGACAATGTCCGATAGGTCTACCATCAACGACTGAGTTACACATAGCTCTAGAAGGCATGTGTGTTGGAATCCTATCCGTTTTTAATGGCTTAGGTTTCGTTAAGTTTGTTTTAATAGCTTCAAAGAGGTTAAACATTAAATTAGTCCTTGGATTTTTCTATATACAATAAATGACTGAGAATGTCCTGTAGTTGAACTACGAACACGTACAGACAGATAAGCAAAGTAATGTTCTAAAGCAGTAACTACTTCAGAATCAATTTCGATATTATTTGGCTTTTGAATAAACAAACAGCCATAGTCATTAAGAACTGTGAAATATCTTTCTACATTTTTCAATGTAAGATCTTCAGCAGACTTAAGGTTTAAGAAGACAAGGTCATACTTATTTTTGTACAAACAATCTTCATAAGCTTCAGTAAAAGATTCGTCGATTAAAACGAGAGAGCGTTTGTGTCCTAGAGCATCAGTTGTATTTTTAAATTCAACAGTGTTTAAAACATTTTGGCATTCTTCTGCAATATATTCATACGCAAGAGGATCTACAATAGTAGCATTGATAGGATTCTTAATTGCATTATAGATTAATTGAGAGCCGTCATTTACAAGTAACACATCATAAGATAACTGTGCAGTTGTATATAAGCAAGAATCAATTACTTCTTTCCAAATCTTAGAGAAAGATTTGTAATCGTTTGAAGATAATTCGTAGTTAGGTTCGTTAAGTACCCAATTGTCTTTTTTATTATTATTAAAAGTTAAGGACATCATTAAAGTTTTATGTTAAAAAGTTCAAAGTAAGATTTTAAATCTTCATGTTCAAAAGAATTTATGATGCGCTGTAGAGTATCTTCTTTCGTTTCAGAATTGATAATATAGTAATCACCACTCTTAATAGCTTTAACCGTATAGTATTGTGAATAAACAGAATAAACAAGGTTGTGCAAAGTAGTAGTAATAACTTGAGAATCATTCAACGTAGCTAACTCACAATAAGCAAGTACAGCTGCAGAACGAGCTAGAGAAATTGACGCAAGTTTACAAACTTTTGGATGTATATAGAAGGACACTTGATGTGTACGACCTTGGCTAGTGTCTTTGGTTTCAAAAACAATAAAGCCTATATTTTTACTATTACGATTACAGATATAAATTCTATCTGTACCCAGCCATTCATAGAAAATATCCTTTTCATAATTTGAAGGAGGATTAAATCTTCTTAGATTAGCATCTATAGAATACTCAATACAATCAGCAAAGAAACTCTTATAATGATTATAATCAGCAGGATTCAAAATAGAGATAGTAGGAAGGGTTTGCATTTAATTAGCCTTTAACTAAACAACTTAGATATATAGATTCTGTATCATCAGTACCTAAGTAAGTATATTTTTCATTATGAATAAAAGATTCCAATAATGAAACTTTGGAGAAATACCCATCGTTTTCGAAAATAACTGTACTATCCAAAGATGATAATGAATCTTCTTTTAGAAGAGTTGCATAATAATCACCTTGAGGAGAATCTTTAATAGCAACCACTTGTTTAGTATATAAATAAGCTTGTTTAATTTGTAATAAAACATTCAAGTCTAATTTAATACGGTTAGTATTTAAGAATAGTAATGCGATAAACTTATTATAAAGATGTGGTTCTAGTCTAAACAAGAAACTAATATCTTTTAAGAAGCCATCACTTACTAATCTATATAAAGGCTTATTATATACACTGATTGTGTCTTTATTAGGAGACACTTCGAACTTAACATTTACACTCTTTAAAAAAGCTATCAGATCGTTATAAAGTTGCGTATCTTCTAGTTTTAAATTATATGTAATTTGATATTTATTATTTCTATTAAAAGTATTTTGAGACAACGTAGCCCTAGTTAAAGATGCTACTAAGAAACCGATAAAAGTTTCATTAATCTCGATGTAACGATTCATTCTAAAAATATGATTCTTCAATACATATTTCTTGAAATTAATAAATGAAGTCTCCGTTTCATTAGGATTCTCGATGATGTTATAAGTATCATAGATATATCTTTGAAGTTTAATCAAATGTTGATCATACTCTGCAGCTTCACGAATTAATAATTCTTTAACTGCTTTAAACGGAATTTCTAATTTATTAGCAATATCTAGAATCTCATTATTAAACAAGTACACGTACGTTGTATCATGATGATTATCTACATATTTAGATAGATCGATAGATTTACGAGGAGATAACTCATCCTGAGTTACCCACGGAGTAAATACCCAATGATCTTCAGTCAGATCTTCTACTAACACATACTTTCTATCGAAAGTAGTTAGATCAACTGTATAAACCTTTTTATCGTTACGTAATAAAATAGGTAGGTTGTCGACTTCTGTTGCTATACGAGAGAACATTGTAGGAGCTACTTTGCTGTCACTTGTATAGGTTACACGGGAATGTCTTCCTGAACGGTTATAAGTAAAGTCTTTAGATGTTAAAGCTGATGTAGCTTTGTAGCCATCAGAAGTCAATACAAAATTTTGATAATATGCCATATGCCTCAGAACGGAAAAATATGTTTATTAGCTTGAACATCCATCAAGTGATGTAGATTCGCTATGTACAATTCTCGTAAGAATTTGTCGTGTATTAATTGACTGTTTCTAAAAGAAGCGTCAAAGAACTGTTCTGGTGTGAATAGAGAAGAGTCTTGCTTATTATATTTAAAGTAAGTCTTCATTGGGTCTCCGAAATAGAACATACATGCTTTACCCATAACAACCACAGGGTTGGTACTTGTAATTATGTCTGCTACTAGTTTCAGATCTATAGGCGAAATTATGTCAGAGATATATCCATTTGCATGGAAACTTTGAAGCAAAACTTCTGTATCCCTTACATCTGTTTGTTTTATCAAACTATTATCAAAAAGCTCGTTCAGAAACTTTGAAATCTTTTCAAGAGATTCGTCTGTCTGAACAGATAGTCGTACATCTTCAGCAATATAAAAACTAACTAAGGATAAGAACACAGTCTTATCCTTAATCAATTTAGATTTAGATCCAGCATCCATCTGTTGTAGTACAAAGAACAAGGCTAATAGATGTTCCATGTGCTTTTCACTAAAGATTAATGCAGGGCGAGAGTTAGTAATATTCTCGCTAAAATGCTTGTGCCAAAGTTCGACATACTTGTCATATTTAGTATCATTCCAATTAAAAAGATCTTTGATACTATTTCTGTATGTTTCGAACACTTAAATTAAACCTCTGGTACAAATGTGCCATCAATAACAGAACCTTGTCTTACTGTAATACCTACAGGAAACAATGGAACTTTGTATGCACTCAAAACTTGATAGTCAACAGTTAACCAAGATTGATCTTCATGTTGTTCTTTGTTTTGATAATATGCAAGATTGATTTCTTTATTGCCTTTTAAAGCACAATCAAACGTGTTATATGGCTCATCTTTAGTAAAGAGATTATAAAGCTCAAACATAACTTTCGAATCATCATTCTCAGCTAAGTAGACACGTTTAATTTTAAACTCAGCTTGTTCCATTACCTTGTATTTTAACAAACTAGCCGAACGCTTACCGAAGTCATAAGGTACGTTACTAACACGCAACATCAGACCTTCAAAACCTAGCTTAATCCACTCTCTAGCTAAGTCAATCATTTCATCTTCAGAATATACAGGAATACTTTCTACAAGTTTAACAGAATGCCAAGGAGCTTTATCCCATTGACGAGTTACAAATCTTTCATAGAAAGTTTCTTCAGGGTTATCCTGATCAATTACATCATAACAATGGAATTGAATATCATACGTAGACCATTCTCTACCTGTTTCAGGATCTGTTACAGTAATATACTCATCTGAGTTTACCAATGCACAAATAATTTCAAATGGAATTTCAGGATGATACAGTTCACCATCAAAAATAGGACGTTTAATCACACTGCTTTGGAAACATAGTTCGGTGTCGATATGAGTAAACATTTTAAAAGGCTTACGTGTTCTAGATTCGAATCTAACTTCTCTAGCTTTTTTAGTATAATCTGCAAAGACAAAGCAACGAATACCATTTAATTTGGTACTTGCTTGGTTTACATCCTCAGGTTCTAAACTAGACCCATCAGATTTCTTCCAGACAATCGTATGACTTTTATCTTTGTACTTATGAGCTAATACAGGACTGACAGGTTCTTTATAATCAGCGATGTCTAAGACATACCCATCATCAAATTGTTTTTGGTATAAGTAGCCTAGTTCTAAAGCTGCTTGCTGTTCGATACTAGTTTCATTTACTTTCCCTTTATTCTTTCCAGACTTAACTACACGAGTTTTAGTCTGTATCTTTCCGCCTTGCTGACCATGTTCAATTAATATTGAAACAGTACCGTCAGCTTCAGGGCGCAAATAAGCTTTCCAAACACGAACCTTTTTCTTGGAATCGAGTT